>Ga0207695_10003783_pt1 | contig 20996 bp, 16 predicted proteins | sample KBSC54metaG_FD_184354 | JGI IMG/M metagenome (GOLD analysis project Ga0207695, IMG submission 184354) | Corn rhizosphere microbial communities from Kellogg Biological Station, Michigan, USA - KBS C5-4 metaG (SPAdes) (version 2) | ecosystem: Host-associated > Plants > Roots > Rhizosphere > Soil...
CCCCACATTCCATTCCCCAGGAGCAGCACATCATGCATGACACCACCTTCATCACCGCCGGCGACGGATGCCGTATCGCTTACCGCCTCGACGGCGCGGACGACGATCCCGTGCTCGTGCTGTCGAACTCCATCGGTACGACGCTGCATATGTGGGATGGCCAGATAGCGGCGCTGATCGAGCACTTCCAAGTGCTGCGTTACGACTTCCGCGGGCATGGCAAGTCGGATGCTCCGCCGGGCGCCTACTCGATGGATCGGCTGGGCCGCGACGTCGTCGAGCTGCTCGATGCGCTCGATATCGCGCGTGCGCATTTCCTTGGCTTATCGCTTGGCGGCTTCGTGGGCCAATGGCTTGGCATCCATGCGGCGGACCGTATCGATCGGCTTATCCTGAGCAACACTTCAGCCCAACTGGGGCCGATCAGCGAATTCGATGCACGTATCAATGCATTGAAGACCTCGCCCGATATGACCGCCGTGGCGGAGGGCTTCCTGGCCGCTTGGTTTCCGCAGTCCATGCTCGAAGTCATGCACCCGGAGGTGCAGCCGTTCCGTGACATGCTGCTCTCCACTCCGCCCAAAGGGCTGGCCGGCCTCTATGCCGCGGTGCGCGACACCGACATGCGGCGAACGATCGCACTCATCGATCGGCCAACGCTGGTGATCGCCGGCACGGACGACACCGTCACGCTGCCAAGCCACGGTGAGCACATCGCATCGACGGTGCCCGGAGCGCGTCTGGTAATGATGCCGGCGGTCCATCTACCCAACATCGAACATCCGAAGATGTACGCGCGTACGGTGCTGGACTTCCTGCGGGAAACCGAGGTTGCCTGACCGGTGGAAATGAAGTCAGATTCACTCCGCGGTATCGCTGAGTGGATCTGGCTTTTGTTTGGAACAGTGGGCTGGGCTTGAGTTCAGGATGTCGTGCGTAAAGTGGATTCATGACCTCAAGGAGCATCTCACCCAAGACCTTTGCGGCCGCCAAACGATATCGCTTGAACTCGTCCTCAGGGCAATTTTCCATGACGAGAATGATCGAATCATTTAGCTTTTCCGAGTACTCAAGCATCAAGTCGCTCACCACCCTCGCGACGTCGACATTTCCTATCATATGGCCTTCCCTTTTCTGTGCTGACTGAACTTTCCGCTGTGGGTCGGAAGCGGAAAGTTCAGCGAAGATATTTCCAGACTACCGGGGCGCACACCAGATATAGAGGCAGGAACAGATAAGCGCGCCCATCGAAGTACATGTCAAACAGCTTGTTGCCAACAAAGGGCATCGCAACGACAGCGATCAGAAGCCAAAGTGCGAACGCCGCCGCTTGGCACGCAAAGATAAACTTCACGTACCACCACAGGCTTCTATGACTGCTGGACGTCAATTCCATTGTTCGATCCTATCGTTTTCTGTAGACCCGCCCCTCCGATACGCCAAGTCGGCTATGGGTCGGAAGCGGACCATTCCAGAATATAGCGGCAAGCGTCCGCTGCCGCCCTGGTCTTCAACGGTGGAAGAGCGTTGACCTGGCGCGAGCGTCAGCACGCCCCTGCGCCGCGCAGTTACCCCGCCGCACCTGCGCACCCTTTGGAGATCGATTTCGACGAAATCTTCCACAGCCCGCCAGAATCAGCCTGGCGCGGCTCATCGGCGTATCGGGTCAGATACCGTGGCGACGCACTTTGACGCACCCTATGGCCTCACTTCACAGCGCATCAATCTGCATCGTTCCGATGCCACTCGTTTCGCCTCGCGAGGTCAGATCAGGACTTGCATGGCAGCAATGCGTCATTGCATCAGAAGCAAGGGTAGAAGTGCGCAGGCGAGGAGGGGGGACGACCGCGCGCGCCAAAGTCATAACGGTCTGAATTGGTCACCTATTGTGGGCAGGGCCACTAAAATTACCCCGGTCATTCGAGGCCGATCGAGCCGGCATCGAGAAAATTTCACACTTCTTTGACGGTGTTGAACTACATGCTGTCATGGTTTGTACTCACCCTTTCGCGAAGAGCGATGGGGTGCGTTAGGTAGCGTCGATATGGATATTGCCCATGGTGTGGAATCGCCATGGATGCCAGGAATAGGCTCAGGAGATCAGGATGATCACTCAACAGCGGCGCGCTCTTTACCTCGCGCACGCAGCACACCTTACGCATCTCGGCGAGCGCACTCCGCCGGGATCGCCGCCCCGCTTCAAGCACAACCACCCGAATTGCAGCCAGACAGCGTTGTGAACGCTGTTCACGTTGGCGCGCCCAAGCCTCCTACTGAAGCCATCTATGCCTCGTCTAAGGAAGGATCAACCGATGCGCATCGCCTTACTCATACTGTTGGTTTTCGCCAGCACCACCGTGTTGGCAGAAGACTTTTACTTCGTGCTGGATGACGATCCGGCAAATGCTTCCGCTACGCACTACACCACGCCCGATCAGGCGTGCCAGGCGGCATACCAGGCGGACGTACCGAAACTGGCCGCCCTGTCGTACACGCAGCCACAGCCCTACCAGGCGCCCACGCTGTCGCCGAACTCGAACCCGCCGAAGTTCGTGTTCTACAACTGCTCTACCGTCGCCTACAGCCCGCTCCTCAACTCGTCGTCTACCTTCGCTCACACCATCACGCGCGGTGGCGATGGCTGCACGAACGATCAGACCTACAACCCCCAAACGGGGCAGTGCGAGTCGGCGGATCAAGATCAAGCGCGCAAGGAAATGGGTGACCCCACCAGTGTTGCCGTGGCAGGCATCGTTTCGTGCGGCGACCCTGTCAATGTCGGCACGGGCAATATCTATGAATCCGAGACGGACTATGCCGATGCTGATGGGGAACTCCGCTTCGTGCGCAGCTATAACAGCGCCTCCGGGCGCTGGATCTCCACGTATGAAACGTCGCTCTACATCAACACCAAGGCCTTGGTCATTACCTTCAGCGACGGCCGCCAGGCACTTTTCAAGCTGACCAATGGTGTCGCTACACCTGAGCCGACTGAGCTTGGCTCGATGGCGAAAGTCAGCGGGCTGTGGGTCTATACCTCGCCCGACAATGAGCAGTTCACCTTCACTGCGCAGGGCAAATTGACCCGCTGGAAGTTCGCGAATGGCCTTAGCCAGTCGCTGACGTACGTCACGTCTTCGGATGGCCTGACGGTGACCGCCACCGTTACCGACTCGCGCGGACATACCCTTCAGTTCGCCAAAAAGCAGGGTTACCTGCAGAGCCTCGCGGTCGGCGGACTGACCATGACCTATACGCTCGATTCGACGTTCCGCATGACGGCTGTCACCCGCACCTGGTCCGGTCATACCACCTCGCGCACCTACATCTATGACGATCCCAATAATCCGCGTCTACTGACCGGGATCATCGATGAGCGGGGCATTCGGTCCGCTACGTGGGCCTACGACGCGCAGGGGCGCGCCATCTCGAACCAGCGGGCCATCGGCGCTGACAAGGTCACCATCGCCTACAACACGGATGGTACGACCACGGTCACCAACGCCCTGGGCAACAGCACGACCTATCACTACCAGATCATCCAAGGCGTCAAGCGCGTGACGGCTGTGCAGGGTGAGCCTGCAGTCGGCTGCCCCGCTAGCAATTCCAGCTACACCTACACCGCCAATGGCCAGGTCGATACCAAGACGGATGCTATTGGCACGATCACGACCTACACATACGACACATTGGGACGCGAAATCACCCGTGTCGAAGCCAAGGGCACGCCGCAGGAGCGCACGATCACCACTACCTGGAATGCCACGCGCTTCCTTCCGCTGACGGTGACCACCGCGGACCGTGTCATCACCTACACCTATGACACTCAGGGCCGTCCGCTGAGCACCAGCGTGCACGCCACCAAGGAATGACGACCATGAAAAAGGGATTTCGATGGAGCCTGGTCAGCCTTGGCCTGCTGATGGCCATGGCGCACGCCACGACGCCGGATCGCACGACGGCCAAGACCTACAATACCCAGGGTTGGGTGGCCACCGTGGACGGCCCGCGCACGGACGTCAACGATGTCACCAGTTTCACCTACGATGCGCAGGGACGTGTCGCCACGGTGACGGACCCGCTGGGTCACGTGACGAGCTACGACACCTACGACATGTACGGCAACCCGGGACGGGCGACCGACCCGAATGGCGTCGTGTCGGTGATGACCTACACCCCCGAGGGCTGGCCCCTCACCGTGACGCGTGATAGCACGGGTACCCCGGCCACTACGACGCTTACCTACGATGCCATCGGTAACGTTAAGCAGTCCAAAGATGCCGATGGCGTTACCACCAACTACACCTACGATGACGCTGGCCGCGTCACGGACATTACGGACGCCGTCGGCAATCGCATCCACTACACCCTGGACGCCACCGGCAATCGCCTAAAGGAAGAGACGTTCGATAGCTCCAACACGTTGAAGCGAACCGTTTCGCGTACGTACAACGCGCTCAGTCAGTTGCTGACGGTGGTCGATGCCTTCAATCGAACCATCCTCAGCTACAACTATCCCGACGGTTACAGCACGTCGGGCCAGCCGATTCACAGTTCTGATGCAGCAGGTATTCAGCGGATGCGCGGCTACGACGCCCTGCACCGCCTAGTCAGCACCATCGACAACTACAACGGCACTGACGCGGCCACGAAGAACACACAGAGCATCTCGTCTTACGACGCCAGCGATCATCTGGAGGGCGTGGGCGACCCCGATGGGCTAAATACGATCTACAGCTACAACGGCCTTGACGATCTCAAGTCGGTACAAAGTCCGGACACTGGCACAACTAGCTACGTCTACGACGCCGCCGGCAATGCTATCCAGCGCACCGACGCGAAGGGCGTGACGAGCGCGAGCACCTATGACGCCCTGAATCGTCAGACGGCTAGGACGTACACCGACAGCTCGCTCAATATCGCGTACTTCTACGACGAGCCCAATACCACGACCGGCTGCACGACCTCTTATCCGGTTGGCAAGCTAACCCGGATCGTGGAGAACGCGGTTACCACCACGTACTGCTATGACGCCGGCGGCAACATGATGCAGAAGCGCCAGACGCAAGGCACGCAGACGGACACGACGGGATCTACCTACACCCTGGCCGGACGCGTTGCCAGCACACTGACCCCGATCGGTACGTCCATTCAGTATGTCCGCGATGCTGCCGGCCGAATCAGCAGCATGACCGTTCTTCCGCCCGGCGTGACGGGCGCGGGTGCAGGAAACGTCGTCACCAGCATCACGTACCTGCCGTTCGGCCCCGTCACCAGCTACACCCTGGGTAACGGACAGACGGTGACCCGCACCTACGACGCCAACTACGCAGTCACTGACGTGGTCAGCCCGGTGCTGAGCTTGCATTTCGCACGCGACGCAATGGGCAACATCGTCGCCCTGGGTAACAGCTCCGGCGCCAATCCCGCCACAGAGACCTACAGCTACGACCCCTTATATCGACTAACAAGCGTCAATGGCCCCTCCGGCACCGCCATCGAGGCCTACACCTACAGCAAGACTGGCGATCGCCTCAGCAAGGCCAGTGCTGGCCTGGCGACAGGCACCTATGGCTATCAGGCCAATAGCCATTGGCTCACCAGTATCGGCAGCAGCGCATTCACCTACGACGCCAACGGCAACGTCACCGGCAACGCTACCGGTGGTGAGACATTTGGCTATGGGTACAACGGACGCAATCGGCTGATCGTGGTGCGGCGGAACGGCCAGACCGTTGGCAACTACACCTACAACGCTGCAGGTCAGCGCATTGCAAAGACGGCGTCGCTTCCCCAAGCCATCAGCGAACGCTTTGTCTATGACGAAAGCGGCCAACTCGTGGGCGAGTACGGAACCACGAACAGGGACTACCTCTGGCTAGGAGATATGCCGGTTGCCGTGGTGGATACGGTGGGCACCTCCAGCACGGTGAATTACGTTCACGCCGATGGGCTCAACACGCCCCGCGTTATCACTGACGCCACGGGCGCTACGCTCTGGCAGTGGGGGCTGCAAAGCAATCCATTCGGCGAACAGGCACCGATCGCTTCCTTGGGATATGTTTTCAATCTGCGCCTCCCTGGTCAGTACGCGGATGCAGAATCCGGCCTTGTACATAACGGATTTCGGGACTATTGCGCGGCCTGCGGGCGATACATCCAAAGCGACCCGGCCGGGCTCGACGGCGGCCTAAGCACGTATGGCTACGTTAGCAATAGCCCCCTGCAATTCACTGACCCGCATGGCCTGCAGCAAGAAGCTGATAAAGCGGAGGAAGACCCGCTAGAACGCGAACGACTCATGGAGTCCTTAGGCATGAGGCTTGGTCCGAACCAAGTGATTAGGCCTATAGCCGACATAAGGGCGGAACGGGAACTTGCTGGCGGTGCGTGCTATGCGCCAGAAGCTCTTGAGCGCGGCCAGGACATAAAGGACACGCCGATCCCACCCCGCTCATTCTCGATCATCGATTGGGAGGGCTATCCTGCGGGCCTGCCAAGACCAGCGGGGCCGCTTCGATTCCTTGACCCTGCTGAATATGAAGCCGCCCGAAAAGAAGCAAACGCTGCCAATGCCAAGATACGACGCGAGTTGGATTTGTTTGGACAGCCAGTGGATGTCCATGAAGTCCAACCCGTTAGGTTTGGCGGTGATCCGGTCGATCCTGCCAACAAGGTACTTTTGCCAAGAGATGTACATCAACGACAAGTGACTCCTTGGTGGAATACACTACAGCGCTATGTCCAGGGCGGCATGAATTGATCGAGGTGATGGCGATGCTTGATGGACCGCTAAATGAACCTGCTGAAGAGCGCAGCATCGAGCTTGCTGAAGCGGAACTTGGCTTCGCTCTTCCGGCTGACTACAAGGCATTTATCCGCATTCATAACGGCGGTGAAGGCTTCCTAAAAGACGGTTATCTCATTATCTGGCGGATCGAGGAAGTAGCCTCTTTCAACCAAGAATACGAAGTTTCCGAGTACGCTCCTGGGATAGTTCTGTTCGGGTCTAGTGGTGGAGGCGAGGGATATGGGTGGGACATTTCTCAAGCCTCCATGCCGGTTGTTCGTGTACCTTTCATTGGCATGGGTCGCGATGTTGTAGTTTCAGTTTCTCAACGTTTTTCGATGTTCGTGGAAGCCACGAAATGACGAAGGATGCCGCAGCTAGTGCTCGTGCCCGCCGACCTCTGGGAATGGAACTGGCGGAGATCACTCCAGTCATTCTCGGAGGCGATCCAACCGATCCCAAGAACAAAGTATGGTTAACGAGGCAACAGCATATCGAAGCTGTTCGTTATTGGAACGCCGCAATCAAGAAGGTGCGACTCAGTCATTAGCGCTCAACCGGTGACCCACGAATACTCAAACCGGTCACAACAAAGAAGGTGACCATTAGTCGCCTTCTTTGTTTGGTACGCCCCCGCTTTCGTAGACGGTTAGCTGCTGGATTTTGAGTTAGCCGCCTCGAACATCATTGGCGCAAGGCCTCCCAGATGTCCATGGCGGCGCTGCCGGTTGTAGAAAACCTCGATGTAATCGAACAGGTCGCTGCGTGCTTCCTCGCGACTGCCGTAGACGCGGCCTCGCACTCGTTCCTTCTTCAAGCTGCTGAAGAACGACTCCGCCACGGAGTTATCCCAACAGTTGCCGCGCCGGCTCATGCTGACCTCCAGGCCATGCTCGCGACAGAATCGACGCCAGTCGTCGCTACCGTATTGCACGCCTTGATCGGAGTGGATCACTACGCCTGGTGCGGGGGGTGACGCCGCCAGACCGCCATTAACAGCGCATCCATCGCCTACCGTGGCGACGCACTTTGACGCACGCTATGGCCTCCAGGCGCATCAGTCTGCATCGTTCCGATGCCACTCGTTTCGCCTCGCGAGGTCAGGTCAGGACTTGCATGGCAGCAATGCGTCATTGCATCAGAAGCAAGGGTAGAAGTGCGCAGGCGAGGAGGGGGGACGACCGTGCGCGCCAGGGTCAAACCACCCTGTTTGGTCAAAAATTAACCATTCCTGCGACCGCAGGCAGGCGAAGGCGCGCCCGGCCCGGCTCTAGCCCGGGAGAACGCCTCTTCCCCGCCTGATGTCCTCTTCACTGTTACTCAAGAACAATGAGGGGCGTTATGCCATTGGCATAATGGCGCCGTTTTGCGGGACGAGGGCAAAGGCCAGGGTTGGATTGATCACGAGGGGATACCCAGTGAAAGAGTCGGCCGCACGCCTTGCGATTCGGGCCGCTCCGACCACTGAAGCTGTCGCTTGAACACTGTCACTGACGAACCCCTCCGCGTGCTGCAGTTCTGGCGCGACCTGGAAATCTTCAACATTCCCGCACCTGTCGGCGGGTGGGATCGGAAAGGGCTCTGAACACTCTACTCATGATGAGATGATTAGCTAATCATCTAAATGATGTCAAAACGTGGGCGTTGGCCGGCCAGGTGAGCTACCGCGGGCGACAGCCGCCGAGGCCCGGGTCCGCGCGGTTAATCTTGGCATTGGCCGCCTTTAACCTTGGCACTGGCCTTTAACGATGGCACTAGACCGCTGTTGGATGGGATATGTCGAGAGCCCTTAGAGACGGCCTTGGACGTCAGCGGCCGCAAGGCTAGAACCTGTACGTCGCCTGGGTACCGACCATCTTGATCGTGCGTGCTGGCCCGGTGTCACGAATGAACGGTCCGGGATCAAAAGCACTGAGCGACGCGGTCAAGTTGAGCTCAAGTGTCGCCTGCCAGCTTGTGGCCAGCTCGATCTCTTTGCCAACGAAACGCGAATCGCTTTGCCGGCCGCTGCGCACCAGAAACCCTGAGATCGCGTAGATTCCGTCAGCGGTGCTCTGACGCCAGTAGGCCACCGCGGTGAGCGATACCGCGACATCCTTGTGCGGATGTATCGAGATCGAAGGGCGCACGTGAATGAGGTTGCGCGGGCCGATCGGCGATAACGCTCCAAAATACTTCCCGTTCGGGAAAAGCGAGTTCAGCGTTCCCAGCTTCGGATCGTTTGGATCGTCGTCGCCCGAGACGATATCGGCAGTGAGAGCAATCTCTGGCCGCAGCGGAATGCTCCGGAAGCGATACCCCGTCTCGGCTCCCGCACCCCACGCCTTCGAGCGGTGACCTGCAAATGTGCCAAGCTGGAACGCCGCCTCGACGTTCCAGTGCCAGGCGCCGTCGTCTCCGAAGATTCTGGAACCGAAAGTATGCGCCAACTGCTTGCCAGCGCCCTGGTCGAAAATAGCGTTTCGATCTCGCAGGCCGATGTAATAGACGTCGAAGCCGTTTAAATGCGTCGCATCGATCCACTGCGTGGCGTAAATCCCCCAAACCGCCTTATTGCGCGAGCGCCGGTCGTTGAATCCTCCGAGTCGCGTGTCGACTGGCTGAAGGTAAAAACCCGTCAACTGATGCGCCTCGCCGCTGAGGATCGCTTCAAATCCCTCAAAGGGCAGCGGAACACCGGTTCCATACCGCCTGTCGATAAAGCGTCCCGATCCAAACGAAACCAGCTTTCGTCCTGCCGACAGGCGGAGCGAGGCGTCGCCCGGCACCGCAACCTCGACATCGACAAACGCCTGCAGCATGTCGGTGCCGGTCGCGTCCGCCGGCCCCTTCATACGGTCTGTCCCTGAGATCGCCGACAGGATCGGCTGCACAAACACCCGGACCTTCCCGACGTGAAGATCAGCGTAGGGCATCAGGCGACTCCAGAGGTAGCTGTCGTCCGGCGATGATCCCCAGTTCACGTTCTCATAGCCTTCGTAGCGTGATCGCGCCTCGACACCGGTCGTGAGGTAGATCGTGCGGTCCTCGCTGAAGGGGATGTATTTGAATGGTTCTGTCCAACGCCCCGTGCGGTTTGCGGGATCAGCGAGCGCGGACCAATCTTCAGAATAGCGCTCGATTGTCAGCGTCGGAGCGCGCTCTAGATTGGTCGATACCTGCGCGCTTGCCGCGAATGGCGTGGCCGCGGCCATAAACAGTCGCCACCATTTGACATGCGGCAACCGCGTGCTCGTATGCCGATTCCCGTCGCGGCACGGTAGACGCCCTGACCCGCTTCCCACTCGATCAAAACGGATGGCGAGCATCGCCATACCAGGCCGATCCTCGCCATCCATCCCGGTCAGCCCGCGCTCTTCTCGACGGGCGTCTTGAGCAACTGCTGCTCCCAAAGATACGCAATGCCGCTGCCGCTGAAGTGCTGGATGAGAATCTCGGTCAGTGCCTCGACATGCCCGGTACGCGCCCAATCGCGTTGCCATTCGCCAGCGAGCGCCATCACGGTCATCACATTCGCACCGGCCGCGATCATTCGCTGGATGGCAACTTCGTGAGATTCCTTCGAAATCCCGCCCGACGCGTCGGTGATCACGGTCACGTCCCAGCCTTCGCCGGCGGCCTGGATGACAGGCATTGCGACGCAGACTTCGGTCCACAGGCCGGCGATGATCAGCTGCTTGCGGCCAGTCGCCTTGACGACATTCACCACGTTCTCGTCCTGCCAGGTGTTCACCCAGGTGCGATCGATGACTTTCTGGTCCGGAAATACGTCGGTGATCTGCTTGAAGAGATAACCCCCACGGGCCGCGATCACGCTCGTGAGAATGGTGGGGACTTCGAACGCCTTAGCCAGCTTCGCCAGCGCGGTCGTGCTGTTGACCACAGCTTGCGGATCATGGCTGTTCAAGTTCGCGAGCTGATAGGGCTGATGATCAATCAGCACGAGGACCGAGTCTTCGGGGCGAAGAAGCGAATCAAGACCATTTCGAAAAGTCATGCGCATTTCCTTTGTTGCCGTTGGGGGAAAGGAATGGGTATTCAGAAAAGCAAGGGGTCGCGCGGCCCGTCGTAAGTCCCGCGCAAAACGATGCAGGATCGCCCGCTCTGCTCAAGGGCCTTGAGCAGGATCTGGATATCTGACTTGGCCGGACGCCGGAGCGCGCCTGGTGATTACGCTCTTATGAGAGCGCGCCACCGTCCACAGTGAGGATCGCCCCAGTGATCTGGCGGGCTGCGGGTGTTGCGAGGAAGGCGACCGCGGCTGCGACATCCTCTGGTTGGTTGAAGCGGCCGAGCGGGATCAGGCTACGCTGATAATCCGCGGATTCGCCCGTCTCAGGATTCGAGTGGGTGTTTGTTGATCCTGGTTGAACGAGATTTACCGTTATGTCTCGGGATCCCAGTTCGCGCGCGAGACCACGGTTGAATGCCTGAAGCGCGGCCTTCGTCATGTAATAGACGGTGCCGGGTACGCCAACGATACGGTCGGCGCCCGCTGAACCGATGTTGATGATACGGCCGCCTTGTTTGAGGTGAGGAATCGCCGCTTTCGACGCAAGTACCGGCCCGCGCACGTTAACGGCAAGCAGCGCATCGAGATCTTCGACCGTGAAATCGGCAATAGTGTTGTAGCGCGCAATCGCGGCGTTGTTGACGAGGATGTCCAGACCGCCCAGCGCGCCGACGGCGCCGTCCACTGATCGTTGTATTGCTTCTGGATCGGCGCTATCAGCCTGGATAGCGACGGCCCTGCGCCCCTTCCCTTCGATCGCCCGGACAACCTGCGCCGCGCTGCCGGCCGAACGTTCATACGTTACCGCCACATCCGCGCCCTTCTCAGCCAGCGCAAGTGCAATCGCTGCACCGATGCCACGCGAGCCCCCTGTCACGAGGGCATGTTTTCCAGCCAATTCCTGCTGAGGGAGCTCATTGGTTGCCATTCTGTTTTCCTGCGTCCGCACCCGTTGCGGACTGCGACGCTGCTTGGAAGCAACAGTGTGCTGGCCTCATGTTCGGCACGGTAGTAGCACTCCGTGACGAGCTGTGTCGCGAAAAGTGGAACACTTGATGCGTATCGAATGGATGCATCGCCAATGGCCAAGTGCTGAGCTGACTAGCGAGTTGTACGGGTGAGGCCAAGTCGCCATTGGCACTGTTCTATTTCTGCATTCGCTACGGCAGTACCATTCCATGACCACCAAGGTTGCAGAGAATGGAACGCGCAATGGACATCGAAGATCTACGGACATTCGTAGAGGTTGCTGATGCGGGAGGAGTTTCGCCCGCTGCGCTTCGGCTAGGTCTGTCCAAGTCGATCGTCAGCCGCCGACTCGCCCGACTTGAAGCGGAGCTTGGCGTCCAGTTGCTTGCACGGTCCACTCGCGGGGCTGCTTTGACAGAGGCCGGTGCCACGTTCCGAGACTATGCAGCCAGGGCCTGTGCCGAAATCGAAATAGCCAGGGAAACGGTCCTTCCCGAAGGGGATCTTCGCGGCCGCCTGCGCATCGCTGCACCGCTTTCTTTCGGCCCTACGGTTTTCGCCCCCATGCTCGCGGAAATGGCTCGACGCCATCCTCAGCTCCACATCCAAACCTGCTACAGCGATCGCTTCGTCGATCTGATCACGGAGGGTTATGACTGCGCGATACGGGTTGGCTATCTTCCGGACTCCAGCTTGATCGCAAGGCGCATCGGTCCGGTCTATGGAAAGCTTGTAGCCAGTCCGGACTATGTGAAGGTGCATGGAGCGCCGGAAGTACTGGAGGACCTCATGGCCCATCAGGCCCTCATGCAGGGCACCGAAGCCTGGCAGCTCATGGATGGCGATAAGGTCATTACTATTCGTCCGCAGGGGCGTTTCAAGGCTGACAACGGCATAGCCCTGGTCGTGGCCGCCGTAGCGGGGCTTGGTATCGCTTACCTGCCCGATTGGCTGACCGATGAATATGTAGCCTCCGGGGCTCTCATACCGGTCATGTCACGTCACCCGCCGCCGCCGGCAGGTGCCTATGTCGTCCGCCCGCCAAGTCAGCACGCTGCGCGGAAGGTACGGGTCCTCACCGAACTTCTGATCGAGTATTGCGACAGGCCTCCGCGCCCTGCGGCAGCCACTCGTGCCTGAGTACGACATCGACTCTGCTAGTGACGGATCAGATGAGAAGCCGGCGTTGCCAACCAATTTCCTATGACACCCCGCCACCGCGCACCGTCGCGGCAAACTGCCGCCCCGGCTGCTGTCGATCACCGGCCGCGACGGCACCAAGCTGAATCCCATGCCGTCTTCGAGCATATGGCGTAACGCCCTCTTGCCAGCATGACGGAGCGCCGGTAAATGCCAGCCACGCGTTGCCCGCGCCGCTGTGCCAGCGGCGGCTTTGATTCGTCCGTTGCTGGAAGCCAACACTACGGCGTTCTGGTAGATGTACGTGGCCGATTACAACTACGTCCGCGCGCTCCCCCACAAGCAAATGTGCTCCATTCGCGCGGCTGCACGCCGCGCCGGTGGTACCTAGGGCGGCACTCGTCAACACGCGACCACCCGTCGCACCCACCCGGTCAGTTGGATAGACGCTTTCTTGGAAGGTGTTTCTACTCGTCGCCGCCTTCGCAGTGCCGTCGCTTGTGTACAGACCCACTCATACACCTAGGCGAGCTTGCCCCGGTGACTCACCGTGCCGACGATAGTGACCTCATTCGCCACGCTTTCCGCTATGTCGCACACCCATTGTTCTGGGAGCCCGCATTCAGAACGGCCTCTCCTTGCCGGGCGCTGCGACGAGCGTAATGCTGCTTGCTATCACCATGACCGCGCTCGTGGACGTCACCGCACCTTCCTGGTGACCTCTGCCGAAACGCTCGTATTCCCCTTCCCCTTGCTGGAGCATGCATGATCGGCATCCCCTCAACCGGCAGCCTGACTCAGGCTGTCCTTACTGCGGTCTGCTTCGAAGGCCTTTCCGCTGAAACCCGGGAGGGACGGAAAGCGACGCTCGCTATCATCGACGAAAACGGAAAGGTCATCGAAAAGGGCCCCGCCGTTGCCCGGGAGGCCTGGAATGTCACGCTCGCCTGCTACAAGAATTTCCTGGTAGGGCAAGGACACCTTCGGGTGTTCTCCGGTCCACCAAGCGCTGTAAACTGAGACATTACAAAGCGGCCCGATGGCCGCTTTTTTTTCGCACACGAGAAAAGTTTATATAGACTTGACTACGGGCAAGCAAAGAAGAAGTAACTCGGGCCGCGGCAGCGGCACGAAATACTCGCCAAAGGCGAGACCCGTGTGCGTCAGCACGACAATCGAGCGATACAGTCACTGGATGATTCGCTTGGCTCACCCCTTCGGGGCCGCCCTGCGGGCGTTCTTCGCGCTACGCGCTCGTCCAGCCTACGCTGGAATGACGAGCTAAAGGCAGATTCCAGCCTACGCTGGAATGACGAGCTGAAAGCAGATTCCAGCCTGCGCTGGAATGACGAGCTGAAAGCAGATTCCAGCCTGCACTGGAATGACGAGCTGAAAGCGGATTCCAGCCTACGCTGGAATGACGAGCAAGGCACACTTGAGCCGCCCATTGACGCGTGACACGATCACCGCGATGAGCGCCAAGCCCACCCCGCCGCAACACCTGCGAGACCTGGCCCGCCTCCGCCGCGTCCGCGACCGCATCGACCGCGAATACGCGCAACCGCTGAACGTGGAAGCGCTCGCCACCGACATCGGCATGTCCGCCGGCCACCTCAGCCGCCAATTCAAACTCGCCTACGGCGAATCCCCCTACTCCTACCTCATGACCCGCCGCATCGAACGCGCCATGTCCCTGCTGCGCCGCGGCGACCTCCCCGTCACCGACGTCTGCCTCGAAGTCGGCTGCGCCTCCCTCGGCACCTTCAGCACCCGCTTCACCGAACTGGTCGGCATGTCCCCCGGCGCCTACCGCAAGCAGCAAGCCGAAACCACCGAAGGCCTGCCCTCCTGCGTAGCCAGGCAAGTCACGCGACCGATCAGGAATCGAGAAGCGCCGGAAACCGAGCCCTGACAGACTGATCGCCGTGGACAGACCCACGCCAACCGACCTACGAGGCCAAGAGACCGTCGCCATGGACATCACCATCCACTCCAGCTTCCTCCCCCAGAACGACCCCGACGCCGCCCTCGCCTTCTACCGCGACACGCTCGGCTTCGAAGTGCGCAACGACGTCGGCTACGGCGGCAAGCGTTGGATCACCGTCGGCCCCGCCGGCCAGCCCGCCACCAATATCGTGCTGTATCCGCCGGAGGCCAGCCCCGGCATCACCGACGACGAACGCCGCACCATCGCCGAGATGATGGCCAAGGGCACCTTCGGCATCCTCCTGCTGGCCACGCACGATCTGGCGGCCACCTTCGAGAAGCTGCAGGCGCGTGATGCGGACATCGTGCAGGAGCCGACGGATCAGCCGTATGGTGTGCGCGATTGCGCAGTGCGCGATCCGGCCGGAAACATGTTGCGAATTCAGCAGCTGCGCTGAGCTTATCTAGCAACATACAAATTGAAACCCTTCTCCCTCCGGGAGAAGGTGCCGGCAGGCGGATGAGGGTACGGGCGGAGTGATGCGCACCACTCCGCCCGTACCCTCACCCCAACCCCTCTCCCGACGGGAGAGGGGTCTTACGTCGAGGCAAAACGAAGCGCTCCACGTGATCGAGGACGGACGATGAGCAAACCCAAACCCACCCCCACCCACCGCCACGACCTCATCCGTGTCCACGGCGCGCGCGTCAATAACCTCAAGAACGTCAGCGTCGAAATCCCCAAGCGCCGCTTGACCGTGTTCACCGGCGTCTCCGGCTCGGGCAAGAGCTCGCTGGTGTTCGGCACCATCGCGGCCGAATCGCAGCGCCTGATCAACGAAACCTACAGCGCCTTCGTGCAGGGTTTCATGCCGACGCTGGCCCGGCCGGATGTCGACGTGCTCGAAGGGCTGACTACCGCGATCATCGTCGACCAGGAACGCATGGGCTCGGACCCGCGCTCCACCGTCGGCACCGCCACCGATGCCAACGCCATGCTGCGCATCCTGTTCAGCCGCCTGGGCAAGCCGCATATCGGCCCGCCCAGCGCATTCGCCTTCAACGTGCCGACGGTGAAAGCAGCCGGCGCCATCACCATCGAGCGCGGCGCGAAAACCAGAACGGTGAAGGAAACCTTCAACCGCACCGGCGGCATGTGTCCGCGCTGCGAAGGACGCGGCGCGGTCACCGACTTCGACCTGGCGCAGATGTATGACGACAGCAAGTCGCTCAACCAGGGTGCGCTGAAGATTCCTGGCTACAGCATGGACGGCTGGTTCGGCCGCATCTTCAGCGGCTGCGGCTTCTTCGATGCGGACAAGCCGATCCGCAAGTTCAGCAAGAAGGAACTGCACGATCTGCTCTACAAGGAGCCGACCAGGATCAAGGTTGACGGCATCAATCTCACTTACGAGGGCCTGATCCCGAAGATCCAGAAATCCATGCTGGCCAAGGACGTCGATGCGATGCAGCCGCACGTGCGCGCCTTCGTCGAGCGCGTCATCACCTTCAGCAGCTGCCCCGACTGCGGCGGCACGCGGCTCAGCGAAGGTGCGCGTTCGTCGAAGATCGGCAAGCTCAATATCGCCGACGCCTGCGCCATGCAGATCAGCGACCTGGCCGCCTGGATGCGCGGCCTGAAGGAGCCGTCGGTGGCGCCGCTGCTGGCCAAGCTGCTGCATACGCTGGATTCGTTCGTGGAGATCGGCCTGGGCTATCTCTCGCTGGAGCGGCCGGCCGGCACGCTGTCCGGCGGCGAGGCGCAGCGCTGCAAGATGATCCGCCATCTCGGCTCCGCGCTGACCGATGTCACTTATGTATTCGACGAACCCACCATCGGCCTGCACCCGCACGATATCCAGCGCATGAACGAGCTGCTGCTGCAGCTGCGCGACAAGGGCAATACGGTGCTGGTGGTGGAGCACAAACCGGAAGTGATCGCGATCGCCGACCATGTGGTCGATCTCGGCCCCGGCGCCGGCTCGGCCGGCGGCACCGTGGTATTCGAGGGCAGTGTCGAGCAGCTGCGCGCCAGCGGCACGCCGACCGGCAAGCATCTGGACGATCGCGCGGCGCTGAAGCCGTCGGTGCGCAAGCCTTCCGGCGCGCTGAAAGTGCGCGGCGCGAAGACGCACAATCTGAAGAACGTCAACGTGGATATTCCGCTGGGCGTGCTGGTCGTGCTTACCGGCGTGGCGGGCTCGGGCAAGAGTTCGCTGATCCACGGCTCGGTTGCGAACCAGGACGGCGTGGTGGCGATTGACCAGGCGCCGATCCGCGGTTCGCGGCGCAGCAATCCGGCTACCTATACGGGCCTGCTCGACTCGATCCGCAATGCCTTCGCCAAAACCAACAAGGTCAAGCCGGCCTTGTTCAGCGCCAACTCCGAAGGCGCCTGCCCCACCTGCAACGGTGCCGGCGTGGTCTATACGGACCTGGCGATGATGGCCGGCGTCGCCAGCGTCTGCGAGGAATGCGAAGGCAATCGTTTCCAGGCCGCGGTGCTGAAATACAAGTTCGGCGGCAAGGACATCAGCCAGGTACTGGCGATGCCGGTGGACGAAGCCGTGGCGTTCTTCGGTACCGGCAAGGCCCATGTGCCGGCGGCGCACGCCGTCCTCGAACGGCTCGCGGATGTTGGCCTGGGCTACCTGGGCCTGGGCCAGCCGCTCACCACGCTATCCGGCGGCGAACGGCAGCGGCTGAAGCTGGCCACGCAGATGGGCGAAAAAGGCGATGTGTATGTGCTGGACGAGCCGACCAGCGGCCTGCATCTGGCCGACGTGGACCAGCTGCTCGGCCTGCTCGACCGGCTGGTCGACACAGGCAAGTCGGTGCTGGTGATCGAGCATCATCAGGCAGTGATGGCGCATGCGGACTGGATCATCGACCTCGGGCCCGGTGCCGGCCACGACGGCGGGCGCGTAGTGTTTGAAGGCACGCCTGCGCAACTCATCGACACGCACGCCACGCTCACCGGCAAACATCTGGCCGGTTATGTCGGCACGCAGGCCCAAGGCACGCGACGCCGCAAATCACCATGACTTGCAGCGCTGCCGAATCGCGCTGCGGTATCCATATATCCGGGGCTGCTTCAGCGTTGACCTGTCTTGGTTTCCTGCGACCTTTGCTTAGAATTTTCTAGTAGCCGTGAATCGCCACCGGCACGTAGGTTCTGCGCATCGCGTAGCTACGCGAACAACCCCCTCGCCTGATACCTGAGCCCGCTCCGGCGAGTCAGCTGTCTCATTGGCGTTCGACTCGTAATTCGCGATCCGGCGAGGGTATCGCTTGCATATTCATTACGGGTCAACACCTGATGACAGCATTGAAAAGCCCTACTGTTGCATCGAACCAGACTGCAAAACCGCAGCCATGGTCCGCGCCGGTGCGCCATCGATTAGCCATCGCGCTGGGCGCTTTGCTCGGCCCCATGCTGCTAGGCATTGGTACGCCGGCACATGCAGGACCGGCCGATATCCCGGTCGTGGGATCCATCGGCGCCCCGGTCAGCTGGCACAGCGATGAGTTCCTGCGCGACTGGGGCCTGCTGGCCATCGGAGCGGACTACGCCTATGCGCGAGGACTGTCCGGCCGGAACATCGCGCTCGGCGTGCTCGACAGCGGAATGTACGCCGGCCACCCGGAATTTGCCGGCCAGGGCAAGCTCACCGCATTGCAGCTCGGCGATCCATCCTGCTCGACCGGTCAGTATCACGTCATCGGCGGATGCTTCCTGACGCAGGGCGATCAACCCAGTGTCTCCGTGCAGATTTCCCCTACAGGCCCCGACACTGCACTTATACAGGCCGAATATGGGAACCATGGAACACATGTCGCCGGCACTATCGCTGCACAGCGCGATGGATCGGGCATGCATGGCGTGGCTTTCGGTGCTCGATTGGTGGCAGCCAAGTACTTCTCCGACAGCCTGACCACCTACGATCCGGATACGAATTCACCAAAAACATTCAACGGCCCGTCTTTCGACGAGGAGAATGTCGAAGACTACTACCGTCAGCTCGGCCAGCATCAGGTGCACGCTACCAACATGTCGTTTGGCCACCCGCTTCCGCTGGGAGCGACGATGCAGGATGTGCGGGACCAATATGCAAGCGACAAGAACACATTTGACGCATTCGCCGACGGTGCAGTTCGGCACGATGTCATCACGGTCTGGGCGCTGGGCAATGCAGGCGGCGCGATCCCCGGTGTCGAAGCTGGACTGCCTGCGCTTCGAACGGATGCCGAACCCTATTGGCTGAGTGTCGCCAATGTGAAGCGCAAGCCGGATGGCTCCTACGCAATAGACGACTCCTCAAGCATCTGCAGCTATACCAGTCGCTGGTGCATTTCGGCGCCAGGCACCGATATCTATTCGACCGTCGATCAGGCTCCTCAGGCCAAATTGACCAGTATCAGCGGCGACGGCTCGGACGATTCTCCTTACACCTTCACGCTTGAAACGCATCAGCCGAAGCCTGGATACGCGCCACTCACCGGCACCTCCATGGCGGCCCCGCACGTCACCGGCGCGCTAGGCCTGTTGTTCGAACGCTTCCCATATCTGACGCCGCCCCAGGTACGCGACGTCCTGCTCACCACGGCGACCCCGCTGGGTCCGGAAGAAATCTACGGCTGGGGTCTGCTCAATCTGCGCAAGGCTATCGATGGTCCCGGCCAGCTCCTGAAAGACACGCGGGTCACCATGGACCGGCGCGCGGGCGGAGCGAAAGTCTGGGAAGGCGAAGCCTGGGATGACTGGCGCAACGATATCGGCGGTCCCGGCAAGCTGGTGAAAGCGGGCGCCGGCTGGCTGCGCCTCAGCGGCAGCAACCGCTTCGGCGGGCTGGAACTGCAGCAAGGCGTGCTGGAGCTGAGCAGCGACAACGTCTATCCCGCCACGGTGACTGGAGGAACGCTGCTGCTCAACGGCAGCCTCGCCACCATGCGGCTGCCGGTCGGCCCCGACGGCACGCTGACCGGACACGGCCGTGTCCTCGGCGAGGTCTACATGCAAGGCACGCTCGCTCCCGGCCAGGCCGACGGCAGCGGCAGCCTCGCCATCCAGGGCCGCTACGTGCAGGCCCCGGGGTCGCGCTACATCGCGTACATCACGCCGGCCGGCGCGTCTAATCATCTCGACGTCACCGGCCAGGCCGTGCTCATGGGCGGCCAGATGGTAGTGGTGCATGCGCCAGGTAACTATGGCCTGGGCGATTCGTTCGCCGTGTTGAGCGCAACCGATGGCGTCCGCGGCAAGTACGCCGGTGTCGCACAGAATCCGCTGCTGCCGTTTCTGCAGTTCGGCCTGCGCTATGCGCCGAAGGAAGTCAGCGTGGATGTAGTGCGCGGCGCAGCGCTGGCCTCGGCCGCGGTCACGCCGAACCAGCGCGCCGTGGCGGAAGCCGCCGACAGGCTGCCCTTCCGCCAGGGCCTGCCGCGCCCGCTGACGCAGCTGACAGCAGCGCAAGCACCCGCGGCCTTGAGCGCATTGAGCGGCGAGACCTATGCGAGCCTGCGTTCCGTCATGTTCGAAAACGGTCGTTTCCTGCGCCAGGCGGCCCTGGCGCGCGGGAATCTGGACTCGAACGATAGCGAGACCGGTCGTCATGCCCAGGGCGTCTGGGTGGACGCGCAGCAAGCCAACGGACGGCTGCGGGATCACGATCGCGTAGCGCAGGCCAGCTACAACGGCCCGCAGCTTATCGTCGGTTACGACTATCGCTTCGATAACAGCTGGCGAGTGGGCGTGACGGGCAGCGCCGGCCGCTTGTCCACCCGCACCGGCCTGGGCGATGACGGCCGCATCCGGCATCAAAGTGCGGGCATCTATGCCGGCCGGCAATGGGAAACGTTCGGCTTCACCGCGGGAGTGACAGCAACGCGCCACCAGGTCGAGCAGAACCGGCAGATCCGCTTCCCCGGCTTCAACGACCGGACCCACGCCGCCTATACCGCTCACAGCACGCAGTCGTTCATGGAAGGCACCTACCGCATAAGCCGCGATGGCTGGACCATCGAGCCTTACCTGCAATGGGCGCAGATGCGCCTGCGTTCCCCGGGCTTTCGCGAAAACGGAGGCGTGGCCGCACTCAGCGCGGATGCACGCAGCAGTCAGGTGAATCTGGCCACCGCCGGCACCCGCTTCCAGCTTGC
>Ga0207695_10003786_pt1 | contig 20991 bp, 26 predicted proteins | sample KBSC54metaG_FD_184354 | JGI IMG/M metagenome (GOLD analysis project Ga0207695, IMG submission 184354) | Corn rhizosphere microbial communities from Kellogg Biological Station, Michigan, USA - KBS C5-4 metaG (SPAdes) (version 2) | ecosystem: Host-associated > Plants > Roots > Rhizosphere > Soil...
GCGTCTTCAAGGAAAAGTTCGAACTTCTGCTCGGCCGCAAGACCTACGAGATTTTCGCTGCGTACTGGCCCTACTACGACGAAGACGCTCCCCATGGCAGTATCGCCAAGCTGTTTAACGACATCAAGAAGTACGCGGTTTCGCGCTCAGGCGAGGTCGATACGACCTGGACGGGCTCAGTGCTCCTGCGCGACGTCGCCGACGTGAAGCGCCTGCGAAAGGAAGACGGCCCGAACCTAGTCACCCAGGGCAGTACTGAACTCGTCCACGCGCTGCTCGCCAACGACCTCGTCGACGCTATGAGCATCTTCACAGTGCCGGTCGTGCTGGGTGGCGGCAAAAAGCTGTTCGCGGACGGCTCGGCGCCGCATTCGTTCAAGCTGACCAGTTCTCGGGTCTCTCCAAACGGCTTGATTATCGGCCACTACGAGCGCGGCGGTGAGATCAAGATCGGCGACACCGCCCTCGATTCACCGAGCGATCGCGAAGTCGCCCGTCGGGAGCGAATGAAGCACGATAACTAAATATCGTAGGCAATCAAGAAATCAGCGCGCGAGGTTCAGCGTTGAGACCCCGCACAAACATTACTCGCATTTCATTGGGATCAAATCTGGGAGTATCCCACCCCAATTGGCTATCGGGCGCGAGGATCGTGCGGCCGACGGCGGTCGCGGCCAAACGCGAAGCCTCCGGCAAAGGAAGTCAGACTGCACGATCAAGGCGTGGTGCGGGTCTGATGCAAAGTTGTTAGGGGCGTCTCACTCGATGCTCTGGAGTCGTCGATTCGGCTTTTCTAGGAACTCGCGCCATGTTGCGATCAAACTTAAGGTCACTATATTACATTGTTCACGTTACGTGAACATCTAACGATCATGAACACAGTTCGCGACTGAAGAAGCGCAGGGCCCTGGTTAAACGCGGAGCAGAATCCAGGCGGCAGTGCATTCTTGGCTACCTGGAAGGAGGAAAATGCTGCGAAGATGTAGTGAGTGGGATAGAAGACCCCAAGTTTTGTTCGGTAGCCGTGAAAGAAACGGTAAAGTTCACTCTTATCGGCATCAGCGACCATTTTGGAGTTGGGATCCCGCCGAGGCCGATGCCAGCTTTCGAGCGGAGGCTGGGTGTGAACATGGTCCTCCAACAACGCTGTGAGCTCCCGTAAAATCAAGCTTTTTAAGGATGAGTCCGTCAGCCCGGCAGCAGTTTCTTTCGCTGTATGCAAGCTGAATTCGTACTCAACTGGCATCGCGCCGAGAAGATAGGCACGCGCACTTTGGAGATGTTCGAAGAGCAGATCGTTTTGACCATCGCGTACTTGCGCGATGAGATAATCGAGCTTGACCAAGGCGCGCTCGCGTAAAGGCTCATCCGGAGCTCCGCGCATCATGTTCTTCCTCCACTCATCGGATGCCCAGTACTCGGGACATGTTACGACACTACTGGCGATCGCGCTAAATTTTACGTCGGCAGGAGGACTGGAAGTGCCCGATGTATTAGGCTCGTGACCAGTGCAGCCATATGCTTGCATTGGTAGAAATGTTTTCTATTACCGCGAAGCCTGCCGAGCAGCTTTATGCTCGCCCAAGAGTCGCCTTCAATCATCACAACTGAACCGTCGCATAAGCGAACTACAACCGCCGCTTAACCCAATTTACCAGGCCGCCTTCGAGCACTATCTGTACCTGCCGTTGAGAAAGATCGTGGCAGCTTTCAAACGTGCGGCCCCGAGTGCGGTTTTCGATTAAGATGCGTCCGTGAGGAAGTTCCTCCCGGGCATTCCTCAAGACAAGAATATCGCCGTTCCCGAGCTGGTCGTACTCCGTTGGATCGACAAACGCGAGCGGGACGATTCCAAAATTCACCAAGTTTTGACCGTGGATACGGGCAAACCCTTTCGCGAGAACGACACGGAGGCCCAGGTAACGAGGTGCTAACGCGGCATGTTCGCGGCTGGATCCTTGCCCATAATTACTGCCACCCACGACCGCATGTCCGTCGGTTCCCTCCAAAGCTTTGGCTCGTTGCCAATAGGTCCGGTCCACGACGTCGAACGCAAATTCGGAAATCTTCGGAATATTACTTCGGAACGGCAACACTCTGGCCCCGGCCGGCATGATTTCGTCGGTGGAAATGTTGTCGGCCATTTTTAGAAGTATTGGCAATTGAAGCTCGTCGGGCAGCTCTTTGAATTCTGGAAGCGACGCGATGTTAGGTCCCTTCTCCAGCTTTGATTTGCGCGCTTCCTCGACCGGCAACGGCGAAACCAGCATCTGACGATTGAGGATCGGCTGGTCAGTGTCGGGGATATGCGGATACGGAATGTCCAGATCACGAGGATCTGTGATTACGCCCGTAAGCGCCGATGCGGCGGCCGTCTCCGGGCTTACCAGGTAGACTCTGTCCTCCCGCGTACCGGAACGGCCAGGAAAATTGCGGGGAACCGTGCGCAAGCTAATTTTTTCCGTAGCGGGGGCTTGGCCCATTCCAATGCAGCCGTTACAACCTGTCTGATGTATGCGAGCGCCAGCGTGGATTAGGTTGAGCAAGTGGCCATCATGAACCAGATTCTCTAGGATCTGCCGCGACGTTGGATTGACGTCAAAGGAGACACGGTCATGAACTCGTTTCCCTTTGACCATTTCAGCCACCACCGCGAAATCACGGTAGCCAGGGTTGGCCGAAGAACCTACATATGCTTGATAAATCTCTCGGCCAGCGACTTCACGTACTGGAACCACGTTTCCCGGACTTGATGGCTGAGCGATTAGTGGTTCAAGTCGTGTCAGGTCGATCTCTTCACTCAGGTCATAATCGGCATCTGGGTCAGCGACCAGTTCGGCCCAGTCTGCTTCGCGCCCCTGCGACTTCAAAAAGCGCCGCACCTCCCCGTCTGAGGGAAATACGGTGGCGGTGGCCCCGAGTTCTGCTCCCATATTGGCGATTACATGACGATCCATCGCGGAGAGCCCAGTGAGCCCTGGTCCGTGATATTCAACCACACAGCCAATGCCGCCGCTCACGTTGTGCCGACGCAGCATTTCAAGGATCACATCCTTCGCGCTAACCCAATCAGGGAGTGTACCGACTAAGCTAACGCCCCAGACCTTCGGCATTTTGACGTAGAATGGCTGACCCGCCATTGCCAGCGCCACTTCAAGTCCGCCAGCACCGATCGCCAGCATGCCAATCGCTCCGGCGGCCGGTGTGTGGCTGTCGGAACCCAGCAGCGTCTTACCGGGCTTCCCGAATCGCTCTTGATGTACGGGGTGACTAACGCCATTACCCGCAGGACTAAACCAGACGCCGAAACGCTGGCAAGCACTCCTCAGGAACAAATGATCGTCGGCGTTCTTGAAATCCTCTTGAATCAGATTGTGATCCACATATTGAACTGAGGTCTCGGTACGGACTCGATCCAAACCCATAGCTTCTAACTCCAGCATCACCAGGGTGCCGGTAGCGTCTTGAGTCAGCGTTTGGTCAATTCGAATGCCGATTTCCCTGCCCGGCAACATTTCTCCTTCGGCCAGGTGAGAGTGAATCAGTTTCTGCGTCACATTGAATCCCATGTGTATTCCTTGGTTGTCTGTTCAATCAACTTGGTTTCCTGCCCTTCGGCAGTACTGCACAGTCATCCTGAGAGCAGGTGGCGCAAGGTTGTCTGGCGGTGTTCTTCCAAATAGCCCATAAAGGGTGTGCCGCCTGTGCCAACATCCGTTGGATTGGCCGAACCCCGTTCATGTTGCTGCTGGATGTACGTCGACGCATAGTGCATATGCAATCCACGAAAGCGTTCCAATGCGAGGAGGCATTTGTTGTATGCCTCTCGAACCTCTGAGTCACCCGCGCTAGCAAAAGAACGGATTGAAGGGCCGCGCTTTACTGCGCCAATGAACGCGCGATGTCCAGTCGGCATGTAGTCGCGCATTTCCCTCAAATAGACTGCAAGCGGAGATTCGGGGTGCTGAATTCCCAGTCCGGCATCCAAGCATGGAATTATAGAACTCTGCGCGCCAGTTTCACCGCGAAACTGCTGCCGCTGGCCAGCATACTCGCGAACGCCAGCATAAAGGACGCCGTTCGGCAGTGCCGGGTGATCCCTCCAGCCGTGAATGTAGGGGCGGACTCGCCGGTAGTAAATATACGGATCACATCGTTCCGGCATCCGCGCCAGGCTGGCGAGCATGCTCTCCAGAACCTCCTCCAGCCTCGTAAGACTAATCACCGCTCCCTCGCGATCGCTCTGTGCCACAGCGGTCTGAGCATCCATCAAGCTCTGCATCCCACGCCCGGCCTTGGCTTCGATTTCTACATGCACAAGGATGAACCATTCCTCGTCTACACCACCGAGAAAGTTCTGAAGCAGCGCTAGGTTTCCTAGAGCAATTGGACTCGCCTGATCTAGCCGCCTCCAATTGCGCAACGCATACGAGGCATAGGAAAGCACCGGCGGCCGGCCTAGGCGATGCGCAAGCGCGTGCCATGGCACGGCTACGGGCTCGGGAATGACATCGGCGAACGTCGCTTCTCCCCAAACGTACGCGTGGCCGAAGTAGGACAAGAGAAGCATTGCACGCTCAAGCGATGGTGAGTGATCGAACAATGGCGTCGGATCAAGCATCGGCAAACGATCCAAGGTTCTTCGAACGACCCCAGCAGCCAGCAATTTAGGAAGTTCAACCGAGAGATCCTCCCAGGCTCCAAATTGTTGTCTGGGGAGACAATCGAGCGGATCTTCTGGCGGTAAGAATCCTCGCTCGGCGCTCACGCTGAACGTGGCGAGATTTAGCTCTGCGTGATCTGAGACGGCCATTGAGGCGCCTACTTAAATTGAAACATACCGGTGAGAAAACCGGTTGAAAATATCACGTGAAACCGGTTGGCTTAGGGACGCACAATGGAACAAGAAGTGCTCGATATCGTAAGCGAGGAGAGGACCGATGAACGATGATTCTCTTTGCGCCACTCGGAATCGGCTTGTCCTGGAAGGCGAACAGTTGGTTCTATATAACGTCTCGACCGGCTTGCTGGATCTCGTGTCCCTAGCCGATGTCCGGGACAATGAATTGGCTCTCAGGCCCTCTCGTAAGAGCACTTTTTGGCAGTGTATTGCACGCTGCTTTGAATTTGAAAACGTTCCAGATGGTTCCCATCCCGTCCCGGCAGTATGGGTGCCGTCGGGGACTCATCTCATTCTGACAGGCGTTCCCACATCTCTGCAGCAGCGGTACGGGCTGGAAGAAGAGGAAGGCGCGGTATTTTTACGATCTGACACCGAAAACGGCACGTCTCAAGGCGAATTGCGTTTCAATAATGGTGCAGTGGTCCAGCTTCAAGAACTGCGTGCCGGCCAGGTTATGGAGGTGCTTTCGCTGGCGGGGACTCAACCGACACTCTACGAACCGCAGCTCCAAATGAAGTGAAAGATAAACGTTTCGGGACTCATGACTGGTGAGAATAGCGATGTCCAAAGAATGATGAGGTTCGAGTCAAACGGACTTCCATAAATTCAGAGAGACCAATGGCACTACACTTCATTGAAAATAATGGCGGGAGCATTCTAGAAATGGAGGCGAGTGGAAAACTCGTCGCCAGCGATTTGCAGAGCCTGGAATCAATGTTTCAGAGACGTGTCAAGCAAAATGGGAAGATCCGCGTGCTTTTCAGGATGCGGGACTTCCACGGGTGGGAACCCGTGGCGCTTTGGGACGAGCTGAAGTTTGATTTAAAGCATTTCGGCGATATCGAACGTCTCGCCATAGTGGGCGATAAGCAATGGGAGAAATTCCTGGGCGTTTTCGGTCGCCCATTCACCGCGGCCGAGATACGCTATTTTGATGAGAGCGCCCTTCCTGCTGCACGAGTATGGCTAGAGCGTAATTCTATTTGAACGGCGAGACGGGAAACGTGCCTCTAGGTCTCCACCAAAAGCCTTGCTTCCAAAAGCTTTTGAGTATGAAACAACTGCTGCCGGGCCGCCCTCTAACCATTGAGGAGGTCCCATTTATGGAAAGTCACGTTAAGATTATGGGTCATCCGGTTCATCCGATGCTCATTGTATTCCCTCTTGGGCTCTTGGCGGCTTCTCTTGGTTTCGACATCGGCTATTTGAAGACCGGCAACTCAGAGTTCGCAATCGTCTCGTATTGGATGATTTCCGCCGGTATTATCGGCGGTTTACTCGCCGCGATATTTGGCGCTGTGGACTGGTGGGCGATTCCCTCCAACACCCGAGCTAAGGCTATAGGTCTATGGCACGGTATTGGAAATGTGGTTGTCGTGCTACTGTTCATCGGAAGCTGGATTTTGAGGGATCGCGTACCGGGATACGTCCCCCCGGATTCCGCTGTTACATTGTCCGCTATCGCGGTGGCTCTGGCGTTGATTACGGGCTGGCTCGGTGGCGAGCTAGTGGGCCGTCTTGGTGTGGGTGTTGACGAGGGAGCGCATCTGAACGCGCCCAATTCTCTATCTAAACAATCTGCTTCAGCACACAGCACTAGCGGACAGTCTGAAGCGCCACGGCCTCACGGAATCTGACCCGCGACAACCGAATAAACTTGGCAACTGCTTTGGGCCCTGGAGCCATACGGCATGAAACCCACACGACAGCTCCATGATCTCGGCCAGAGCCTATGGCTTGACAATATCACTCGTGGACTCCTGGCGGATGGAACGCTCCGACGCTACACTGATGAATTCTCGATTACTGGGCTCACTTCGAACCCTTCGATCTTCGACCATGCAATTAAGGGATCGAACCTCTACGATGACGCCATCCACCAGAAGGTGAAGCATGGCAAATCCGGCGAGGATCTATTCTTCGAGCTCGCGATTGAGGATCTCAGGGAGGCTGCCGATCTGTTCCGCCCGATATACGATCGGACGAATGGCATTGACGGTTGGGTTTCGCTTGAAGTTTCGCCGACGCTTGCCTACGACACGCCGCGCACAATCGTTGAAGTTGAGCGGCTTCGCGCTCGGGCCAAGCGTCCCAACCTCTTCGTAAAGATTCCCGGTACTCCAGAAGGGGTTCTCGCGATCGAGGAGTCTATCTTTGCCGGTGTACCAGTGAACGTTACCTTGCTCTTTTCGCGCGAACAATATTGGGCGGCAGCGGGGGCCTATTTGCGTGGAATCGAGCGACGCATTCAAGCGGGCCTTAATCCTGATGTTTGTTCCTTGGCTTCTGTTTTCATCAGCCGTTGGGACAAGGCAACAATGGAAAACATTCCTGCAGAGTTGCGAGACAAGCTTGGGATTGCCGTCGCCAAGCGAACCTACAAGGTTTACCGCCAACTGCTCGACTCAGACCGATGGCTGCGACTGGCGAATGCTGGCGCCCGGCCCCAGCGACTGCTATGGGCTAGCACGGGTACAAAGGACCCGGCGGCTTCAGACGTCCTCTACATCAAGGCACTCGCTGCGCCATTCACGGTGAACACGATTCCTGACAAGACTTTGCTTGCTTTCGCGGACCATGGCTCAGTGGGTGAGCTCATGCCCGCCGACGGAGGCGATGCCGAGGAGATAATTGCAAGGTTCGAGAGAGCGGGCATCGACTGCGACAAGCTCGCCACCGATCTCCAGCGCGAAGCCGCCGAGTCTTTTGTGAAAGACTGGAATGAATTGCTTATCTCCATTGCATCAAAGGGCGCCGAATTCAACGCTCCTGGGTAAAGAGGCAACTCGATGATCAAGATACTGACGATCGAGCGCGAGTACGGGAGCGGGGCCGCCGAGATAGCCCGGCAGCTTGCGGACCGCTTGGGCTGGAAGTTGTGGGATCAATTGCTGACCGACGAAATAGCTCGCCACATGGGGTGTGACGCCGATCAGATCAAAAAACACGGGGAGCGAATCGACCCCTTATACTACCGTCTTTTCAAATCCTTTCTACGAGGTAGTTTTGAGGGAAACCTAAACGCCCCCGAGATGAAGATGGCTCATGCGGAGGGCATTCGCCGGGTTGCCGAACAACTCGTGATGGCGGCGGCCGATACAGGCAACGCTGTGATTGTCGGACGTGGTTCGGCTTACTACTTACGAGACCGCTCGGATTCCTTCCACGTTTTCGTTTATGCGCCATTCGAAGAAAGGCTGCGTAGGTTGCAACAGGAGGGAAAGAGTGAGCAGGAGGCGACTATACTCGCCGAAACTGTTGACCGCGATCGAGCGGAGTTCATCAAACAATATTTTGGGATCGAGTGGCCTGCCCGGCATTTCTTTCACCTCATGATCAATTCCGCGATGGGTGATAAAAATGTTGTTCAGATGGTATTGGACGGTCTATCGACCATCCAGAAGGGGGCGCTACCAGTGCATCAAGCCGCCGATTGAGCGGTGCGACGCTGAAAGCCTAGGGTCGCCCGGTTGGATCTCCGGATTTTGAATCAGATCGGGAACGCCGCGGCGAGATTAGGCCTCCGCATGGAAGCCAAACAAAAGGGCAACACGCCCTCATTCCTGCGTTGCCATTTTGCCATGTACAGTCAAATTAGTGGCCTCGTTCGGACGTGCGAATATTCAAATGAAGGAGATATCTTATGATCAAGCCCATCTTCGGAATTATTCTTGCCTCTGTGCTTGTGGCAGCGGCTCATGGCGCGGATAAGCCAGTGACTGTGAACTTAGCAGATGGAAAGGGGCAAAGCGTCGGGTCCGCCACTATCAGTGAAAATAAAGGTGGCAATGGCGTCACCATCAAACTGAATCTCAAGAATCTTCCTCCGGGCGAGCACGCTGTGCATATTCATACCGCCGCGAAGTGCGAAGGCCCCGGTTTCACGACCGCCGGAGGTCACTTCAATCCGGGAATGAAGCAGCACGGCAAGGATAATCCCATGGGCTCGCATGCAGGCGATATGAATAACTTCACAGCAGGACCCAAGGGCACGGCGAAGGTTACCGTCGTAAACTCCATGGTTAACCTAGGCACAGGGAGTAACTCGCTCTTCGCCAACGGCGGCACCGCTCTCATGATTCACGCCAAAGCCGACGACTATAAGACTGATCCGACGGGCAACGCGGGGGACCGAATCGCATGCGGCACCATTACCAAGTAGTCCTGACCATTGAGCGCGTTGACCCGTTATCGCTCGGCCTTGGGTTTAGAGCGAATCCGGAACGGACCTGGCGATGACCGTCTCGTGCCATGCGTTAGCCGGCGCGCATTCAGGAAACTCCCGATGACCTTGTTATCAACCTTTTCCTCCTTCTCGTTAGATCAGCCGCGGCGAAGGCGAAAACTATGGCGGAAAAGTGATGCACGAGCGCGTGCTTGGAGCCACTGTGCGCCTGGAGGGATTGGGCGGGTCGCAGCGAAAGGACGCGGTCGCGCCTTGTTCATGGACGTCTCAGGATTCTAAAGTAGAAAGCTGCGAACACCAAGATAATGCCAATATTCACTGTCAGCCGTTCCCAGAATCGGTTTCTGAAGAACAGGAAATCTACAGCGACTATGACGGCTGCCATCGCCACCACGTAAAGCACGATAGCTATGTGTCTGCCCATTTCAGTTTTTGCAGTTGAATGCGAGTAACCTTGCCAGTCGGTAGCGAGTGAGGCGGATTATGAATTGCGCAAAATATGCGCGGCGAACGAACGGGCCGCGGCGAGTTTATCCACTGGGTAGCATTCTGTCAGCCGACAACGCAGTCCGCCACTGTTGGAATCGCGGGATGAGTACTTTCGGATTTACCGTCCTAAAGTGCTCTTTGGCCATCGACAATGCTTTTGTTTCTGCTTCCTGGTCGGTCAACCCTACCAATTCCACGTCAAGAGGCTCAGGGCCCACCACTCGAAAGTTCCAATAATGAAGCCCTTTTTTTATAAGTACGAGCCACCGCTCTGGATCGATCTTTGCTGACAACATCTGCCGAATTAATCTGCTGGACATCTTTCGCCTCCGTGGGCAGCTCGATGCCGCACCTTCGACCATCCGCCCTTCGCGCGGGCAGGCATCTTGGTCCATGCAAGTGGAATACCATTCAACTCGCAAGTTCGAAGAACTAATTTGATGCTGGTAGTAGGTTCACTTCGAGCCCGCGCAAGCGCTATCGGCCTTATGCATTTTTTCGCTTGGCTTGTGCCACTTCGGCCTTGGCTTTTTGATCTCGGGCGCGTGAGCAGTCTAGGCATATCGCTCCGCTGACAACTAATAGAATAGCCTCATGGGCGCCCCGAAAAAGCATCTGTCAATGTTGCGATCCTATACCGTAGCAGATCTCTTCACCTTGGCGAATGGCAGCAGCGGCACCATCTCGATTTTTTTGTGCTTGGACTATATCGCTGAGGGACGAAACCAGTTTCTCTGGATTGCATTTCTTCTTCTTTTTGCCGCTTTGGGCTGCGACATCATGGACGGTTACTGGAGCCGTAAGTCCGGGCGGCAATCGATTCTCGGGGCTGACTTGGATTCTCTGGCGGATGTTGTCTCTTTTGGCGTAGCGCCCGCTGTGTTGGGTTTTACCTTAGGTTTCCGAGGGGCATGGGAAACATCGTGATCCTAGCCTATTTCGTTGTCTGCGGAATCAGCCGCCTGGCCCGGTTTAATGCGACGGCGGCGGCACTTTCTGACGAGTCTGGGAAGGTAAAGTATTTTGAAGGCACGCCGATTCCCACCAGCATTCTGATTGTTGCGCTTTTGGGCGTGGCGTTTTATGAAAATGCGATCGATGGGGCACTATGGCTTGGAGTATACCGAATGGGCCGAGCGACGTTCCACCCGTTGACGCTAGTCTACGCTATTAGCGGGTCTGCGATGATCAGTGCCACCCTTCGGTTCCCAAAACCTTGAACGAGGATTCGGTTACCGTGCCTTCTGATCGCCACGGATTAACACAATCAGTCCCGGCATCATAATTACCGCGCTCGCGAAAGATGACCTTAACGGTCCGCGCGGCGCCGGGTTTCGGAAAAATGATCGATATTTCCGCGGCTTGGACTCGCCGGAACGCCGGATGAGGTCGGGCGCACTGCCAAAATGAAAGTTGTCGATCCCTAAAAACGAAGGAAGACGAAAATGCAAAAACGAAAGCTTGGAAAGAGCGGCCTTGAAGTCTCGGCACTTGGCTTCGGCTGCATGGGACTGAACTACCTTTACGGTCAGGCAAACGAGAAATCCGAATCGATAGCGCTGATCCGCGGGGCGGTGGAACGCGGGGTCACGCTGTTCGATACCGCCGAAGCTTATGGTCCATTTACAAATGAAGAACTCATTGGCGAAGCCCTCGTTCCCGTACGCGAACAGGTCGTGATCGCTACCAAGTTCGGCTTCGACATCGATATGAAGTCTGGCGAGCGCCGTGGAAGCCTCAACAGCAGGCCTGAACACATCAAGGAAGTGGTAGAAGCTTCGCTTAAACGCCTCGAGACTGACGTCATCGACGTGTTGTATCAACATCGCGTCGATCCCTCTGTCCCGATTGAGGACGTCGCGGGCGCGGTCAAACAATTGATTGCGGAAGGCAAAGTGAAACACTTCGGACTTTCGGAGCCGGGAGTCGAAACAATCCGCCGCGCCCATGCCGTCCTGCCAGTGACGGCGGTTCAGAGCGAATACTCACTGTGGTATCGCGGCCCGGAGGCGGAAGTGCTTCCGGCGCTGGAGGAACTCGGCATCGGATTCGTCCCTTTCAGCCCGCTCGGCGCCGGCTTTCTCACTGGCAAAATCGATGCCAACACAACGTTCGACAAGTCCGATTTCCGGAGCAACGTTCCCCGTTTCGCTCCGGAAGCCCTGAAAGCGAACATGGCTTTGGTCGATCTGGTCAAGGCCGTGGCATCGCGGAAGAAGGCGACGCCTGCGCAAATCGCGCTGGCCTGGCTCCTGGCGCAAAAGCCATGGATCGTGCCGATTCCGGGCACAAAAAAGCTAAGCCGCCTCGATGAGAATCTTGGTGCAATAGACGTCGAACTCACCGCAGCCAATATGAAAGCTATCAATGAGGCTGCTTCGAAGATCCCGCTGGAAGGGGAGCGTCTGCCGGAAGGCGCGTTGAAAATGACCGGGAGGTGACCTTCATGCGCATTGGCATTCTCGCTCTGGTCGTCCTGGCCGTCCTGGCCCGCATCAGGCGGCGTATCTATTCTGAGAAGGAGGCACCATGGAAGAAATCGCAAATATCGGAGTCCTGTTCATCGCAGGCTTTGGCCCGATTGTTCGTGACGCGGCCGCAAGCCGCAGACTGTACAGCCAGATTTTGGCGATACCCTTCAAGGAGGAAAAGGGAGGTTACCTTCATACGGAGGGTTTGGAGGGCGCAAAGACTTTCGCCTTGTGGCCACTCTCTGAGGCAGCTCAATCCTGTTACGGGAAGCATTCGTGGCCCAGCGATGTTCCTATCCCGCAAGCCTGGATTGAGTTTGATGTTGAAGATGTCGAAAAGGCCACGGCGGAGCTCGAATCACGAGGGTATCGAATGCTGGTCAAAAACAAAAAAGAACCGGAGGGCCAGATTGTCAGTCGTTTCATCGCGCCGGAAGGATTATTGGCAGGGATCACCTTCACCCCATCGATGCGAGAAGAGAAATAGCGCGATCTGCCTGGAAAGACTTTATAACGATTTTGTATCCCACCCCTGCTTTTGGCGGGGTTTGGCGACTTTTTAGAATCAATAATCGAGCGATGCGCGACGGAGAGCACCACTCGGATGCTTTCATTTCGATTTCTTCGTTTCGGAGTTGCCCGCAGGCATTACTTGCCCGTGTTCGGCGGGAGTCATGATGCGCAAGACGGGATGACCGTTTAGATTCTGGAGGGGGAAGTAGACAAGATGGGTTTGCGGATCGACGGAGACGGTGTGCGCATGCGGCATGTTAATTCTGCCCTTAAAGACCAGGTTCTTTTCATTCTCCTGAAAGACAGTCACCTGCCCTGACTCCGCCGCGACGTATAGCGTCTTCACTCCCGGGTCGAAGGCCAGCACATCGGGACCGCGGCCAACAGCGTAGGTTCCCAAAACACGCATGCTGGAGAGATCGAAGACAGCGAGTTTATTATTACCCTCGCCGGCGACAAAGGCCAGTCTTGCGCTCACGTCGAGCACGACCCCGTGTGGTTCTTCGATACCGGGCAAGGAGTAACGGCCAATGATCGCTTCGGAAGCTGGATCAATCATCACCAGTTCGTTTTTTTGGCTCACCGCAACCAGGATTTTGCCGGAGCCAGAATCGTAAACGGTATTGCCCGCATTGCCGCCCAGCGGGATGGTCTTCACAAGCGCGCCGGTGATGGCGTCGACGACAGCATCCGCGTTCCCGTGTTCATCGGAGACGAAAACCCGCTTTACTTCGGGTGCATAGGCCAATCCGTCCGGATAATGGATCGGCCCTCCCTTGCCAACGATCTTCAACGTCTCTGCATCAACGGCGAAGACCTTGTGGTCCCCCGTCGCCGAAGTGTAGACCCTGTTCAGTTCCGGCACGACGATGACGCCGTGAACGCGGGGGAATCCGGCCAGGGTCGCAAGTACTGAACGTGTTTTCGTATCGAAGACAACCAGCTCGTCGGCATCCATATGCGCGATGTACAGCCGGTTGCTGGCGACGTCAAGATTTTGATAATCGAAGCGCACTGCTGCACCGGAGAGCGGCACATCAGCGACGAGTTCCAGTGGTGCCAAGTCAGCCGCAGACGCGCTGACGGTCCAGGCGAGGGATAGTCCCAAGATCGCGACGGTCAAACGCAATCGCATGTTTCCTCCTTCATCGTGGCATGGAAGTAACACACGACCCTGCATCCAGGCAAAGGGGCTGAAAGCCACCCTTTCTTATGTAAACGTCAAAGGTTGACGGGCTATGGCCAGAACCATAGGATAGGCTCAGTCTGTTGGAGGATTGCCATGAAGTGGGTGACCCGCGAACGTCCCAAGATTGACCGCATTGCCTGTCCCTGGCTGATCAGGAAGTTTATCGATCAGGAGGCGGAGTTCCTGTACGTGCCGAAGGATCAGGTGATGAAAGTCGCAAAGGAGCAGGACGCTATCCCTTACGACGTTCCGAATGTCGAGCTGACGCACGACGGGCCATATTGCAGCTTCGATGCAATCATCAAGAAGTACAAAATCATTGATCCTGCCGCCATTGCGCTAGCCGAAATTGTGCGGGCAACGGATACGGATACGCTCGGCAACTCGCCGCAGGCTCCGGGATTGCTGGCAATCTCGAAAGGGCTTTCCGCCAACATCGCTAACGACCATGAAATGCTGAAGGTCGGGATGGTCATTTATGAAGCGCTCTATACGTGGTGCAAACACCAGGACAATAGCTGACTTTCTCGGGCTGGAGCGCAATATTGCCGTCCTGCTTGGCGCAATCATCATTGCGCTGACGGGAGAACGTCTCTGGCTGGGTTTCGCATCGAAATATCGCGAAACGCTTGGCGCTGGCGTATGCCTGATCGGGCCTGTTTGACGCGCTGCAAACAATGTTGGGCGCGATATACGCCTACCCCGGCGCCTGGTTGACCGACAGTCTCGGCCAGAAGAAGTCGCTGCTGGTTTTCAGCCTCATCTCCATTCTTGGATGCCTGATCGTTTATATCTGGCCCAGCCGTTTCGCGCTCCTGGTCGGCGTGTTCTTCTTTTCAGCCTGGAGTTCCCTGTCGCTGCCGGCAACTTTCGCGGTCGTCGCCACGCGGCTGAAACGCCGAAAGCATACGATGGGCATCGGCGTCCAATCGCTCGTCCGCCGCGTGCCACCCCAAGCCTTTCGGCGCTGCCCGGTTGTGTATACTCGCTCATTATGATTCTCGTCGCCGATAATGATGTATCCTTCTTGGAGCTTGCCGGGCACATTCTGAATCGAGACCGGCAGGTCTTTCTTGCACTTGATGCGCAACAAGCATTTCAGTTGGCAGCAGACCTCGGCTTCTCAGTCGCGCTGGTTGACCTGGACTTAAAAGGCGAAGATGGCCTGTCGCTTATACAGAAACTGCGGATGAGTTTTCCGGACCTTCCGATCATCGCTATCAGCAGCGTTCTAAGTGGGCATCAAATCGAGGCCGCAATGGAACTCGGAGTCGCAGAAGTCTTGCACAAACCGATTACTTCAGACTGGAAGCCTGTTGTGGAACGGATTCGAGCAACGAGACGGCGCTGATCTTCGATCACCGCCCGGCCTCCGCAAGTAGCGGTGGGACAAGAGATGAGGTGGCAGCTTGCCTCCACCGGCTGCATGGCATCCGCAGATTTTTCTTGGCCGACAGTTTTGATCCGTGTGTCGTCCACCTTGAAATTTTGCGCCAGGTAATCGCGAACTATCATCGCTCTCGCCGGCAGACGTAATTATTACCTTGATTCTTCCCAAACCGCACTTTCTCCGGTATCCAGAGCCAAACGCTGGTGCTAGTTGGCCAATCAATCGGTAAATCTCTCTCTTGTCGGATAGCCATCCACCAGTACGATCGTTATTCGATGCTGTCGTTGACGAAAACTTTCGTCTAGCGGACTAACGGTCTACTGATTGCTCAACTTGCGTTGGTGAACGAGTATTCGCTGATTAAAGGCCTGAGTGACCTAGAAGGGAAAAGAATTATGAACCTTCAAGATGATCACGTCTTTATCGATCAAGGGGGGACTCTCTATGAAACCGTTTAATGTAAAGCTTTCTATTGCCGCTGGCTTGCTCGGCGGGACAGTTGCACCGTATATCTTGCGAGTGCCATCGGTTCATGCTCAAGCGCAAATCCTCGCACCGAAAATGCTCGAAGCAAGCGCTTTTCGCTTGATCAATGAGGCCGGACACGTGGCGGGGACGATGACAATTAATTCGGCTGGCAGTGGTGTCATCACAATGTTTGACGCCAATGGTAAGGTGATCTTCACGAGCGAGGACAAACCAGTCATTAAGCCCGCAGTCGCGCTGATTTCTAAATAAGCGCCGCTGACTCGCCAAAGCGGCCGGGTTCTCATGGGCCAGCTTGTGTAGCGATGGGAGCCCGGGCGCCGGCACCGCTTCTGCTGCTTCCGTTTTTAGACATCCTGCTACAATGCCCGCATGGACGCCAGCGATCCAAGAACGGAACCAGAGCCGAAACTCCCGCCGCCCGATCCAGATCCAGACAGGGCTCCACCGGGGCCCTCACCGGTTCCCGTACACGAACCCATCGAACCCGGACCCGACGTCATTGACCCGAGCCCGGAACTGTTGCCGTCCTGAGCGATGGAGATCTCGGCCAGCAGTATCACCAACGGCGGTAGCGTGGAGTGGAAGGTGCGTGCGAGTTCCGCAATTCCGCGACCCGCAACGGCACCCAGTTACTAGTTGCGATGACAGGGCATGGCTCGCCAGCCATTGCCCCAACTGGTTTAACTCTAAGGTGGTTCCGATAATAGTGCATAACCGACCTGAATTCATATGTACGGCATGCCAACTTTACATCCAAGTGACTCGGAGCTTCCCGGAAGCCTTCTGGATGATTCCGCGTAGCACGTCGGATCCCCGCCGGCTGATCCTCGCGGATCGAGCGGACCAACTCCGGCGCTAACCCGCCTTTATCTCTTTTGATTTGAAAGTGTTTCGCTGAGAATGCAACGGTCGGGCTCCTGAAACAATCTTTTAGTTTAGAGGTGATCCATGCGGATACTACTATCTATTGCATCGATTGTGGGCCTTCTGCTATACGGTTGCTCCACCCACGGGACGAACAGCGCAGCATCCAGTAATTTCGAAATGGAGCAGTCCATCAAGGCACAGTTCTCAGCTGACCCTCAGCTTCAGGGGATCGGCGTGGACGCAAGGGCTGACAAAAATGAAGTGACTCTGTCTGGCACTGTGCCCACAGAAGATCTCAGGACTAAGGCGGTTGATCTCGCCAAGAACGGGCGACAGAACTTAGTGGTTACTGATAAAATCGCCGTCCAACCTAATCAAGTCGCCCGCAGCGAGTATACAGAGGAGATGGCACGTGCGGCGCGCGAGAAGGCCAAAGAGTTTGGTGACAAGATTGGGAACTCGCTTGACGATGCCTGGATTCACACCAAAATAAAGGCGAAACTTATTGATAATCCCGATACGCCATCCCGAAAAATCAATATTGACGTTGTCGATCAAATTGTTACCTTGCACGGCCAGGTGGAAACCATTGCCGCCAAGGATGAAGCGGAGCGAACTGCAAAGCAGACCGAAGGCGTCAAGCGTGTCAATAATCTCTTGAAGGTTCAAGTGGGTTAGGTGCTCGCCTGGCTGACTGTAGTTGATTGCGAGCGAGCCGAAGTTCAAGATTAACGCAGGAGGACAACGCAATGCATTCTACTGCATCACCGCGAGCTATTGATCTGAACGAGACTGTGAGGTCGATGCTTGCGCAAAAGCCTCACGCGATCTGGTCGATTTCGCCTGAGACTACCGTCTACGACGCCATTGCCATCATGTCGGAAAAGCACATCGGCGCGTTGGTCGTTCTCAGCGCCGGACGTTTGGTCGGAATCATCACGGAGCGGGATTATGCACGTAAGGTCATCCTCAAGGGAAGACAATCCCGCGAAACGAGAGTTCGCGAGATCATGAGCGCGCCCGTATTGTTTATTACACCAGAGCAGACTATTGGCAAATGTATGCACGTGATGACATCGCGCCAGATCAGACATCTTCCAGTTCTCGAAGCTGACCGCGTCATCGGCATCGTGTCTATCGGCGATCTTGTAAACTGGATCATCACCGCCCAGGACGATACAATTCGTCATCTGCACAATTACATCACCGGATCGTACCCGAGCTAGAAGGTTGACTCTTTATCGCCGTGGGCGATAATTCCGTTCCGAACGGTAACGCGCGGCTTGGGTGCTAGCTTCCGGCCATGGCCTGGATTCCGGCTAAAACTTAAAGAGGTGAGGCTATGTTCAAAGATGTTAAAGCATTTTCCGGTTTTTCGGTTAACGATTTGCGACAGGCGAAGGATTTCTATAGTCAAATACTCGGACTTGGTGTGTCTGAGATGCCGGAGGTGACCTGCTCTCGGTAATTTAGACCAGATAAAATTGAGGATCTTCAGATCGGCGCGGTAGAAGAAGCGAGGAAAGGAGATTCTGAGATGAAGAAGGGGCGGTTCACAGAAGAGCAGATCATCGGCATCCTGAAGCAGCACGAAGCGGGTCGGAAGGTGCCAGAGTTGGCGCGTGAGATTGGCGTGAGCGCGGCGGCGATCTACACCTGGAAGTCGAAGTACGGAGGGATGGACGTCAGCGATGCGCAGAAGCTGAAGGGGCTGGAAGATGAGAACCGGCGGCTGAAGCACCTGGTAGCCGATCTCAGTTTGGACAAGGAAGTCCTGAAAGCGGTGATCCAAAAAAACGGGTGGAGCTTGCCGGCATGAGGAAGGACGTGGCGTTCGCCTGCGAGCGGTTCCAGGTGAGCGAACGACGGGCCTGCAAGCTGCTGGGAATGGATCGCGGGAGCTATCGTTACGAACCGAGACCGGACCACAACGGGCCTCTGCGGGAAGCCTTGGTCGCGCTGGCCCGGCAGAAGCCGCGGTACGGATACCGGCGACTGCATGCGCTGCTGGAACGGCGCGACCATCCTGCCAGCGTGATGCGCATTTACCGGCTGTATCGAGCAGAAGGACTGGCGGTTCGGCGGCTCAGGCGGAAGCGGTTATCCCGCGTGGCCGCAGTCACACACGTGGTCCGATCGAACCAGGAGTGGGCACTGGATTTCGTTTGCGACACTCTGGCGACGGGTCGAGGTATTCGTGTTCTAGCAGTTGTGGATGCCTTTACGAGAGAAAACCTTTCCTTGGAAGTCGACACCAGCTTATCGAGCCGTCGCGTGACGCGGTCGCTCGAAAGTGTTATCGAACGTCGAGGAAAGCCGGAAGCGATTCGCTGCGACAACGGCCCGGAGCTGACCAGTCGGCACTTTCTGAACTGGTGCGAGGAGCGAAAGATCCAGCTGATCCACATTCAGCCGGGTCGGCCAATGCAGAATGGCCACGTGGAGAGTTTCAACGGCCGGTTGCGGGATGAGTGCTTAAACGCCAACTGGTTTCGCAATCTGCTGGACGCTCGGGCAAAGATCAGCGCCTGGCGAGATGAGTACAATGGCGAACGGCCCCACAGCAGTCTGGGTTACCGGACGCCCAACGAGTTCGCGGCGGTCCTGAAATCCTCAGTTATGACTGGTTGAAATAATCGAGGCAGGTCAGTAGCCAAATGACTTAATTGAAGAATAAATGACAAACGAATCTTTTCCAGTGGTCTGTCTGGGGGGATCGGCCGGAGCGGTCGAAGCTATTCGCGGTCTCCTTCGCGCCCTTCCGCCGGAGCCGGGGTTGTCTGTGGTCGTTATTCAGCACCGCCGCGGGCCCTCGGTCCTTCCAGAAGTTCTCGCAGCTTCGACCACGATGATCGTACAACTCATCGTGGAAGGTATGCTTCTGGAGCGGGATCGCGTTTATGTCATTCCGCCGAATTGTGAACTCTCTATTTCGGGCACAGTGTTTCATATTCGTTCAGTCTCCAAAGCGCGTGGATGGCCAAACGTAATCACGATCTTTCTGGAGTCTTTGGCTCGCAGCTGGAAGAGTAAAGCTATAGCCTTCATCCTATCGGGCCTAGATTCCGACGGTGCGGCTGCGTTGCAGGCAGTCAAGTCGGCGGGCGGCACCACATTCGCTCAAAAAAAGGAAACTCCTAAATTTCCAGACATGCCGATCTCGGCGATCAAGACGGGTAACGTAGATTTCGAACTTTCAATAACAGAAATCGCTCAAGAACTGACCAGAATTGGGCGCGCCGGTTTTTAATATTTGCAAGGGAGTGCATGCCGGCTTCTTAGGCGCAGGCCCCCAAAGCGATGTCCAGCTTGGGAAGGCCACAGGTCGGACCCGCTTAACATTGAACTCATTTTCCGCACCCGGTTTAGGGACCATTGCAATCCTGGCGAACGCCGTTTTGGGACCGATCGGCCGGATCATTAGATACGTACAGAGCAATGTTTCTTTGGCGCTCACGCGGACGGTTGCAGCTGAGCGAAGTCGCAATGGTCGCGCTGATCGGGCAATTCCGTTCCTTCACATAACCTGGTACGACACCAGTGATCTGCTGTCTTGCACAGAAATTTCACAATGTATTTACATTCTGGACGTAGCGAAGCCCCAAGGGGCGCAATCATACGGACAGTTAACACAGTGTCTTGCAGGAGGCGATGGCTATGAAGAACTTTCTTAACGCATTCAAGCGTTCGACGAATCGACGTTCCTTCATCAGAAAAGGACTCGTGGCGTTCGGAGCAACAACCGGTGGTTCCCGATTACTTGCACGTCCCGAGGAACACAGCGGCGCACTCACCAAAGGGGACGCGGCGATCCTTAGGTTCCTGGCCGCCGCAGAAATCTTAGAGACCGACTTTTGGGTGCAGTACAACGAACTTGGGGGAATTCAGGACAGCGAAGTCCCAGGCGGGAGCGGAAGTCCAATCTATACGGCCAAACTTCAAAATCTGGACTCTGACTTCCCCCAATACATCCACGACAATACCGAGGATGAGTTCACGCACGAAAACTTCATTAACGCGTACCTCGCCTCCAAGGGCGCAGATACCGTGAGCCTCGAACAGTTTCGTGTCCTGCCCGGCAGTATGGCGACCGGCTCCAGTGGAAAGCCACGGCTTACGAACCTTATGCAACTAACGCTCGATACGAGCTGGTGGACTCGATATCGCAGCCGAGGACACAACCCGGACCTCGATCCTGGATTTACGTTCCCCCAGGCAATCCCCGGCTTGAATCAAGGGCAGTTTACAGCAATCCCGCGGACGGACGCTGATTTGACTCCTGACGCCCACATTCAAGCGATCGCCAACACGGCAGGATTCCATATGCCGACGATCGAACAGGGCGGCAACAGTCTCTATCCATCGCTGGCACAGAGGGTGACCCATCCGGAAGTATTGCGAATCTTGCTTAGCATCGGCCCGACCGAGACGGCTCATTTTCAGACTTGGCACGACAAGGCGGGCAACGCCGTTCCTTTGACTGACCCGACGAAT
>Ga0207695_10003787_pt1 | contig 20986 bp, 13 predicted proteins | sample KBSC54metaG_FD_184354 | JGI IMG/M metagenome (GOLD analysis project Ga0207695, IMG submission 184354) | Corn rhizosphere microbial communities from Kellogg Biological Station, Michigan, USA - KBS C5-4 metaG (SPAdes) (version 2) | ecosystem: Host-associated > Plants > Roots > Rhizosphere > Soil...
CCTGCACCGGCGTGCCCTTCCAGTAGCGGATGTAGTTGGATTGGTCGCCGCCGGCGAGGAAGATGCCGTCCGCGTTCTTCAACGCGGCGACGACGCGCGGATCGCTCGCTGCCTGCCGGTTGTGGAAGGTGATGGTCTCGGCTGATGTGACCGGCCCCCATTCCTTCCTGAACGACTCGCCATAGCTGCCGTCGGTCGGATCGTAGCTGTCGTCGCTGACCGCGCGCAGGATCACGATGTGGCCACCGCCCGCACGCGTGGCGATGAAGCGAAACGCCGAATCGAGCTTGCCGCCGCCACCCATCAGGGCGAGGCCGAACTCGGTGTGCGCCGCGCGCGGCTTCGCCGGGTCGCCACTGACGAAATAGTCGAAGTTCTTGTCGCGATAGTTTTGCGCCTTGGCGACGGCGCCGTCGGCGGCATGGCCGAACGAGGCGTTGGCAAGAAGCAGGAAGCAGGTAGCGACGGTATTCAAACGCATGCGCAGGATATCCTCGTTGGCAATGCGGACCGTGACGGGCGACGCGCGGAATTTTGAAATATTCTTGCTCACCCAAGCTTCCTCACCTCTCGCCTCCCTCCCATTTCCATCCAATCGCGGATAATCGTCTTGGCAGCGACATGGCACGGCAAACTCGATCTTGAATCCGGCGAATTTCCAGCATGAATCCGAACGCGGCCGCGAGAGCGGCGGCGAGGCGCATGCGGCGCAGGTCGCCTGCCTATTCCGCGAGCACAACCGCGCGCTGATCGCGTTTCTTTCGAGCCGGCTCGACTCCATGGCCGAGGCACAGGAGGTCGCGCAGGAAGCCTACGTGCGCCTGCTCCGCCTCGAACATCCGGAGCAGGTCGGCTTCCTGCGTGCCTACTTGTTCCGCATCGCCTCCAATCTCGCCATCGACCGGCTGCGCGCACGCAGTGTTCGTGCGGATGCAGCGGAAGACGAATTGTTCGAGGAATGGCTCGACACGCCCGCGCCGGAACGCCGCGCGCTCGCGGTCGACCAGTTGCGCCTGGTGCGCGAGGCGTTGCGCGAACTGCCGCGCAAGACCAGTGCGGCTTTCGTCATGCACGCGATCGAGGGCAAGGGCTTCGATGCGATCGCGCGTACGATGAAACTCACCGAACGCATGGTGCGTTACCACGTGGCGCGCGCGATGGCACATTGCCGTGCGCATCTGGATGCACAGGAGGAAACCTGACATGGACAAGAACCGCCGCGACCAAACCACAGACACAACGCTGCAGACCGCCGCCGACTGGTGGACGCGCCTGCGCGATCCACGCCGCACCGCGCGCGACGAAGAGCAGTGGCTGGAATGGAGCAGCGCCGACCCGCGCCGTATCGACGAGTTCGCGCGCGTCAGCGAACTGGGCGCACAACTCGGCGCGCTCGACGACGAGGCGAAGCGCGCGCTGGCACGCGAGTTCGCGCCTGCGTCCTCGCGCGCGACTGGCTTTCGTGCGTTCGCGATCGCCGCCTCGCTGCTGATCGCAATCGCCAGCGGCGGCGCCGTGCTGTGGCAGCACCAGCGCATGCCCGCCGTCGAAATCGAAAACTATGCAACCGCGGTCGCGGCCGAGCGCAGCGTTGCCCTGTCCGATGGCTCGCAGGTCGCGCTCGGCGGCGCGACGCGGCTGACCACGCACTTCACGAAGGATCGGCGCGACGTCGCTCTCAACGCTGGCGAAGCCTACTTCCAGGTCGCGCATGACACCTCGCGACCGTTCGTAGTCAATGCCGGCGAAGTCTCGATTCGCGCGGTCGGCACCGCATTCGACGTGCGCCGCACCGGCGAGCGCGTCACGATCGCTGTCGCCGAAGGCCGCGTGCGCATTGCGAGCAGCGAAGGCCTGGCCAACGGCCGCTTCTCGGCCGCGGAGGCGCTCGAAGCCGTCGCCGGGCAGCAGATCTCGTTCGATCCGCGCGCCTCGGGTCTTACCGTCAGCGCGATTTCCCTCAGCCGCGTAGCAAGCTGGCGCGAGCATCGTCTCGAGTTCGTCAACGAGCCGCTCGATTCCGTCGTCGCCGACATCAACCGCTACTCGACGCGGCCGCTCGCGCTCGCCGACGCGAAACTCGGCACGCTCGTCTTCACCGGCACGGTCGATACCACTGCGCTCGACAGCTGGATGGAAGCGCTGCCGAAGATTCTGCCACTGCGCGTTGATGCCGACGGCCAGCGCGTGACATTGTCGGCCGCCGACCGCGAAACGCGCTGAACCGGCGCAACAACGGCACCCAAGGCCCGAAATCCGTCAAAATACCCGTCGGGTTTGGGCACGGTGCCGTATGCGCCGGTGACGGGGTTGCGCATGACGGGGCGAAGGGAGGGATTGCAAATACGCGTTCTGCGTCTGTTCGCCGTCGCTCTCGTTCTGTTGATCGGCAGCGCGCTTCACGCACAGGAAGTCGCGGATCGGCACGAGTTCTCCATCCCTGCGCAGCCGCTGGCGAATGCGCTGATCGAGTATTCCCGCCAGGCTGGAGTGCAGGTGCTCACGTCGGGCGCCCACATCGGAAATGCGCGATCGCCGGGCGTGAACGGCCAGTTATCGCTCGCGCGAGCGCTCGACCGATTGCTCGAAGGTACCGGTTTCGCGTCGGAATTCACCGACGCGGGGACGGTCGTGGTCACGCCGCGCGCCGCGTTCGCGACGCCGGCGCAAAACAGCAAGCCGCAGCAGCCGCCACCAACACTGTCGACGGCAGCGTCGACTCTGCACGCGGTCACCGTCACCGGCTCGCGCATCCCGCGCGCGCAAATCGAAGGGCCAGCACCGATCGTCACGATTACCGAAGAGGAGATCCGCAACAACGGATTCGGTTCCGCCTACGAGATCATGACCTCGCTGACGCAGAACCTGGGTTCCGTGGATAACAACTCGAACACGAACGGCTTCTCGCCGGGCGCGATCGGCGTCGATCTGCGCAGTCTCGGCCCCAACCACACACTCGTCCTGATCAACGGTCGGCGCATCGCCGACTACCCGCAATCCTATCTCGGCAACAGCAACTTCACCGACATCTCGAATATTCCGGTGTCGCTGATCGACCGGGTTGAAATCCTCTCCGGCAGCGCCTCGGCTGTGTACGGCTCGGATGCCATCTCGGGCGTGATCAATTTCATTCTCAAACAGAAGGCCGATGGCGTCGCCCTGAATCTGCGCGTCGGCGGCACCCAGCACGGCGGCGCGGAGACCCATCGCCTGCAACTGAGCGCTGGCTGGTCGAACGAACGCTTCGAAGCCGTGTTCGGCATCGAGCTCTATCACCAGGCACCGCTGTGGGGTTTCCAGCGCGACTACACCGATTCGCGCCTGGACTCGCCGGTGCCGACCTATGCTTCGCCGGTCTTCGCCCGTATCGACGAACACGGCAACTACATCGACCCCGGCGCGGCGACGTGCGCGGCGCTTTCCTCGCTGGATCACGGCTCGGTGTTTTACGCCTATCGAACCAACGTGGGTCATTACTGCGGCAGCAACGAAGATGTCGGCTACGGCACGCTGGTAAACGGTCGCAGGATGGCCAACCTGGTCGCATCGGCGAGTTGGCACCTGCGGCCCGGCCTCGATGCTTTCGTCGACCTGCTCGCCGGCACCTCGCACCAGGAAAGCTACAACACGCCGCTGCAGTGGCAGAACAGCGAACGGCTCAACGGCGATGCAGCACCGGTGCCGTTCTACAACCTCGCCACCGGTCAGATCGAACAATGGCAGCGGCGCTACTTCACGATCGAGGAGAACGGCGGTTTCGATGCGGGAAAGATCCGCAACATCGGCAACAGCTACTCGGTCAACACCGGATTCAGAGGGACGCTCGCGGACACAAGCTGGTCCTTCGAAACGCTGTTCGGCCACGCGCAGAACCGCCTCGAAAGCAAATGGCCGGCGCTGGTCGCGGCCGACGCGCAGGCGTTCTACCTTGGCGCAGCCTTGGGCATCGATCCGGCCAGCGGCTACCGCATCTTCGATGCGCCGATCAGTCGTCTGTACACGCCTTTGACCGTCGCGCAATTCCGCTCGATCACGCGCGATTCGATCGACCGTGATTTTTCGCGCGCCGAAAATTTCAGCGCGACGCTGACGAACCCCGAAGTGCTGCAACTCCCTGCCGGCCCGGCCGGCTTTGCCGCCGTGGCCGAATACGGCAACCAGTACTACGGACTCAAGCCCGACCCGCTCTCGCTCGACGGCAGCTATTACGGCCTGCACAACACCGGCGCGGTGGGTTCGCGCGACCACTCTGGCATTGGCGCGGAATTCAAGTTGCCGCTGCTGCATGGGCTGGACCTCAGCACCGCCGTACGCTACGACCGCTACAACTACGCTTCGACTTCGTCGGGGCGATTCACCTGGTCGCTCGGCATCGAGTATCGCCCGATCGAACCGCTGCTGCTGCGCGGCTCGCTGAGCAGCGGCTTCCGCGCGCCCGATCTTGCGTATCTATTTGCGGGCGCAAGCGGGTCGAGTTCGTCCGGCATCGACTACTACCTTTGCCGCAAGCTCGAACCTACCGTCCCGCTCGGCTCATGCAGCCACAACTATGTCGCCTTCAACGGACGCAGCCACGGCAGCACGGACCTGCTCAACGAAACCAGCAACTCGCTCACCTGGGGTTTCGTCTACTCGCCATGGCATGGCCTCGACCTCAGCGCCGACTACTACCGCATTCGGCTCAAGAACGAGGTGCTGTATCAATCCAGCGACATGATCCTGCGCGAAGAAGCGCAGTGCCGACTCGGCGGCCTCGATCCAAACTCCGCGCTCTGCCAGCAGGTGATTAGCCAGGTCGTGCGCAATCCGGCGGACAACCGGACAAGCCCGGAACAGATCACCTCGGTTCTCGTTCTGCCGATCAATGCTGCCGCCGATCGCACCTCTGGCGTCGATGTGAAGGCGCACTACCGGATCGAGACAGACCGCGCAGGTCGCTTCGATTTCGACTTCGCCTACACCTACGTCGCCACCCATACCCTGCAGCAGTTCCCGGGCGACGTGCCGATCGACGAATTGCACGACCTGTACAACTTCGTCATTCCGCGCGACAAGGCCAGCTATTCGGCGACCTGGACGCGCGGAAAATTCAGCACGACGCTGTACGGCTATCGCCTCGGCGGCCTGCCTGATTGGGCCGGCACTCGCCGGCTCAGCCCGACCTTCGTCTACAACGCCTCACTCAACTACCATCACAACGCGGCGACGACGTTCACCCTGCTCATCGACAATCTGTTCGATTCGCCGCCGCGCCGCAGCGGCGCATGGTCGTACTACCCATACTACCCGAACCGGTGGTACAGCCCGCTTGGGCGGCAGATCCTGCTCGAAGTGGACTATCGCTTCGGCGGCAGCGATTGAAGAGGTGCGCCGGTCGCGGTCCGTCGAACCGCACCGATTCAGCACATTTCAAAAATCCGTCACTCGACCGTCATGGCCCTGACTCGGCAGTTCCGCCGTCAGCTACGGGGATGTTCATGGATCGTCACGGGGTTTTGAAGCATACGGCTCTCTCGCTGCTCATCGCGGCGGTTCTCCCTCTCGCCATCGCCGACGCGCAGGCGCAGGACAATGCCTCGGGTGCACCGCAGGCGGCGCAGCTCGAAAAGGTCACGGTGACCGGCTCGATGATCCCACGCGCGCAGGTCGAAGGCCCGGCGCCGATCACCGTCATCAGCGCCAAGGACATCGTAGAGCGCGGCTTCGCCACCACGGCGGACATCATGGTCTCGCTGAGCCAGAATCTCGGCGCGGTCGACAACAACCAGAACACCAACGGTTTCTCCAACGGCGCGCAGGCCGTCGACCTGCGCGGCCTCGGCCCCAATCACACCCTCGTGTTGATCAACGGCCGTCGCATCGCCGATTACCCTCAGTCGTACAACGGCGAAAGCAATTTCACCGACATCACCAGTATCCCTGCGTCGATGATAGACCGCGTCGAAATCCTCACCGGCAGCGCCTCGGCGATCTACGGTTCGGACGCGGTCTCGGGCGTCATCAACTTCATCATGAAGAAGAAGGCCGACGGCACCACGCTCAACTACCGCATGGGCGACACGCAGCATGGCGGCGCGGCATCGCAGCGTTTCACCCTGACCAGTGGCTGGTCAAACGACAAATTCGATTCGGTGTTCGGCGTCGAAATCTACAACCAGGATCCGCTCTGGGACTACCAGCGCAGCTATACGGCTTCGCGCACCAACGACCCGCGCTACGCCACCAGCCCGACGCGAGTCTACGCGCCGACGTTCGTGATCCTGGATGGGGACGACAACTACATCGACCCGGGCAAGGCGACTTGCGAAAAGCTCTCCTACCTCAACCAAGGCACCGTGCAGTACCTGACGCGCCGCAACTACGGCAACTATTGCGGCAGCCTTGCCGACGTCGGTTACGGCACGCTGCAAAACGCGCGCCGCGCGGCGAACTTCTACGGCTCGGCGACGTATCACTTCAACGAGCACATGGATTTCTTCGCCGACGTGCAATACAGCACTTCGCACCAGGAAACCTACAACACGCAGCTGAAGTGGCAGAACACCTACCAGCTCAACGGCGACGCCTCGCCGACGCCGTTCTACAACACGGCGACCAACCAGGTCGAGCAATGGCAGCGCCAGTACTTCACCTACGAAGAGAACGGCGGCCTGCGCCGCGCGATGATTCGCAACATCAACAACACGTTCTCGATCAACACCGGCATCAAAGGCTCGTTCGGGGAGTCGTGGAACTACGAGGCGATGTTCAGCCACTCGCAGAACCAGCTCAAAGCGAAATGGCCGGCACTCGTCGCGGCGAAGGGGCAAGCGCTGTATCTTGGCCAATCGCTCGGCGTCGATCCCGATTCCGGCTATCAGATGTACTATGCGCCGCACGAGCGCCTGTACACGCCGCTGACACCCGAGCAGTTCGCATCGATCACCCAGGATTCGATCGACCGCGACACGAGTCGCGCCGAGAACTATTCGATCAAGGTCGATAACACCGACCTGTTCCAGTTGCCCGCGGGCTCGGTCGGCTTTGCCGCGACCGCCGAATTCGGCAATCAGTATTTCGGCCTCAAGCCTGATCCTCTGTCGCTCGACGGCAGCTACGTCGGTTTGCACAATACGATCGCCGTCGGCTCGCGCAGTCATTCGGGTGCAGGTTTCGAGTTCAGCGTGCCGATCTTCTCGCAACTCACCGCCAGCGCTGCCGGCCGCTACGACCGCTACGAATTCAGCGGCAATTCGGCAAGCAAATTCACCTATGCGTTCGGCCTCGAATACCGCCCGTTCGACTCGCTGCTGCTGCGCGGCTCGTATTCGACCGGCTTCCGCGCACCCGACCTCGCTTACCTATATGCGGGTCCGAGCGGATCGAGCTCCAGCGGCACCGACTACTACCGCTGCGCCACGCAAGAACCCAATGTGGACATCGGCGACTGCGACTGGAGTAGCGTGAGCTTCAACGGCCGCAGCAATGGCAGCATCAACCTGCACAACGAAACGAGCAAATCGGCCACCTGGGGCTTCGTCTATTCGCCGTTGAGCAACCTCGACTTCACGGCCGACTACTACATCGTCAACCTCAAGGACGAACTCGTCTATCAGGACAGCGACCAGATCCTGCGCTGGGAAGCGCAATGCCGCACCGGCGAGCTCGACATCAATTCCGGTCTGTGCCAGGCGGCGGTCAATCAGGTCTTCCGCGCCGCCAACGGCAACATCACCTCGGTGCTCGTGCTGCCGATCAACGCCGCCACGCACCGCACCTCGGGCGCGGATTTCAAAATCCACTACTTGTGGCAAACCGACCGCCTCGGCAGCTTCGACTTCAACCTCGGCGGCACCTACGTAGTCACCAACCGCATCCAGAACTATCCCGGCGATCCGTTCGACAACGAACTGACCAACTACTACGTCTACGTGATTCCGCGCAGCAAGGCCAACTACTCGGTGACCTGGAACTACGGCGACTTCACCACGACGATCTACGGTGCGCGCATCGGTGGCCTGCCCAACTACGACGGCGACCAGCGCATGGGCCCGACGATGAAGTACAACGCCTCGTTCGGTTATCGCTGGAGCAAGAACGTCAACATTGGCGTCACCGTCGACAACCTATTCGACTCGAAACCAGGGATTTCCGATAAGACCTGGGTCTCGTATCCGTACTATCCCACGCGCTGGTTCAACGCGCTCGGCCGCTCGCTCTTTGTCGATCTCAACGTCAAGTTCGGCGGTGAGAAGAACTAAGGCGGCGTGTTTGTCGATCCGTAGCCCGTGGACGTGCCAGCCGCATTCCCGGGCTGTCCCGATGGGACAGGGGCAGGCTGCCGCGGCGCATCGCGCCGACGGCAGCCTTTTTTTTCGGCGACTGCGCTGCGCGGTCATCGGCATCGTCTCGCTCGTGGCGGCAAGCTGCGCGATTGCGCCGAACTCGGTCTCCACTAAAACCAATGACGACGCGCCCGTCGCAGCGAGACACGCGCATACCATCGCTTCGCCGCGCGGCGCTCGCACCGATTTCTACTACTGGCTGCGCGACGACACGCGCAGCAAACCCGAGGTTCTCGAATACCTAGCTGCCGAGAACGCGCACTACGAACGACGCATGCGTCCGCTGCGCCCGCTGGCCGATACGCTGTACGCCGAAATCACCGCGCGTATCGCGCCCGACAATGCGGCCCTGCCGGTCAAGCTCGGTCCGTGCTGGTATCAGACGCGCTACGCGGGCAAATCCGAATACCCGCAGTTCCTGCGCCGCTGCGGAACTGTCGACGCCGCGGAACAAATCCTGCTCGACGAGCCCGAACTCGCGCGCGGACACGACTACTACCATGTGCGCTCGACCGAAGTCAGCCCGAACGCGCGCCTGCTCGCCTACGCCGAGGACACGTCCGGACGCTACCAATGCACGATCCGCATCAAGGATCTCGCCGGCGGCGTCACCTTTCCGGACGAGATTCCCGGCACATCGGGCGCGATGGTCTGGGCCGACGACAACAAGACGCTGTTCTACGTCGAGAACGATCCGACCACGCTGACCACGGTCCGCGTCAAGCGCCATGTGCTCGGCACCGACGCGACATCCGATCCCGTGGTCTACGCCGAAGCGGACAACCGTTTCTATGTCGAAGTGGCGCGCAGCGGCGACAACCGTTACATCGTGATCCGCCTCGAAAGCCGGGAGACCAGCGAGACGCGCTTCCTGCCGACGAACGGTCCCTGGGATGAACCGCAAATCCTGCGACCGCGCGAACCGAAGCTGGAGTACTACGCCGACCATATCGGCAACCGCTGGGTGATCCGCACGAACTGGAACGCACCGAATTTCCGCGTCATCGAAGCGGATGACGCGCATGCACGGGAAACGAGCGCATGGCGCGAACTCGTCCCCACCGACGACAAGGTGCTGATCGAACGCGTCGCGCTGCTGCGCAACTATCTCGTCCTCGGCGAGCGCAGCGACGGACTGCGCCGCATCCGCGTGATCCCGCGCGACGGGCGCGCCGCCTTCCATCTCGCGCCCGACGAAGACGACTACACCGCCGTGCTCGGCGACAACCCATCGCAGGACACGGACGAGCTACGCTACGAACACTCCTCGCTGATCTCGCCGCGCACCACCTGCGACGTCAACCTCGACACTCGGCAGCCAGTGCAATGCAAGCAGGCACCCGCGCCGGGCTACGATCCGTCGAACTACATCGCGCGGCGCATCGGGGTGAGCGCACGCGACGGCGCGAAAATTCCGGTTTCGCTGGCGTATCGCAAGGGAACGCGCATCGACGGTTCCGCACCGCTGCTGCAGCTCGGCTACGGCGCCTACGGCGTCTCGTCCGATCCGAAGTTCGATCCGGCCCATGCCTCGTTGCTCGACCGCGGCTTCGTCATCGCGATCGCGCACGTGCGCGGCGGCGCCGAAATGGGCAGCGGCTGGTACGACGCGGGCAAGCTGCTGAACAAGAGACACAGCTTCGAGGATTTCGTCGACGTCACCCGCGCCCTCGTCGCACAGCGCTATGCCTCGGCGCCCAAGGTGTTCGCCTCGGGCCGCAGCGCGGGCGGTTTGGTCATGGCCGTAATCGCGAACGAAGCGCCGCGCGACTATCGCGCCATCGCTGCGGGCGTGCCGTTCGTCGACGTACTCACCACGATGCTCGACCCGAGCGTGCCGACGACGACGAACGAGTACGAGGAATGGGGCGACCCGCGCGACAAGCGCTACTACGACACCATCCTCTCCTACTCGCCCTACGACAACATCAAGGCGCAGGACTATCCGGCGCTGTACGTGACCACGAGCCTCAACGACTCGCAGGTCCAATACTATGAGCCGGCGAAATGGGTGGCGAAACTGCGCGCGACGAAGACCGATGCGAATCCGTTGCTGTTCAAGATCGACTTGAACGGCAGCCACAACGGCAATAGCGGTCGCTTCGCGCGTTACCGCGAGACGGCCGATCTGTACGCCTTTTTTCTCGATCAATTGCAGTCCCCTCGCCGCTAAACGCCCACACCGCCTGCCTGAACGCGACTTTCGTGTGATTTTTCCCGCGCCCGTGCGAATCACAGGCGCAACAGGCACACTTTCGGACACGGGGCATGGCGGCGCAGGCAGTAATGGGGACCATCGACGACAGGGCGATGCAGGCGCGGTTCCGCGACCTGCTCGAGGACCATCGCAAGATCGTGTTCAAGGTGGCGAACACGTATGCGCGCACGCCCGAGGACCGCGCCGACCTCGCCCAGGAGATCGTCGCGCAGGGCTGGCGCGCATTCGCGAAATACGATCCGGCGCGCGCGTTCTCGACCTGGCTCTACCGCATCGCGCTCAACGTCGCGATCTCGTTCGTTCGCGGCGCGGTGCATCGCGACCGGCACTCGGTCGCGCTCGACGAGACGCTGCACGACGTCGCCGGCGACGCCGAACCCGAAACCGACGAACGCGTGCGTGCGCTCTATCGCTTCATCGACCAGATCGACGCTCTCGACCGCGCCCTGCTCCTGCTCTATCTCGAAGAGCGCAGCTATCGCGAGATCGCCGACATCCTCGGCATTTCGGAAACGAACGTGGCGACCAAGATCAGCCGGCTCAAACAACGCATCCGCGCCGACATGGCCGCGGAACATTCGTGAGGAATCGCCCCATGGAACTCGACGACATGAAACTCGCATGGCAAACGCTGGATCGACGCCTCGACCTGCAGAACGCGCTGTTCCTGCACCAGTTCAAACAGGACCGGCTCGACAAGACGCACTCGCGCCTGCGCCGCCTGTACTGGGGCAAGATCGTGCAGATCCTGTTCGGCGACGCGCTGATCTATTTCGGCATCATGGCCGCCATCCGCCACCGCGACGTACCGCATCTGCTCGCCTGCAGCCTGTTCATGCTCGCCTATGGATTGCTCACGGTGATTTTCGGCGGCCTGACCCTCGGAAAAATTGCAAGCATCGACTACGCCGCGCCCGTGGTGGAAATCCAGAAGCGCGTCGGTGCCCTGCACCGGCTCTACGCACTGGCCAGCCTGTGCCTGGGACTGCCGTGGTGGTTTTTGTGGATCGCCATTTTCGTACTGGAAATGAAAGCCAATCTGGACATCGATCTCTTCGTCACGCTGCCCGCCTTCATCTGGATCAACGTGGCCATCGGCGTGGCCGGATTCGTCGCAACCGTGTGGTATCTGCGCCGGCGCAATGCCCGTTCGGCTGGGACGACGCACGACTCCGACACTCCGCGCAGCCTGCGCGAAGCGAAGGGCGAGCTGGACGAAATCGAGCGGTTCGAAAAGATGTAGGCCACGCCTCCGTGCCGTTCAGCTGCCGCACTAGGCAGCTGTAACGGCACGAGTTATTGCCCGGCAAAGCCGGGCGATAACGCCCATTTATCTTTTCATCGCGAATAAGCGATATAATTGTCCCAGCGTCGCGTTCGAGCCGGCCGCCACAGGCGGCCGCTGAACGCGACGGATACCTCTCCTGCCGAGGGGCGCTGCATTTTCGCAACTACGCGGAATCAGGCTCGGCGGGCTTTCGGGTCACCTTACCGAACCGCGCCCCAATCACTGGAGATTTCGCCAATGAACGCCGTCGTAAAACCCGCTGCACAAGATTACAAAGTGGCCGACATGTCGCTCGCCGACTGGGGCCGCAAGGAAATCGACATCGCCGAGCACGAAATGCCGGGCCTGATGTCGATCCGCAAGCAGTACGCCACCGCCAAGCCGCTCAAGGGCGTGCGCGTGACCGGCTCGCTGCACATGACGATCCAGACCGCGGTGCTGATCGAAACGCTCAAGGACATCGGCGCCGACGTGCGCTGGGCCTCGTGCAACATCTTCTCGACCCAGGACCAGGCCGCCGCCGCGATCGCTGCAACCGGCACGCCTGTGTTCGCGTGGAAGGGCGAGACGCTCGAAGAATACTGGGACTGCACGCTTGACGCGGTCACCTTCCCTGGCAACAAGGGCCCGCAACTCGTCGTCGACGACGGCGGCGACGTGACCCTGCTGATCCACAAGGGCTATGAGCTCGAACAGGGCGACAAGTGGGTCGATTCGCCGTCGTCCTCGCACGAAGAGCAGGTGATCAAGAACCTGCTCAAGCGCGTCGCCAAGGAGCGCCCGGGCTTCTGGACCGGCGTGGTCAAGGATTGGAAGGGTGTGTCGGAAGAAACCACGACCGGCGTGCATCGTCTCTATCAGATCGCCGAGGCCGGCAAGTTGCTCGTGCCCGCGATCAACGTCAACGACTCGGTGACCAAGTCGAAGTTCGACAACCTCTACGGCTGCCGCGAGTCGCTCGCCGACGGCCTCAAGCGTGCAATGGACGTGATGCTCGCCGGCAAGGTCGCGGTGGTCTGCGGCTACGGCGACGTCGGCAAGGGTTCGGCGCACAGCCTGCGCGCGTACGGCGCGCGCGTGGTCGTGACCGAGATCGATCCGATCAACGCCCTGCAGGCGGCGATGGAAGGCTTCGAGGTCAACACGGTCGAGTCCACGCTCGGCCAGGGTGACATCTACGTGACCACGACCGGCAACAAGGACGTGCTCACGCTCGCGCACCTCTCCGCGATGAAGGACCAGGCCATCGTCTGCAACATCGGCCACTTCGACAACGAGATCCAGGTCGACGCGCTCAAGGCGCTGGCGGGCGTCAAGCACACGAACATCAAGCCCCAGGTGGACAAGTATACTTTTGCCAATGGCAACAGCATCTTCCTGCTGGCCGAAGGCCGCCTCGTCAACCTCGGCTGCGCCACCGGCCACCCGAGCTTCGTCATGTCGAACTCGTTCTCGAACCAGACCCTCGCTCAGATCGACCTGTGGGCGAACAAGGACAAGTACGAGAAGACCGTTTATCGCCTGCCGAAGAAGCTCGACGAGGAAGTCGCGCGCCTGCACCTGGAAAAGATCGGCGTGGTGCTGACCAAGCTCACCGATGCCCAGGCCGCCTATCTCGGCGTCGATGTGAACGGGCCGTACAAGCCGGAGCATTATCGTTACTGATCGGCTTGCGATTCATCGCGAAGTTGAAAACGAAACGGGCGCCGCGAGGCGCCCTTTTTTCTTGCCAAATCGAAAGCAGACTCTGACCCGGGTTTCAGCGGTGCTGTGAATTTCGGGCAAGATGTAGCGGGACTACAGGGGAGGGGTAAGCTTGCGCAGGATGTCTTCAAACCCGAATAACTCAGAGGTAGAAACTTCTTCACCGCTAGCCGCAGCAGCGATGGCTCCCGTCAGCAGTTGAGCACTGCATCCGAGTTCAAAGCGACATGGAAGCGCGTTTGCAGCACCAAGCGTGATTTGAATTTTAGCTTCACTTGCAGAACTTCCTTTGAATGAAAGTTCCAAAGTGCAAATATCTAGCATCGCCCCGGGCGCAATGATGACGCGTTCTACTGCGTAGACTTGCAGATTTCCACTATCGGAACGAGTAGCGTCAAAATTCTCTCTGTTGCGGTTGTAGAAGAACAACGCTCTTTGAGTGTCTTCGGTGAGGGGGTGGACTGAGATGAAGGGCCGTTCGAGAATGGTGATGCCCGAATTAAAAAGGGAAAAGCCAATTAGGAACAATGTTTCTGGGGAAGGCCGGCCGGGACCCGGAGGGCGGGCGATCACATTATGCGAGACCAACTGCGGATGCAGCTTCCCAAGCGGCTTCCTTCCGAACATCCCAGCTAAGGTGTCGTGACTCGCAGAGACGAATGAGTCTCCCGCTCGAACGAAATAACCGTCCCCACCTTTTACGATGGCGCGGACCGGAGAAAAGTCAGCCTTGGGTATGAGAGTAGCAACATATCCGGCGGTGTCTTGGCCATCGCGAATATCGTGATTCCTGACCCCAGCGGCGGCCGGCGAAGAGAGTCTCGAAAGCGCTGCTTCGATTCTATGTCGAAATCCCTGAGCATGAGCCAGCGGGCTTTTGATTGGCGCTTGAAGCCCACCTCCCCGGTTCACTGGGCGTGAATCAACTCCCCATACAATTACGCCACCCTCGGAGTTGCCGAATCCAGAAATCGCTTTGGCGAGATTCTTGGAATCGGCTTCGTTCAGGGTGCCATTCGGGCCGCCGTCGCTAGTGCCCTTGAAGTCGAGAAACAATTCCTCGGCTGCTGCAGACGAGATCAACTCGTCGATCGCAGCGATCCCCTGTGCCTCGATGCGCGCAAAAAGATCTTCGGCTCGTCCCACGCTACCTTCCCCCGGTCGGTCGTGACGCCTACCATAGTACCTTCAATCGCTCTAGTGACCTCCATCTCCACGGGCAACAGGCAGGATGAGAGCAAACTGTGGTCGCGCAAACTGGAGTCAGAGTGCACTTTCCCATACTTACCGCACACCCCGGCAAGTCGGAAACGTCGAACATCCCCAGAACTTTTGCCCCGTCCTGCGATTGCTGCGTTCAAAAACCGGGGTCCAAAAACCGGGGTTAGAGTGCGTTTTTTCCGAGAATGAATTGGATGCGCGACGCACCAGGTTTCTTTGCTGAGCAGAAAATCGACTCTGACCCCAGTTTCTCCCTCACTGCTATCCTCGCGCCTTCCGAGAAGGAACAGTAGTCACCAACCCAGAGCCCGGTCATGAACACGCCACCAGCTGCGCGCGCAGCTACCGAATACTTCGAAATGCTTTACCGATATAGAGCGTTCAGACACGCTAACGAGCCGGAAGAAATTCTGCTCGAGAACAAATTGTGGTGCAGCCAACCACGCGACTTCAACGATCCATTCGACTGCAGTCCAGTTTACGCGTGGACAGATCTCTCGATTGAGGACCAAGTAGCTCGGGCCAAAGCGATGCTGGCTGACCGACGCATTGCGGAAAACAGTGCACAAGGCGTTCAGCTGTTGAAGCACGCAAGAGAGAATGCGTTCAATTCACCTGAGATGCGAGCGATCCTTACTTTCGGTATTAAGCAGGCGATTAATGGGTCGAGTGTGTGCTGCTTTAATCGAACGTGGCAGGACGTACCCATGTGGGCGCACTACGGGGACAATCACACGGGGTATTGCCTAGGCTTTAAATTCGAAGACAGCTGGCCTGAACATGCGGTCCCGCTGGAGGTCGAATACGTGCATGAACGACCAAAGGTCGATTTGTCTATCGATACTAAACGCAATAAGAGTGCCGCAGACGATTTCGTACGCGATGCGCTATTGTCGAAGTCGTCACATTGGGAGCGCGAAAACGAAGTGCGTCTGGTTCGGAACGGTGTACCCGCGGGGCATTTTCAATTCCCGCCAACTGCCTTAGCGGAGATTTTCTTTGGTTACAAGATTTCGGATGCCAACAGGGAGCGACTCCTAACAATCATCCGTCGACGCGAACTTCCGATACAGGCATATCAGCTGAGACCACATCACGAACTTTATGAATTCGAGGCCATCCAATTGCCATAGATCAGCTTAGCGTGGTCATACGAAAAGTTCGCGCACGGGAACAAAAGTGCGACCAGTCTCCGCAGCACGGCGGGCTTTCCGCAAAATCACTTCCCCGAGCGGTAGTCGACGGTCGAGCAATTCGTAGAGGTCCAACCCTTCCATACATATCAAGCGTTTGTTGCGGCCAAATGCATCGAGGCCTTCGTCGGTGAAGCCCGCATGACTGACGAATAAGCCCCTTGACCATGCCGCCTTCTCCTGAAGTTTGCCTTCAAAGTTACGCAAGTCGTTGGCAGCAGTCTTGTGATTGTGCCACTTGGCCTCCAGCAGATACGTTTGGCCCTCATGCTGGAAGCTTCCGTCGATTTGTTCGCCTCGAATGGTAAAGGCCCCTCTTGGTGCCAGTGAAAAGTAATTGAAAAGGTCAGTCAGCAACCGCTCAAACGCGTATCCTCGTGCATGCGGTTCCGCCGATGACAGTGCCAGCAACTGATCGCGTAATCCTGTCAATCGATTCCAGTCGAACGCAACTGCGGTCGGTATTGAAGGCGATGAAACTGTTGCGGACTTACCCCCGAGACGGGCAATCACCGAAAGATACATGCTCTCTGCTTCAGGGAGAGGATCGGCTGCGTTCTGGCGCATGTACATCATGCGCCGATACTCCCATAACGCACGCAGCACACGCACAGCTTCAGCATCACCGACCTTTCGCAGAAAACATCGCGTGCGCTTGGCTTTTGAAGTGCCCTCCTCTCGGTATCGTGGATCGTCGATATCGATATTGAGCTCTTCCGCGTAGAAGACACTCATCGTTCTGTCCGAAAAATCGAGGACATAACCGGACTCCATGCTAAAGACTTTGTCGAGCAACATCATGTCGACAGATCGGATATTTGCCATCGGGAGCCTATACTTCTTTAAAAATTTACAAAAACTCGGGTCTGTAAAACTCGGGTCAGTGTGCACTTTCCCGCGCTCACCGCACGCCTCTGCAAATCGGAAACGTTGAACACCCCCAAAACTTCTGCTCCGTCTTGCGATTGCGGCGTTCGATCATTGGCTTCCCGCACTTCGGACAAACGGGCGGCGCGGCTGGCGTCGAAGCAACTGAGGAGGGTCCGACAACTTCGACAGTGCGCGTCGCTTGCATAGGCGCGGCTTGCACTTCACGCACCATCCGCAACAATTCCTCACCGCCGATCAGCGTGATCGGCTTGTCTTTCGCAAATTCCTCGGCGTCGCGGGTGTAGGTGCCGCTGCAGGCGATCTTCACTTCGTCGGCGCCGTGATGCGCGAGCAGACCGTACATCTCGCGCACGACGTTCACCGGTATCTGGCGACGACGCCATTGCTTGCATTGCACGAGCACACGGCGACCGTTCTTGCGTAGGATCAGGTCGACGCCACCGTCGGCGCCGCCGAGTCCGGTTTCTTCCATGACATAGCCTTGGCGGCGAAACGCTTCGCCAACGAGTTGTTCGAAATGTCTCCAGCCGAGCGCGACGATGCTGTCCAATCCTTGCTGCGCATCGAGCAGCTTGCGCCGGTGTTGTTGCCCGAACCATGACATCGTCGCGCCGATCAATCCAACAACGAGCATCAACCATGACATCGGCACGTAGAATGCGGCGACGATGGGTGCGAATTGATTGCCTTTGACGAGCATCGGCATGAGGTCGCGGATTGCGAAGAATGCACTCACGCCAAAGACAACGCCTACCGGCCACGGCAGCGTCGCAAGATTCTCGATCAAATTCCCCTTCGCACGTCCCAAGCGAATCCCCCGATTCCACTAGGGAACATAGCGCTGCAACGACTTGCCGTCAAAATCGGGGCGCTTTCTTCGGCAAAAATGCGAGCGGCTTCGCTTTTCTGGCAAAAATAGACGGAAACAGGACCAGAGTACGTTTCCCTATCGTTACCGACCGGTGAGCGAACAACCTACTTCGACTGGTACGGCCCAAACCGTTTCGCGAGCTTGCGGCGCTTGTCCGCGTCATCGAGGACATAAACCTCATATCGATCGCCGCCCGGCGCGACGCGGATGACGATGTGACCGCCATAGCTTTTGTAGATGCTGTCCATGATCGGCCCGATCACAATGCGGCTCTCCGGGCTCATTCCGGTCGAGAAGACGTCCCTGGGTCCGGGATAGAGTCCCTTGGACGCCATGCGGGTGACGACCTCTTCACCCGGTTGCGGCGAGAGCCAGTTCTCCTGGACGATGATCCGCGGCTGCAGGTTGCGCAGGATGTTCTCGTTCGTCGAATCCCGGTTGCCGTGATGATCGAGCAGCATGACGTCGACTCCTCCGACGACCGCGGACACCGGCGTCTCGATATCGCGCCACCAAGGCTGGGTGTAATTGGGAACGCCCGGGATGTCGCCGCCCGAGTAGTATTTGAACTTGCCGTAGGCGAACGTCAGCACATTGCTCAACGGGTTCTCGTCGAAATGGCAATCGGTGATCGCACCCTTGGGAATGTAGTACTGCGTCTCCTCGCCGGCGCCGGTCCAGATGATTCCGTTGGACGCAATATTGCGGACATGAAAATTCGGGAACGCATCGGCTTGCCCCAGCTTGATCTGATCGAGCGCTCCCGGCTTCAGCCCGACCACGGCTTGACCGTGCTTCAACCGGTATTCGGCGAGCCCGAGATAATTCGAGAGGGACAAGCCGTCGGAGCCTTGCGCGCATTGATGAAGATCGACCGGAGTGTCGTAGGACGGCGCGGCGCGATCGACGAGAGTATCGATGGGAAGCAGATCGGCAAGCTCGGTGATCCCGGCGAGACGATAGGCACCGGTCCGCGACATGGGCTTGTCCTGCGTGATCGTGCCGATGTGATCGGTGTGAAAATGCGTAATCAGCGCATAGTCGAGCTTCAGCGGTCGGCCAGCGGGCGCGAACTGGCGGATGTAATCGGCAATCCAGTACGCCGCCGAGTGCGCACCGTCGGGGCGAGGCGGAAACGCTTTCAACGGCCGCACGGATTCGACGAACTTCGGATCGGCCTCGCCGGCATCGATCAGCATAGTGGTTCCGTCGGGGAAGACGAAGTAGGTCGCGTTGCCCCGCCCCGTGCTGATGTGATGGATGTAGAAGTAGCCGTTCGACCAGGCAGGAAGAACGTCGGCATCGACCGAGGCGGCAAAGGCGGGCGCCGACGCACAGATGAAAGTCATGGCCGTCCATGCAGCGTACTTGCGCACGGCGGATGCATTTCTTTGATGCACTGACCCCACAAGCCGGTTCAGCACGTTGCGCAAGACCGCGATGGGCTTCTTCATAATGGCATCCTCGGATCGGGCGAGTAACAGCCGCAGTCAGATCTTAAGCTGCAGAGCTTGTCGAGCGCACCACATCCGGATACCTTCCCACGACGAAAGATCATCCGAGCCGCCTGTCGAAGATGGCTCAAGCACAGCCACAAACTATCGAGCAGCGGAGACGGCATGATCAGAACCCGGATAGCAACGTGCGGCCAGTTTTTTTTTCTCGTGGCCTGCGGATTCATGTTCAGCGCCGCGGCCCAAGAGCCGCCCGCATCGGCAGCCAGCCTGCCCGCGCGCTACATAAAATCGCTCGAACTTCATCAAGCAACGCGATACGCCGAGGCCGCCGCGATGCTCGAGCCGTTCTATGCTGCCGGCCCGAACGGCATGGATTGGCATTGGAATGCCGCGATGTACCAGCTCGCCTCCGACGAGGCGCTTGCGGGTCGCAAGGAAAAGGCGATGGATGTTCTCATGGCCGCGCAAGCCAGGGGCGGCAGCGTTCCCGCCGATCAGCTCGCGTCCGACAAGAATCTGGCATCGCTGTATGACGACCCGCGATTCACCCGGCTTGTCGAGGAAGCGCGCAGTCGCGAACGCCTGTGGGCGCGCTCGCCTGGGCAGAGCTTGCCGTTCGCACCTAACCTGAGCGACGACGCCAAGATTGCGGGCCTGTCCACAGTATGGTCGGAGGCTCGCTTCAATTTTGCATTCTTCGACCGGCAGCCGGATCTGGATTGGAACCAGACCTATCTGGACTTCCTGCCCAAGGTGAGAGCCACCACATCTACCGAAGATTATTATCGCGTGCTGATGCGATTCGCGGCACTTCTCAAGGACGGCCACACCAATGTCTATCCGCCCGCGCCTCTTCGCGACGTCTTCTATGGCGGGCCCGGGCTGCGCACGCAACTCGTGGAAAATGCCGTCGTGGTAATGGAGGTCAACGATCCCGCATTGCTCGCGCAACGCTGGCGCGTGGGCGATGTGCTGCTCAAGATCGATGGAGAGGACATCCACAGCTATGCAGAGCGCGAGATCGCGCCCTACCAGAGTTCTTCGACGCCGCAGGATCTTCAGGTACGCACCTTCGACTACGCGTTGCTCACTGGGCGCGCCGGCAGCCAGGTCCATGTGACCGTGAAGAATGCCGAAGGCAAGAAAGAAGAACGCGCCTTGACGCGGCTGACACTGGAGGATCAGTCGAAACTGAAAAAATTCGGCGCCTCTTTCAAGATGCGCACGGATCGAATTGGCGTCCTCACGATCGATGAGTTCGACGACACCGAGGGAACGAAAGCGCTTCTGGCCAATCTGGCGCTCGTTAACTCCTCCAAGGGACTGATCATCGATGTTCGTGCCAACGGCGGCGGCAGCACGCCCGTGGATCTGCTGCAGGTGCTGACGCGAGAGCCGATTCGCGGCCCGATGATGCGCACGCGAAGCTACGTCGCTGCCGATCGGGCGCGTGGTGTGCTGCCGGGATGGACGGATATTTCTCCGTTCGAGGTTCCTGCCGATCCTGCCCACCAAGTCGAGGTACCGATTGCGGTTTTGACCAGCGCGCGCACCTTTTCGGCGGCGGAAGATTTCGTTGCGGCATTCAATGCCATGCACCGGGGCATCACCGTCGGCGAGGCAACGGCGGGAAGCACGGGCCAGCCGTTCTTCTTCCAACTGCCCGGCGGCGGCAGCGCGCGTGTCTGCACCAGAAATGACCGTGCCTTCGATGGCACCGTGTTCGAGGGCGTGGGTCTGCGCCCGACCATCCTTGCTTCACCGACCCTCGAGAGCATCCGGCGTAAAAAGGATATCGCCTTGGAGCGCGCAGCTGCGG
>Ga0207695_10003788_pt1 | contig 20984 bp, 18 predicted proteins | sample KBSC54metaG_FD_184354 | JGI IMG/M metagenome (GOLD analysis project Ga0207695, IMG submission 184354) | Corn rhizosphere microbial communities from Kellogg Biological Station, Michigan, USA - KBS C5-4 metaG (SPAdes) (version 2) | ecosystem: Host-associated > Plants > Roots > Rhizosphere > Soil...
AGAGGCTGAGACTACGCGGGCTGGTGGGCCGGCCCGACGCGAGCGAGATCTTGCGCGAGGAGGAGAGCGGGCCGCCCCAGGTGGCCGGCGAGCTGGGCGCGCGGCTGGCGGCGCGGCTGCTGGCGCGGGGCGCGGGACGGATCCTGGCCGAGCTGGGCGACCTGTAGCGGCCCCGCGGGCTGCGTCTCCCGCCCCTTTAGCCGGGGCGATGTCACAACGGCGGCTCCTGATTCGTCATGAGAGCAGGAGGGTTCACATGCTCAAGTGGTTCATCCGGCGGAAGCTCGAGGCCTTCGAGCGTCAACATGGCTACGACGCTTCCTACATGCACGAGGTGCTGGACATCGACCTGGCGGCGTTCCTGAAGTTCTCGCGCGCCACGGCGCTGGGCGCGTACCGGAAGGACGTCCCCGCCGACGTCTACTGCGGCGCCTCGCTGACGTCGTCGGTGCTGGCCGACTGCGGACCGTGCACCCAGCTGGGCGTCGGGTTCGCCCTGCAGGCGGGCGTGGCGGCCGGCACCATCGCCGCCATCATCCGGGCGGACGACCAGGCGATGCCGCCCGACGTGGCGCTGGCCGCGCGCTTCGCGCGGGCCGTCCTGGCCCGCGACGCCCAGGCGGATGAGTATCGCGAGGAGATCCAGCGCCGGTGGGGCGACCGCGCTCTGCTGTCGCTGGCCTTCGGGATGATGGCCACGCAGCTGTACCCGACGCTGAAGTACGCCATGGGTCACGGCAAGGCTTGCACGCGCGTCGTCGTCGACGGGCACCCCGTCTCGCCCCGCCGCCCCGCCGTCGCCGGAGCGGCGCTAGGGTAGGGGCCGATGACCACGCCAGACAGTGACGGGGCGGACGGCCTCGCCGACTTCGAGCCCCACCGGGCCTTCCTGGTCGGGCTGGCCTACCGGATGCTGGGCTCCGTCGCCGAGGCGGAGGATGCCGTCCAGGACGCGTTCCTGCGCTGGCGCGAGAGCGATCGGGCCGCCGTCGCCGAGCCCCGCGCCTACCTGGCGCGCGTGGTGTCGCGGCTGTGCCTGGACCGCATGAAGTCGGCCAGCCATCGACGCGAGCAGTACGTCGGGATGTGGCTGCCCGAGCCCGTGGTGGCCGAACCGGCGCACAGTCTGGCCGACGATCTGTCGGTGGCGCTGCTGCTGGCGCTGGAGCGCCTGTCACCGCTGGAGCGGGCGGCGTTCCTGTTGCACGACGTGTTCGACATGGACTACGCGGCGGTGGCCGACGCGCTGGACAACAGCGAGGCGGCCTGCCGCCAGCTGGCGGCGCGCGCGCGCACGCACGTGCGGGAAGCCAGGCCGCGCTATCCGGCGGACGACGGCGAGGCGCGCAAGCTGGCCGACGCCTTCGTGTTCGCGGCGGGCAGCGGGGACGTGGCGGGGTTCGCGCGGCTGCTGGCCGAAGACGCCGTGTTCTACGCGGACGCCGGGGGCAAACGGCGCGCGGCCCTGAACCCGCTGGTGGGCAAGGACCGGATCGTGCGGTTCTACGAGGGGCTGCTGGCCAAGGACGCCGGGGTGTTCGTCCCGCACCGGGTCGAGCCGACCACGCTGAACGGCCTGCCTGGGTTCGTGTTCCATACGAGGGACGGGATCGAGACGATGGCGATCGAGAGCGCCGGCGGCCTGATCGTGGCCATCTACAACGTCCGCAACCCCGAGAAGGTCCGTCACCTGGCCTGAAACGCCGAAGCGCCGAAGGCGACGGAGCGATGTGCTCCCCACCTTCGGCGCGGCGGCGGTCGACCGGCGGACAGGCCGCCGGTCGCTTCCCGGATAGCCCTACAGTTCGAAGGCGCCGATGTCGCTCGGCGCGGTGCGGGTCTTGCCCGTGATGTCCACCGTGGCGCAGCTGGTGTCGCCGGTGTTGATCAGGGGAGAAGACGAGGTGATGCCCAGGTCGTAGGGCGCGACGACCGACTTGAAGCCTGGGTTGGCCGTCGACGAGTGCGCGTCGAAGCCGGTCTTCGAGGACCACGTGGCGAGCTGCCCCTGGCCCAGCGCCCACTCCCCCTTGCCGCCGTTCAGGTAGCAGTCGTTGTGATCGATCTCGAGGTAGGCGTTGGTCGGCAGGCTGAGGCTGAAGCAGGCCAGGTGGTTCGTGCTGCCGGCGCTGCTGTAGACGGCGTTGTTCGTGACCGTGTGACGCGAGCCCTCGGTGGTCAGGCCGATGCCCACGCCCACGTCCAGGGCGATCGAGTTGTTGCGGATGGTGATCTGGTCGGTCTTGGTGTCGATCGAGTCCTCGCTGCCCCCGGGCGCCGCGATGGCCACGTCGTTGATGTTCTGCTGGTTGACGACGACGTTGTCCTCGATGACGCAGTTCTGGCAGGAGGCGACGCCGATGCTCTGGTTGCCCACGTTGATCACGGTGTTGCCGCGGATGGTGACGTTCTGGAACGACTCCGAGATGGCGTAGCCCGGCTCGATGCCGATGCCCCAGCAGCCGTCGTCGACGGTGCCGATGTCCTCGTGCACGGTGTTGCGCTCGATGAGCAGGCCGTTCAGCAAGCCGTGGCCCACCAGATCGGTGCCGGCGCACTTGCCGTTGATCATGGCCGACTGGTACAGGTCGTTGTTGCGGACGATGATGTTGTTGCCGTTGCCGTCGTTCGTCGCGATATAGATGTTGTGGTTGAAGATGGCCCGGTTGAAGCCGTTGTTCTTGAAGTGGTTGTTCTGGATGATGGCGTTCCGGTTGCCGCCCAGGAAGCCCTGATCACCGTTGTTCGAGAAGTACGAGTCGGTGATGGTGATGTCGGAGTTGATCATGTCCGCGCCCGCGTTGGCGGTGTTCGAGGTGTCGAGCTGCACGCCGATGCCGAAGTCGTGCACGTTGGTATCGCAGACGGTGACCGAGTCGATGTCGTTGTAGAAGAAGTACCCGACGTCCGTCTTCTCGCCCTCCAGCTCGAGGCCGGCGAACATGTAGCCTTCCTCGTGGTCGGCGTTGCCGCCGTCGGTGAAGTCGATGCCGTTCTGGCCGGTGGGGGAATGGATCACGGGGCGACCCTCGTCGCCGCTGGACCAGGGCGCCTTGTACGTCGCGACGACGCACGGGGTGCCGGCCTTGCAGCTGGGGTTCACCCACTTGCCGGTGGTGGTGCTGGTGAAGCGGCCACCCTTGCAGAACTCGATGCGGTCGCCGGCGCGCAGCGACGCGAACTGGGACCGGGCCTTCTCGAACGAACGCCAGGGGGCGCTGGCCGAGGTGCCGGTGTTGCTGTCGTTGCCGGCCACGCAGTCCTTGTCGGCGCCGGCGGCGCAGTCGCACGCGTAGTAGATCGTCGCCGTCGAGGGGGCCGCCGGGGGGCAAGCGATCGCCGTCGACGTCGTACCGCCGGTGCCGGTCGAGGAGGAGCTGGTGCCACCCGTGCTGGCCACCGTGCCGCCGGTGCTGGCCACCGTGCCGCCCGTGCTGGCGACGGTGCCGCCCGTGCTGGCGACGGTGCCGCCGGTGCTGATCGCGGAGGTACCGCCCGTGCTGGCGACCGTGCCGCCCGTGCCCGTCCGGCGCCGGCGCTGGATCAGGTCGGACGTGGCCGGGTCAGCCGTGCCGGAAGCGCCCGCGGTTCCATCGGTGGCGGCCGATTGGGCTTGCGGGTCTTCGCCGCTGCACGCGATCGCGCCACACACCATGGACAGTCCGAGGACGAAAGAGATGCCTTTGATCATTCGCGGAGCTCAATTCTCTTCCCGGGGGGAAGCGCTGGAGAGAGATGGAGCAGCCATGCGGACCCAGTGAACAAGGCTCCGCCGTGATACCGACAATTCGGCACCTCCGGCTCCATCCGATGTCCCACTCACCGACCAACACCTGGGGGACTAGTGGGGGGAGTCGTGCGGCGTCAGCGCGTCACGACCGTAAGCGTACGAGGCGGGAACCGAAACGGGAGGGCGGCCAAATCGTGGTTAGTGCGCAGCTCCCGAGAAGACGCTCAATCGATTTAGTGGCGAGCTAGTCTCGCTTCGTGCTTAGGGGCTCTTCGGCAGAGCGAGCCAGTTTTGTACATGATCCGACGAGAAATCTCACTATTGGATGCGCATTTTCGCAGGAAATACAGACACACACGGGGGGGCGAGCGCCAAAAGCAGGGGCAGTCCCGAGGGGCGCGCGTGCCGAGAGGTGCCACCGTTCGGCACAGGGTAGGAGACGGATGACCTCGAGATCGAGGTCTCGATCAGGAAGCGTGACGCGCGCGCGGCGCGGCCGTGCCTTTCGCGCGACGACAGCAGGCCGCGCCGGGGGGCCGGCACTCAGGCTGGGTCGTCGGCGGCACCGCCCAGTCGCTTGGTCAGCGTCTGGCGCGTGATGCCCAGGTGCTGCGCGGCCACCGTGCGGTTGCCGCCACACAGATCCAGCACGCGGCGAATGTGCGCCAGTTCGACCTCTTCCAGCGTGGGGATGGCCACGCGCGCGTCGGTGGCGTTCACCGCCGGCGCGGCGGGGGCGTTCAAGGCGGCGGCGACCAGGGCAGCCGGCAAGTGCGCCGGCTGCAGGGTGTCCTCGTCGTGCAGCAGCACCGCGCGCGCGATCACCGCCTTCAGCTCGCGGACGTTGCCCGGCCAGGAATGGCGCTGCAGGAGGCCCACCGTCTCGGGCGCCAGCGCCTTGAAGCGCCGGTTCAGCTCCTGCGCGGACTGCGCCACGAAGTGCTCCGCCAGCGGACGCACGTCCTCCAGGCGTTCCCGCAGCGCCGGCAGATGAATCGTGATGGCGTTCAGCCGGTAGAAGAGGTCCTCGCGGAACCGGCGCTCGTTCACCATGGTCGCGAGCGGGCGATTGGTGGCCGCGACGACGCGTGCGTCCACCCGGCGCGCCCCGGTTGCGCCCACCCGCCGGAAGGTCCGCTGCTCCAGGAACGTCAGCAGCTTCGCTTGCGCGCCCACGCCCAGGTCACCCACCTCGTCCAGGAACAGCGTGCCGCCGTCGGCCACCTCGACCAGGCCCAGCTTGCGCTCGCGCGCGTCGGAGAACGCGCCGCGCTCGTGCCCGAACAGCTCGCTCTCCACCAGCGCGTCCGGGATGGCCGAGGCGTTCAGCTCGACGAAGGGCCCGCCGGCGCGCGCCGACCCGTCGTGGAGCATGCGCGCCACGGCCTGCTTGCCGGTGCCGCTCTCTCCCGTCACCAGGACGGTGGGGACGGGGCTGGCGGCGATCAGCTCGATCTCGCGCAGCAGCTCGGCCATCCGCGCCGAGGCGTGCACGAAGGCGCCGCCGCCCTGCCGCTTGCGCTCCTGCGCCGACAGGTACGCCACCCGCTTCTCCAGCGAGGTGGTGCGGGCGGCGTTCCTCACCGCCGCGACGATCTCCTCGATCTCGAACGGCTTGCGAATGAAGTCGTAGCCGCCCAGCTTCATGGCGGTGACCGCGCTCTCGATCGAGCCGTGCGCCGAGATGAGGATGACCTTGCAGTCGGCGACCAGCCCGCGCATGCGCCGCAACAGCTCCAGGCCGTCGGCGTCACCCAGCACCAGATCCAGCAGCACGACGTCGGGCCGGTCCTCTTGAAAGGTGGCCCAGGCGTCGGCGCCCGAGCCGGCCGCGCTGACGTCGAACCCTTCGTCGCGCAGCACCGACTCGATCGACTTGCGGATCAGGGGCTCGTCATCGGCGATCAGGACGTGGGTGGTCATCGTTTGTCGGGTGGGGCCTTTTCACTCATCGAACGACGGGCAGTGATAGCTCGAACACCGCCCCCGGCCCATCCCCGATGGGCCGGTTCTCTGCCGTGATCCGCCCCCCATGCTCCAGCAGGATATTCTGACTGACGGCCAGACCCAGACCATGGCCCTCGGCCTTCGTGGTGAAGAACGGCTTGAACAGCTCGGCCAGGACGGCGTCCGGGATGCCTGGCCCGCGATCGCTGACGCGGACGAACAGCTCCTCGCGGCCCAGCCGCGTCACGCGCCCGGTCTGGACGCTGATCACGCCGCCCCCGCCGCCGCCCATGGCGTCCGCGGCGTTGCTGAGCAGGTTCGTCACCGCCTGGGCCATCAGCTGGGGATCCGCCTCGATGGGCGGCAGCTCCGGGGCGTCGTGGCGCTCGATGGTGACGCGGGCGCGCTCCAGCGCCGGGCGCGCGGCGGCGACGCCTTCGTCGATGATCGAGGCCAACGTGACGATCTGCACCCGGGGGGCCAGGGGCCGCGAGAAGTGCATCAGGCGGCGCAGCAGGCCGTCCACGCGGGTGATCTCGCGGCTGACGGCCTCGGCGACCTCGGTGGCGCCCGCGCCCCCCGCCTCGGGCTTGTGGCGCGCCAGCACCTGGACGGCGGCCTTGATCCCGGCCAGCGGATTCAGCACCTCGTGCGCCAGCTTGGCCGCCAGCTCGCCCACCGCGGACAGCTTCTCGCTCTGGATCAGGCGCCGCCGGTGCTCCGCCAGCGCGGCGTCCGTCTGCTCCAGCTTCTCGACCAGCGCGCTCACCTGATCGCCCAGGCCGTCCAGGCCGTCGCGGCCCGGCGCGACGCTGATGCGGGTGCGCTCGGCGGCGGCGCCCACCTGCACCTCCAGCGCGTAGATGGGCTTCGTGATCCGGCGGGCCCACAGGAAGCCGACCAGCAGGCTGGCCAGCGCGCCCGCCACGCTGGTGGCCACCAGCAGACGCGCCAGCCGCCGCACCCGCCACTCGGAGGCCGCCAGGTTGGCCTCGGCGTCGGCGCGGGCGCGGCGGCCCAGCTGCTCGAACAGCGCCCGCAGGTGCCGCGCGCGCGGCCGGTCGGTGCCCAGGGCCGCCTTGGCGCCGGTCACGTCGCCGTCGTCGTAAAGCGCGATGGCGCGCTTGCGGGCGGCGTCGTACGACGCGTACTCGGTCTGGATCTGATCCAGCAGCCTGGTGCCCGCCGCGTCGTTCACGTTGTCATGGGCATGCGCCAGCCATGACTCGAACGCGGGCCGCGCCGTCTCCAGCTCGGTCAGCCAGTCACGGTCGCCGGTCAGCAGGTACTCGGCCACGAACCCCTTCTGATACAGGAACGCGCTCATGGCGCTGGCGTCGTCCGCCAGCTGCAGCTGCCGCGTGACCGCCACGTGCGCCACCGCCGCCGCGTTGCCCAGCGAGAACAGCCCCACCGCGCATACGACGCCCACCGCCAGCGCCGTCCCCACCGAGGCCAGCGCCAGACGGCGGGACAGGCTTTGCGATGAAGAACGGCGCACGAGCACAGTATGTCATCGCCGCAACGGCTTCACCGTCCTCGGCGCGCGACCGTCCCCTTCGCCGGCCGAGTCAGGGCGCCGCCGCTCCCGCTCACCGGATGATCACGTCGTCGCGCCGGTTCTTCGCGCGGCCGGCGTCGTCGTCCGGATACTTGGGCCGTGTGGACCCGTAGCTGATGGTCGCGATGTGGTTGTCCGGCACGCCCAGATGGATCAGGTACTCCTTCGCGGCGCGCGCCCGATGTTCGCCCAGCGCCAGGTTGTACTCGGTGGTGCCGAGATCGTCGCAGTTTCCTTCGATCCGGATCTGCCGGCTGCGCGAGGGGGCGTGGTGGTCGCGGAAGTTCTCCGCCACCTGTTGCAAGACGGCCTGGTCCTCCGGCCGCAGCTGGGACGAGTCGAAGTCGAAGTACACCGCGGGTTCGGACGGGGCGGCCGGACCGTCCTCGCGACGGGCGACGTCCTGGTTGCGGGCGCGGGCGCGAGGTGTGTCGTTCGAGGCGCGGGCCGGCAGCGGCTTGATCGTCTCTGCGGGCGGTGGCTGCTCGTGAGAGCACGCGGCGCCGCCCAGCAGCAGCCCCGTGATCAGCAGGGCGCGCGCGGGGGCGGCGAGCGAGGCCTGATCGAGACGCGTGGGGCGCAGGGACATGTTCATGCTCCTTTCGGTGAGATGGGCGGGTTGGAGGAGACGTCGATGAACGACCAGAAGCGGCTGCTGAGTGACTGCAGGCGCTCGAAGGAGTGGGGTGCTGTCATCGCGACCAGGTACTGCAGCTTCACCAGGATCGCGGCGGGGCCCTGGTGCCGCTGCAGCGAGACGGCCGGTCGAACGATGGGATGGGGATCTCTCGGGTGAGCCCAGACGACGTGCGCCACGGTGATCGGCTGTGCGTCCGTGGCGGCGTCGAATCGGAACCTGGCTTCCAGCACCAGCACGGGCGGTTATCCCAGCAAGGAGGATGCCGCCGGTCACACTGGCTGTCCGTGACATGGAAGAGCGCATGACCAGGAAGAAAGCGGCCCGGAACGGTGACGACAGCGGCGAGAGGTCCAGACCGCACAGGCGGCGCCCGGTCGAATAATGAACACCGGGGGCCGCCTCCGGTTCGGTTCGTTGCCGCGATCGCGACTCGTCGGCTATGCGGAGCAGCCCTTCATCTTCGGGTTCTTGCAGCAGTCGAGCTCCTTCTTGGCAGCCTTGCTCTTCTCGGTGGCGGCCTTCGCGTCCTCCTTCGCCTTGTCCTTCAGCGGCTTCTCGCAGTCGGTCTTGTCCTTGCCCTTCTTGTCCTTGCAGGACGACAGATCCGGCTTCTGGGGCTTGGCCGCCGTCTTCGCAGCGTCATAGTCCGCTTGCTTGGCGCTGCAGTCGGGCTTGGCGGCGGCCTCGGCGGCGGGCTTTGCCGCATCGGCCGCCAGCGCCGCGCCTGACCAGGTCAGGGCCGTGAAGGCGGACAGGACGGCAATCATCGACAGCGTTCGTTTCATCGCATTCTCTCCTTTGATGGACCGGGCTATTGGGTGCCCGTGGGCAGCCGGGCGCCGCGGCGCGTGTGCACGGTCCATGCCGCCCGCCGGCGGCCGGGAGGGCCGGGCGCGAACGGTCGGGGGACCGTCGCGCCCCGCCGTTGCGGTCATATTTCTTCCGTCCAAGCCTGACGCCGGCAATTTCTTGGACGGTCGCCTGGGCAGCGCCGTCGGGGGCGCGCTCAGGGCGCGGCGCTGGTCGGATCAGACGTGGGCCCGGGGCCCGTATAGGCCGCGTTGTTCACCGCCCCCTCCGGGAGGCCGGTGGTGGTCGCCGCCAGGGTGGCCGCCTGCAGCGGCGGCGCGCCGTTCTTCGCGGTCAGCAGCAGCGCCACCGAACGTTCTCCGTCGAGCGCGCGGAGGTCCGCCGCGGACAGCCGGCAACGCTGGCGGGCGCTGTCGCCCTCGTCGATGCGGCCGAGCCGGTAGCAGGACAGGACCTTCCAGAAGCCGGCGGCCGGATAGCGCTGCTCGTCCACGCCGCTGATCAGAAAGTTCACCGTCTGCCAGCGGTTCGTCAGCTCCTCGCGGCGGGCCGCGTCCTCCGCGCGTTCGATCTGCATGTGCCGGACCTTGTCCATCGCGCGCAGCGCCTCGGGCGTCTGGGCCGGCCCCGGGCTGCGCACCAGGGCCACCTTGGCCGGCTGGGCCGCGCTGGCTCCGCGGTGACGCCGCTCGCGGCGGTGGGCGGCGGCCATCGATCCCCCGGCTGGACTTCCCACGCTACGTCCCGGCAGGTTTCCCGCCTTGCCGTGCTTCCGCCGCTTCTTCTTGGGCCGTCCTTGATTGTGGCCGGACGTCGCCGGCGCACCGCCGGCGGATACGCCCGTCGCTGCCGACGCCGGCGCGCCGAGCTGCCCCGCGCGAGCGCCAGCCGGCGCGAGGCAGACCAGCGCAAGCCAGAACACGGGCAATACCGGCGGACGACCGCGGCCGCCGAGTCGTCCGGTCACACGGTCGAGAAATCGGTGGATAAGACAGCCAGGAAGACAGCTCATGTCGACCGCGCCAGGAGGTCATCGTAGCGGAGTTCCCGTGCCTGGCAAAACGAAAGTTGCAATACCGATTCCAGCGATGCCGCTCAGCGGCGAAGACCCTGAATCTTCGCGGGATCCCCGGGCAGCACGTTTCGCGCGGCGGACTGTCCCGCCGTCGTCCGCGCAGGCGCATGAGCGCCATTCCAGCGCGCGCGGCGAGGTGAATTCACGGCGGGATCGGTTAGATTCGCCGGCTCCCCCGCTCCGATTTCGCGCTCGACTTTTGTCGGCTCCCGCCCCCGATGGAGGACCTGTGAACAATAAGCTGTTGTTGATCTGTCTTGGCGCCTCCCTGGGCCTGCCCGTGGTTCTGGGCGCCTGCGGCGATCCGAACCCGCGCGGCATCATCTACGTGGGCGGCAGCGGCGGCGTCACCAGCGGCGGCGTGACGGGCAGCGGCGGCGTGACGGGCGGCAGCGGCGGCAGCACGGGCACGACGTCCGGCAGTGGGGGCGTCTCCGCGCCAGGCTCGGGCGGCATGGCGGCCGGCAGCGGCGGCGCCGGGCAGCCGGGCGGGTCCGGCGGCGGCGCCGGCATGACCTCCGGCGGCGCATCCGGCTTGGGCGGGGGAATGGCGGGCGGCGCGGCGGGTGCACCCACGACGATGGGCAAGGGTGGCGCGGGCGGAGCGCCCCCCTCCGGCGCGTCCGTCATCGACGACCTCGACGACGGCGACGGGCGGATCGCGATGATGGTGGGGCGACAGGGGCCCTGGCACGCCTTCAACGACACGAACGGCGGGAACCAGAAGCCCTCCGTGAACGGCCCGTTCACGCCCGAGATGGGCGGCGTGAGCGGCTCGCCGTACGCCGCCCACACGAGCGGCAGCAACTACCAGTTCGGTGGCATCGGCTTCGATCTGAACAACGCGACGATGACCCCGGGCGGGATGGACAGCCAGGCGTACGATGCCAGCGGGTACAAGGGCATCACGTTCTGGGCGAAGGGCAACGGCAACCTGCGCGTCGAGTTCTCGCAGAAGTCGTTCGTGCCCACCGCGAACGGGGGCTCCTGCACCGAATCGTGCTGGAACGTCTACGGCAGCCGCGCGGCCCAGGGGACGCTGTCCCTGACCGACTGGAAGCAGGTGACGATCCCCTTCGCGGGCCTGCAGCGCCAGGATGGGTCGACCAAACCGGCCTTCGATCCCTCACAGCTGATGGGCATCGCCTTCAAGCACGAGGGCAGCACCTTCGACTTCTGGATCGACGACGTCGAATTCTATTGAGAAAAGGACCCTGAGAGGGTCCTTTAAATCCCCCGCGATGAGTGCCGCCGGGCGGAGCCCGTCGTCACTCGACCCGATCGATGTCCGGCGATGAGTGCCGCAGGGTAGAGCGCGTCGCCGCTCGAGGCGCGTGCGTGCGGATCGTTGCTTGTGGCGTGATACCGTTGGGGGGTGAGCGAAGGACTGTTGAACGTCGAGCGGCGGGGGGCGGTCCTGTGGTGGCGCATGACCCGAGAGACGGCGGCCAACGCGCTGTCGCGGGCGCTGGTGGCCGAGCTGAAAGGCGCCACCGGCGCCGTCGGTGCCGACGTGCGCGCCGTCGTCCTGGTCGGGGCGGGGAAGGCGTTCTCCGCCGGCGCCGATCTGAAGGAGCGGCGCGGTTTCACCCTCGAGCAGACGCGGGCGTTCCTCGACGAGCTCGGCGATACGCTGAACGCCGTCTCGGCGCTGCGCTGCCCCGTGATCGCGACGATGAACGGCGTGGCCTTCGGCGGCGGGCTGGAGCTGGCGCTCGCCTGCGACGTGCGGCTGGCGGCCGAAGGCGTGACGATGGGGCTGGTCGAGACGCGCCTGGGGATCATCCCGGGGGCCGGCGGCACGCAGCGCCTGGCGCGGCTGGTGGGGCCGGCGCGCGCCAAGGAGCTCATCTTCTCGGGGCGCCGCTTCGACGCCGGCGATGCCTTGCGCTGGGGGATCGTGCAGCAGGTGGTGCCGCCCGGTGAGCTGGAGACCGCCGCCGGTCGCCTGGCCGAGGAGATCGCGGGCGCCGGACCGCTGGCGGTCGCCGAGGCGAAGGCCGCGATCGATCAGGGGCTGCAGGTCCCGCTGGCCCAGGGCCTGGTGATCGAGCGCCGCCACTACGAGGTCGTGCTGACCAGCGCCGACAGGGACGAAGGCCTGGCCGCGTTCGCCGAGAAGCGGGCGCCCGTTTTTCACGGTAAATGACCGCCCCGTTCTCTCTCGTTCGCTGCCCGGGTCGGCGCGCCATGTCGGCACGCATCCCCCGCAGCGCATTTCTAGGCACCCAGTGAGGATCCTGCATGTCACGCACCGATGAGCTCGAGGCCCTGGCCGCGAAGGCGCGCGAAGGTGGCGCCCCCAAGTATCACCAGGCGAACGCATCCGCCGGCAAGCTGTTCTGCCGTGAACGCATCGCCCTGCTGTGCGACGACGGGGGCAAGGACTTCGTGGAGGACGGCCTGCTGGCGAACGCCAGCGCCGGCGATTTGCCGGCCGACGGCGTGGTGACGGGCATCGGGCGCGTGCACGGTCGCCCGGTCGCCATCATGGCGAACGACTCGACGGTGAAGGCGGGCTCCTGGGGGGCGCGCACCGTCGAGAAGATCATCCGCATCCAGGAGACGGCAGGCCGCCTGCGCATCCCGCTGGTCTACCTGGTCGACTCGGCCGGGGCACGCATCACCGATCAGCTGGACATGTTCCCCGGGCGCCGGCACGCGGGCCGCATCTTCCAGAACCAGGTCCGCCTGTCCGGCGCCATCCCGCAGCTCTGTCTGCTGTTCGGCCCCTCGGCGGCGGGCGGCGCGTACATCCCCGCCTTCTGCGACGTGGTGTTCATGGTCGACAAGAACGCCTCGATGTACCTGGGGTCGCCGCGCATGGCCGAGATGGTCATCGGCGAGAAGGTGACGCTGGAGGAGATGGGGGGCGCGCGCATGCACTGCGAGGTCTCGGGCTGCGGCGATCTGCTGGCGCCGGACGAGCGCGCCTGCCTGGAGACGGCGCGCGCCTATCTGGCTTACATGCCGTCGCGGTCCGGCGAGGCCCCTCCGGTGGCGCCGCCGCGGCCGCCCCGCGCCGGGGCGAAGCGTCTGGACGACCTCCTGCCTGCGAACCAGAACCAGGCCTTCGACATCCACGCCGTGATCGACGCGCTGACCGACGAGGGCAGCTTCTTCGAGATCAAGCGGCTGTTCGCGCGCGAGCTGGTGACCGGCTTCGCGCGCATCGACGGCCAGCCCGTGGGGATCGTGGCCAGCCAGCCGAAGTGGAAGGGCGGCGTGCTGTTCGTGGACAGCGCCGACAAGGCGGCGCGCTTCATCTGGCTGTGCGACGCCTTCGGCATCCCGCTGCTGTTCCTGGCCGACGTGCCCGGGTTCATGATCGGCAAGGCGGTCGAGCGACAGGGCATCATCCGCCACGGGGCCAAGATGATCTCTGCGGTCGCCGACGCGACCGTCCCCAAGATCTGCGTGGTGCTGCGCAAGGCGTACGGCGCCGGCCTGTACGCGATGTGCGGACCGGGCTTCGAGCCCGACGCCACGCTGGCCCTGCCCCAGGCGATGATCGCCGTCATGGGGGCCGAGGCGGCCGTCAACGCCGTGTACGCGAACAAGATCGCCGCCCAGCCCGAGCCGGAGCGCGCCGCCTACGTCGAGAAGCTGCGGCAGGAGTATCGCGAGGACATCGATCTCGTGAAGCTGGCGTCGAACCTTCACGTCGACGCGGTGGTGTCGGGTGACAGCCTGCGCGGCGAGCTGATCCGGCGCTTCGCCGCGGCGGCCGGCAAGCGGGTGGGGGGCTACGAGCGGCGCCGGGCCGTGCTGCCCGTGTAAGTCGGCGCCGGGGTCCGCCGCAGCCCCGCGGTTCGCCCGGCCGGCGGCGCTACACTGCCCGGCATGGTGCGCCGTGAAGAAGACGGAGGCCTGACCACGGAGGTGGTCGGAAGACCGACTTCGCGCTGCGCTTCTCCAGCGGGTGAAAGTCCCGTCCCGGTAAGCAACGGAGCGCTGGGTAGCAGGCCCCAGCCGATCGAGGGAGACCTCAACGGCCAAGCGGGGTGTCGAAAGCCTGGGACGCGGCGAGAGCCGTACACCGGGAGGCAAGCACGCGGGCCGCAACATGAAGTGAAGCCTGCAGCCTCGACAGAGGAACAACCCGGAGGCCGAGCCGCTCATGTCACGGCGAAGGCAACACCTGCGGCGCGAGAACCGAAGCACGCCGACGGCTCCGGCGGGGTAAGGGGCGCAGCACGCGTGCAAGGAGAAGAGCGGAACACGGGAGACCCGTCTGCATGGCCCTGGTCAGGGCGAGGTGGCTCGAATAAGGCAAAGCCGAAATCGAGCGCTGTGCAGCGGGAGTCCGAGGGGACCGAGGTACTGAAGATGGCCGTGACGAATAACGCGGTCGGAGGGAAGGGTCCCTGGGGTGGTCACGCTGACGAAGCAGGAACGCGCGAGGGAATGGCCGGCAAGACCGGACCTAACGACCCCGGCGGCCGTAGGCCGCGCGACAAAGTGCGAGATCTGCAACGGCAGCTCTGGGCCGCAGCCAAGCGAGCACCGGGGAGGCGCTTCCACGCGCTGTACAACCACACCTGGAGGGATGACGTCCTCCAGGAGGCGTGGAAGCGAGTAAGACGGAACCGAGGCGCAGCAGGAGTCGATGGCCAGTCGCTCCGCGGCGTCGAGGAGCAAGGGGTCGAGCGTTTCCTACAAGCGCTGGGCGCCGAGCTGAAAGCAGGCAAGTACCGGCCGAGCGTGGTGCGACGCCAGTACATTCCGAAAGCCGATGGAAGGAAGCGACCGCTGGGCATTCCGACGGTAAGAGACCGAGTGGCGCAGATGGCGGCGAAGCTGGTGCTGGAGCCGATATTCGAGGCGGACTTTCTGCCGTGCTCGTACGGATTCCGGCCACGGCGGAGCGCGACGATGGCGCTGGAGACTCTGAGGAAACTCGGGGCCAAAGGCGGCCACCACGTGCTCGACGCAGACATCCGCGATTACTTCGGAAGCATCGACCACGACAAGCTGATGAAGCTGGTGGCGAAGCGGATCTCGGACCGGAGGATGCTGAAACTGGTGAGGCAGTGGCTGAAAGCAGGGGTGATGGAGGAAGGGACCGTCTCACCGACGGTATCCGGCACACCGCAAGGCGGGGTCATCTCGCCTTTGCTTTCCAATATCTACCTCTCCGTGCTCGACGTGCTGTGGACGCGCAAGAGCGCTCCGATGGGGACGCTGGTGCGCTACGCAGACGACTTCGTGGTGATGTGCCGAACCAGGAAGGACTGCGAGCGGGCCGAGGAGCGAATCAGGGAAATCCTGGGGCGCCTCGGGCTGGAGCTGCACCCGGAAAAGACGAGACGAGTCGAACTCTACGATGGCAAGGAGGGTTTCGATTTTCTCGGCTGCCACCTGCACAAGCGACTGAGCGGCATGCTGTGGGAACGAAGGCGGGAGCGCCTCTACTTCCTGCAACGGTGGCCGTCGCAGCGCTCGATGCAGCGAATCCGACAGCGTGTGAAGGAGCTGACCCCCCGGTCGAGATGTCACGCGGACATCCGCGACGTCATCGCCGATCTAAACCCAGTCGTTCGGGGGTGGGGCAATTACTTTCGCACCGGAAACGCCGCTCGCCGGTTCAACCAAGTGGACAGCTATGTCTGGCGAAGGCTCAAGTCCCTTCGTGTGAAACGCAAGGGACGCGACCTGAAGCCGGGTGAGGCAGAACGCTGGTCATGCGAGTACTTCTGGACCCTCGGCCTTCATCGCCTGCGCGGCACCGTCCGCTACCCGGAGCAATCCTTCTGGCAGAAGGAAACCGCGTAATGCTGCGTCCCGAAAGACCACTGGTAAGCCGTGTGCGGGAAATCCGCATGCACGGTTTGAAAGGGGGCTTTGCCCCTCACCGGTGACGAATCACTAGTGAAAGGGCAAAGTCTACCAATGGCCGATCTCGTTCTCACGGTGCTGGGACCCGACAAGCCGGGCCTGGTCGAGCTGGTGGCCGACGTCATCGCCGCGCACGGCGGGAACTGGCTGGAGAGCCGGATGAGCCACCTGGCCGGCAAGTTCGCCGGCCTGCTGCGCGCCGAGCTGCCCGCCGAGCGAGTCGCCGCCGCCACCGAGGCGCTGCACGCGCTGGCCGGGCGCGGCCTGAAGGTCACCGTCGAATCGGCGGCGCGGGCCGAGCGGGAGACGGCGACCAACGACATGGACCTGGAGCTGATCGGCCTCGATCGCCCCGGCATCGTCCGCGAGATCTCGCAGCTGCTGGCCGGCAACGGCGTGAACGTCGAGGAGCTGACCACCAACCGGGTGAGCGCCCCCATGTCCGCCGAGATGCTGTTCCAGGCCCGCGCCCACGTGCGCGTATCTCCCTCGACCGACGTGGCCAAGCTGCGCACCGAGCTGCAGCGCCTGGCGAGCGATCTGGTCGTCGAGGTCAAGCTGACGCCCGTCGATCCCGACGGGTTGCCGTAGCCGAGCACCGTCGCCGGACGCTACCAGTAGTACTGCAGCCCCACGGCGATCGCTTCGACGCGGGTGTATTCGGTCAGCTGGCCGAAGGGGGAGCGGCCGCGGATCCAGTCGACCGACAGGCCGAGCGCGTTCGAGGAGGACCGCTCGGTGTCCAGGTTGTAGAGCAGCATCAGCATGGCGTGCTGGACGTACCAGAATCCGGAGCCGGCCACGAAGGAGGCGGCGCGCGGGTTGGGGCCGGAGCGGTCGTACTGGCGCTTGCCCAGCAGCTCGTAGGCGGCCTCCAGGCCGAAGGCCCCGCGGCGCTGGCGCGCGTGGTCGGCGCGGACGGCCACCACCTGGTCGCGGTGCACGCCGGTCGAGCGACGCTTCAGCGTGGCGGCGATGTCATTGACCAGCCCGTCCGGGTGGGGCGTCTCGGCGATCGTCTCGTTGGCGCTGTTGCCGTCCTGGCTGGTCCAGCGCAGCTCGGCGCCGGCGCGCCACTCCGACGGGTAGACCTCGTTGGGCAGGGCGCTGTCGAAGTAGGCGCTGGCGCCCCCGTAGGCGCGGGCGGAGAGGTGATTCGCCGCGAACGGATAGTCGAGGCTCAGCGTGACCGGAAGCGCCTCGTAGGAGGGGTTCGCCCGGTAGGGCAGCAGCGCGTTCGCGGCGGGCGCCGCGTTCCCCTGGATCGTCGCCGCCGAGAGGACGTACTCGTCGCCGAGGTGCGTGCTCTCGTGGAAGAAGCCGACCGAGAGCGACAGCCGCTCCCAGCCATCCCACCAGGGGCGAAAGTCCAGGGAGCCGCCGATCCGGAAGTCGGTGTCGATCACCCCCAGGGACTGGCTGTCGAAGTCCAGCAGCATGAACGCGGCCGCGTCGATGTTCAGCTGGAAGCCGCGGGCGTAGCGGGCGCGCTCGGGGTTGATGTCGTACCAGGTGAAGAGCGGCATGCGCTCGCCGAACGAGACGTCCCAGAAGCGGTGCGGGCCATCGGGTGCGCCGGCGCGGCCGTCGGACCCCGGCGCGTTGGGATTGGTGACGTCGTGGAGTGTGCCTGGGACGGGATTGTCGCGATAGAGGCGCATCCCGAAGTGGGGATCGCGCAATCCCGCGGGCGTGTGCTCGAAGATCGTTTCACCGGTCGAGCCCCAGGCGCTGCCCGAGAACGGCTGCGGCGCCGGCGGCGCGCCGGGCGCGACCAGAGGATGCGCCACACCCGTCGCGGCGCCGATCTTTTCGGGGTCGCTCGCCGGTGTCGTTTCGACCGCGAGCAGGGGGCTCTGCGGGGCCGCATACGCGAGCGCGGGACCCGTCAGGGACAGAAAGGAGACCGCGAACACGGTGTGCCGTGCCCGGGGACCTCGGTGTGTCTTCTCCGCCAGCACGAACGCCATCGACCTCTTATATGACGAGCGGCGCGCCGATTCTTTCCCGGGAAGGCGGCGCGGGCGCGGCAAATGAAAATGGCCACGCCGGGAGGTCCGGCGTGGCCATTTCGCGGGCTGGCGGAGGGGCGACGCTCAGTTCAGGGTCGGGGTGGTCCAGTCGCGCCAGGTCGACAGGTCGCCCGTCTGCGACGACGACGCCTTGATGACGCCGGCGGCGGTGCCGGTCTTCTTCAGGAAGCGCTCGATGTTGTTCTTCAGCGGGGTGACCCACTCGGGGCGGGCCGAGCAATGGGTGCCGCTCTGCACGTCCGAGTAGTAGGTCAAGGCGTCACCGACGCCCAGGGCCTTGTAGACCTCGAGAGCGCCCAGCGCCGCGACGTGGCCGTACTTCGAGGCCAGCTCGCCGATGTGGGGGTTCTCCATGATGAAGAGCCCGCGCGGCGCGACCATCGCGACCAGCTCGTGGGTGTCGATCGGGGCCACGGTGGGATCGGCGTCGATGGCCATCGACCCGTCGTAGTACCAGGGCTGCTCGCTGTAGGCGCTGGACATCGACTGCGGCGGGTTGCCGTTCTCGCCCTTCTCGCCCTTGGCGATGCCGCGCCAGATCGGCACGCCGTCGGTGCCCGACTCGACCGGCATCGTCAGCGCGATGCGCTCGTCCAGCACGCCGGCGATGAACGACCCCTTGCCGAAGCGGGAGCAACCCGACACGCCGATGGCATCCGCCTTCAGGATGCTGCCGCCGGAGCTCTCGATCACGTCGATGATGCGGCTGGCGCCCCAGGCCCAGGCGGCCAGCAGGCCGGTCTGGCCGCTGCCGCCGCTGTAGACGGTGTAGAAGGCGCCCGACTGGTTCGTGCCGTGGCCCTTGCCCTCGGCTCCGACGTCGTAGGGGTTGTAGGTGATGATCGCGACGCCTTCGCTGTTCAGCGTCGCGCTGTCGAGCGGGGGGCCGAAGCCGCCGCTGTCGTACGTGATGATGGCCGGGTAGGGCGCCGAGCCGCTGGTCGGCATCTTCACGGTGGCCGAGAACGTGCTGCTCTTGCCGCCCATCATCACGTTGACGGTGATCTTCGAGCTGGTCACGGTCCCCGTGACCATGTCCGGCTTGGGCGGCTTCTTGCCGAGCGCGATCTTCTCGGCCGTCTGCAGGATCTCCTCGCGACGGCAGCGCCACTCGGACTTCTTCGTCATCTCGGTGCCGTCCAGCTTCTTGAAGGGATCGGGCAACAGGGCGATCTTGGTGCCGTTCCCGGGCACGGTCCCGACGGTGCAGTCGGCGCCGCTGTCCTCGGTCGCGCTGGTCCCGCTGCTGCCGGCCGTTCCCGTGGCGTCGCCCGAGCCGGTCGCGCCGCCGGCGGGTCCGCCGCCGCCCGAGCCGGGGTTCGCGCCGGCGGCGCCGCCCGAGCCGGCGCCATGGCCGGCCGCGCCGCTGCCGCCCGGCGCGCCGCCGCCGGTTCCCGTGGCGCCGCCACTGGCGCCGCCCGAACCAGCCCTGGCGCCGCCGCTGCCGGTCGAGCCGCCGCTGCTGGCGGCGCTGCCACCCGAGCCGACGGCGCCGCCGGAGCCGCCAACCTTGCCGCCCGAACCGGTCGCGCCGCCCGAGCCGGTGGCGCCGCCGCTGCCGGTGGTGCCACCGCTGCCGGTCGAGCCGCCGCTGCTGGCGTTACTGCCGCCCGAGCCTGGTTCCTGGGTGGACCCGGACCCGCCGCAGGCGGCGAGACCTCCGGACAGCAAGATCGGCAATACGAAAGAACTGAGAGCACGGCGGCGCATGGTGCCTCCTCGATGGGGGAATTCGAGACGGGGAACTCGCGACGGGGGAATCGCGATGTGATTCGAGCCTCACGATCATTCCCGCCCAGGCCCGCGCCGATCACTTTTTTTGATGATCGACGGGGCGTCGTGTGGCACGCGGTGCACCGGTCCGGTGCGGCGCTCGCCGGCGACGCGCGGGACCCGGGAAAAACAAAACGGCCGGTCCTGCTTTCGCGGGACCGGCCGTGATGGACCGACAGAGTGGGGGAAGAGCGCTACTCGGCGCCGCCCGCCGCTTTCGACTTCGGGATGACCGCGAAGTTGACGTTCTGGTAACCGGCGACGGCGCACGAGTACATGATCTTCTTCAAGACCTTGAACTCGACGCCCTTGTCCGACTGGATGATGGCGATGCCGTTGAACTCTTCGCCCGGGTGCAACAACTTGTAGTTGTTCTTCAGCGTCACCAGCTTGTCGTGCAGCTCGGTGATCTTGAAGTCGCCCGTGTTCGAGTCCTTCATCAGATCGTCAGCGGTGGCGACCTGGCTGCCGTCCAGCGTGACGACGTCCTTGCTGACGCCGATGACCGGCGCCCGCTCCAGCTCGGCCCAGTTCTGGGCGTTGGGGAGCACGATGTTCTTCTGGACGAACAGGATCTCGCCCGTCGCCGAGAAGGACATCAGCAGGAAGATGACCAACATCGTCATCATGTCGATGTACGCAACCAGGTTCAGCGGAGCGTCGAGGCTCTTCCGACCCGCGTGGGTCAGCTTCGCCTTGGCGGTCTCCAGCGAAACCGAGTTGTAGAGATGGCTGTGAGGTGCGTGGATGGCCATGTGTTGTTTTCCCTTGCCCAGGTCCCGCTAGATACCGGCGCCGCCGGCGTCTATCAGCGAGATGTCCGGGAATCGCGCGGTCAGCGCCGTGTCCATCGTTCGCACCAGGACTTCGAACTTGATCTGGTCCTCGGAGGCGACCTGAACGTCGCCCTTGTCCGGGTGCGCATCCTTCAGCTTCTTCAGCTCGGTGCCGAGCTTCTCGTAGTCGTACTCCGTCCCCTTCTTCGGAATCGGCTGCTGATCCTGATCGGCGACGACGTTGAAACCCTCGTCGTTGACGACCACCACCAGCTTGAACTGCTTCTCGGGCGGCGTGTCCTCGCCGGCTTGCCCCTGACCCTTCTGGTGGGCCTCGAGGCGGGCCAGCTGCGACCAAACGGCCGTGATCAGCAGGAAGGAGACCATGCACGTGAGCAGGTCGATGTACGGAACCAGGTTCAGGTCGGCGTTGACGGACTTCTTTCCGCCTTTTCCGCCTGTATCAACTGAAACGCTCATGGTTTGTTGTCCTCAGGTGTCCTGAGCGGACAGGTGGACTAGTACTGGCCCTGGTTGCCGTGGCCGCCCTGCTGCTGGCCGGCGACGACCAGGTTCAGCGTCTCGACCGTGACCTGGTTGATGCCGTCGAGGATGCCCTGGGTCATGCCGTTCAGCCACGCGAAGGTGGCCAGACCCAGAATACCGGTGCCCAGGCCGAACGCGGTGCAGTTCATGGCCTCGGAGATACCCTTCGAGAGCATCGTCGCCTTCATCGAGGGGTCGACACCGGCGACGCCGGCGAACGACTTGATGAGACCGGTGATGGTCCCCAGCAGGCCG
>Ga0207695_10003789_pt1 | contig 20981 bp, 19 predicted proteins | sample KBSC54metaG_FD_184354 | JGI IMG/M metagenome (GOLD analysis project Ga0207695, IMG submission 184354) | Corn rhizosphere microbial communities from Kellogg Biological Station, Michigan, USA - KBS C5-4 metaG (SPAdes) (version 2) | ecosystem: Host-associated > Plants > Roots > Rhizosphere > Soil...
CTGGGAATGAAGATTGACGAGCACGGGAACGCTGTCCCCGGGCCGACTTCGAACCAGGTGCTGCCTGCGTCGGCGTACGGGCCGGACGATAATTACTAACGCGATTGTGGAGACACGGGCGTTTTCGCCCGCGCAACCCGGTCGGTCACTACTTAGGTTTCAAAGTTTCGGAGGTTTCAAGGTTTCTAATCCCTTGAAACTCTGAAACCTTGAAACTTTGAAACTTGGGGTTCACACATGCGTCACAAAGTAGCAGGATACAAACTCGGTCGTACCACATCGCACCGGCGCTCGCTGTTGCGCAACATGGCCACATCGCTGATCATGGAAGAGCGGATCGAGACCACCGTGCCGAAGGCGAAAGCTCTGCGCCCGACGGTTGAAAAGATGATCACGCTGGGCAAGCGTGGAACTTTGGCGGCGCGTCGCCAGGCCTTGTCGTATCTGATGACCGATGAAGCCGTGAACAAGTTGTTCGATACCATTGGCCCGCGCTTCGGCGATCGCAATGGCGGCTACACTCGCATCGTTCGCACTGCTTGGCAGAAGGGCGATGGCGCCGATAAGGCCTTCATCGAGTTGCTAGGCAGCGAACAGTTGCTGGACGAAAAGCGCCAGAAGCGTGCTGAAGCCCGCGCCAAGAAAGCGGAAGAGACCCGCAAGGCGATGGAAGAGCAGGAAGCCAACCAGCAGGCCGAAGCGGCGGTTGAAAGCGAATCGAAGGAAGAAAAAGAGAAAGAGTAAGGTTCGCTGTTTCGATAAGGGTCGGACGCTCGCGTCCGACCCTTTTTTGTTTGCAGGTTGTGTAGGGACGGTTGTCCACACCCGTCGATGATGCGAGACATTGGCGAGCGTCACTCGCCCGCCCGGACGTGGACGTCCAGGGCTACATTTTTTTTTACGCGCTTTGTCCAACTAACGCCGACACAGCCATTCTTCCAAAATGCTGTGTGTCCTGCGGCGGGTGATTCCTATTCCACGTCGCCATGCCCGGCACATATCCGGTTGAGAGCACGTGATTGTGCACAACGTCGAGCGAGAAGCCGCTGTCGATCGTCACTTGATTGCCCTCATGCTCATAGCCCGCGATATCCGGAGGTAAGTGCGGCACCACGTCCCACACATTCACTATGCGATAACAGATGTTTACGTGAGTGTCAAAGAACGTAACAAAATCGTCGTGACCGACGCGTGGTTCCGCCCAGGTGTAGACAACTGGCGAAAGATTCGAATTCACATTCAGCAAGTCGAGAGTGGCGAGGGGACAGAGCGCACCGCCCAGGCTGTGCCCGGTGATGAGTAGTTCGCGATATCCTGCGGAATATTTATTCAGCAGCGCGATCAAGTTGTCGCGCACCGCCAAGTAAACGATCTGAAATCCTTCATGGACGGTGCCGCGCCCCGGGACGGGAGCGTAGGGTGCAGGAATGAAATCGAAATCGTCAAGCCAGTCGTGAATAAACTGAGTCCCCCGAAAAGCCACGATCAGCCTTTGATTCGGCTTGTCGAGACAGAACCAGCCGAAGTGCAGATTGGCATTCGGGTTCGGCGGAAGAGCTCGGACCGCAGCATCGCTGGTTGCCAGCTGATGTTGCTTCGGCTGGTCAAGCATGCTTTGCAGCATTTTCTGGCGTTTGGTTCTTGGTTGTGGGGCCAAGCTAGCCAAGTGACTTTGCACCGCCGGGTGCGCGGGATTGGCAAGGACTTCAAACGCAGTCTGATTCAGCGTGTAATTCTGTGGAGGTTGGGTGCTGTCGTATGCGGCCTGGGCGAGAGGCAGCACAATATTTTCGGCAAATTGGCCGTCAAAGGGGATCATGAGGACTCCTGTTGGTAAATAATTTTTTGGGGAAGAAGGCCAGCATAGTCCTGGTGAGTCGGACGAGGCAAGAGGAATTACGTGGGAATAGCCGCCCCTTCGACAAGCTCAGAGCAGGTTCTCACTGTCCAAAAACTTTAGCTACCTTTCTGCAGCTGCAAGCGCCGCATGGGCGGCGCCCAACACCGGCGCATCCTGATTCAGCACAACGAAGATGGGAATCTTCGCGAGTTCATCGCCGAGTTTGGTTTTGTTGCAGAAAGCGCGCACGAAGGTGCCGTCTTTTAATTTTCCAAGGATTTTCAATGCGATGCCGCCGCCGACATAAACGCCGCCGAACGGGAGCGCGCGCAGCGCCATGTTGCCGGCCTCGGAGCCGTAGGCTTCCGTCCACATATGCAGAGTTTCTTCGCAGGCCGAGCAGTCTTTCGAGAAAGCCTGTTGGGTGATGCTGGCGGCGGAGTCGATGTCTGCGTCATCGAAAAACGGATGATGGTGTTCAGGAAATACGGCTTCATGGATGGCGCGAAAGCCACGTCCAGAGACGACTTCCTCGGTGCAGACGAGAGGCATGCGCTGGCGCAAATACTGCAGCACTACGATCTCGCGATCCGACGCGGGCGCGAAGTCGGTCAAGCCTGCCTCGCAGGCTGAGACTTGGTAGCGGTCGCCGTTCCAAAATAAAATCGACTCGCCCAGTCCGGTTCCGGCGGCCACGTAAACTTTCGGGGCGCGGGGTTGGGGAGTCCCAGGATTTAATTCCAGCAGATCTTTGGGTTCGAGATGCTCCAGGCTGGAGGAGGCGGCTTCCACATCGTTGAGCAGTACGGTTTTGCCCGGAGCGATCTGCAGATTTTCTGCGATGCGTTTGCGAGTGATTGTCCACGGCAGGTTATTGCAGACGACTGCGTCATTCACGATGGCGCCGGCGACGCCGAATCCGGCAGCGGTGAGTTTGCTCAACCAATGACCTTCGCTCTGTGAGCGTTCGCGGAAATGGTCGAAAAAAGATTCGATGTCGGGGAAGTCGGCGGTCTTTACAGTGAGGCGATAAATGGGGCGCAGACGGTTAGCATCGACGTCAAAGAGAATCAGAGTGCATTTCGTGCCGCCCAGGTCTCCCGCCAGGATCATGAGGAATGAGCGTAAACGGAATCGCGTGGTTGCAGCAAGTGCAGCGGGGTTTCCTTTCGAGCTAAAGCTCGGTTCGGACGGCGGCGATTTGACGCGGCCATGAATGGCCGCTCTTCCACGATTGCGCGAGCTGTAGATCCGCAAGCGTGCAAGCTGTCGGTTTGTCCTGATTACTGCAGGGGTACTCTAGACTGCCGTAAGGTCCCTCTCTCGCCTGCGAGCATGCGCGTTCGGGATGACACATTTTGAAAAATGATCATCAGTCGGCGCTCGCGGTTTGTGGAGTGGAGTCGACTATCTTGCCAGACAGGGTTTCCCAGCCGCGGCGAGACAGGTCCCAGAAGATGAGGTAGCCGGCGACGGCGGCTAGAGCCAGCAGCAAGATTCCTTGTCCCCATTGTTGGAAGACAAGTTTGCCGATACCGAAGAGGCAGCCGTAAACCAGGATGACTCCCATCAGCCAGTTGAAGGCGTTGCCGGCCATGTCTTTTACTTCAGGCAGTTCGGGCGCAAGCTTTGCGATGCGCTTCCATCCGTAAACGGTCGGGTGAACGCGCCGGTAAAAGGCAACTAAAGTGGCGTTTGATTCGGCGCGGGTCACAAATGTGACGACGAGCCAGGCGATGGTGGTGAGGCCGCCGGTGATGAGAGTTTTCTTGGCGTACACTAGCGCGTCATTGCCCGCGAAGGAAACATTGCGCAATCCGATCGTGACTGCGGCGGCGGCGATCATGGCGGAGATTTCGCTCCAGGCGCTGATTCGCCACCAGTACCAGCGAAGAATGTAAACCGCACCAGTGCCGAAACCCACGCCCAGCACCAGTTCCCATCCGGCGCCGATTGACTTCAATTGCGCTGCGGTGTACCCGCTCGCCAGCACCAGCAACACGGTGATCACGCGGCTGATGCGCACGTAATGCTGTTCAGTCGAGTTGCGTACCAGGAAGCGCTTGTAAAGATCGTTGACCAGATACGAGCATCCCCAGTTCAATTGGGTTCCTACCGTAGACATGAAAGCGGCGAGAAAAGCCGCGACCATCAGGCCGCGCAATGCGGGCGGGAGGAAATCGCGCAGAACCATCACATATCCCTGCTCAGGATTTTGTGCGAAGGCAATGCTCGGATGCAGGCCCCCGTTGGGCGAGTAGACTACTACTGCTACGAGAGCGGTGACGATCCAAGGCCACGGACGCAATGCGTAGTGCGCGATGTTGAACCACAAAGTCGCGCCCAGCGAATTCTTTTCATCTTTCGCGCTAAACATTCTTTGCGCTACGTATCCGCCCCCGCCGGGCTCCGCGCCCGGATACCAAGCCAGCCACCATTGCATCCCGAGATACACAATGAACGTCAGAACCGGGAGCGTCCAAACCGCGTTGCTGGCCCAGCCCAGATGGAAGTCGGGCAGAAACGCAGTTGGGTCTGAAGTGGTAGCCCCCGCCGCCTGCGCGTTGGCGCGAATGACCTGCAGATGAGCTTCGAGCGCGTGCATGCCGCCGATCTTGGCCACCGCAACCCAGGCGAGAACTATGATCATCGTCATTTTGAGCACGAACTGGAATAGATCCGTCACTAGCACGCCCCACAGTCCGCCGATGAATGTATAGAGCCCGGTGAACGGAATGATGACGAATATGCAGATTGCCAGCGCGGTATTTTGCGGGTCGCCCAATGTGTGCTGACCGAGAATCCCAAGATGCAGCACCCGGCCTTGCGCGATCACTGGGCCAAGGATCACGGTGATGATGCTGACCATGGCGCGCGTCACCCATCCCAGGATGAAGCAGTTCATGAAGAGGCCGAGATAGATGGACTTGAAACCGCGAAGAAAAGCAGCCGGGTTGCCACCGTAGCGGATTTCGCAGAATTGCACATCGGTCAGGATTTCGGCACGCCGCCAGTAGCGGGCGAAGAAGAAAACTGTCAGCATGCCGCCAACGCAGAAGCCCCACCAGATCCAGTTGCCGGAGATGCCCTGGCGCGCGACCACGCCACAGACGAACAGGGGAGTGTCGGCGGCGAAGGTGGTTGCGACCATAGACGTGCCCGCCAGCCACCACGAGACATCGCGTCCGGAGACGAAAAATTCTTCGGTGTTGCCACTGGCTCGCCGCCGGTAATAAATTCCGATGGCTAGGTTCACCAGCAGGTAGCCGATGATCACCACCCAATCTGTAGAAGTCAGAGGCATGTGTGCTCCATGCTAAATGTGTGTCGAGTAGTGCTGGACACTCGCGGCGTCGGCGAAACTGCTACATAGCAATATACGGAGTTTCGGAGATTTGGCCAGAGTATTTTTACGCGGATTAAGATCCAAAATTTGAACAACAGAGGCGGACAGAGCAAATATATTAGAGAATCAGTCAGTCAGTAAGCGTGGGTTCACCTGTGACCCTGAGTGTCTCCGGTGGTTAGTTTTGTGGGTTTTCAGCTACAGGCGGTCGGTCCCAAGATTCGATCACCGAGAGCACAACGAAAAATCGAAGGGGAGCGTATTACCTAATTGATAGGCGGCTGCAGCTGGCCGAATACTTGCGTGATGGCTGAGCGGCGGCGTAGTTCAATCAGCAGGGCTTGCGCGGCGTTCTGATAAGTCTTGTTAGGGTCGGAAGTGTCGGCCCAGACGGCGTCGTAAACGATCTGCGCGGCCTCGCGAATGTCCATGTGCATGGCGGCTTCGAGGACGTCAACGCGCTCCTGTAATTCGTCATAACAGCTCTGGCAGATGTTGGCTGCAGCGGGCGAATTAGGGTGCTTTTCGTGGCGATCGCAGTGCATCGCCGGAGTTGGCGAGTCCGGAGGCAACGGGTTGGCTACGACTTGCGAATTGAAATCACGGAGGAAGCGCTCGCGTTCTTCTTCCAGTTGCTTTGGATCAGGCAGCTGCTCGGCCGGATTGACGGTGGTCAGTGGCTCCGCAGCTGAAACGCGCTGCTTACCTTTGCACACCGGGCATGCCGGAAGATCGGCTGCGAAATAGGTCTTGCAATTGGCACAGGGCAAACCATATCCCGTTGGCTTGGGGCCGAAACCGCCGGTTTTGAAGTGGTCAATCTGCCTTGCCGGAGCTGCCGCTGTGGCTGTCCCCGTCCCCAAATCCTTCGCCGAATTCATGCTGCTCATATGTGTCCCTGCCTTACCCAAGCGGAAATTAAATGCTATTGCGGATTTCCGGAACGCATTAATCGAATCAGTTCTTCTTCGCGCGCGTGATAAAGCTGCTTCGCAGGATCTAACCGGCTTGCTGTTTGTATTTCTGACAACGCTTCGCGATCCTGTCCCATGTTCATAAGGCAAGCGGCCAACGCGTAGTGGTGCTCCGCCGACGGCTCCAAACGAACCGCTTCGCGGAATTCGTTGAGCGCGGCCGGAAGCTGATTTACTTCCAGTAATCCCGTGCCCAGAAAGTAATGCGAGACGGCAGAATCGGGCTCGATCTCTACCGACGCGCGGAGTTCGCGAATGGCTTCGGCCTGGTGATCTGCAGCCAGCAGCAACTGTCCCAGGGCGCGATGTTCTGGCGCGCTGTTGGGGTTCTGTTCGACCGCCAGTTTCAGCTCCGCAATTGCCGCCGTGTATTCGTTCTTGGCCATGTAGGCGCGAGCGAGCGACTCATGCCCGTGCTTCCATGAAGGATTCATGCGAAAGAGTTCGTGATATTCAGCGATCGCGGTGTCGTACTCGCCCTTCGCGAAATAAATGCTGGCGAGGTTTTCGCGGATGGACGGTTCCGAGGGCGCGATGGCTTTAGCTTTATTGAGTTCTGCAATGCCTTCGTCGAAGCGCTTGTCTTTGCCGAGCAAGGCTCCAAGACTGCTGTGGGCTTGCCAAAGAGTTGGTTTCAATTGCAGCGATTTGCGAAAAAGCTGAATGGCAGGCTCGGGCGATCCTCCATCTCTCGCAACCAATCCCATTTCGTAATAAAGATCGGCATTGTCGGGATCGCGAGACAGCGCTTCTTTGAAGGCATTCATCGCCGGACCGTATTGCTCGTTTGAATATTGACCGAGTGCCAGCATGCGATAGGCTTCGGCATCGTCGAAATCCATGCTTAGCGCGGTGCGAGCTTCGCCAATGGCGTCATCGCCGTCATCGTCCTGGTAAAAAACTAACGCCAGCCGGTTGTGGACCTCGGGAAAATTTGGGTCGAATTCCTTGGAGGCGCTGTACTCGTCAAAGGCCTCATCCCAGTGACCGCGCTGCTGGGCGATATATCCCAGTGCAAAATGCAGAGCGCTGTTGTGGGTATCGCCTTCGAGCAATCCCGCGATGATGGATTCAGCTACGTCGAATTGTTTGTTATGGGCAGCAGCCGTGGCGTCGGCGAGAGATGCGGGGCAGACATCGTTAGTGGAAATCTGCTGGGACCGGCGCAGCTCAGAGAGCAAATCTTTTGTGGCACCGGCAGATCGAAGCTCGGCTTCCACGCGCGGCGTAAGAGTTATAGCCGATCCACGTTCCTTAACTGCCTTTATCAAACTGTAAGTGGGGGCATCCCCGGCTAGCCAGCCTAGCAGGTGCGCGCAGTTTACCGGCGCCGCATTGTTCGCGAATGACGAAGGGACTGCGGCGAAGATCAGGCTGAAAACAACGAGTATGTTGCTGCGCACTGGAACTCCGAAGACCGGCCGGTGTGCCGGAACTTATACGCTGCCAAGAAGATAGAAGCTGGCGGTAATCTGGGCTAGGTCACGGAGGTAATAGGTGTTGCAGGAAAAGGTACAGATCAAGTCGCAGATTGGCACCGAGCCTTCCATTTGACGGGACGGTTACGATTCAGTAACGTCTTGGCTGTAGTACTTGGCGGAGGTTCCCTATGGAAGGCCTGTTCCAACCCATGCATTTGCTGGTGATTTTCTTGATCGCCTTGATCATCTTTGGGCCCAAGAAGTTGCCCGAATTGGGCAAGGGGATCGGCGAAGGCTTTCGCGCGCTAAAAGACAGCATGAAGCAGCCGCCAGAAGCTCCGACTGCGACCACCGCCCCTGCTTCAGCGCCCAGCCCAGAAATAAAGAGCTAGTTTTGCCATCGCCGATTCAGGCACCTTTTCAGGTCACGCAGTGCGTCCTTTCCTCATCTTAGAAAAACGAATGTTAGATCGAGGAGGATGTAAATAATGACGAAGCTTCAGCACGGAGATCCAAAGGGCGCCGAAGAACCGCAGCCCGGAGCAAACCTACCAACGCAAGAGGAAGAGGAAAGTCTGGACAAAACCATTGAAGACAGCTTTCCGGCAAGTGATCCTCCATCGTCGATACCTGATCCGGATGAAGATGAAAGTGCGGCCTGAATAATTTTGTTGTGCCCACCCTTTCGAAATCCGTGAAGGGTGGCGCGCCTCGTTCATTGTTGATACCGAGCCCATGGGGCAGCTTCGTTCATCAAAGCCCTCCCGTATGAAACGCGGCTGAACTGCGTCTATAATTTTGTGTCGCGCACTTGACGCGCAGGCAAATGGCTTTCATTCTTCTTGTCAATGGCACCGAGCAGCACGCAGATGTCGAGCCGGAGAAGCCATTACTGTACGTTTTGCGTGACGACCTGGGCCTGACTGGCACGAAATACGGCTGCGGCGAAGGGCAGTGTGGCGCTTGTACGGTGCTGGTTGATGGAAATCCCGAGCGTTCCTGCCGGCTCCCCTCTTCCTCGGTGACGGGAAAGAAAATTACCACCATCGAAGGCTTGAAGCGCGGAGATCGGTTGCACCCTGTCCAACAAGCCTTTCTGGATGTTGAAGCATTCCAGTGCGCCTATTGCACTCCCGGCATGATTATTTCGGCGGCGGCCCTGCTTGAGCGCACACCGAATCCCAGCGAAGAGCAGATCATCAGCCACATGGAAGGCCATATTTGCCGGTGCGGCGCCTACGGCAGAATCATCGAGGCGGTGCGTCGTGCCGCGACTCTGGGGAGTCCAAAAAATGCGTGATTCTGCGGATCGGACAATGCAGGTCGGGGATGACCTTCACCAGGTCCCACTCCACGATTCAGAGCTTCGACAGCACAACACGATTTCCCGTCTGCCACACGCTTTCAATTTTGATCGCCGCGGATTTTTTAAAGTCTTGGGTGGAGGCTTGCTGGTCTGCATCACCGCTCGCCATGCTATCTCGCAGGAATCAGGTGCGAACGTACATCACGATCACGAATTGCCTAAGACGCTCGACTCCTGGTTGCACATCGGCGAAAACGGCGAAGTCACTGCGTTTACGGGAAAAGTAGAAGTCGGGCAAAATGTTCGCACCTCGCTCGCACAACAGGTTGCCGAAGAGCTTCGGGTTCCGCTCACGTCGGTTCGACTGATCATGGGCGATACCGAGTTGACGCCGTACGACATGGGCACCTTCGGCAGCCGAACTACTCCGCAGATGGGAATGCAGCTGCGAAAGGTTTCCGCGAGTGCACGCGGGGTTTTGATTCAGGTGGCCGCTGAACGCTGGTCTGCGGATGCGGGCAGCCTGACAGCGGAAAACGGAAAGATCCGTGACGCCAAAACCAATCGCTCAATCACGTACGCGGAACTGGTGCATGGCCAGAAGTTGGCGAAGGTCATTGCGGATGATCCGGAGCTTACTCCGGCCAAGGATTGGAAAATCGCCGGAAGGCCGGCGCCGAAGACGAACGGGCACGACTTCGTAACCGGCGCGCATGAATACACTTCAGACATCAAGCTTCCGGGAATGCTGCACGGGAAAATCGTGCGCCCAGCCGCCTTTCATGCCAAATTAGTTTCGTGCGATACCTCACAGGCGGAGAAGATTCCTGGCATAAGCGTAGTACGCGACGGTGATTTCATCGGCGTGTCTGCCGCAGATGTAATGACTGCCGATCGTGCTGCGCAGGCAATCCGCGCTCAATGGGATGCGCCTCCGCAAATTTCAGACCGCGAGCTTTTCGATCATTTAAGAAAATCTGCGCCGGATAAAAGCGACGATCAAGAGCAATACGTATTGGGATCGGTGGAGCAATCGCGCGCTCAGGCCGCGAAGACGCTGCAGAAAACTTACACCGTCGCGTATATCGCGCACACTCCTCTGGAGCCGAGGGCCGCTGTCGCGGAATGGAAAGACGGCAAGCTGACGGTGTGGACTGGAACCCAGCGCCCGTTTGCCGTCAGCGAGGAACTTGCCCAGGCTTTTCGGCTTTCTCCTGAAAGCGTGCGGGTGATTGTGCCTGACACTGGCTCGGCTTATGGAGGCAAGCACACCGGCGAAGCGGCTGTCGAGGCGGCGCGGCTAGCGAAAGCTGCCGGAAAACCGGTGAAGCTAATCTGGTCGCGCGAAGAGGAATTTACATGGGCTTATTTCCGTCCCGCGGGTGTGATTGATGTGAGCAGTGGAGCGAAAGCTGATGGCAGTCTGGTCTATTGGGAGTACGACAATTACAACTCCGGTCCGGCCGCGATGCGCACGCCTTATGAAGTCGCGAACCAGCGCATCGCGTTTCATCCATCTGACGAGCCGCTGCGCCAAGGATCTTATCGATCGCTGGCAGCGGCGGCGAATCACTTTGCGCGTGAGTCTCATATGGATGAGCTGGCGCGTGAACTGCGAATTGATCCCCTGGAATTCAGGCTAAAGAATCTAAAGAATGATCGTTTGCGTGCCGTATTTCAGGCTGCAGCGGAAAAATTCGGGTGGGGCAAACAGAAGAATTCGAGCGGGAGAGGTTTCGGCATCGGTGGGGGATTCGAGAAAGGTGGCTACATCGCCACCTGCGCCGAAGTCTCGGCGGAGCGCGGGGGAGTCAAAGTTGTGCGCGTAGTCCAGGCGTTCGACTGTGGCGCGGTGGTGAATCCGCAGGGCCTGAAAAATCAGATCGCCGGGGCGATTGTGCAAGGTCTGGGCGGCGCTTTATTCGAGGCGATTCGTTTTGAGAACGGGCGAATTGTGAATCCGCATCTTGCCGAATATCGCGTGCCTCGCTTCACCGACCTGCCGCACATCGACGTCGTGCTGGTCGATCGCAAAGATCAGCGTTCAATGGGAGCAGGCGAGACGCCGCTGACGGGAATTGCGCCCGCGGTTGCGAATGCGATTTTCGATGCAGCGGGAGTTCGCTTGCGATCCATGCCCATGGCACCCGGCGGATTGCCCAGTCACGCCGTTTAATTTTCAGTAGTATTCAAGTATCTTCTGCAACCCGGGAATTAATGGCATCATCCTCTACTGGTCTAGACTAAAAATGATTGGCAAGGTGAATATGAAACGACTTGGCACGCTGTTCTTCACATTGTTCTGCTTGGTTTCCACCGCCCTGGTTCTCAATGTGACCCTGTTCGCTCAGGGAAACGGTTCTCCTTTTTACGACTATCGGGATGAGAGTCCTGGCAAAGTTCATAAGATCCAGACCAGCGATTTGCCGAAGCCATTTGCGAGCAAGTCGGCGAACAATTTTCCGATCCCGTCCGCCCGTCCAGAAGGCGCCCTTCCCAAGGCCCTGCCGGGATTCAAAGTGGATATTTTTGCTACCGGCCTCGACGAACCACGCAAGATGCTGGCCGCGCCCAATGGCGATATTTTTTTGGCCGAAACTTCGAAGGGCGAGATCACGGTTTTTCGCGGCGTTAAAGATGGAAAGCCGGAGCAGGAATCAACTTTTGTTTCAGGTTTGAATAAGCCGTTCGGGATTGCTTTTTATCCACCAGGAAAAGATCCGCAATGGGTTTATATCGGTGACACAGATTCAGTGAAGCGCTTTGCCTATCACAACGGGGACCTCAAGGCGACCGGACAGGCGCAGACCATCGTTGCTGAAATCTTTCCGGGTGCAGCTCACGCCCACGGACATTCAACGCGCGATGTCGCATTCTCGCCGGATGGCAAAAAAATGTTCGTTTCCGTGGGGTCGGGATCAAACATCGACGATCCCGACACGCACAAAACCGAATTCCATCGGGCGAATGTTCTCGAATACAATCCCGATGGCTCGGGCCTGCGCGTCTTTGCGTCCGGGATTCGCAATCCCGTCGGCTTGGCGGTGAATCCCAAGACCGGCGAACTTTGGACGGCGACTAACGAACGCGACGCGCTCGGCGACAATCTTGTCCCCGACTACACCACCCATATTCAGGACGGCGGCTTTTATGGCTGGCCCTGGTATTACATGGGCGGGAATCACGACCCGCGGCTGCCCGATAGTCATCCCGATCTGAAGGCCAAAATGCTTACGCCTGATGTGATCATCCAGCCGCATAGCGCGCCTTTGTGTTTTGCGTTTTACGATGGCAGCCAATTTCCTGCCGAGTACAAGGGTGACATGTTCCTGGCGCTGCACGGCTCGTGGAACCGCAATCCGCGCACCGGTTACATGGTCGTGCGGGTTCCGTTGCACGGCCAGGGAAAGGCTTCAGGTGAATATGAGGAGTTCCTTACCGGCTTCGTCACGGCGGACGGAAATGTCTGGGGCCGTCCGGTTGGCATTGCGGTGGCGAAAGATGGATCGCTGCTGGTAAGCGACGACGGGACCGGATCCATTTGGAGGGTCAGCTACCAAGGGAAGTAGCTGGGATCTCTTGTTTGTGGACAGACGGGCACCCTCGCCCGTCTTTGTTCTTCAGTATCGTTACCGACCGCATTTTTCTTCGGAATCGCTTAAATCCCCCAGCGGGGTGATGTCCGGCAGTTGCGGTTCAACGCTTCTGGTATGGATGGAAGATGTAGTCCTTCGCCTTCACGGCCGTATGGCACGCGTGTCCGCAGTCTGAGGGGCTGTTGGGATCGGCTGTGAACTTGTCCGATGCAGACTCGTAATTGAACACCGCGTATCCCCACCCGCCGCTTTTCGGAAATCTATTGCTGTCCTTCTCGATGACGAAAGCTTGGGTAAATACATCTGGCACATCCACGGCGAAAGGGGCCTCAGTGCTCTTCTTCGGCTTCCACTGGAGCTTCGCGATTTTGGAGCCATCCGGGAAAGGCTTGCCATTACCAGGAATGCCGGCTTTGTACGCGGCAATCATGGTCGGATTAGCGACGATCACCTTGAGCACTTGTTCGGTCCGGGCGGAAGAGACCACCGACCAGTCCTCGTATCCTTTGAAATCGGAGAATGCAATTCCGCTCGGCGATTTCAGCGAGTACTTGTCCTGCGCGTAAACCACTGTGACCACAAGGACAGCGAGCACTGCCGTAGCTATCGCAATCGTGACCTTGTTTTTGCACTTCACGGCTGGAACCCTTTCTTAACCCGGATTTCCATTTGGCTCCTAGGCTGGCACAGCATATCACGCGCCCAAATCCTGAAAAGCGGTCAACTATCGCTACTAGGCGTTTACACTCAGAGGGCTCATCATCATTTGCTCGATTGCAGCGCGTGCAGGGCGGCGTGGCTCTGTGTAACCGGTGGCAGAGCATCACCCTTCAACATCATCCAAAGGATGCGGTTGTAGAGCTGATCGTCCACGCGATCAGGTCCGCTGAGATCCAGGCCCTCCGACATGCGCGCGGCAGCAGTATTCTGCGGATTCTTTTCATTCAAGTCTTGCGTGGGGATGATTGGATCGTAAGGTCTAAGGTTGGCCGTTGGTGCGAAGATGTCCGCCAGCGATCGGCTGAAGTAATCGAACTTCGAGAGCCGCCCGATGCCTAGGATGTCCTCGATCGCCGCCACTACATCAGTCGTGTTAATGAAGCGATGTATAGTGCCAGACTGGTTGTAAGCGGAGATGGCGTAGAATGGCGCGCGATGCGAATCGGTGTGGTCAGGCCCAGCTTGCGCGTCGTCTTCCAGGACGAAGATCACCGTATCTTTCCAATACGGGCTATGCGAGAGTGCATGCACGATCCGCCCGAGCGCGAGATCATTATCGGCCATGCACGCGCGCGGTGTGCACTTTCCCGGGCGGCCCGCTGCTAAGTGATCGTTAGGCAGGTGCATGACTTCGAGTTGCGGCATGTTGCCATCGCGCACGTAGCGCTGCAGCTCGGCAATCCACACGTCCGCGCGCTTCTGATCGAGCGTAGTCAGATCAAAAGGTATGTAGTCGGGATTCACGTCAGCGGCCAAGTCGCGTTGCGTCACCGGCCAACCAGGATTCCCTTTGACCATTTCGCCGTAGTCGCGGAAGGTGATGCCATCGCGGATCGCGAGGGTCCACAGGAAGCCGCGCTCCGGCTCATCACTCTCTTCGCCGTCCACGTCGGCCCGCTTGCCGGCGTAACCGGAGGGCACAACCTTTTCGCCATAGTTCGTCACGTAGGCGGCGGTGGACCAGATGTGCCCTTGCGAACTGACCTCAGCATTCACGAAGAAGCGATCGAATAGGCCGAAGCGCCGCGCCAGCGCGTGATGGTTCGGTGTGATCGTGATATCAGGAAAATAGACGAGGCTCGGATCGCCATCGCCCTCCTTAATGTCTCCGAGCACCTGATCGTAGGTGCGATTCTCTTTGATGATGTAGACGACGTGCCGAAAGGGCGGATACCGTCGCGTCGCGCGCTGCTGCTGCCAGTTATTCGCGGCGACAACGCGCTGGGTAAAGCTGGCGAGTTTCGGCGGCGGCAGTGATGCGGAGAGCACGCGCAGTGTGCCATTCAACTGTCCGAGCGCGTACGCTGTCGGCTTCTCGTCTGGCCAGTTCGTAAGTGGAACGGGACCATCGGGGTTGGCATGGGTGCCATGTCCTTTGCCGGACAGAACGAGGAGCTCATTACCCACCTCGGCAATTGCAGTGGGATACCAGTCGGTGGGAATGCGCCCGAGCAACTTGCCGGCGGCCACGTCGAAAATGGCGATGGCATTGTTGTCGGCTTCTGCTACCAGCAGGCGTTTGCCATCGGAGGCGAGTGCCACGGCGTTGGGCGTACTGCCCTCGGGTGGCGCACCGGGCGCGGCATCATGCAAATAGAGCGTAACCCGTCGCAATTTAGTGTCGACGACAGCAACGCGGTCGCTGCCCGCGAGAGTGATGTAGAGTGTGCTTCCGTTCACGGCCATCGCCGACGGATGCTGACCGACCTGGATTCGGCCTATGTATGCCAGCTGTCCATCCGCCAAAACGCGGAATTGCGAGACCGTGCTGCTGCCCCAAGCCGACACGAACACTTGCTTATTGGTGGTTGCAACCCCGTAAGGATAGTGATCCGTAGAAAACCGTTGCGTGATTTCGCCGGTCGCAGCGTTTACTACCGCCAGATGATCGCCGACGTTTTCGGCGACATAAATAAATTGTCCGTTGGGCGACAGTGCCAATCCCGCAGGATAGCTTGTGCCGGTGCCGTCCGTAGTTTTTGTCTTCGCCAATTCGAACTTCCGCTCCAGTGTCGCAATTCCGTCTTTCCATGCGTAAACAAAAAGCAAATCGGTGTTGCCGCCTGAGACGTAAAGAGTGCGACCATCCGGCGAAAATGCGGCGCCATAAAAAGCGCCATCCTGGAGCAGGGTTTGCGTCACTTTCCGTGACTTCAAATCGATGATCTGCACACCCTGCTCCCGCCACCCACTGAGCACGACCACGGCTTTGTCGGCTTTGGGCGCGAGTACCAGATTGACCGGCATGCTTCCCAGATCCACTGCTTCGCCGGCGGGATCGAGTCGCACGCCAGTCGGCAGCGGTGATGTGAATCGTGGCTTCTCTTGCGCGGATGCGAACGTCGATAACAGCGCGGCGAATGAAAGCGCGAGTCGAAGAATACGGAGCGAATTCATAATGGTTATTACTTCATAGACGTAGCACGAGATGATATATTACGGCGATTTTCTTCGGTTCTAGTTACAGGGGATTTATCCACGTCCGGAATTTCTGCCACGTTTTCCGCGTTCTTCCACAAGGAATTTCCACACTCCACAGTTTTCGCACAGAGGGGCCGCGAATTCCGATTGCTGAACCTGAGCACATGAGAGAAAGTTCAATCACTGCAGGCGTGAATGACACGCTGCCAGTGATCGCGAAAGCCGGTTCTGCGGTAGTTTTCCAAAGGGCCGAAGTCAGAGCAAGCTGCAAAGCCTGATCTGCCGGAAAGCCGAAAGGATATGCTGCCGAGTGGTTCCCAAACGTGAAAGCGTTGGGGCACCCAGGGCGTTGCGGCCTCCTCAGAGAACGGTCTCGCCTAGCGAGACTGCGACCGGTGGACGCGATCAGACGCGGTGCACTTTCGGGTGCGCATGCGCTCTGGAGTTCAGGGTCTGAGTCGAATAGCCCGCCGTCATGCGGCGTGCTGGACGCAGCTGGCCCCCGGGCACGGACTAGGTAGCCCTTTGCGGTGTCAAAGGGTAACGTGAAATTCATGCGGCAACATGCGGTTCGGGTGGCTGGCCCGGACCGCATTATTTTTTTGCCGACAAAAATCAACCACAGAGGACACAAAGTTCCACAGAGGTACAACGAAGGCCAGAAACACCACTGCATCCCTCTGTGGCTTTCTCTGTGTTTCTCTGTGCTCTCTGTGATAAGGCTTTTGACCTTGCCCGGTTACACCTACTAAGCAAAAATTGCGTTGACCTTCGCTTTTTATTCGGCCTATACTTTTTGAACAGGCGAGGGCGGCTGTCCCCACGAGGACAAAAAAAGAACTCGGACAAGAGTGTCCGACCCACACGGTCGGTGCCGAATCAGGGGCAATCGTGAGTCCGCAAAAAAGTGATTTCAGGTTTGTTTTCCAAAGTAAGTTCCGATCATCCACAACCGTCTTGCGCGTAATATCACCTTCGCGCTGGACAAAAATTTTCCTGAAAAATACCGGCACAATTTAATTGGCGACTACTGATTACATTTCCGCGCAGGCGCTTCCCGCAAATATCGAGGCCGAGCGCTCAATTCTCGGCGCCATCTTGCTGGACAACCTGGCTTATAACCAGGCCGCCGAGCATCTGAAGCCGGAAGACTTTCTGCTCGATTCGCACCGGCGAATTTACTCGCGGATGATTGATTTGTCAGAGGCTTCGCACTCGATCGACCTGATCACCCTATGCGAAGAACTCTCCCGCAAGAGTGAACTGGAGACCATCGGCGGAGCGGCCTATATTTCCGGATTGCTCGATGGCGTCCCTGATCGTCCCAGTATTGAGAATTACATCAAGATCGTGCGCGATAAGTCGCTGTTGCGCTCGCTGATCCATACGGCGACGGCTGCCATCGCTCGCGCCTCGGAGCAGAGTGATGCGGCGGAAGAGATCCTCAACGACACCGAAGCCCAAATCTTCCAGCTTTCGGAGAAGCGCATCGGCCGTGGCTTCATGGGCGTACAGGAGATCATCCGGGAATCTTTCGGTTCGGTGGACGCCTTCCTGCAGCGGGGCAGCCGGATTACCGGGCTTGAAACCCACTACGTCGATCTCGATGAGAAGACGAGTGGATTCCAAAAGTCGGATTTGATCATTGTTGCTGCGCGGCCTTCGATGGGCAAAACTTCATTTGCGATGAACATTGCGGAGAACGTGGCCATTGAAGATCGTAAGACCGTGGCTGTTTTCTCGCTGGAAATGTCAAAAGAGGCCCTGCTGCAACGTATGTTGTGCTCGGTGGCGCGAGTTGACGCTCACAAATTCCGCACCGGCTCGCTTTGGCAGGACGATATGCGGAAGATAACGCGGGCGATCGAGCAACTCGCCGAGGCGCCAATCTTTATCGACGATACCCCCGGCATCACCATCAGCGAGATGCGGGCCAAGGCGCGGCGGCTGTTGCAATCAAAGGGATCTTTGGACCTGATCGTCGTCGATTACCTGCAGCTCATGTCGGGCGGAGGCAAACGCTACGAGAACCGCACCCAGGAAGTGTCGGCGATATCGAGAGGCTTAAAGGCGCTGGCAAAAGAATTGGCCGTGCCCGTCATGGCGCTGTCGCAGTTGAGCCGTGCTCCAGAAAGCCGCGGCGCCGGAGATCACCGCCCCCAGCTCGCCGACCTTCGCGAATCTGGATCAATCGAGCAGGATGCCGACGTGGTGGCGTTTATCTTTCGCGAAGAGGTTTACAAGCCCGACGATCCTGAACTCGATGGCGTGGCCGAACTGATCATCCGGAAGCAGCGTAATGGCCCCACCGGAACGGTCAAGCTGGCATTCTTGAAGAGTTCCACGCGGTTTGAGTCCAGGGCGGATGGAGTCGGACCGGATGTAGATTAGCGTTAGATACCGCGCGCGATACTTTCGAATAGCGCGGCTTTTTCACGGATTTAGAACTAGGACAAGTCCTGTGGAAAGATTGTGGAACATTCCGTCTACTTCATGAAACCATCTAGAACCGACCGCTCGGTCGGATAGCACTAAGGTGCCAGACGCTTGCAAGTTGCTGCCCATCCATCGATTACAAGTAAACAAAGACACGTCCTTTGGTAACCACTGAAATTACAGAGCTTTAACAATCCAAGAAGTTTTGCACATGCGAGTAGCGGAAATCTTTGTTTCTGCGCACCCGCTCGCCTAATCTTTGTTGCCTGCCAATCGATTGCGCGGGGGTAAGTTTTGCCCAAACGTGAACCCGCAGGACTGCAGAAAACGACCTGTTTAGCAACCAGTCGCCGTCACCCGTGTTTAATTTCGAAAGGAGGAAACATGGGCCCCCATTTCGGTTGGGCTGGACGCTTTGCCACAAGCGCGGTAGTTGCGCTGGCGTTGTTTACTGCAGGTTGTGCGCATCGTTACTACGATGCCGATCACGACGACTATCATCGCTGGAATAATGGCGAGAGGGTCTATTACAACCAGTGGATCGTCGAAACTCATAGAGACGACCGCGACTATCGCCACCTATCTAGAGAAGACCAGAAGCGTTATTGGGACTGGCGGCATAACCATGACCATGACCGCGATCATGATCGTGATCGTCACTAAGTTGGTCCGGGCCGACCCGATGCTCCCGCCCGATGGTCATATATAGTTTCCCACATGGCCAATTGCGTAGGTTGCGGCCGGGAGCTGCAGCCCGGAGGACATCCCGACAATGTTTGCCCAGAGTGCCGCGCGCGAGCGTATATTCGCGCTCAGGAGCAGGCGCGCGCCAGCCGGCCGTCGCTGATTAAGGTAGCGCCGGTTACGTCGGCGATTATCGGCGCGAATGTTCTGGTTTTTGCCGGCATGGTGTTTTCGGGAGTCTCGCCAACGTCGCCGCAGATTTCGGACTTGGTGCGATGGGGCGCCAACACCGGCGTGCAGACTTTGGTGAACCAGCCCTGGAGGATGTGGACTTCAAATTATGTTCACATCGGGATCGTTCACATCGCGCTCAATATGTGGTGCCTGTGGAGTTTGGGTGTTTTGGCGGAACGCATCTTTGACCGCCGGACTTATTTTCTGACGTATACGTTTTGTGGAATTTCAGGAAGCCTTGCCAGCCTGGGACTTCATCCCAACCGCTTCGGAGCGGGCGCCTCGGGCGCAATTTTCGGAATGGCTGGGGCGTTGATCGCCGCGCTTTACCTTGGGCATCTGCCGGTCCCGCCGCGAGCGCTGAAATCGACGCTCCGAAGCCTGGTTGTTTTTGCCGCATACAATCTGTTTTTTGGAGCAGTGGTGCCTGCGATTGATAATTCGGCGCACATCGGCGGACTGGTTTGCGGATTGATATTGGGAGCAGTGATGGCGAGGCACCTGACATCGCCGCCAGAGGAAAGAAGTTCGTGGCGGAATTTGGTCTTCCTGGTGGGCGGAGTGGTTCTGCTTGGAATATTCTTTGTGATTAGAAAATCTTTAGTCCATGCGTAACCACTCGCCGCCTTCACTGTCGTCTGGCTCGATTGCATCAACCGCGCGGCTTTTAACAGAAAAAGTGACCTTCTGATCGGGCGGGTGTGCGAAGGTCACGCGGACCGGTTGGCGCTCCCAAACCGGAGGCGCGCAAGCATCGTGGGCGTCGCCGATGGGTTTGTTTAAAAGAGGCTTCCGGCGGCCGATCTGCACGATCACAGCGAAAAGTTTCTGTCCGTCGTCAGAGATTCCACAATAGGCAGCGTAGTCGCGAAACCAGTTTGCGGCCGAAGCTTCGGGATCGAATTCGGCGAGCGCGAGTTGCTGTAGTTTTCCGCTCACTCGATCGACAAGTAACCATCCACCGCGCTGCCATTGCCACTGCGTGGGGCCGGTTTGTTGCGGCAGGGAATCATTCAAACGATAGATCCGCTGGACGACGAAAGTTCTTTCAGTGACGTCGTGAGCCACGCCGATGGTGAATTCTTTGGCGCGGCCATCGACGTAAAGAGGACGAATTTTGACGGTGGTCGCCGGGCTTTCGCCGTCTTCGTTGCGCAAGGAGATTGACGTCCAGCGGCCAAGCGCGACCACGTGTGGTTTGGTCGCGGCAATGACAGTGAAGTGGAGTAATAGAATGCAGAGCGAAGTTTTCCAGCATCTGTCCATGCCAGAACATGAACATCCTTCGGGTTAGCGGCGCAAGGTCAGATGAACATTTTGCGCAGGGGCAGGTCAAAACGGGAATTGTGATCTATTACTCCACTGCCAAAGGCCTAGTGCTGACTAGAGGTGTTTATTTCTGGCGCGCTTGCGGTGAGCGTAACCAGGTTAGGAGGTTCTAGCAGGAATTGAGTCACATCGACAACGCCCAGTCTAAAGTTGTAAACGATGACAGCCATTGCCATCGGATTAGGCCGGAACACCCATTTTCTAGCGTTGTCTACGCAATTTGGGACGAGTAACGGGTGCCCCGAAAGGGCTTTAGCTTCCACGACCCTGCCGTCCTTGGCTAACTTCGCCTGGACCACGACCAACCCCTCGATCCTTGCGGTCCTTGGTAGTGGTGGGTATTGCAGGACTGAGTTGAACTGAACAACCTCTATGTCATCATCGGACAAGCCGTCGGCCAATGTCGGTTCAACCTCAGCCCGCGAATCAACTGTCGGCGTAACACACCCCATCACGGTCACGAAGTTGGGATGTTGAAGTGCAAACAAGCTGGTAAGAGAGCCGCACTGTCCCAAGATTCTTCGAAAGTTGTACACGATAATTCCGACCTTCCCTTCGATGACGAGAACTGCCACTTTCTAATATTGGCCAAGGTGTCAGGAACCAAAATCGGGTTTCCCGATATCAACTTGGCTTCCGAGACTTTCCCCTGCTCGTCAAGACCAACCTTTACA
>Ga0207695_10003795_pt1 | contig 20956 bp, 29 predicted proteins | sample KBSC54metaG_FD_184354 | JGI IMG/M metagenome (GOLD analysis project Ga0207695, IMG submission 184354) | Corn rhizosphere microbial communities from Kellogg Biological Station, Michigan, USA - KBS C5-4 metaG (SPAdes) (version 2) | ecosystem: Host-associated > Plants > Roots > Rhizosphere > Soil...
GGTCCGCGGCCGGAACGGCTCTCGCGGATTTGGAAGGGCTTCAGCTCCAGGATTACGTTGCGGCCGAGTAGAGCCGCGCTCGCGAACGGGGTGCGGATCCGCTCGATCACTCCGGTCGGTAGATGATAGAGCAGGTCAACGGCGCGTGTAATGTCGAGCCGCTTCAGGAGCTTGGCGACCTGCGGCCCTACGCCGGGCAGCGTCTCGACCTCGGCGAAGAGCGGGTTGAGGATCTCCGGACGCATGCGCCGTTGTTACCCTTGGCGTTCGCGCCCGCAAGAGAGCTACCGCTTCATCTCCCGCCGGGCGAGGATCATCCCTCCGATCAGCGGCAGCCACAGCGAAAAGCCGCGGAACAGCAGCGTGGCCGACAGCGCCGCTTCGAACGGCACGCCCATCAAGCGGAGCATCGCTATGCTGCTGCCCTCGAACGAACCGAGCCCGAGCGGCACGGGACCGAGGGTCATCACGATCGAAGCCACCATGAAGGCGGCGAACACTGCTCCGAACGGCGCCGTCATCCCGAGCGACAGCAGGCAGAATTGCATCGTCAGCGCATCCAGCACGAATACCGCTCCGTTGAGCAGGGTCAGCTGGGAAATGAGCGCCCGGCTGCGCACGAGATCGGTCGGTGCCTTTCCGACCAGCTCGAAGAAATCCTTCGCATGCTCGCTTTTGCGCAGGAACTTCGGCATCGCGTCGCGGCCTTTGTCCTGAAGCCAGAGGGTACCCGCGGGAATGGCGGCGGCGATGCACAGGAAGATGCCGACACCCGCTGCAATGATGGCGCTCAAATCGTTATGCAGCCATAGAAGGAATGCCGCGCAAAGCGCTGCGACTGCGTAGGAAATGTAATAGGCAAGAATCGACAGGATGACGGCTGCAACTGCCACCGCTCGCTTGACCCCGATCGCGGCGAGCCGATCCACGAGGACCACGTGACCGCTCATCCCGCTGGTCGGGACGACATTGTCGACGAACAGCTTCACGATCGCCAGCGGGATCAAACGCCAGATTGAGCGCGCGCACTTGCCCGCTCTCAGCACCAGCGCCCACTCGCCGGAAAGCGAGGCATAGGTTGCAAGCTGTGCCCCCAGCGCGGCGAGCAGCCACAGCGGCTGCGCGTGTGTAACCAGTTTGGCGAACTGCTTGACGTCGCCCCAGTGGAGAGCCGCCAGCACCACCGCGCCAACGAAAAGGATCGCGAGCACCCATTTGCGCCAGCTGCCGAGCAGACCGCCTTCGGCAGGCTCACCCTTGCGGCCCTTGCTGGCCAGTTCCTGGTCGACTGCGTCGGCGCGTGCCATGGAAGGCCCAACGCCGCTCAGCAGCACCTGTGCCATCGCGCAACGATCAGACGGGGCGACGCTCCAGGTAGAGGTAATTGGGATCGAATTCGGCAATCCCCTCAAGGCCCAGCCGATCGAGAATCGTCAAATGCCGGTTCTCGAACTCGACCAGCCCCTTTCGCCGAAGCTCCTGCAGAGTCCGGTTCACGTGAACGACGGTCAGGCCGAGACATTCGGAAAGCTCACGCTGGGTGAGCGGAAATTCATAGCGATTGCCTTTGGTGCGGCCGACCACGTCGAGCCGCACGTAGAGTTCGCAAAACAGGTGCGCCATTCGCGCAATCGCTGACCGCTGGCCAAGCGAGAGGGCCAATTCCCGAGTGATTGCAGCGTCCACATTGGTCGAGAACCAGAAGACTCGCGTAAGGTGCGGATAATCGCGCGTGACCTCCAGCAGCCGCTCATGCGGTACCAGGCCGATCGTGCATTCGCTCAACGTGACGATATCGTGATCCAGCCGCTTGAGCGTAAAGCCGTGCAGATCCGGGAAGTCGCCGGTGATGTGAAGTTCGGTAACCTGCCGTTCGCCGGTGGCCATGTCCTTCGACCGCGCCATCCAGCCGTCAAGAAGGAACACGCTGTTCGTCAGCTCCTCGCCGGCACGGATCAGGATCCGGTCGGCGGGGACGCGCCGTGTTTCGACGATAAGGCTTCGAAGCACCCGCTCCTCTTCAGGGCTGATCTCGGTACGCTTTCTCAGCTTCTTCAAATGGGCCGTGATCATTCGGGACGCCTATTACAAGCCCTCATCCATGTGCGGATAACCTAGGTTACAGAGCCATAACGTTCCCAAAAATCGTTGCAAATTAAAAGGCTAGCCATTTGCGATTGGCATAACCTGAGTTAACTGCAGCCCCGCTCATGCGATGCTAGCACTCGCCCCTTCCCCGGGGGATCAGGGCGTTGCCTAACTACAGACTCTATTGCCTGGACGGCGCAGGCAGGATCACGACTGCCGAATGGCTCGACGCTGCCGACGATGCCGACGCCACCAGGCAGGCCCGGGAGCGAAAGCTCGGAGTCGCGTCGGAAATTTGGGACCGAAGCCGCCTTGTCGCCCGAATAGAGGCGAAGAAGCCGGATTGAAGAGCCCTGCCGTGGCAGGGCCAGCATCAGGTGTGGCTGAGCGGTCCTGTCGGTTGTGCAGCCTCGGGGGCGGGAGCAGCCGCAGCCGGTCCGCAATCGCCGCTAACGCTGGTCGTCACCTTCGGCGGCTTGCCCGGCCCTTCCGAGACGCTCTGCGTGGTTCGGGTGCAGGTCCGGCCGCCGTTGCTGTAGGAGACGACGCTGACGCTGTTCGCGCCCGCCGGCATGTTCCCGTAAGAGGCGACGTTCAGCCCCGGCGCGCCCGGGTGCGCGGCCATCGTCTGCGCCTGCCGCATCATCGCTTCGGTTTCCTGGTTCATTCGGGCAATCGCCTGATCGATATCTTCAAATCTCGGAAAGGCCATGGGAGCCCACAAGCCGGGCATTCCGGCCTCGGTCCCCGCCGCGATGGTCACCTTGGGCGCGACATCGCCATAATATTGGATGTGAGCGACCGCTCCGTCAGGAAGCGCGACGTCCATCACGTGGGCTTTCCCGGTTGCCGCATAGGCAGTCCCAGCGAGCGCCGCCGCGACGGCTCCGGCGAGAGCAAATTGGGCGAGTTTGCGCATCGGATCTCCTCCAGCTGGTGATATTGCCGAAAGATAGTATCGGGCGAATCTGAACGGCAGATTGCTGGCGTCTTGACTTGTACGGTATTATTTTACCCGTCAGCAACCCCGCCGAATTCCTTGACGAATTTGCGCACTCCTGCCATTTGGCCGCGCGACGGCGGTGCTGGACAAGCGCCGCCTTTCGCATTCCAACCGAAAGGATCAACGCCATGAAGGCGCTGACGAAGCAGACCCGGTCCGCAAAGCCGGCCGAGGTCGAAAAGAAATGGCACCTGATCGACGCCGACGGGCTGGTGGTCGGGCGCGTGGCGAGCATCATCGCCAATATCGTTCGCGGCAAGCACAAGCCGAGCTTCACCCCGCATGTCGATTGCGGCGATCATGTCGTCGTCATCAACGCCGACAAGGTTCGCTTCACCGGCCGCAAGCTCGACCAGAAGGTCTATTACAAGCACACCGGCTATCCGGGCGGGCTCAAAGAGATCACCGCCGGCAAGGTGCTGGACGGCCGCTTCCCCGAGCGCGTTCTCGAGAAAGCGGTCGAGCGGATGGTCCCGCGCGGGCCGCTCGGTCGCCAGCAGATGAAGAACCTGCACCTCTACAATGGCCCTGAGCATCCGCATGCCGGCCAGAACCCCGAAGTCCTCGACGTCGCGTCGATGAACCGCAAGAACAAGGTGGGCGCATAATGACCGACACCCGCGAAAGCATTGCCGACCAGCTGGGCGGCACCACCCCTGCCCCGGCGGAAGCTCCGGCTGCCGAGACTCCCGCTGCCGCTCCACCGCCGGCCGAGGCCGCTCCGGTTCGCGAGCAACAGCTCGACAAGTTCGGCCGCGCCTATGCGACCGGCCGCCGCAAGGACGCCGTCGCTCGCGTCTGGCTGAAGCCGGGTTCGGGCAAGATCACGGTCAACGGCCGCGAGCAGGAAGTCTATTTCGCTCGCCCGACCCTTCGACTCGTGATCAACCAGCCGTTCGACATCGCCGACCGTCGCGGCCAGTATGACGTGGTCGTCACGGTCAAGGGCGGCGGCCTTTCGGGCCAGGCGGGCGCTGTGAAGCACGGCATCGCCCAGGCGCTGACCCGCTACGAACCCGCGCTTCGAAGCGCGATCAAACAGGCCGGGTTCCTGACCCGCGACCCCCGCGTCGTCGAGCGCAAGAAGTACGGCCGCGCCAAGGCACGCCGCAGCTTCCAGTTCTCGAAGCGCTAAGCGACCAGAGCAATCGAAACGAAAGAAGGCGGCCCCGGCGTTCGAGGCCGCCTTTTTTGATTCAGCACCGCAGCGAACCAGGCTGCACGGCGGACATTAAAAAGGATCGGGATAACACTCCGGCCGATCATCTGGGTGCTGCTGGAAATAAAGCTTCTCTGCTTCGCGCTCGGCCTTCCGGTGCTTGCCGCCGTAAGAAATGAATTTTTCCTTGAGCGTTTGTGCCGACCCATTGGCCTCAGATTTATGCCATTGTTGCATGAAGCCCTGGCAGATGGTGAACTTCTCGTTCGAGTCATGAATGTTGGTATCGCCGAACCTACAACCGGTCGGCACACCTCCACCATCGATGTCGACGTAAATATCGGCGTACTCATCGCCGCTTATCACCTCTTCGATCAGCCAGGGATAGACGAGCGAACCCACCGGGCGCGTCGGGCATCCTGTTTTGGCCAGAACTGGCGAAGTGCTGCACGCGAGCAGCGCCAACACTAGTAATCTCGGTAGCCTCATAAGACTGCACTCCCCCGTGGTCGACCGAGCAACCGCAGGAATGGAGATTGGCAGCATCGTGAGTCAACATGTGTCTGCAATGGGCGGAAATCGGACGCTGGAATTCCTAGGCTGGCCATATGTCCGGATACCAAGATCCAGACGGCGAAAACTACTTCGTCAGGAGGGAAGACTTCAACGGTGTGCTCACCGTGCTGCTCGCGCCGGTCGTTGTCGGCGGCTTTCTACTGTTTCATGGTTTCTCCAGTGGCAGCCACCTCTTAGAAGGATTGGGCCTACTTATACTCTTGGCAGTGCCAGCCATGATCTACATCGCGTGGCGCCGCAGTTATTGAGCGCCGACTGACTGGACTGTCCGCAATGGGTGGAAAGCGGACACCGGGATCGTTAGACTCGAACCCCCGGAAACCGCGTCATAATAGAGGAAGCGTCTTGATGTGCGATTTTTGCCGACGCGTCCGGAAAAAGCTTTGGCGTGCTTCCGATGCTTGGGAGAGGACTCATTCGAACGACGCTGAAATATGGTCGAAAGAGTCCGACCAAAACCGAGAGGCACTCAATGTAGCCGCCGCCATGAATGAGACGGACCCTGCAACTTTGCAGGCTTATCTTGAAGCAGCGGAAGCAGGATCCGTGGTCGCTATGGGTAGGGTCGCGTGGCAGTATTGGACGGGAACAGGCACGGCACCCGACCTCGTTGAGGCCGAACAATACTACCGCCGAGCGATTGAGGGAGGATCGTGGACCGCGACGATCCACTATGCGAGGCTGCTCGACGAACTTGGCCAATATGGCATGTGCGACAAGGTCTTGGAGGACGGTATCGCCAGCGGCTTCGTGCCAGCCTATTTCTGGCTCGCGTGGTTGCGCTACAAACGCTCGAACAATCGCGAGATATGCAAAGAAGTCAGACCCTTTTTGGAACATGCGGCGAGGGCCGGACATCCGGGGGCAAGATACAAACTTATGCATTGGATGCTCATGGGAAGGTTTGGACCGTGGGGAATCATTCGCGGTTTCCTCTTGAGCTTACGATTGGCGCATGATTACGGTCACTTGGCAGATGAGGTTAAGTCAGAGGCAGCGGCTGTTTAAGCGCTGCGGTCGCCCTTCGATCGCAAAAACGCCGCCAAGTTCATCACGGCAAGTTTGAGTCGATAACGGACTCTCGCGAGCGCCCTTCTTCTTCACCCCCTCACTCGAAGCCGGATATTCGCCCCGCCGCTTCCACCACAGACCGCCGGGCTCGTTCCTTCCAAGCGGCGCCCGGTCGAGCCACTGGTGCATGGCCCATAAGGCATTTAGCCCGCGCGAATAGGCCGGGCAGGTGTGGTAGACCCGCCCATCCTCCAGCGACTGCGCTCATCCCCGAGCACATGCATGGCGCGGACGATAAAACGCTGAGCTTGATGCTGGAGAAGAAGTAGGTCCAGCGCCCGGTTTGGCTGAAAAACGGGCATTAACTTTGACAGCCGACGCATTTGCTGCGCTACCCTGCGCGAAAGGGGTTGGCCATGGAACATTGGGTCGACGGCCAATTGTCCAAGGCACAGGCGCGAAAGTGCATTTTCGCAGCGACGCTGGGTTGCGGGCTTGAGTTCTACGACTTCCTGACGTTCGCCTTCTTCGCGATTCAGATCGGCCATACCTTCTTTCCGTCAAGCAACGCCTATCTCAGCCTGATGGGGTCGCTTGCGGTCTTCGGCACGGGTTTCATTGGCAGGCCGGTCGGGGCATTCGTACTGGGCGGATATGGTGACCGCGTCGGCCGCAAACCGGCGATGATGCTTTCAATGGCGATGATGGGCACGGCAATCGCTGCCCTCGCGCTAACACCCGGCTATGCCACTATCGGCATTGCAGCCCCGATCATCGCCGTCCTCGCTCGGTTCGTGCAGGGTTTCGCCCTTGGCGGCGAGGTTGGATCAGCGACCACCTATATGGTTGAGGCTGGCGGGATCGCTCGCCGAGGACGCAGTGCGAGTTGCCAAGGGATATGCCAAGGCATCGCTTTGAGCCTGGGCGCCTCTGTTGGATTGACGCTCAGCGCGTTGCTGAGCCCGGCGGATCTGACCTCGTTTGGCTGGCGGATCGCATTGTTGCTCGGCGTATCGATTGTGCCGTTCGCGATTTGGATGCGCCGGGCCATTCCCGAGACCAAAGGTAGCGCCGAACCGAAGTTCGATGTCGGCGTCGCGGGTCCATCGCGTCGGCAGATTGTTGTGCTGGGTTTGGCATTAATCGGTGCAGGCACCATCCTCAATTACGTTCAAACCTACATGGCTACTTTTGGCCAGACTGAGCTGAAGCTTTCGACGACCGTATCCATGGCGGCGCAGCTATCTGGCAATCTCATGATCATAATCGCTTCGGTGATCGGTGGCATCGCCTGCGACAGATGGGGCCGTAGGCCGCTCTTGATTGTCCCGGCAGCGGTGCTGGTCGGGTCGATCCTGCCAATGATCATGTGGGTGGATATCTCGCGATCTCTCGCGGGCTTTTTTGCGATCAACCTCCTGCTGGGCATCTTCAATAATGTCTGCAACCCGGCACTATATGTTGCCATCGCTGAATCTTTGCCGCCGCAAGGCCGGTCGCGTGGATTCGCATTGATTTATACGTTTCCGGTCGCATTGCTGGGCGGCACGACACAGATGTTTGTCACTTGGCTGCTGCACGTCACCGGCAACATATTGGCGTTGGGCTGGTACATGACTGGAATAGGCGCAATCGGGCTCATCGCGGCCCTTTTGCTGCCCGAGAGCGCGCCTTCGAAGCGCGGTTGGGAACCGATAGTGACGGACACGATAGTGCCGGCGGCGGCTTGAACGTCCTTTCGAGGGGGTTGTACGCAAAGTTTCTCTAGCGCTTATGTCCGCAACGGGTCGAAAGCAGACCCTCGGGAACGCTCCTCTTCTTCGCCCTCACACGAAAGCCGGATATTCATCCCGCCGCTTCCACCAGGGGCCGCCCGGCTCGTTCCTTCCAAGCGGCGCGCGGTCGAGCCACTGGTGCATGCCCCACAGGCTATCGAGCCCGCGCGAATAGGCGGAGTAAGTGTGATAGACCTGCCCATCCTCGAGCGCGAAGGCGCTCATTCCGGGCAATTGCTTCAGATATGTGCGGGGATCCACCCCACATGCCGCCGAGTGGGCAGTTGGAGATGTCGGCAAATCGCGCGGAAGCGGCGGGCTCTCGCGGAAATTGTAAGTATAGCCGTTGTCCTGCTGTTCATCCGTGAAGCCGACAGCGTAATCGAAGTTGAAGTCGCTCCCGAAGGAGGAGACCCAGGGGAAGCTCCAGCCCATCCGTTCCTTGTATTCTTTTAGCTTCTCGAACGGCGCCCGAGAGATCGCGACCAGCATCACGTCGTGGTTGGCGAGATGTTCCCAGAACCCGTTGAACGAGTCGGCAATCGACGAGCAGGAGATGCAGCCAGCCTTATACTCGGGCCCAAACATGAAGTGATAAACGAGCAGCTGCGAGCGGCCGTGGAATAGCTCGGCGAGCGTCTTCTCGCCTTGGCAGCTGTCGAACCGATACGCCTTCTCGACCTTCACCCACGGGAGCTCCCGCCGCTGGCGAGCAACTTCGTCGCTCTGGCGGGTCAGCGCCTTCTCGGCCTCGAGCAGCTCCAGCCGCTGCTTCAGCCATTCTTCGCGCGTGCCGACGCGATGACTCGCTGCCGTCTCACTGACCATCGTCGCCATAGTCATTTCCTCTCAGTTTGAATGCGGTGAGCACCACGCCCAGGCTGGCGGCCGAACCGCCGCCGATCGCCATCCAGGCGAGTGTCGAAAGGCACAGCGGGCACATCTCAGCCCTCCAGCGCTTTTCTGACACGTTCCTTCGACTCCGCGTGGAGCGCCCAGAAATTGGCGACCGAGCGCCCGGCGAGCCGCTCCTGAAGGACCGCGAGATGCGAGGTCCATCCGCTTCCGAAATCCTGCGCCCCGGTGCCGCTGACGATTCCGCTGTGGGTCAGGACAAGGCGGGTACGGTTGCCGTCGGGGAAAAGCTCGTAGGTGACCCGGCCGTTCTTTCCGCTCTGGAACGTCGTCTCGAGCAGTCGCGGCGGCTCGAACCGGATCACCTTTTCGCTCCACACGGTTCCTTTGAACTGCGCGTACCAGTCGGGATACGGCACCTCTTCATCGGAGAGCCTGTCATGGTTGACGACAAGATCGAATTCGCCCCCGGGCTCCGCATCCGTTCCGCCCATGAACCATTGCGCGCGAAGATCGGCTTCGGTGAGATAGCGCCAGACCGTCTCCACGGGCGCATCGAGCAGGCGCTCCAGGCGGATCGCGTCGGGTGCGGTCCGCTCGATCGGTAGCCGGATTTCAGCAGCACTAGCCATTCTTCGTCTCCATTTGCCGTGAAAGGGTTTCGAGGATCATCGTCCAACCGCGGCGCACCGGCTCCGCGTAGGATGCCCATTTCGGTGGGATCTCATGAGTGAGCGTCAGCGTGCAGCCGTTGTCGGTTGCAGCGATCTCGACAGTCACCTTCGACCACTCGCCCTCTTCGGTGCCGGGGCCGCGGAACAGGAAGACCAGCCGACGCGGCCGGTCGATTTCCAGATATTGCCCGTGATGTTCGGCATCGCCGTCCGGGCGGCGGTCGATGATCAGGAACCGGCCGCCCACCCGCGCATCGATGTCGCAGCGGACGATCTTGCCTTCGGGGATCTTGAACAGGAAATCGGCCGCCTGGGCGGGATCCAGCCAGGCATCGAACACCCGCTCCGGCGAAGCCGTGAACGCCCGTGTCACGGTCACGACAGTCGTGTCGTTCATGAGCGCTTCTCCTTCTTGTCGCGCTCGATCAGCGCCTCGAGTCGATCCAGGCGAACGTTCCAGAATTTCTCCCATTGCCTCAGCCACCGTTCCGCTTCTTCGAGCGGCCTGGCCTCCAGCCGGATGATCTGGTTGCGGCCGTCCTTGCGGCGCGCGACCAGCCCGGCGTCCTCCAGCACCTTCACGTGCTTGGATGCGCCGGCGAAGCTCATGTGGAGCGGTTCGGCGAGTTCGCCGATCGATTTGTCGCCAAGGGCAAGGCTGGCGAGCATCCCCCGCCGCGTCGGATCGGCGAGGGCGCGGAAGGTGGAGTCGAGTCGTTCTTCAACCATGTGGTTGAATTAGTATCGCTCGAACCGACTGTCAACCAGTTAGTTTAACGTCTCATGCGGGTGGGCGAAGAAGCGGTCGCAAGCCCGCGCCGCGAAACTGCCCGTTCAGCCCCCGTGAGACAGGATCCAGTCACGCTCTGCTTCCAGCCACTCCAGCCGGTGCCTCGCCCATTCTTCCGGTTTGAGTGCGTCTGTCTTGACGATCCAGCGATCGCGCTCGGCGCGATAGGGGCCTTGCGGCAAGTCGTATTGCTTGTTCCAGGCGAAGAAGTCTTCACGCATCAAATTGCGGATGCGCTCGCTGTCCTTGTCGGTCAGCGTCTTCCCGTGCTCGACTTGCTCGACCAGCCTTTGCGCGTCGGCAATCCGCTGCGCCAGCTCCAGGCCGTAGGGACCCTTTGGCATTCCCTTGGCCCCGTCGGCGTTGGCCGGAGCCCAGGTTCCAGGCATGTCGCCGGTTCCCGTCCCGGGATTGGTGGACGGCGTCCGATAGCCGCCGAGCGGCGACCCCGTAGTGCCGACCATCGGCTGTGGCGCCGACTCCCGCTGAGCCGCGGCGGGCACGGCGGCCAACGCCATCGGGAGCGAAACGGTAATCGCAATCGTCAAGATCTTCATTCTCCACCTCCTTGTGTGAACGTTAACACACGTGCGGTTGTGGATAAACTTCTCCGCCCGCTTGGCAGTGCGCGACTCGCGGCCATATAGCCTTCAGGCAATGTCCGACCTGTTTTCGTCTCCCAGCCAGTCCCAGCCTTCCGACGCCTACGACGCCTCGTCGATCGAGGTTCTCGAAGGGCTCGAGCCCGTCCGCCGCCGCCCCGGCATGTATATCGGCGGCACCGACGCGCGCGCGCTCCACCACCTCGCGTCCGAAGTCATTGACAATTCGATGGACGAGGCGGTGGCGGGTCACGCCAGCCGGATCGAGGTGATCCTCGATCCGGGCAATCGCCTGACCGTGATCGACAACGGGCGCGGAATCCCGGTCGATCCGCACCCCAAATATCCCGGCAAGTCGGCGCTCGAAGTCATCATGACCACGCTCCACTCGGGCGGAAAGTTCGAGGGCAAGGCCTACAGCACCTCCGGCGGCCTGCACGGAGTCGGGGTCAGCGTCGTCAACGCGCTCTCCACGGAAACCACCGTCGAGGTCGCCCGCGACCGCACCCTCTACCGCCAGAGCTTCTCCAAGGGCGTCGCGACCTCAAAGCTCGAGACTGTCGGCGCCGCCCCCAACCGCCGCGGCACCAGCACCAGCTTCATCCCCGATCCGGAAATCTTCGGCGCCGACGCCACCTTCAGCCCGGAGCGGCTCTACACCCTCGCCCGCTCCAAGGCGTACCTGTTCGCCGGGGTCGAAATCCGCTGGCGCTGCGACCCGAGCCTCACCTCCGCAAGCGTCCCGGAAACCGCCGTCTTCCAGTTCCCCGGCGGCCTCGCCGACCACCTTCGCGAGCAGATCGGCGAGCGGCCGTGCGTCACCAATGAGCCGTTCACCGGCCGCCAGACCTTCCCGGACGATCAGGGCAGCGCCGAATGGGCGGTCGCCTGGCCGCTCTATTCCGACGGCTCGCAAAGCTATTACTGCAACACCATCCCGACCCCCGACGGCGGCACCCATGAGGCGGGCCTTCGCGCCGCCCTCACCAAGGGCATCCGCGCATTCGGCGAGCTGGTCGGCAACAAGAAGGCCAAGGACATCACCGCCGACGATGTCTTCAACGGCATCGAGCTGATGCTCAGCGTCTTCATCCGCAACCCGCATTTCCAGAGCCAGACCAAGGACCGGCTTACGTCCCTCGAGGCGGCCCGCTTCGTCGAGGCCGCCGTCCGCGACCATTTCGACCATTTCCTCGCCGACAATATGGACCGCGGCCGCGCGCTCCTCGGCTCGATCGTCGAGCGGATGGAGGAGCGCCTTCGCCGCCGCGCCGAGCGCGAGGTCCAGCGCAAGACCGCGACCTCCGCGCGCAAGCTCCGCCTCCCCGGCAAGCTCACCGATTGCGCCAACGACGATCCTGCCGGTACCGAGCTCTTCATCGTCGAGGGCGACAGCGCCGGCGGCTCGGCCAAACAGGCCCGCGACCGCAAGACCCAGGCGATCCTCCCAATCCGCGGCAAGATCCTGAACGTCGCATCCGCAACCGCCGACAAGATCCGCGCCAACAGCGAGATCGCCGACCTGCAGCTCGCGCTCGGCTGCGGCACCCGCGACAAATTCAACGAGGACGCGCTCCGCTACGAACGGATCATCATCATGACCGACGCCGACGTCGACGGCGCGCATATCGCCACCCTGCTGATGACCTTCTTCTTCCAGGAAATGCCCGAGCTTGTGCGCCGCGGCCATCTCTTCCTCGCCCAGCCGCCGCTCTACCGCCTCTCCGCCGGCGCCAAGACCCTCTACGCCCGCGACGACGCCCACCGGGCCAAGCTCGAAGCGACCGAGTTCAAGGGCAAGAAGGTTGAGGTCTCGCGCTTCAAGGGCCTCGGCGAAATGAACCCGTCGCAGCTCAAGGAAACGACGATGAGCCCGGCCACGCGGTCGTTGCTGAAGGTGACGCTGCCGAGCGCCTACGAGGATCGCCAGCCGGTCAAAGACCTGGTCGAGCGGCTGATGGGCAAGAACCCGGAACATCGTTTCCAGTTCATCCAGAACAGCGCCGCCGCCGTGGATGAAGACGCGATCGATGCCTAAGTTTCTCGTCATTCCGGCGCAAGCGGGAATCAAGTCCCAGCCTCGTCATTCCCGCGAAAGCGGGAACCCAGCAGATCAAAGAATCAACCAAGCGGAGTGAATCCGAAATCTTCCGCCAAATCGCGCCATTCGGGGTTGTCAGCCTCGATCAGCTTCAGCTTCCACTCACGATTCCATTTCTTGATCCGTTTCTCACGCGTGATCGCCGATTCCATCGTCCCATGCTGCTCGAACCAAACGAGCATCTTCACGCCATAATCACGGGTGAAGCCACGCACGAGACCTTCGCGATGCTGATGGATGCGACCGAGCAAGTTTGATGTCACGCCCGTATAGAGCGTCCCGTTACGCTTGGACGCCAGAATGTAGACGCACGGCAGGAAATCGGGGCGCATTTTGTTTGCTTAGCTGGGTTCCCGCTTTCGCGGGAATGACGAAATAGTTCACTCGTGCTCGTCGTCCCCGACTTGATCGCTGACCCAGCGAGACGAATCCGTCAGGATTGTGAGAGCGAACGACGTGGCGCGCGCTTCGGCGATGGAGGACGACGCAATTGACGCGTGACCGTCATTCCCGCGAAAGCGGGAACCTAGCGGAAAACCCAATCAACCGGCCGTCTCGAAATCAAAGTCGTCGGCCAAGTCCCGCCACTCCAGATTGGGAACCTCGATCACCAAATGCAGTCCCACCGGACTAGCGGGTACCTAGGGTTGGTCGAAAGCGTTCAGATCAATGTTGTTGGGATGCACATTGCCCTGCGGAACCGGATACAGAGTGTACGTTAGTCTGCTGTAAATAACCTGAGTGCCGTCAGGCACTTCCTCGTAGCGGGTTTGAAAGGTTTCCGGCTCAGGAAATTGGTTCGCCGACGTACTGCCGTCGTTTACAAAACTATGGCAGTTTTTCTGGAGCTGGTCTCCAGTGGCGTATTGGATCGTGTACATTCCGTCGGGGATGTCTGCCAAGGAAGCTGTCTGTCCTCTTGCGACGAAGAATGATGCCAACACGCGGCCGCCGATTGCGTTTCTAATTTTCACGATTGCATCACCGGATGTGCCATTTTCAATGTCGAGCTCGTGTCCCTCCTTAGCTGCGGCACGGTGGTCAATAAGCAAATCGCCATTCAATGGAGGCGACGCGCATGTAGGCTCCCGTGGATGGGTTGTGGTTTGTGGGAGGTTTGTCGCGGCGGCTTGGCCCACTTGTGAGTGAGCTGGAGTGAATGCGCCGACCGCAGGGGTGCTCGCCGACGTACCCGTGTGCGCTCCGTCCCCGGGCAAATAAATCAGGCCGACAGCTAAAGCGGGTACGGCAAACGCCGTCGCAAGAAGGGCAGCGATACGCACGGGAGATCGCTTCCATACATCCTTCAAGGTGGTGGTGGGATCGAAGCCGCGAGCAGCGAAAAACTGAATGATCTCCGCCGCGTGCTGTGCAACTTTCGAATTATCCGATTTTCTCAGAATGTTGCTGAGCCCAATCGCGAGTGAACCATCACCGCGGGCAGAGAACGCTACAGCGTTTTGCCACATGAGCGCCTCATCGACGGCAGACTGTCGCGTGCCGCCAGTCGCATTTGTGATACCGTTAGCGACCGACCAGATTGGCCCCCACGGGATGCCCCACCATCCAAGAAGACTAGTCCAAACAGTCGACTTCCATTGTTCCTTGGACGCACATTTGTGACAGAAAATTTTTTGAACAGGCGCCTTATGTGACGCCAAGATGAGACTAGTGACACGCCAAAACGCCAGCCTACGCGGTTGAGCTGTAACGCCCCCGCATACCTCGCATTTAATGGGTTCGACCTTGGGCGGAGGTTGTGAAGGCTGACTCGCATCATTTGCTGCCGTCCCCTTGTCGTAAGCAGCTTTAAATTCTGCGTTTGACAGCGCTTCGTATGCTTCGGCGATCCGCCGAAAGCGCTGGCCCCCGTCAACACAGCTCGGTCGGTCGGGATGGCATTCCTTCGCTAGTCGCCGAAATGCTGATCGCACTGCGTCGATTGGAGCTCCAGCACCCAAGCCCAACGCAGAATAGTATCCCCTTGCGTCAGCTGACACCTACTAGTCCCCCTCACGCAACCAGCCGAGCAATGCGTTTGTAAGACCCGAAATGGCATTCCGTAAAGAATCAGCGTTTGAACCTCCCTCCCGCTACGCGCACACGCAAGGCGGCGGTAGCTGCTGATAACCTCTTTCGCGGCGCTGACTTCACGCGAACCTAGGCCGCGATGGGGACCTACAACCGCTGCAAACCGGACCTCGTCAAATCCCGCGCGGCTCTCCAACGTCGAATGCCTGCAAATCCCGCTCGGTGATCCCAAGCTCAGGCCACGCGCCGCGCCAATCTTTCATGTGTTGAGTGGCGAAGTGTCGATCCAGTGCTGCCTGGCCGGTCCATAATTCGATCACTCGAAAAAGGCCCGGCTCAAGCGCATCCTCGGCATAGGTGTAGTCGAGACAACCCTCCTCGGCGCGGCTCGCCTCGATCATCCTCGCCATGGTCGGCCTGGCCGCCGCGACATTCTCCGGCGGCAATCGGAACGTTCCCACAATCAGCAGCATGGCCGAGGTTTTAACTCGCAAGCCGATGTCCGCAATGGATGGAAGGCCGCTACCCCTTCTTCTTCGACGCCGACTCCCACGACACGACCGACCAGTGGACCCGCCACTTGCCATCGGCATCGCGCTGGAACCCGGCGACATAATCGCCCTTGTGCGTGTACGGCACGCCGTCGTGCTTGCTGTCCTCGGCATAGGTGCCGCGATAGATCGCCATATCCCCCGCCTTGGCGACGTCGACGGTCTCGTCGATCAGGCTGAGGTGCCAGTCCGGCGCATATTTGAACGCCATCGCCAACCCGTCATGATCGGCCTTGGCGCCGACCGATGGTTCCCGCCCGCTCTCGATCGAGACGAAGTCGGGCGCGTCATATTTCGTCGCTTTGTCGATGTCCTTGGTGTTGATGCCGCTGACGATCTCCGCAACGTCGGCTTTGATCCTGGAAGCGATCGCAGCGTGCGATTCCTTCGGCGCTGCGGAAGCCTGGGCAGGAAGGAGCGGCAGGCAGGCGAGAGCGATCATCGAAACGGCGTGCTTGGGCATTTGCGCAACTCCCTTTGATTGCTTTGGAGCGCTGGCAACAAGAGCCACTGGCAAGAGAGATGGTTTAGCGGAGCGAGCAGCCTGCGCAACAGAGGTCGAAGGGAAACACAACCCATTCCGCGGAATTCGCGCTTGCCAGCAATGCCCGCCGCTATATCGTTGGGCAAGCGGGAGGGCGGCAATGCATCTGATCGAGGGCTTGCTATTCTTCGCGCTCGCCATCCTTGCCATCCGCGGCGCGCGCTGGGCCTATGTCGGGCTGGTGCTGTTCATCCTGCTTCAGTTTCCCGCCAGCGTCGGGTTCCAGATGCATCCCAAGGCCTGCTATCTGGCGGTGAATCCGCAGCTCGCGCTCGCGTCGCTGAGCAACTACCCGCACATGATCCTGTTCGGCATTTTCTTCATCGTAACGGCGCTGCATTTTCACCTGACCGGCTGGCGCTGGCTCGCGCTGGCGATCGGTGTGACGGTCGCGATGGGCGCCGCGATGGAGATCGCACAAGGCCTGAGCGGCACTCACCACTGCAAGGCAATCGATCTCATCCCCGACTTCATCGGTGGATTGATCGGTTTGATACTCCTGGCTCTGGGTGGAGCAATAGCGCGCTGGCGGCTCAATCGCCTTGCTGGCTCGGCACCCCGCAAAACATAAGGACTTTCCTACAGCCCCTCTTCCATGTTCCACTATGGTTCATGGATAACACGCCACTCGAATCAACCGCCGCCCTCGCCCGCAACAATCCGGGTCCGCACCAAAGCACCACTTCGATGGGAGTTCGCCACGCTCGTCGGACAGGGGAGCGTATGGCCATCTTCCGCGGGGCGCTGGCCGAAACCGCCCGCGAGCCGCTCGCCGACACCTTCTCCGCGGAGCTCACGTGCGCGCACGCGTAAGGCCTATGAACTTTGTGAACTTTCGCGGCTCCGTGGGTCACGCCGAGGCTTGTCCATGAGCTATGCGAGCGCCTCCGAAGACGCTTCGGAATCAGCTTTCAATATGGCTTAGCGGCTGTCGAAATTGATGCCGAAGCGCCCGTCGCGAACCCAGCGAACGAACCCGTCGCTGGGCGGGCGATCCACCAAATGGAGCCGAACCCGTTCGCCGATGCAGGGAACCAGGTCGCAACCGATCATCGCACCGGAAGCCGATACGTTGAGCAGCTCCACGGCAATTCGGGTCCCGCGACATTCGAGGACGGCACGATCGGCGGTCGGCTCGATCCGCTGCTCCGACCTTTGGTCGAAAATGCGCCTCACACTGCGCGGGATCATGTCTCCGGTCAGACTCAACTTCGTTGCCACAGCAGCCCCCACCGGCTCGATGCAGCTAACTTAGGATAGCAGCTTTAATAAATGGTTGGCTTGAGCAACCGAACGAAATGTCTCCGGCTACCAGCGCCGTCGCCAGCCGCCTCCCCAGCGGCCGCCGCCGCCAAGCAGCCGGATCACCAGAAGAAGCACGATCGCGCCGAGCGCCGCGTTGACGATGGCGCTGACCACGCCGGTGCCGAGATGGAGTCCGATCTTCGGCAGCAGCCAGTTCCCGATGAACGCGCCGACGATCCCCACCAGAAGGTCGCCGATGAGGCCGAAGCCGGCGCCCCGGACAAGGCGGCCGGCCAGCCAGCCGGCGACGATGCCGACGAGGATGATGACCAGCAGGCTTTCATTCGACATGTGCATTGGTCACCTCCGCCAACGGGTTCGGCACGAACCGGTTCGATCGATACAGGACGGAAACGTTTGCGAATTGGCGGCGTTCCTCGTTCCGGAAGCGTAAGCCATTCGTCCGCTCAACCCGCCTTAACGATCGGCTGGCACAACATGGTCTTCGGAATGTCGCGGGCAAACTCCTTTTCCCAAGGTTCCATTTCCGGCTTGATTCCCAGGCTTGCCGCCTTCTGCACCGCATCCGGCCAGTTGCCGGACAGGGCGAAGCGCAAGCCGCCCGCATCATCGATCAACGCGCGCAATTGACGCCGGTCCTCCAGCGTCAGCGGCCCCGGCTCCTCAACGACGGCCATCTTCTTCCAGGTTTCGTTTTGCGCCTGTGCAATCCCCTCCGTTGCCCGGAAAAGCTCGTAAAGCTTCGCATATTGCAGCCGGACGTCGAGCGGCAGGCGGGCGAAGGCCTGCGGATCCTTGCTGTCCCAGACACTGAAGGACTGATTGGGATCGAGCGGCTGGCCGACTCCGCCTGCGAGCTTGACCGGCTGGCCGTCACGCGATCGCTGCAGAACTTGCCAGAGTTGGCTGAGCTTTTGCTGGGCGCACTTCGCCTGCAGCTGGTCGAAGGCATAATAGCCAAGGTTCTCTGCTATTTCCCGATCGACCGCATGTCGAAATTCGCGGGCTTCGTTGCGCCAGTGCCAGGCTTCGACCACCTGCTCCGCCGTCAGCGCCAGCAGCACGCCGATGACGATGATCCCGACTTCGCCGAGAAACTCGCGCCAGCCATGCAGCGGCTTGGGAAGATGGAAGTGCATTGGCGTGCCCCCCGGCAGTTACGCGAGCGTAACAGAAGAGGCTAGGCCTGCAATGGGTGGACCGCGAACGACTGGCTGGCGCGTGGACCCGAGCGCAGTTTCGCGAGTTCAGCTCGCGATGATAGAGAAAACAAAAACCCAAATCCTTTTCGTCATGGGCGCGGTGACGCTCGCTACTTTCGGCGTGCTGGTGGAGGGCTACACCTACCTCTTCTAATGATCCTGCTTTCCTACAGTCCCTGATTTGTGATCCAATCGGATTCATGAGTCAGAGGCACATCGCACGGAAAGCCGCCGCCGCAAGCGTTCACCCTGCCTCACGCGCCCTCGCGCGTATGCGCACGCGTGGCCGCGCGTTAGGCAGCGAACTCAGCAAACTTTCACGCTCCTCGAATCTAGCCGGGGCCGCGACACGATGACCGTCAAAGGTCTGCGCCGATTCCTCGATCCGGAGCAGCAGCGCGCCTGGCTGGAGGGCGAGGCGGATCTCCGCGATCTCGATGCTGCGGAGCGAGACGAATCGCTTGAGCAGCGGTTCAAATATGCCGTGCGCTTCCAGAAGCTGCTCAAGCGGCCGCAGGCGGAGGAGGCGCTCGAGATTCTGAGGCTTTATGCCGAAAGCTGCCTGCCGATCCCGCGCCAAACCGAGCGCTATTACTGGTCGGTTTCCTGCCTGCCCGGCAGCCCGGACAGACCGCTCGTCCGGATCAGCGCATCCTTCATGGAATTGTTCGCACTCCACGCAGACGGCGACGGCCTCCGCTCCCGCTTCATCCTGCACCTGTCGGACTTCACCAGCGACGGGTCGCCGGAGCCGGAGCAGCTCGACACAGACCTGCTCGAAAGCTGCGCGCTATGGCCGGAGGATATGGGCTACGCCATCTGGCGCGACGGCAAATCGATCCTGATCGCGAAGGTGCGCGGGCCGGAGTCGATCCGCCACTTCATCGCTCACCCGCACAGCCTGCGGGCAATCCGCAACTTCAACCTCACCCACATGAACCGTGGCCGCAACGCCTACCAGGCGAGCCACTGCTACTCCCTCGCGGACGCGATGCTGGACGATTAATGCCTACCAGCGTTCTGAAGAACCTACTTCAACCCTGGAACCTGCGTCGGATTGTCGTTCACCGCCTGAGTGAGCGTGATCGGGCCCCTCGCGATTTCCTTCCAATGATCGGCGTCGAGATTGTCGTTCATGTACGCGCCGATCAGGCCGCACAGCAGCCAAAGGAAGACGAAGATTCCGACTGCCCACTTCATTTTGCCGAGCCCCCGATCGGCGGCAGGGAATCACGTTCCGCGAGTCGAGTCAAAGGGGGGCCTTGCCCCTGCTCGGTTCAGCAGGCTTCGGCTATTCGGATCCGCTGTTCCGGCTTCATGTCGATCTGGAGATATTCCGGGTCGAAATCGGCAACTTCGGTCAGGGCATCCCAGTCATGAATCCAGACGGTGTGGCCTCGGATCGTCACCAACCTATCGTTGCGCAGGCTCATGATCGTTCGGTTGACGTGGACCGAGGTGAGGCCGGTGGCGTCGGCTATCTGCGATTGCGTGACCGCAAACGGGAAGACGACGTCACCCTTGGCGGGCGCTGCCTTGAGCCGGACGGCTGCCTCGCACAGCAAGTGCGCGATGCGCGCGCGCGCGTCCCGTCGTCCAATATTGACTACCCACTGCGCCAGCACCGCGGTGTCGACCATGCAATCGCGCCAGAAAGCTGCGGCAACGGCTGGATACCGCGCGGCCACCGCACGGATCGCGGCATGCGGGATTTTCACGATGGTCGCCACAGAGAGTGCCTGGAGTGCAGTGGTCGGACTTGGCTGCACCACCGACTGCAGATCCGCCATGTCGCCCGGAAAGAAGAATGAAGTGATCTGGCGGGCGCCATTTGAACTCTGGCCGAAACCGCCGACGATCCCGTCGACCACCATGCTCGAATGCTGGACTCGTTCGCCGAGCTTCACGAAATCATGATTGGAGCGGACCTGCTCAGCATGGCGCGGAAGATCGAGAATCGCCTGCTGTTCTTGCTGCGTGAGGACGGACCGGCTGGTCAGCCGGTCGAGGAAAGGCTGAAGATCGGAATGGGGTCTCAACATGAAAAACTCCCCCACTTCTGCAAGCGGAAGCGCGAAATGTCTCTCACCCATGCCTGCGGGCAAGTTGATCCGTGATAAGTCCTGAATGCCTCAGGTTAATCTTTGTTCCGCTGCCTGGAGCAGAACCCTACCTGTCGCGGAACAGCAAAGGCGCCATCACATGCAGGCTCCGCCGCCAGCTCAGGAATTCATGCGCGGTGTTTGGCGAAACATAGAAGACAGCGTTGACGCCGGCCTTCTTCAGGTCCTCCGCATTCCTGGCCGGATCGGTCGGCGGTGCGCCGGGCGGCAAGTGGGTTTTGCCGTTGTCGAGCTCGCGGCTTCCAAAGCTGGTGAAGATCAGCTTCGCCTTCTGCTTCAGGCCCGGATATTTAGCCAGATCGTCGAGCGAGAAGGTGCCGCCGCTGAGCAAGCCGATGTAGTGGAAGGTGTCGAGGTGGGTGGGCGCGATCAGTTTGGTCTCGAAACCGCCCATCGATAACCCCGCCATCGCCCGGTGATCGGCGTTCGCGATCGTCCGGAAGTGGCTGTCGACGTAGGGGATCAGCTCGTTGAGCAGGTAGGTCTGGAATGGGTCGATCTTGAACGCACTGAGCCCCCCTGGCTGCCCGGGCCTGACTACATTGGTCATACCGTAGGTGGTGACGATGATGAATGGCTTCACCTCGCCTGCCGCGATCATGTTG
>Ga0207695_10003797_pt1 | contig 20947 bp, 20 predicted proteins | sample KBSC54metaG_FD_184354 | JGI IMG/M metagenome (GOLD analysis project Ga0207695, IMG submission 184354) | Corn rhizosphere microbial communities from Kellogg Biological Station, Michigan, USA - KBS C5-4 metaG (SPAdes) (version 2) | ecosystem: Host-associated > Plants > Roots > Rhizosphere > Soil...
CTACCGCCCGGCACCATGGATAAAAAGGAAGTAGATAAAAAGGATGTTGATAAACCGCCTGTGCCCATCGGCGATACGGGTCCGGGTGGACGGCCTCTAACTCTGGCGGAAATCGCCGCGCGCGATGCGCAGAAACAGGAAAAGGACAAGGCGAATCCTGGGGAAACAAAACCGGCAGATGTCAAACCGGATGCCAGTAAAAAGACAGCCGATGCAAATGCGGATCAGCCGGAAGTGCAGCAACAGTTTACCCCTTTGCCATCCCAGTTGGTTGAACCCACAGCGGTGGCGAAAATCAAATTAAAAGTGCCGCCGCAGGTAAAATTCGCAGCCTTTATGCGCGGCAAGAAACTATGGCTGGTACTAGATCAGCCCAATCTGGAAAATCCAACCGATGAAAACGGCAGTGAGCCAGATAAATTTGGACCTGTTACGCGTTATCAAGTTGGGCAGGGCACCGGCACGGCTTACCGTATTCAATTGAAGGATAATGAATTCTCTGCAGTGACCAAGGCAGATGACGGCAAGTTATTATTGACGGTCTATCAGCAAATGCCCTTGGTGATGCCGGTCGGTTTACCGGTTGAGGTTGAAAATTCAAATGACCAAGGCCCACGTTTAAAAATTACGGGAAAGGGTTTTGGCCCCCCACTGCGCGTTAGCGATCCAGATATAGGCGATACATTATTGGTTATTCCGGCGACTGCAGAAGCTGGTTCGGTCACCAATCTGCATCGCTGGCCGCAACTGGCCACCGTGCCTGCGATTCATGGCGTGGTGCTGGATCCCCTAGTGGATAACATCGCTGTGAATAGCAGCCCGGATGGCATCGTCATCGCGCGACCCCCTGGCGGCCTGATGCTTAGCGGTATTCAGGGGCTGGTGAAAAACCGCGATGCCGGGACAGGCCAGCAGATTTTTGATTTAAAACATTGGCGTGTTGGCTCGTTGAGTAATTATCGCACGTTAAAAGCTCAATTGCAAAACGCGCTTGCAGATGTACGCGGGCAGGAACGTTTGGGACGCATTATGCAAATTGCGCAATTTGAATTCGCGCAAGGTTATGGTTATGAAGCTGATGGCTGGCTGCGTTTGGCGGCACAGGAATTTCCTGACTCCGTTAACGTGCCGGAATATTTGCTGCTGCGGGGTGCGGTGCATGTGGGGATGCATGATCCTTATCCGGCGGACAAAGATCTGGCGCAGCAAGGTTATGCTTATGAACCCGAAGTTGCGCTGTGGCGTGGCTGGGCGGCGTCGCAAACCGAAGATTATCAGCGCGCACGTTATTTCTTTGCGATCTCCAATGCGCTTTTGCATAATTACCCTGATCCTTATTTTGTGCCGGTTTCTTTTGCGGCAGCAGAAACGGCCTTGCTGACCGGCGATGTGATTGCAGGCGGAGCGCTGATTGACGGTCTCAAGCGCCACAAAAATTTATCCGCCGTAGATAAAGGTGAACTGGCCTATCTGGAAGGGTTAAAGGCGCGCTTGAACGGCAATGACGCTGCGGCCAAAAATGATTGGTTGCGCGCGGTAAAAAGTAAGAACGACATGTATGCAGCAAAATCGCAATTATTGCTGGTGCAGGAAGGTTTGAAAAATAAAACCGTGGACGGTCGACATGCCATGGCGACGTTGGAGTTGCTGCGTTTTGCCTGGCGCGGCGACCGCACAGAGTTGGCGACGCTGGTTTTGCTGGCGGATTTATATATGAAGGACGGGCAGGGCCGCAGGGCATTTGAAGCCTGGCAAACCATTTTACATTATTTCCCCACGGAGCCTCAGGCTGAAATCGCGCGCCAAAATATCAGCAAAAATTTTGTCACCATGTTCGGCGCGGATCAGCAGGGCAAGTTACAACCAATAGAAGCCCTGGCGCTGTATCGTGACTTTATTCATTATGCGCCAACGCCGGAGGCACGCGAACAAATCACGCGTCAATTAATTGACCGTCTGATTGAGGTTGGCATGTATCACGAAGCGGCAGATGTCTATGCGCCTTTGATACAGCCGGTTGTGGTGGATGGCGCCGCTCCTTCACCTCCGCCTGCGGTAAAGGATGTCTTACGCTTGGCGGGAATTTATCTGTTGGATAATCAACCGGATAAGGCGATTGCCGTGCTAGGTTTGTTGCAAAGTAATAGTTTGTCTTATTTGGAACAGACAGAGCATGGATTATTACTGGCGCGCGCCGAATTTCAACAGGGCAAATTTGACGATGCGCTGACGCAGCTCGCGCCGTTGTCGGACAGCAACTCTCAGCGGCTGCGTGCGGATATATACTGGCGCAAACAAGCATGGGCCGATGTTGCAAAAACCCTGCCAATGTTAATTGGTAAGGTGCCGGATGATGGCAAGTTATCGCCTGATCAGGCACATGTGATTTTACAACAAGCTGTGGCACTTAGCCTCGCCAACGACAGCACCAATTTGGACGCCTTGCGAGAAAAATATGGTACGGCGATGGATGCGACAGATGACGCCGTATCTTTCCGGCTGGTCACGCGTCCGCCCAAGGGTTCGGAAGTGCAAAGTGTGCAATCCATCCAATCCCGCATCGGCGAAGTGGATAGCTTTGGTGATTTCTTAAAGAATTATGAGAAGGGCGCGTCGCCCGTCGTGCCGCCATCATCGCCGCCGCCCATGGGAGATGCGGCAACGGCTCCTGCCACCGCACCACCTGCTGCTGATGGTGGCGTAAAACCGGCAGATGCTGCGCCGAAACAAGATACCGCTGCCCCCCTACCGAAGTAACTTATTTAATCGCATAACTCTGCACCAGACTACTGCTGATGAGTTTCCAGCCGTCCACCAGGACGAAAAAAATTAGTTTGAATGGAATGGAAATCGTCACGGGCGGCAACATCATCATCCCCATGGACATAAGGATGGAGGCCACCACCATATCGATAATCAAGAACGGAATGAAAATCAAAAAGCCGATTTCAAAAGCACGCTTGAGTTCTGAAATCATAAAGGCCGGAATGATGACTTGCAGCGATGGGTTTTTATCATCGGCGTCTAGCACGGTTTTATGGCTACCCTGGGATTTCGACATATCAGAAAATAATTTAAGGTCGTCAGAGAATGTATGCGCCAGCATAAATTCTTTAAACGGCACGCTGGCACGCTTGAAACCTTCAATTCCATCCATTTTTTCATCCACCATCGGCTGAATGCCCGCCTCCCAGGCCGCATTAAAGGTTGGAGTCATAATGAAAAACGTTAGAAAAAGTGCAAGACTGATCAGGACGCTGTTGGGCGGTGATTGTTGTAAGCCTAATGCAGTACGCAAAAGGGATAAGACCACAACGATCCGTGTGAAGGATGTCACCATCATCAATATTGACGGCGCGAGCGAAAGGATAGTGGTAATCGCCAATAGTTGAATAACGCGATTGGCAACTGTGCCTGGGCCAGCCTGGCCGTCACCGCCCAAGTTCAGAGACAGACTTTGTGCCCAACATGGACTTGTCCAAAGTAAGGCCAACAAAATGATCGATAAAAGCGGAAAACCCCAGCGTAAATGCCGCAGCCAGCGCCAAGATTTACGTGTTGTTGGTATCACATCCATTGGAATCATCCAGTGTTCCGGTTTCAATGACGATATCGCGCTCTTCACCGCAGAGCAACAGATGAAACTTATGACCATGCCGGACGAGCGCCAATTTGCGCTTAAAATCTATCGGGCGAATTTCCAAAACTTCTAGTTGGACTGCCGCTGCATTAGGCATAAACCGTTTAAATAAATCCGTTTTGCCCGAAGCAAAATTGGACCGGTAACTGCGCCATGCGCGCAGTAAATAAGCTGAGGTTAAAATCAGGCAGATAACCAATATTAAACTGAAGACCGCATTAAATATCGTGGTAGCATTTAGCATGATTAGGATTTAATCCGGTCGGAAAGTGCATCCAATTTGGACACAGCCTCATTCAAAGTGGTTAACATTTCCAGTGCCTGTTCTGGCGGCAACTGCAAAATGGCGTCGCATAGTTTCGCCGTGCGAGGCGCAAGGTCTGACAGGTCCAATGTAATGCCATCATGGATTTTGCTCGCGGCTTCATTCAGGTGTGTGGTAATATCGTGCAATTCAGCTTGGATGGTGGCTAAAGTAGTCATTGGTCCTCGCGGTTTTTACGTTGTGCTGCCTGGGCTTCGCGCAGCAGTTTGATTTTACCATTTTCACGATATACATAACTTAAAATTTCCGCCACTGCTACCATGGCGGCCACAGGAATTTCGTGCTCAATATCAACCAGGCTTAACATCTCTGTGAGCGTTTCATCTTGGCGGACGCGTACGCCATTATTAAAAGCCAAACGTAAAATCTGTTCCGCAATCGCACCTTTCCCGTTAGCCACGACACGCGGCATGACATCTTTATTAGGATCAAAGGCTAAGGCAACAGCCTTGGTTTTCGCAGACGAAGGTGTCGAGGTGTGGTCTGATGGTGTTTCAAGCATGGGGCACAAAACTACTATTACAAAAAACACCGCCGCATTTTTGAAAGTGCGGCGGTGCAATTAACATATTAGGCGCTGTGGTTTAGTAAGCGCGGTAATAGATATACATGGTATCTGTTCCAGTTGATGGAAAAACAGAAGCCGAAGTGTCAACAAACACACAATCGAACTTACGACCGTTACCTGCCTGAAGTAGATTGTTTGCGACAGAAGTCCGGGTTGGCGTCGCCGAAGAACCACCAATCATTTGCGATACGGTTGAACAGACGTTTGCACCGCTGGTTGAGCCGATAAGCTGATAATAAACGCCATTAAAGTTAGCAGAAGTACCGCCGGAAACGTCGGACAAGTTCACCAAAGTCCAAGCGCTGATACCCGAGGACGCAGTCACGCCAGCCGGTGAAACAGGTGCCGTTGTCAGGTAGGCCGCCGGCGATGTCGCGCTGAGTGCAGAAATGGACGATAATGTCCAGTTACCGCTGCGGTCTGCGGTGTAAACAGACCAGGCTGCAACCTGTTGTTCCCCTTGGGAAACTGAGGCGTTAGCGTTGGCCTTGGCCTGTCCGTTTAGAAATGCAGTTCCGCCATAATAGGCCCCCATCAAAGCTGCAATTGCGACAAGCGCAATAGAAATAATCGTGATAATTAGATTTGCCATGGGTCGTCTTTCTCCCTAACGACGGTTGATTCTAGTACAATACACCCGCTTTATAAGATAGCAATCCCTCCCCTACTTATGCATTCTTTATTTATAGAGAGGTGATTTTAGTAAGCGCGGTAGTAAATATACATTGGATCTGCTCCCGTTGTTGGGAAAACAGAAGCCGATGTATCAACAAAAACACAATCAAATTTATGACCGGTGTTTGCCTGAAGCAAATTATTGGCAACGGATGTCAAAGCAGGTGACGCGGAAGGGCCACCAATCATTTGGGATACAGTTGAGCATACATTAGCACCGCTGGTTGTGCTGACGAGCTGAAAATAAACGCCATTAAAATTAGCAGAGGTTCCACCGGAAATATCCGATAGGTTGGCAAGTGACCAAGCGCTAATACCTGTAGAGGCTGCCGCACCAGCGGGTGCAATGGGAGCTGTGGTTAGGTAGGCCGCCGGTGATGTCGCGCTGAGTGCAGAAATAGAAGCTAAAGTCCAGCTTCCGCTGCGGTCTGAAGCATAAACAGACCAGGCCGCAACCTGTTGCTCCCCCTGGGAAACGGAAGCGTTGGCGTTAGCCTTTGCTTGGCCATTTAAAAAGGCGGTCCCACCATAATACGCCCCCATCAGGGCGGCGATCGCGACAAGAGCAATAGAAATGATCGTGATGATTAGATTTGCCATGCGGAGTTATCCTTTGAAGGCGTATGAAGGCTTTATATTATTTAAAGTGATTCTTATAAAAAGATAATAAATATTAAACATGAAATACCCTTATTACGGGTGCTCCGTAATAAGGGTACCAACTAATGCTTATTTAAGCTTTTTTAGTGCCGCAGACACCGGCTTTTTTACTGAAAGCCATATAAGTAAGGGATAAGGTAATTCCCGCTAGTACGCCTTCAATAATCCAGCCAAAGAACCACAAAGAGGCCAGATTAATTGAAATTGGCATATGAACATAGGCACAGAAATGCGTTACGCCCAACAGCAAACCCATATAAAAGCCGAATCTCACACCTTCGGGCAGGCCGCGGCATTCGTAATTTTTGCTGAAGATAATGGACAAGATAACGCCCATCGCAACAAGCACAACGGCATACCAGCCGGATAGGGCTTGCATTTCCGACATTGGGCGCCAAAGGTTTCGGGTCGTTTCATAGAAGGGCATCAGGTATTGGCCATGCCAGAAACTTTCAAACAAGAACATAATCAAAGCAGCCATCAGGCCGCCGAATAGTACAACCAGGCATTTTTTCACAGGGCAGCAGTCGGATTTAGCCGGAATCTCACATGAGGTCGCACAGCTGCCGCCAGCCTTATGGCAGGCACAGTTTGGTCCGCATTTACACGGTCCGTTCCCACAGCAAGGGCAGCCGCCCATGGCCGACGTGGCACAGTTTGAGATTTCAGGTTTATCAGTTGAACAGCAGCCCATGGCATCCTCCCTTGGATAGTTGGCAAGCATAAAGGTGGTCCAGCGACTTGATTCCGTCAAGGGGCGGGGATATTTAATATGAAAGTAATAAAAAAATTGCTTTTATGCCACAGCCTATGGTAGTGTTAGGCATAACAAATTCTGTTAATTTATATTTAAACTATGGAGAAATAAATGCAAAATCCTCAAGAAGATACAGTTCGTATTTATAAATCATTACGAGTTGTGGCAGAAACAGTAGCTTTATCTAAAGCTTATGTGCCCTTTGAGGATGGAAAAGGCCGTTGGCAGCGAAAAAAGGCCCAAGAAGCTTTGGATGATCTGGGGCTCATTCTTAACGGCAATATGCCCATTCCCAGACATTCAAATAATTTGCCAGAGAGGCGGCTGTGCGAACAAGGCCTTATAGGCATTAAGAATGATTGGTGTTTAGAAGTTACCGAGAACACAGAAGCAGCCTTTTTGTTTGCCAGGCTCGTCGCAGGATTGCCTCGCACAGAACGCAACCACCTGGTAAGAAATTTGATGAGTTTATCTAATCCTGCTCCCTTCACACCACGGCAAGCCGCGAGTGGCGTTGTTAGAGATGGGGCGGTCTATGCCGTCGTGCAGGTACCGCTGGCACGGCAAGACAAATACCCAGCAACCATAGAAGCGGCATTTACGCCAGCGCAGTAATCTATCCTTGACGTGGTCCGGGTGCGGACGGTTTATGGGCCGCCGCTTGGGCTGCCAGGCCTGCTGCGGGGATCAATACTTCTAGCATAGGTGATGGCTTTTGCTGGCGGCCGGATAGGTGACCATTGGCAGCAGGAAGGTCTCCAGGGCTTTTGGCAAAGGCAATGGATTTTCCGAGGTTGCCGCGATGAACGGAAGCATGCGTATGCTGTGGAGAGTCCAATGCCTTCTGGATATGCTGAATTATTTTTTGGTCGTTATTTATCTGATTTGTGCATTCTTGAATTATTTCTACATTTGCCTCATGGGGCGATTTGCCGGTTTCCGGATTTTTGCGATTATAACTCTTTGATACTTTATTCTTGGGGTCTGCTTCTTCTTTCTTTGGTTCCTCCATAAATTCTTTTTGAAATTTGATATCATCTTGGGTAAGCTTCAGAGCAGTAGTCGGCTTTTCCCCAAATGTCGCAGTTGCCCTGACATTTGCGCCTTGCTCGATTAAAAACTTTACAGCTTCTGGATGTGAGATTTGCTGCAGGGATACCACATTCATCAGTGGCGTGAAGCCATTCTGAGAACGGTGATCCAAAAGGGAAGGCAATTTCCTTTTATTATCAGGATTGTTCAATTTCTGATCATAGTCAGTAAGTAATTTGAATATCTCAGGACTTCCTGCAAATACATCCATGGGTGTTACACCACTGAAATTATGGGGCTCATCCAAAGGCTTTAACCCATGCGGCATTTCTTGCCTTGGATTTGCGCCATGCTCTAGAAGTGCTTTGACTATTTCGACGTCATTATGAGCAACAGCAAAAATAATAGCTGGAAATTCGGTCGGTTTATCACCTTTTGCTCCTTTGCTAAGAAGAAATTGGACTGTGGAAAGAGCTTTTGCCGGATCTCCTAGTACGGCACTAATCAGCGCATTTGAATTTTTTATGCTTCCATCTCCATCAATATCAATTTTACCTTTATATTGATTTAATAGGCGGTCCATTTCCTGAATATTACCATTTTCCGCAGCTTCAACAAATTGTTCTTGTGGGCTGAGCTGTTTTTTGGGTGTGGCTTGAGGTACTTCGTTTGGCATGCTGAATCTCGGTAGATAGATTATTGCCTCATAGTAACAAGTCAAAACTAACAAAATCTTAATGGTATATTTTTAATGATATGGTGAGAGTAGCCAAGCCGAAATTTGGCACGTTCCTTGCATATTTAGCCGTAGAACCAGGCAAACTGGTCACTACGCTGAATCAGGCGTAAAGTAGTGGATTAGGAGATCACCATGTCAGATCAAGTTGATTTAATGAGCCGCCTGGAAACCCGGATGCATTACCAAACGGACCGCCAGCAGGTTTTGACGCAAAATATCACCAATGCGGATACACCAGGCTACCGCGCGATGGAGGTTCAGCAGCCCAGTTTCAAACAGGTCATGAGCAAATTACAGCCTGTACAAATGGCCGCTACAAGTCCGATGCACCTACAGGGCGCAATGACTTCGGCTGCAAGCCATAGTACCATCGTAAACCACACGCCGTCCGAGGTTTACCCGACAGGCAATACGGTTGATGTCGAGGGAGAAACCTTGAAAGCCGCCAAAAACGTGATGGATTACCAGTTAACGACGACGATTTATGCCGATGAAAATAACATGATGAAAATGGCGGCCGGTAAGGCAAATTAAAAATTGAATTTTTTCCTTTCTGCTGACTGACAGTATTGCAGAATGGAATGCTATAAAAAATATTATGGCATATGTGCAGGTGCCTTTAGCTGTTTGGCGGTAGTTTTTTTCTGAGCTCGGGGTTTAGGGCCTCCCAGTTTTGATATAATTTTTAGGTAATCTTGTCTCTTTGGGTCAGTATATTTAAAATAACTTAGTATATTTTGCGCCGAGGCAATAGGCGTTAAGCCTGCTGCATCTTTTATATTTGTTTGTGCATTCGAGGTTATCAATTGTGAAACTATTCTGAGATCGCCAGAGTTAACGGCAAAATAAATAGCGGTTTGCTGAACTTTATTTTTTATATTTACATTTGCTTTCCTGCTTATCAGAAAGCTTACAGCCTGACTGTTACCGGGTCGCGATGCCGCTATCATAAGAGGTGTATTTCCCAATTCATCTTGCACATTTTTATCTACACCTTTATTTAAAAGATTTTGCATTTGCGTTATATTGCCGGATCTTGCCGCACTAAAAAAAGCTTCTTTAGGATTTTTTACCCTCGAAAAAAAACTAAGCGCATTATCACCAACTGACGTTTCACGTTTTTGTGCTTGTGCAATGGTTGCGGAAAAAGTGCTTAATCCTAAAACTGTTAATGCGCCCAATATTGTGCGGCGAGGGAATAAGTTTTTCATGCGATATTCCTTTGCAAGTTTAAAAATATTATAAAGGAATTTATACAAATATGATTTTATAGAGTCAAGAAAATCTTATTTAACCTGAATGCAAATATTAAATTTTCAATAAAAAAAGAGGCGGTGGGATGCCGCCTCTTTTTAATTAATAGCTTCACGCAATAAAGGTCAGGATATTAACCATTCCCCGCGATGTCGACAGAAACGGCCTCCAGGCCTTTTTCCGCCTGACGCACCATCATTCTAATGGGCGTGCCGGGTTGCATATCTTCCGGCATCAGGTTGGAACGTGACAGGGCGGAGCGGTGAACGAAAATATCGTTACCGCCATCCGCAGGTGCGGCGAAACCAAAACCGCTTTGCGGTTTAAACCATTTCATTGTGCCATTGATTTCACGTTCGGAACCATCTGGAACATAAGGCTGTGCATCCTGTTGCGGTGGGCCGCGGCGTGGGCCACGATTACCGAAACCGCCGTCACGGTCGCCAAAATCACGCCTAGGCGGACGGTCACCAAAATCGCGGCGCGGTCCGCGCGGTCCACCGCGGTCATCACCACCGCGACCACCACCGGCGCCACCGCGTTCGCCGATCGCATTGGGATCGCCGACAGAATGGATTTCCTTGATAGCAATGACCTGTTTGCCGCGCTGAGCATCGCCGATTTCAACGGTCAATTCCGCACCAGGGTACAGCGCAGGGTTACCCGCTCGCGCCACTGCTGAAGAATGTAAGAAAATGTCACGATCGGCACCGGTCTGGCTGACAAAGCCGAAACCCTTAATCGGGTCAAACCACTTTAAGGTTACCTGTACCACTTCACCGCTGCCAGGCGTGGCAGCAAAACGATCCGCAAAACGATCCAATTGAATGACTCACTGTTAAAGTTAATTGGCCACAACATATGACCGGATACATTTATACCATAGGTTGACCGGCCGCGCAAAGAGATTTTTTGGCCTGACGGATGGTCAAGTTTAAAGACCATAAGTTCGGGGAAATAAAAATTGATTTCGGCCTGTTTCATCAATATGATAGCCCGTGAGGATCATGATTATAGACCGTGTCAATTTATGACACCTTTTTGGAACGTTTGATTTTGGCATTTCCCATTCCCGGCCTAGGATATTTTCGTTGGAAGCAGACGTGGGGTTTGAAGGCACGGCATATGGTAAACAATTAGGATTAGTTGAAGCGCTTTGGGATATATAGGCGATCACGAAGGGGCCTGGCGGAATAGAGCTACCAAGCTTTACGGTTCAAGATATTGTGTTGGATGATAACTAGTAGGGAGTATCTAGGCGGATCAGAACTGCGTTTACGGAGCGCTTATATCCTGGTCTGGCTGAACTTCGGGGTTTTCGTGCGCCTAAACCAATTATAGGCTCAAGCTGTAATCTTTAATAACGGATTTTATTATCCCGCTTGGCGGAGTGGACGCGGCATGCAAAAAGACAGGCATGAAACATAAATTGACGATTTTTGGTTTAGTCTTGGCGGCGATTGTGATCGCGGCAGATCAGGCCAGCAAATGGTGGGTGCTCCAGACGTATGGCGATGGCGGCACAGGCTGGCTGGCGGCCACTGTCGCGCCATTTTTTAATTTGGTTCTGGTTTGGAACCACGGTGTCAGCTTCGGTATGTTCGGCCAGCATGGTGGCGCGGGCCAGGATACGATTATGCCTTATTTGCTCATTGCCTTGGCAGCGGTGCTGGTGGCCTTTGTTACGCGTTGGCTGTTGCGGGCTGAAAAACCGGCGGAGGCTGCCGCGTTCGGTTTAATTATCGGCGGCGCGATCGGCAATATTATCGACCGCATCCGCTTAGGCGCCGTGCTGGATTTTTTGGATTTCCACATCAACGACTGGCATTACCCCGCCTTTAACATTGCCGACAGCGCCATTGTCGTGGGTGCAGGCATCATCTTGTTTCTCTGGGGCATCAGCGCTAAAACAAAAGCATGAAGCGTTTGATTTGTGCTGTTTGTGTCTTGCCGTTGCTGCTTTTGGCGGCTTGCGAAGATGTGAAAGATACGGTGGGTCTGGGCCGTAATACGCCGGATGAATTTACCGTGGTGCAAAATCCGCCGCTAGCCATGCCGCCGGATTTTGGCCTGCGTCCGCCGGCCCGTGCCGCAACCGGGCCCAAGGTTGAGGCCGCGCCCGCCGTGGCTGCTGCGGCCGTGGGGGCAGATATTAAGGTTGAAAATGCGGACAGCCCCGGTTTGGAAGCTTTTTTAACGCAGGCCAAAGCTGGCGAGGCCAAGGACGATATCCGTGCAACGATCGATCAGGAATCGGACGGCGTTGTGGTGAAGGATAAAGATTTCGTGGATAAGTTAATGGTATGGAAAGATTTCACGCCGCCGGATCCCACGGTTAATGCGCCCGCCGAGGCCGTGCGCGTGGATGATGCCAAGGCCAATGGCGGGTTCATTTCCGGTGACGGCGCGCAGTATAATAAGCCCAAAGCCAAAGCGCCGCTGGAAGGGGTGTTTAATTAAGGGGGGGGATATTTACACAATTGTTGAATTTATCCAAAAGCTAATGTGCAGACTTTAGGTGTGAATCTTTTAATTCTGCGAAGAACGGAATTACAAATTTCTTCTTCAGAACCTGCAACAACTTCTCCATATTTTTTGCCATCTGTTTTAGTAAGAGTTACCATGGTCGATCTACACCCAAACGGCTCAAACTCGATTTTTTCTACTTCATTTCCTGGAATTCAGCGCACACCTGCTAAATAATCGTCAAAAAACACCATGTGTAGCAGTGTCGTGCTAAAAGGGCCATTTCATTGTTCAGCAAATTGTTGAGTAATTTCTGATGATGCAACAAAATTAATCATTTTTAACGCTTTGTTCGCCATAAAATACCTCCAAACGTTTTCCGTTATACGAAATTTAATGTAGTCTCGCGTTAAAAGTCCCGTAATTTTCATAGAAATACTTTCATAAGCTTTGGCTATGGCCTTTCCCTAGTCTTTCTGGTGACATTGTGTTTCGGGCGAATATTCACTAAATCAAATCAAATGCTTAGTTACACCCAATCTGCCTCGGCCGAGGGCTCGCGCGGCCTGTTCCATCCGCAAAGTTTCACGCTGCCCAATGGCATGCGTGTGGTGCTGATCGAAAATCACCGCGCGCCAATTGTCACGCATATGATGTGGTACCGCGTCGGTTCGGCAGATGACCCCGTCGGTCAGTCGGGCATCGCACATTTTTTTGAACACCTGATGTTCAAGGGCACAGCAAAAATTCCGGCTGGAGAGATTTCGCGCATCATCGCGCGTAATGGCGGCGATGATAATGCCTTCACCAGTTACGATTACACGGCCTATTACACCAGCATCGCGGTGGACCGTTTGCCGCTGATCATGGAACTCGAAGCCGACCGGATGGAAAATCTGGCACTCGTGGATGAGGTGTTATTCACCGAACGTGATGTAATTTTGGAAGAACGCAAGCAGGTCGTCGACAGCCAGCCGATGCACCGCCTACAGGAACAGATGATGACGGCGCTGTTGCCGCATTTGCCCTATGGCACGCCCATCATCGGCTGGGCGGATGAAATATCCAAACTCGATAAAATCGCCGCCGATTATTTTTACGCCCATTGGTATGCGCCCAATAATGCGATCCTGGTGGTCAGCGGCGCGGTGACGATGGATGAACTGCGCCCGTTGGCCGAGAAATATTATGGGCCGCTGAAACCTAAACCGATGTTGCCGCGGTTGCGTCCGAAATCCGATCATTTGCCCGCGCCGCAACGTATTACGTTATCAGATCCAGCAGTACAATTACCGGTTTTGAATCTAGCCTATGTCGCGCCAAGCTATGGTTCTGCATCCGATGGCCGCGTGCCTTATGCACTAGAAGTGATGAATGAAATCATGTCTGAGGGAGCCACGTCGCGCTTATATAAATCCCTGGTGATGGAGCAGAAAGTCGCATCTTCGGTTGGCCTTTATTATAATGCGACGGCGCTTGCGGATAATGCGCTAATGGTTTATGCCGCGCCGGTACCGGACGTATCCGTGGATGAATTGGAAAAGGCGTTGCATGTGGAAATCCGCCGCGCAGTTTTGGGCGGCTTTACCGAAGATGAAATTGGGGGCGCAAAAAAACGCATGATCGCCGAGGCAACCTATGCGCGCGATAGCGTCAAACATCCGGCCTATTTATTCGGCATGGCTCTGACGACCGGCCAGGATTTGCAAGATATTGAAGAATGGCCCGAGCGCATTGCAGCCGTGGGTGCAGCTGAAGTTAACGCCGCCGCACGTTTGGTTTTTAACACTGAAAATTTTATCACCGCGATTTTGTTGCCTGGGGAAAATAATTAACCATGACGCATAATTTACCCATCACCATCGTCACTTCGCCCGGCGGCATTACAGCCTGGCTAGTCGAAGACCGCATGGTGCCAGTGATTTCGCTGCAATTCGCTTTTCGCGGCGGCAGCGCACTCGATCCGGCAGATAAAGCAGGCCTTGCAAATTTGGTAGCTTCCACCTTGGATGAAGGGGCGGGAAATTTGCCCTCTTTAGAATTTCACCGGGCATTAGAAGATCAGTCGATTTATTTATCCTTTTCCGCTAAGCGCGATGATTTTCATGGTGGCGTCAAAACGCTGCGTGATAATGCGGGTGAGGCATGGCGGCTTTTAACTCTGGCGCTCACACAGCCACGTTTTGACGATGAAGAAGTGGCGCGCGTGAAGGAACAACTAATTTCCGATATTCAGCATCATTATGCCGATCCATCCTGGGTTGCGCAGCGCACATTGAATAAAATGGTTTATGCTGGCCATCCCTATCAACAGCCCACATCAGGATTTGAGGAAACGGTTGCGCGCCTGACGGCGGATGATCTGCGTGTTTGGGTAAGCGAACGTATGGCGCGCGATAATCTGGTGGTCGGGGTTTGCGGTGATATCAGTGCGACCGATCTGGCACCGCTATTGGATCAAATTTTCGGTACGCTTCCCGTGCAATCAAAAACGTTTGAATTGTCGCAGGTAACGTTGGCGGCAACGGGTAAAAATTTTACCGTCACGCGTGGAATTCCCCAAACTCGTGTTGTCATGGCGCAACCGGGAATCCCGCGCACTGATCCAGACTGGTTTGCGGCTATGGTGATGAACTACGTTCTGGGTGGCGGCGGATTTAATTCACGCCTAATGATGGAAGTGCGTGAGAAACGCGGGCTAACTTATGGGGTCAGCAGCCAGCTTAGCCACAATAAATATGCCAATATTATGACAGTTGGCGCGGCGACAAGCAATGAAAATGCCGCGGAAGCTATTCGCATCATAAAATCCGAATGGCAAACCATGGCCAATGACGGCGTCAGTGCAGAAGAATTAAAAAACGCACAAACCTATTTGACGGGCTCACTGCCCCTGGCGCTGACTTCGACGGATAAAATCGCGGATTTTATTTTGCATTTGCAGGTTGAGCATTTGGGTATTGATTATCCTGCCCGGCGGCTGGAAAGGTTGGGCGCGGTCACGCGCGCAGATGTGGCGCGGGCAGCCAAACGATTATTAAATCCTGAAGCACTGACCCTCGTCGCCGTTGGCCAGCCGCAAAATCTAATGGATAGCATCGCTGCACCCGATCCGGCGCAAGGGAGTCACCATGCTTGACAATCCACATATGTTGCCGGCATGGCAAAAACTGGCGCATATGCCGCCGACATTTGATGAAACGCCGCGACAATATCATGCCGCAGGCTTAACGTTGGATTTAACCACTGCTGGGTTTAATAACGACGTACAAAGTGAATTATTCGCATTGGCTGAGGCATGTAATTGGTCTGGTGCACGTAACGATCTGCTGTCAGGCGTTGCCGTGAACACATCAGAAAATCGCCCGGCGCTGCACACCGCATTGCGCGCCACGGAAAGTAAAATTCCCGCCATGGTATACGAAGATATTCGCGCAATTAGATCAACCATCTACGCGGCAATTGCACGCGTGCAGACATTAGGTGCTGTCGATATTATTCATATTGGCCTAGGTGGATCCGGTTTAGGCCCATTATTTTTGCGCAGCTTTTTTCAGAGTTTCATGGGAAGCGAATATCGCCTTCATATTATTATTAATGCTGACCCAGCAACGTTACGTAAGATTCAAAATCAATGCGATCCCAAAAAAACCATCGTCATTATTGCCAGTAAAACATTTATGACTGAGGAAACTATATTGGTGGCAGAGTATTTGAAGAAATGGTTAGGTGATATGCGCCGCATGTTTGCCATCACCGGGCAGTATATGCGGGCACAGGGGTTTGGTGTGCAGCCTGATCATATTATTCCCATGCCGGATTGGCTGGGTGGGCGTTTCAGCATGTGGGGCGGTGTGGCCTTGCCAATTTTATTAACCTTTGGATTAGATTTATTTGACCAATTAATTAGCGGGGCGCGCGCGATGGACGAGCATTTCGCCAATGCGCCGCGTGAGGAAAATCTGCCGCTTCTTTTAACACTTGCGCATATCTGGCAGCGTAATTTTATGCATTGCGGAGCGCGCGCAATTATTCCTTATGCAGATGCTTTGCGGCATTTGATGCCCTATCTCCAGCAGTTGGAAATGGAATCAAATGGCAAGGCTGCGGCTGTTTCCACAGCGCCGGTGATCTTTGGGGGTGTCGGCACAACGGTACAGCATAGTTTTATGCAACAAATGCATCAAGGTGGGGACATTACAGCCACGGATTTTATTATTGCAGATGAGATTCCTGGCGAGCCGTCTCTCAATGAATTTTTACGGCGCAGTGCATTGGCGCAAAGCGCGGCTCTTGCACATGGCGCGCCACCTGAATTTCCAGGTGGCCGGCCTAGCAATATGATTTTTATGCCAGGTTCAACGCCAGCAGCGTTGGGCGCACTTATTGCTCTCTATGAACACAAGGTTTTTTTAGAGGCGCAAATCTGGGGTATCAATTGTTTTGATCAGCCGGGTGTGGAACTTGGGAAGCAACTGGGACGTGAGATCGCGATTGGAAAGTTGCCACGCTCGACAGCTGCGCGGCTTGAGCGCTATAAATAATGCAGCATGAATTCCGGCACACATTCTCAACCGTTGCGGCCCGTTAATCAAGCGGAACTCGAAGTTATTTTTGCCAAGCATGAAAGATTTATGCAGGCGATAATTGGTGGCGCACGCGCAAGCTTTAATTTTTGCAATTTATCAGGCTTAAATTTTTCCAACCGAGATTTGGCAAACGCAGACTTCACGGGTGCTGTTCTGGCGCATGCGAATTTAATGCATTGCCGATTAGATAACGCAGTCTTTTTTTCTGCTGACCTGCGCTATGCAAATCTAGAAGGCGCGTCTTTGGTAAAAGCGGATTTACGCGGAGCCATTTTACGTGCGACCAATCTAGTCGGTGCAAATTTACAGGATGCGGATTTGCGTGACGGAAAAATTAATGAAATGACCCGAAAGGGCGAATTGATCGGTGGTTGGGGTGGCGGAAACGCGCGCCCAATGGGTGCCGATATGTCGGATGCGAATTTGATGGGGGCGAAGTTATCTGGTGCTGTTGCAGCCCATACGAACTTTAGTCATGCGAATATGCGCGGTTGCATATTAACGCGCGCAAATTTAAAGGGCGCAAATTTAACCGGCGTTGATTTGTATGAGGCTGATTTGGCAGGCGCCGATTTGCGGCAAGCTAATTTGCGTGGTGCAATATTGGTAGGTGCCAATATGGCAATGACAGAAATTGCCGGAGCGGATTTTACACAAGTTTTAACTGATACGCCGGCGGGCCGTTCTATTTTGGAATTGGATATTCCTGTGTCGGAATTGCTGCAGCAGCATTGCCTATGGGTGCAAAGCAGTGGTGCTGAAGGTAAGAAAGTGGATCTTTCGGGCTTTGATTTGCGCCCCGCATTTCCACTTATAGCGCCAGTATTCACAGCAATTAAGGCACATAATATCACTTTATATGGCTTAAAAATGCCCGGTATAGAAATGCAATTCGCGCAATTTGATGGTGGAGATTTGCGTGGGTGCGACTTTACTCGTGGGGACTTACGTGGAATTTCTTTGCGCGGGGCGGCCCTCAGCATGAGCAATCTATCGGGCACACGCTTGGGGCCGTTAGAATTAACGCCGGAGAAATTTAAAATGACTGACCTATCAGGAGCAAGCTTGCGTCACGTGAATTTTAAGGGGGCAGATTTGGCGCGTGCGGATTTATCAGGCGCTGATTGTTCTTATGCTAATTTTACGGGTGCGGATTTGCATGGGGTGAATTTCTTAAATGCCTATATGACTGGGTCAATATTGACTGATGCACGGCTGGACGGTGCGGATATGGGGTATTTGGCAGATGATAGCGAAATGATTAAGTAAGCAACGATTACAAATATCTTTTGCTTGTTCCTTTTTCTGTATTCCTTATCAATTATTCATGATTATTCAACGCCTGCCAGAGACAATTGTTAATCAAATTGCTGCGGGTGAAGTGGTGGAGCGGCCTGCAGCTGCGTTAAAAGAACTGATTGAAAATGCGCTTGATGCGGGTGCGCGGCAGATTGATGTTGAAATCTTGGATGGTGGGCGAAGTTTATTGGCCGTCCATGATGACGGCAGCGGTATGAATGCAGATAATTTAGCGTTGGCAGTTGAGCGCCATGCAACCTCAAAACTGCCGGATTTAAATTTATCAAACATTCAGGACCGCGGTTTTCGTGGTGAGGCCTTGGCTGCCATTGGTGCAGTGGCACGATTACAGATTACATCACGGGAAAAGTCTGCGCGCGCTGCGAATATGATTTCTGTTACAGCTGGGAAAATTTCCCCAGTCGTCGCGGCATCCCGCGCGCCAGGCACGAGCGTTGAAGCGCGTGAGATTTTTTTTGCTACGCCCGCACGGTTAAAATTTTTAAAGGGAAATGCGGCAGAGGCTGCCGCCGCGCGTGAGGTGGTGGAGCGTCAGTCTCTGGCTGCGCCGCAGTCTGGGTTTCGTTTGGCGATCGACGGCCGTGCTGCGTTGAATTACCCTGCGCCAGGTTTAGCAGCAGAAGATCCAGCACGCGCGCGTGTCCAGCAGGTCATGGGTGAAAGTTTTATTGCCAATGCGCGTGACGTTCTGGCGGAAATGAATGGGCTCCAATTGCGTGGCTGGGTATCATTGCCGACGCATTCGCGCGCGACGGCCGCGCGGCAATATTTTATTGTGAATAACCGCGTCGTGAAAGATAAGTTATTAATTGGTGCCGTGCGTGGTGCTTACGGTGATCTGTTGCCAACAGGGCGTCATGCGGAACTGGTTTTATGGCTGGATGTGCCACCTGCGGATGTGGATGTGAATGTTCATCCTGCCAAAACTGAAGTGCGTTTCCGCGATGCCACCGCCGTGCGTAATATGCTGGTTAGTTCCATTCGCCGCACCTTGCATGATACATCGCAACAAACATCGACGCATTTATCCGGTGCAGCGTTCCGGTATTTCCAATCACGTCCGCAGTCGTTGCCGCAATTTTATCGGCCGTCCGGACTATTTGAAGATGTGCCATCCGCACAATATGATGCTGGTTCAGTGCAAGAAAATATAGATGACAGTTACCAGGAAAAATTCCCGCTGGGCGCCGCGCGGGCCCAGGTGCATGAAAATTATATCGTCGCGCAAACCATGGATGGGTTGGTGGTGGTGGATCAACATGCCGCGCATGAGCGGTTAGTTTATGAAAAGATGAAAAAGAATTTGCTGTCGGGCGATGTGCCCGCGCAACAGTTATTGATTCCAGAAATTGTAGAACTGTCGGCGAATGCCAGCGCGGCATTGCTCGCACAAACTGAGGCGCTCGCGCGCCTCGGCCTCGTGATTGAATCGTTCGGCAATGGTGCGCTGATGGTTCGTGCGACGCCTGCGCTGCTTGGTGAAGTGAATGCGCAAAACCTGCTGCGAGATTTAGGAGATGCCTTGGCGGATGAGGCAGATGATGCGGACCTGTTACGCAACAAACTGGAAAACGTTGCGGCGACGATGGCTTGTCATGGCTCTGTGCGTTCCGGGCGCCGCCTGAATGCGGCAGAAATGAATGCGCTGCTACGCGAGATGGAGGCGACACCCAATTCCGGCCAATGTAATCACGGACGTCCGACGTATATTGAGTTGAAACTAAAAGATATTGAAAAACTTTTTTCGCGACGATAACAATTGTTATCTTGGAAGCTAGCGCAGCTTAGCACGCCGTAGCATGGGGAGGGCGACTTAGCGGGCTGGTATCCGGTCCCCCACAATTAAGCTCTTCCCCTTCATGGGATCCCGGCTCTACGTCACTGCGTGCCTTGACCAGGATGACATTACCACGTCCCATCACCCTCCGCATTCTCATCGATCACTTTTTGAAAATTAGTTTTTTCGGATTGTCCGGATTGGATTTTGGTTTCTGTCGGCGGGACTTCGGCGCTGTTCCATTTGATCATTTCATCGCCGATACTTTGTATCGTGGGTGTATCGTCATAACTCACGCTTGAAGCGGCGAGGGGCTGGGCCGGCATCGCTGCCGTCACGCGTTTCATATAATTAGCCCAAAGACGCGCGGGGAATGAACCGCCGGTAACTTTTTGCATTTTTGCGTTATCGTCATTGCCCATCCAAACAACTGTGGTCAGTTGGGGAATAAAACCCGCGAACCAAGCATCGTGATAATCCTGTGTCGTGCCGGTTTTGCCAGCCTGCGGGCGTCCAATATTCGCGCCCATACCCGTGCCGAAATTTACGACGCCCGTCATCATCATGGTGAGGGCGGCAACCTTATCCTGCGGTGCGACCTGTTTGCCTTCAAATGGCACGAATTGGTAAAGCTTTTCGCCCTTTGTATCTGTGATGTGATCGACAATATAAGTCGTGTGATACTGGCCAAGTTGCGCAATGGTGTTATATGCGGTTGCAAGCTCAATTGGCGCGACTTCACTGGTGCCGAGTGCGAGTGAGAGATTAGCGCCAACATCCGAGGTAATGCCTAGTGCATGCGCGATATCCACGGCACGCCCGACGCCTGCAAAATCCAGAATCCGTACAGCGACGGAGTTTAAGGAATTTGCCAGTGCAAAAGCCATTGGTACTTTGCCGTAATATTTACCATCAAAATTTGCGGGCGACCAGGAGCCGAACGATATTGGTGCATCCATGATCTCCGTGGCCGGCGTCAGGCCTGCTTCAAGACCAGCTAAATAAACAATGGGTTTAAATGATGATCCCGGTTGGCGTTTCGCCTGAAAGGCACGGTTGAAAGAACTGTCGTGATAATCTTTGCCACCAATGAGCGCCATGACGCCGCCATCAGGTGCGAGGGTAACCAAGGCTCTGGCTGACAT
>Ga0207695_10003800_pt1 | contig 20939 bp, 15 predicted proteins | sample KBSC54metaG_FD_184354 | JGI IMG/M metagenome (GOLD analysis project Ga0207695, IMG submission 184354) | Corn rhizosphere microbial communities from Kellogg Biological Station, Michigan, USA - KBS C5-4 metaG (SPAdes) (version 2) | ecosystem: Host-associated > Plants > Roots > Rhizosphere > Soil...
GGAGCTGGCGCAAGGCATGGCGGCAATGGCACGCGCAAGCCAACGAAAGCGAAATCCCGGCGTTGATGCACTTCGCCAAATGCCTGCGACCCTACTGGCGCGGAATCCTCAGTCGGGTGCGTTGGCCGATGCATACCGGCCTGCTCGAAGGCATCAACAACCGGATCAAGGTCATCAAGCGCATCGCCTACGGCTACCGCGATGACGCCTACTTCTTCCTCAAGATCCGCGCTGCCTTCCCCGGACTTGGGTGAAGAACCAAAAATTACCCCCGGAATCGCTTCCGGGGGTAATTGTGTAGACGACTATGCGACCTTCGATGTGGTTATGGCCGCTCGCTGCCCGATGAGGGGGGAGCCTGGTTCTGGCGATGCCCGCGCTCGCTCGCGGAGTGGGTCTGCGCAGCTGCGGAGCCGCTGGCCGAGGCGTCGGCGTTGCCGCTGGCATTGATGCCGTTCACCGTATTGCCGATTGCACCCGCGGTGCGGCTGGTGGACCGGACCGCCGTATTGGCGGTGTTGCGCACGGCCCCGCCGACACCACGGCCGACTTCGCCGGCTTGGCCTGCGGCCGCCGCGGTATTCAGCCCACCGCCTGCCATGGAGCTTGCGCCGGCATTGCCACTGCCGTTTGCAGAGCCGCCGGCGACGTTGCCGCTGCCGCTGGCCGAACCTGCGGCATTGCCGCTGGCGTTGATGCCATTCACCGCGCTGCCGACCGAACCTGCGGTGCGATCGGTGGACTGGATCGCGGAGTTGGCGGTGTTGCGCACGGTGCCGCCGACGCCGCGGCCGAGTTCGCCGGTTTGGCCCGCAGCCGCTGCGGTGTTCAACCCGACCGCAGCGTGGGCCGAACCGCTGGCTTGCGCGTTGCCCGCAGGGGTGGTCGCGGAAATCCCGGCTTGCTGGTTGGCGTCTGCGCCGGCGCGCGCATGGGTCGAGCGGTCCGCTGCATCGCGCACCCTGTGCGTCGTGCGGCGGGTGAACCGGTCGCTCTGTTGCCCCATTTGCTGAGCGGTCTGCATGGCAGGCGGTACGGGGTTGGGCAGCGTCTGGCGGGCACTCACACCCAGATTGCCCGCGGCCTGGCCGACGCCGCCCAGATGCACCTGGGCGAACGCGGGCGCGGCGAGCACACACGCCGCGGCGATGGACGCGGCGAAAAGGGTCTTGCGCATGGAATCCTCCGAGGGAACAGCGTGCGGCAAGCGCACGGTGATCCCGAACCTAGTCAGATCATGCCAACGGATGCTGAATTCCGGATCGCGCGATTCAGGGTGCAGACGAGTTGCTGAATCGTTCCGCAGCGCCAGCCGCCGAGTCGCTCAGTGCGCCGACGACCACGTCCAGTACAAGCCAAGGTACGCAACGGTATGCCGTGCGCCGGCCACGCAGCCGCCAGCGGAAAACAGCAAGCTGATGCGCAGAACATGACCCGCGAAGGCGTGGTGATCGACGTGCGCAACAATTTCGGCGGTTTCGTCAACGCGTATGCGCTGGACGTGCTGGCGCGCAAGCCGTACCTCAACATGACCTTTCGCGGCTTCGAGGATGCGCAACCCGCGCGCAGCATCCTGGGCCAGCGTGCGTTGGAGCGGCCGACGGTGCTGGTCACCAATCGCGTCACGCTGTCGGATGGCGAGGATTTCAGCGAAGGCTACCGCGAGTTGGGCCTCGGCAAGGTGGTGGGCGAACCGACCGCGGGCTGGATCATCTACACCAGCAACGAAAAACTGCTCGATGGCTCGACGGTGCGCTTGCCGTTCATCACCGTCACCACCGAGAACGGCCAGTCGATGGAAATGCACCCGCGTCCCGTGGACGTGCCGGTCGCGCGCCCGTTGGGCGAAGCGTACCGGGGCAAGGACAGCGATCTGGATGCGGCGGCCGGGACGCTGTTGCGGCAGCTCGGGCAATAACCGACGCCCCGCGTTGTTCGCAGAACCGCAAAATCCGTAGGGCGGGAGAAGCGCAGCGGATCCCGCCGCACGCAAGCCGCTTGCAGGCGGGATGCGCCGCTGCGCGGCTACCTCATGCCGTGCGCCACTGGCGCGGCCGCCGTCGATGTCGAGTTTTGCTGGGCCATCGCGGCGGCTTTTGCCCACAGGCCGTCAAGCTTGTTCTTGAGCCGCAGTTCGGCAATGTTGCGCATGCCTTCGTCGAGTTGCTTTTGCTCGACGTTTTCCGGTGCAACGGGTGCATCGGGCGCACGCGTCAGATTGGCGAGTTCGGGCGCCACCAGACGCGTGAGCGCGAAGTACGGATCGTTGTCAATGCCGGCCTGGGCCAGCACCATGCCCGGCAATTCCCACGCGGCGGCATCGCGTTTCACCGCGCGGTCCATGTGTGCGGTGTCGATCAGGATGTACGGCACCGTCTGCGTGAGAAAGCCGCCGCCGTTCTGGAAGCCGGCCTGCTGGAACGCGGGCACCAGTGCGGGCAGGTGGTCGCCGAAAAACAGGATCACGGTGCGCCGCTTGCGCTGCGCGAGTGTGTCGACCAGCCGTCCGAGCTGCTGGTCGGCGTGCTGCATGTGGTAGATGTAGTTCTGCAATTCCATCTTCGGCTGCGCATCGGTGATGGCGGCCGGCACCGGGATCGCATCACGCGCCTTCTCGTCGATGCCGTAGCCTTGATCGTATGGTCCGTGCGCCTCGATGCTGATGCCCAGCACGAAGCGGGGCGGCCCCGCAACCGGCAACTGGCGCAGCAATTCGTCGGTGAAGGATTTATCCGACATGTACTTGCCGTCGTTGATGGAATCTCCGGGCGGGAAGTCGGCGATCGATATGAACTTGTCGAAGCCGAGTTCCTTGAACGCGGTGGTGCGGTTCCAGAAGCCGGGGTTATTGCCGTGCACCGCCAGGGTGGTGTAGCCCTCGCCCGCAAGCAGCCGCACGACGCCGGGAACCGCCTTCTGGTTGATCTGCAGGTACGGAAACTGGACCTGCGGGAAATAGCGCAGCGACAACCCGGTCAACACTTCGAATTCGGTGCGGATGGTGCCGCCGCCGAAGGTGGGCACGTGCAGCCAGCCCGAGGTGCCGTACTGTTCGAGGCGGTGCAGGTTGGGCGTGAGATCGGTGCCGGGCGGATAGCCCTTCATGATCGTCGGATCGAAAAACGATTCGGACAGGATCACCACGATGTCGGGCTTCTGCGCTTCGGCGGGCGGGCGGGTCTGCGCGGCGATCTGCGGCTGGTAGTGCGCCATCAATGCCAGCGCGGCGGGTACGTCCGCCTTGCGATGTCGCGAGCCGTACTGCAGGTGGAACAACAGCAGCGAGCCGATCAGGCCGTCGTGCTGGCGGGTCGCCAACGGTGACCACGGCTGCATGCCCAACACCTTCGGGTCGTACACGCCGCGCCAGAAAGGGGCACCCACGATCAACGTGATCAGCGCCGCGAACAACACCATCGATGCCGCGCCGCGCCAGCGCTTCGGGTATTTGCGCCAGACCGGCGGCTCGAAGCGAAACCAGACCACCAGCAATGCGATCGCGACGATCGCCACCACCACCAGCAAGGCGATGTGCGGCAGGTAGCCCGACAGCAGTTCGCCGCCGCCATGCTTGAGCTGGCCCAGCATCCGGAAATCCGCGGGCATCAGCGGAATCGCGAGATTCTGCACCTTCAGCGCATTCACGCCGTAGACCAGCGACTGGATGACGAACGCCAGCGCGAACGACCACAACGCGCGGCGCGTCCACGCCAGCAGCGCGAATGCCAGCAGCAGCCCAGGGAGTGCGTTGCAGACCATGCGCAGCGGCGCATTCCACCACGGCACCCACGCCGGATAATTCCACAGCGCATTGGGCAGCATGTCGGTGCTGCCGTCCAGCCACGACGTGCACAGCACGAATGCGATGGCGAGCACCACGATCAATGCGACGCGGGCGGCCGGCGCGTGGTGCGCCGGTTCGGGCGTGGAGGCGTCTGTCATGCGAACGGCTGGTGAAGGACGATCGGGAAAGCGTACCCGACCGGATATGAACGTTTCACGGGGCCACGCGTTGACGGAACGTTCGCGGCGGCTGTTGTCCGGGGGTGCCGCGATCATGGATGATCGCAAGACCATGCCGCCGCCCGCGCTCAAGCATCTGGTCGACGAACGCTACGCCGAACTGGCGGCGCGCTGCCGCGCCGCGGGCGTGGCGATGCACGACGACGCGGGCGTGGGCGAGCGGGTGCACCGGCTGCTGCTGGCCAGTGATTTCGCGTTCGAGGCCTTGCGCGCCGACCCCGCGCTGCTGACCGCGGCGGGACTCGAACGCCTGCGCGACCCTGCGCCGGCCTCGGCGCGTGCCGATCCATTGAAACACGCCGGCGACTTGTTCGCCGCGCTGCGGCGATTCCGACGCGCCGAAGCGTTGCGGCTGGTGTTCCGCGACGTCAATGGCCTCGATGAAGTCACCGACACCCTGGCCGGCACCACGGATCTGTACGAGGTGCTGATCGCCCACGCCCTCGGTCGTGCGGAAGGCGTTGTGCGCGCGCGCCACGGCACGCCGCGCAACGCCGAGGGCGTGCCGCAGGCGCTGGTGGTGTTCGCGCTGGGCAAGTTGGGCGGCGGCGAACTCAACTTTTCTTCCGACGTCGATCTGGTGCTGGCGTACCCCGAAGGCGGTGCATCCGACGGCACGCGCCCGCTCGACAATGCGGAATTCTTCACGCGGGTCGCGCGCGATTTCGTGCGGCTGCTGGCGGAGGCGACGGCCGACGGTATCGCCGCACGCGTGGACCTGCGGTTGCGGCCTTTCGGCGATTCCGGTCCGGTCGTGGCCTCGTTTGCCGCGATGGAGCAGTACTACCAGCGCGAGGGCCGCGACTGGGAACGTTACGCGTGGATCAAGGCGCGCCCCGTCGCGGGTGACCTGGTGGCGGGCAAGCGACTGCTCGAAACCTTGCGCCCCTTCATCTATCGCCGCTATTTCGATTACACGGCGCTGGCCGGCTTGCGTGACATGAAGACCTTGATCGATGCCGAAGTCGCGCGGCGCGATCTTGCCGATCACCTGAAGCTCGGCGCTGGCGGCATCCGCGAAATCGAATTCGTGGTGCAGTTGCAGCAGTTGATTCGCGGCGGCCGCGATGCGTCCCTGCGCGCGCGCGGCCTGTTGCCCGCGCTGGAGGCGTGCGCCGCGCGCGGCTATGTCGCGCACAAGCGCGCGCGCGCCTTGCGCGAGGCTTATCTGTTCCTGCGGCAACTGGAGAACCGCGTCCAGATGTTCGCGGATCGACAGACCCACACGCTTCCCGCCGAAACCGCGACGCGCGAACGCATCGCGCGCGGGCTGGGTCATCCGGATTGGCAGGCCTTGCTCGATGCCTTGAACCGGCAGCGCGAAAGCGTCACCACGATCTTCGCGGATGTCCTGCAACCCGAAGGCGGCGGGGATCACGATGGCGCGCGACCCAACGCGACCGGCGACGGCGCAAAGCTGTGGCAACATGCGCGCGAGGAAGGGCTCGAACACGCGATGCTGAAGGCCGCGGGGTTCGTCCCACCCGAGCCGTGCGCCGACGCGTTGCGTCAGGTTGCCGGCATGCACGGCCTTAGCGCGCGTGGCGCGCGGCGGATCGAGCATCTGATGCCCGACCTGATCGATGCGGCAGCGGCGACCTCCGCGCCGGCCGATGCGCTGGTGCGGCTGTGCCGGCTGGTGCAGGCGGTCGCCCGTCGCTCGGCGTATCTCGCGCTGCTGCAGGAACAATCGGCGGCGCGCGCGCGTGTGGCGGCGCTGTGCGCCGACAGCGCATTCCTGGCCGAAGATATCATCGCGCAACCGCTGTTGCTGGACGACGTGCTGGCGCCGCGCGTGGAATACCTTGCGCATGGCACGACCGACATGCGCGAGGAATTGGCACAGCAACTCGCCGTGCTGCAAGGCGGCGATGCCGAGGCAACGCTCTCGGCCATCGCCGAATGGCGCGGCAGTTATCGAATGCGCACCGGCCTCGCTTTCCGCGATGGCGCCGCCGACGCAGTGACAACGGCGCGCTCGTTGGCCGAACTGGCCGACACCGTGGTCGACGCCGTACTCAACCTGGCCCGGCGCGAACTCGTCGCGCAACACGGTCGTCTGCCCGGCGAAGACAGCGGCATTGCAGTGCTGGGCTACGGCAGCCTTGGCGGCGAAGAACTCGGTTTCAATTCCGACCTCGATCTGGTGTTCGTATACGACGCCGCGCGCGGCGAGGCAGTGAGCGATGGCCATCGGCCGCTCGACGGCGCGCGCTGGTACGCACGGCTTGCACAACGGGTGGTGCACTGGCTGTCGGCACCGACGCGCGGCGGCCGCCTCTACGAAGTCGACACGCGCCTGCGGCCCGACGGCGGCAAGTCGCTGCTGGTCGCGAGCCTGCCGGCATTCATTGCCTACCAGCGCGACCGCGCATGGACGTGGGAACAACAGGCGCTGGTGCGCGCGCGCGCGGTCGCGGGCGACGCGGCGCTTGGCGAGGCATTCGCGCGCGAACGCGGCGATGTGTTGCGTGCGTCACGCGACGCCGCGCAGGTCATCGCCGACGTATGCCGGATGCGCAGCGAGTGGCGCAAGCAGCGTGACCGGTCCGATGCCGGATCGCTGGATCTGAAACAGGGCGCCGGCGCGTTGCTGGATATCCAGTTCCTGCTGCAGGGCTTGGTGTTGCTGCACGCGCATGCTCATCCGGAACTTGCGGTGCGCGGCGACACGCCGCGATTGCTGGCGGCCTGCGCGGAAGCGGGCGTGATTGCCGCAGACGATATCGACGGGCTCGCCGTCGCGCATGGGGAATTGCTGGCGCGCGCGCTGTCGGCGACGCTGGCGGGCCAGCATCGCGTGGTGCCGCGCGACTTGGTGCTGGACGCGCGCTGCAAGAAGGTGCTCGAGATGGCGCATCGCGCCGGCTTCGACTTCGGCGCCGGATAACGCGTGCCTTTGGTAGGGTGGGTGACAACTCGCCGTTTCGCGATACCTTCCTTGCGAATCCAAGAGTGTCACCGATCGGCGAGAGACGCTGCGCTGCTCCCGCCCTACATTTTCGGTCTGCCCACCTCATCGGCGGGGTTCGCTGACACTGCTTCCGCCCTACAAAGCTGCGTAGGACGGGTGGCAGCCCGCCGTTCCGCGATACGCGGGTTGGGACACGGCATGCGGCAAACGGGAGTCGCATGCGGCACGCGAGCGGAACAGCTACGACGCGCGCGCCGCCATCCGCGTGCGCAGCTCGGCGGCGACGGCCTGGGTTTCCCGCAGCGCTGGCACGTCGGCGCGCGGTGAACCCGGTTCGGTGAGCAGTCCGCGTTCGCGCAGTGCGGCATGGAAGCGTGCGATCTTCTCCGGCAGCGGCGCGACCGTCGCGGTGTGCACCGGAACGCCCACCGCGCAGGCTTCGGAAAGCATGTTCACCGAATCGGGTGTCACCACGATGCGGTCGGCCCAGCCGAGCAGTCCCGGATAGGGATTGGCCCCTTCGCCGTTCCATGAAAAGCCGGGGAAATTCGCAAGTGCATCGCGAAGTTGCGCGGCGAACACGGGCGGGGTGCGTCGCGAGACGGTGGCCAGCACGCTGCCGTTTTGCGCGAGGCCGTGCACCGTTGCGAGCAGCGATTCCGCGAGCGCTTCGTCGAAGTCGATGCCGTGGCGCGGGCCGCCCACCAGCAGCGCGACGCGCGGGCGCGGCAGCGCCTCGAAATCGGGGAAAGCTTCGCGGCCGGATCCAAGCCAGGTGTCGTCGATCGGGTTCAGCGCGCCCACCGTGGCCAACACGTTCGGGCCTTCCAGCCGATCGTGACGCGGCGCGACCACGGCATCCCAGTGCCGCGGATCGATGCGCGGGTCGAGGATCTGGACGGTGTAGCAATCGCCACCCGACAGGTCCCGCAGCATGCGCGTCAGCAGCGCCGCGCTGCGTCCGCAACCGATCGCGATGTCCGGCCATGGCGCCTCGAAGTTCGCCCGATCGCGCGGCGCCAGCGCCAGTCTTCCGCCCGGAACGCGCCGCGGCGCGAACCACGCCCACGGTGCACGCAGTGGCAGCGCCAGCACGCGCGCCGGGACGCCCAGTGCCGACGCGAGCGCCAGCGCCTGGCGTTCGTTGCCGGCGGCGCCGTCGCTGATGACCCATGCGGTTTGGGGCGGTCGTGGCATCCGTCGCGCGCACTGAAAGGGATCGTGATTATGCGGGAGATCCGCGGGTTCACCACGGCGGCCATCCCAGGACGGTACCGCGGTCGAGCGTGTACCGAAGGACCGGAACCTTGCCGGTGCCTGCATGCGTCGCCCGGGGTCGAGGAGTTGTCGCTGGACGTCACCCCGCGCGCGGGGTGACGCGGGGCGTCGACGCGCTGCGTTAGAATCGACGGTATCGATTCCCGGATAGCCAGCATGTCTTCCCAGCCAGCCCCATCCTTTCCCGTCGGCGAACCCGCCAACGCCAAGCGCCGTTACGAGGTCACCGAAGCGGACCTGCCGCTGGCCTGCCCGCTGCCGGAAATGACGCTGTGGAACTCGCATCCGCGCATCTACCTGCCAATCGTGGACGACGGCGGCGCCACGGTATGCCCGTATTGCGGCGCGCAATACGTGCTGAAGCGCGCCGGCGCGCCTGAATAGCTGGTTGCGTCGCGCGCGGCGTTCATGTGGCGGGCCGAGTGTTCGGGCTGGCGGCCTGAACGGCCCCCGGTGATTTCCGACGGTCGTTTTGATGCCGGACGGCAGGCTGCGTCCGAACCCGCGCCGCAATCCAGCGCCCGCCTTGCCTCGGCGCATTTCTTGCATACTTCTTGGGCATGCCCATCGCCCTCGTCCCACAGGGACCCGTGACCGAGCCCGCCGCCATGCCGCGCCACCTGACCGTCGTCCAGTTGCTGCCGGCACTGGAGAATGGCGGCGCCGAGCGCTCGACGCTGGAAATCTCGCGGGCGCTGGTCGCGGCGGGGCATCGTTCGGTGGTGATTTCCTCCGGCGGCCGCATGGTCGAGCGGCTGGAACGCGAAGGCGGCGAGCACGTCGTGCTGGACGTCGGCACCAAGTCGCTGCGCAGCGTGACCAAAATCGGCGCCTTGCGCCGCGCGCTGACCGATATCGGCCCGGACATCGTGCACGCCCGCTCGCGGGTGCCGGCGTGGCTGGCATGGTTTGCACTGCGTGGCATGCGTCCGCGGCCGCATTTCGTCACCACGGTGCATGGCCTGAATTCGCCCGGGCGCTGGAGCGGCATCATGACCCGCGGCGACCGCGTGATCGTGGTGTCGCAGACCGTGCACGACTTCGTGCTGAGCCACTACCCGCGGGTGAACGCGTCCCGGCTCACCGTGATTCCGCGTGGCATCGATCCGGAGGCGTTTCCCTACGGCTATCGGCCGGACGACATCTGGCGCGACCAGTTTTTTGCGGAATTTCCGCAGCTCGCCGGCGCGCCGCTGTTGACGCTGCCGGGACGGGGCACCCGCCTGAAGGGCCACGCCGACGCGATCGCACTGGTGGCAGGTCTGCGCGAACGCGGCGTGGATACGCGCCTGTTGCTGCTGGGTGTCGCCGAGCCCGGGCGCGAGGCGTACCTGCGGGAATTGCAGACGCTGGCGCACACGCGTGGCGTCGCCGACATCGTGGCGTTCTCGCCGCCGCGCAGCGACGTGCGCGACGTGTTCGCGGTGTCCGATTTGATCCTGCAGCTTTCCAACAAGCCGGAAAGCTTCGGCCGCACCGTGATCGAAGCACTGTCGTTGTGCCGGCCGGTATTGGGTTATGCGCACGGCGGCGTCGGCGAATTGCTGGCCGAACTGTATCCCGCCGGCCGCGTGCCCGCCGGCGACGTCAACAAGCTGATCGACCGCGCCGCGGAGTTCGTGGGCCGCGCGCCGCCCATCCCGCCGATGCAGCGCTACCGGCTGGCCGACATGCAAGGTTCCGTGCTGGCGCTGTACCAGGAACTGGCGGCGGAACCGCGCACGTAATTCATCCGCGCGTTCTGCTCCGGCGCGAAATACGGATACCCGTTTGCGCTCAGCGTAGCGTCCGAAGGACGCGAATCGAAGCGTCAACTCAAGGTCCTTCGACTTCGATGCTTCGCGTCTACGCTCCGGACGAGCGTCACTCAAGCTGAAACCTCCCTCATTTGCCGCTCCGCTTGGCTGCGCGCCATCGACCCGCGACAATGGGGGCTTGTCCTCAGCAGGCCCAGCCGTCCATGTCCGACACACCCCAGATCATCTACACGCTCACCGACGAGGCACCGTTCCTCGCCACGGCCTCACTGCTGCCGATCATCGATGCGTTCACCGGTTCGGCGGGGATCAATGTGGAGACGCGAGACATTTCGCTGGCCGGACGCATCCTGTCGCAATTCCCGGACGTGCTGAAGAACGGCCAGAAGCTATCGGACGATCTGGCCGAGCTGGGCCGGTTGGCGCTGGAGCCGTCCGCCAACATCATCAAGCTGCCCAACATCTCGGCCTCGCTGCCGCAGATGAAGGCCGCGATCCGCGAATTGCAGGGCAAGGGCTACGCGCTGCCCGACTACCCGGATGAGCCGAAGAACGATGTCGAGAAGGACACCAGGGCCCGCTACGACAAGGTCAAAGGCAGCGCGGTGAATCCGGTGCTGCGTCAGGGCAATTCCGATCGCCGCGCACCCGCATCGGTGAAGGATTACGCGCGCAAGCACCCGCACAGGATGGGCAAGTGGAGCAGCGATTCTGAAACCCATGTCGCGCACATGGAATCCGGCGATTTCTACGGCACCGAAAAATCGGCAACGCTGGCCAAGGCCGGTGCCTTGAAGATCGTGCTGGATGGCGACGACGGCAAGCAGCGCGTGCTGAAGGAAGGCATCAAGGTGCAGGTCGGCGAGATCGTCGATGCCGCGGTGATGTCGCGCCGCGCGCTGGCCGCCTTCATCGATGCACAGATCGCCAATGCGCGCGCCTCGGGCGTGCTGTTCTCGGTGCACTTCAAGGCCACCATGATGAAGGTATCCGACCCGATCATGTTCGGCGTGGTGGTGGAGGCCTTCTTCCGCGATGTGCTGGCCGCTCACGGCGACGTGCTGAAGCGCGCGGGGTTCAATCCCAACAACGGGATGGGCGATCTCTACGCCTGCCTCGCGAAATTGCCGGAAGACCAGCAGGCCGCGATCAGGGACGACATCGAAATCCAGTACGGCAAGCGTCCGAAGCTCGCGATGGTCGATTCGGACAAGGGCATCACCAACCTGCACGTACCGTCCGACGTGATCATCGATGCGTCGATGCCGGCGATGATCCGCGATTCGGGCAAGATGTGGAACGCCGATGGCGAACGCCAGGATTGCAAGGCCGTGATCCCCGATCGCAGCTATGCCGGCATCTACGCAGTGGTGATCGAGGACTGCAAGGCCAATGGCGCGTTCGACCCGGCCACGATGGGCAGCGTGCCCAACGTCGGCCTGATGGCCGACAAGGCCGAGGAATACGGCTCGCACGACAAGACCTTCCAGATGCCGGTGGGCGGCGTGGTGCGTGTCAGCGATCAGGACGGCAACGCGATTTTCGAGCACAAGGTCGAGGCCGGCGACATCTGGCGGATGTGCCAGACCAAGGACGCGCCGGTCGCCGACTGGGTGAAGCTGGCGGTGTCGCGCGCGCGCATTTCGGCGACGCCCGCGATCTTCTGGCTGGACAAGCGCCGCGGGCATGACGCCGAGGTGATCAAGAAGGTCGAACGCTACCTGAAGGATCACGACACGTCGGGACTGGACATCCGCATCATGGCGCCCGAAGACGCGATGCGGCATTCGCTTTCACGCATCCGCGAGGGCCGGGACACGATCTCGGTGACCGGCAACGTGCTGCGCGATTACCTGACCGACCTGTTTCCGATCATGGAGCTCGGGACCAGCGCCAAGATGCTGTCGATCGTGCCGCTGATGGCCGGTGGCGGCCTGTTCGAGACCGGCGCGGGCGGCTCCGCACCCAAGCACGTGCAGCAATTCGTGGCCGAGGATTACCTGCGCTGGGATTCGCTGGGCGAATTCCTGGCGCTGGGCGCATCGCTGGAACACCTTGGCCGCACGTACGACAACGCCCGCGCGAACGTGCTGGCGCGGGCGCTGGACAAGGCGATCGGGCGTTTCCTCGAAAACAACAAGTCGCCCGCGCGCAAGGTCGGTGAGATCGATAATCGCGGCAGCCATTTCTACCTCGCGATGTACTGGGCACGCGCGCTGGCCGACCAGCAGGACGACGCCGAGCTGGCGAAGCGATTCGCCGCCTTGGCCGACAAGCTGGAAGCCGATGAGGACACCATCATCGGCGAATTGAACGGCGCGCAAGGCCAGCCGGTGGAGTTGGGCGGCTACTACCGGCCCGACATGGGCAGGGTAAGTGCCGCGATGCGGCCGAGCGCGACGTTCAACGCGGCGCTGCAAGGATTGCGTGACGGGGTGTAGATCGCCGGCGGTCCCGTTTTCGGCGCCCGGTATGCCCCGATCACGTGCTGCATTATCGTGGGCGCGCTCTCGACTCGCCGCTTGCCATGTCCCAATCCATCCGCACGCATTTGATGACGGTCCTGCGTTCGCCGCTCACGCCGATCTGGCTGGTGGTGTTCCTGCTGCCGTTCGGGCGTTCCAGCGAATTGGGCACGCTGCTGTGCATGCTGGGAGCGATCATTCTTTTCTTTCGTGATCGCCGCGCGCTGGCCGGTCATGCCGGCGCACGGTTGTTGCTGTGGTTGTGGGCCGCGTACTTTCTGGCCGCGCTGGTTTCGGCGCCCGGCGCGATCGATCCCGCGCGCAGTTGGAACAGCGTGGCGGCGTACCTGCGCTTCGCGCCCTTCGGGATCTACGTGTGCTTCGCAGTGCGTCGCGCGACGCGCTTGAACGCGCTGTGCCTCGCCACCGGGATCGTGGTGGCGCTGTGGGCGCTGGATGCGTGGGTACAGATGCTGACCGGCTACAGCCTGGGCGGTCACGCCGAAGCACAGCGGCTTTCCGGCATTTTCGGTGCGGGGAACCTGAAGCTCGGGCCGGTGCTGGCGTCGCTGTCGCCTTTCGTGTTGTGGGCGGCGCGAAGACGCTTCGGTCGCGCCGGTTTGATTGCGGCGATGCTGTTCCTGCTGGTGCCGATCCTGCTTGCCGGCTCGCGCGCGGCGTGGGTCACCTACGGCGTGGCGCTGCTGGCGTTCTTCTGGATCGAAGCGCGCACGCCGCTGCGTTTCTTGGCCTGGATTCTCGCGGCGTGCGTGGTCGTCGTGGCGGCGATCGGCGTGGCGTGGAAAACCTCCGCGCGCTTCGATGCGCGCATGGATCGCACCTTCGCCGCGTTGCAGGACACCCGCCATGGACTGAATTACGCGAGCAGCGGACGGCTCGACATCTGGCGCGTCAGCGCAAGGATGATCGCCGCGCATCCGATCGTCGGCGTGGGCGTGCGCGATTTCCGCGAAGCGTATCCCCGCTATGCGTCGCCCAACGATCATTTCGTCACCGAAGAGGCCTGTGGCGTGGGGGAGGGCGCCTGCCATCCGCACCAGATCGTGTTGGAAGTGTTGAGCGATACCGGCGCGATCGGCCTTGCGCTGTGGTTGGTCGCCCTGGTGTTGGCGTTGCGCGCGTGGCGCAGCGTGGGGCCCGACGCACGCCGGCGCGCGTTTCCCGTGACCGTCGCCTTGGCGGTCACGGTGTTTCCGGTCAATACGCACCTCGCGTTCTATTCGGCGTGGTGGGGTTTGTTGTTCTGGTGGCTGCTGGCGTTGTGGTGCGCGGCATTGCACGTGGATGTGCCGGACGGCGCCCCCGTCAAACTGCCGCGGGTTCGGATGAAGGACCTGGCACATGGCGCGTGAAAAATTTTCGCTGGTGATCATCACACTCGACAACGCCGACACGCTGGAACACTGCCTTGCCGCCGCGGATTTCGCGGACGAAATCGTGGTGCTGGATTCAGGTTCCAGCGATGCAACGGTCGAGATCGCGAAGCGCCACGGCGCACGCACCGCGACGCACCCGTTCGACGATTACGGCCCGCAGAAGCAGCGCGCGATCGACATGGCCGCGCACGACTGGATATTGAACCTCGACGCTGACGAAATCCTGTCGCCCGGCACGCGCGCAGTGATCGAACACGCGCTGGAAAATCCGCACGCAGCAGGTTATCGCCTGCCGCGCCGCGAACGGATGTTCTGGAACGTGCAGCACCCTTGGAGCCATCGCAACGGCCACCTGCGCCTGTTCGATCGCCGGCGCGGGCGCATGAACGCGGTGCCGGTACACGCGGCGGTTGAAGTCGATGGTCCGGTCGCGACGTTGACACACGCCGACTTCGTCAACATGGGCGACGACAACATCGCCGCGCGCGTCGCCAAGATCAACCGCTATTCGTCCGGGATGGTGGCCGACAAGCTTGCACGCAAGCAACGCTTCAGCGGCCCGATGATGCTGGTGTATCCGCCGATCTTCTTCGTGCGGCAATACGTCTTCAAGCGCTATTTTCTTTCAGGCTGGGCCGGTTTCGTCGCCAGCGTGCTGGGATCGTTCTACGTATTCCTGAAGTACGCCAAACTGCACGAAGCACGAAGGACCGGGAAGCGGGAAACGGGCGTGGAGAGTCGGAACAGCCCGTAGCTTGCGCAGCCGCGCTTTTGCGGCTCCGGTTTCCACTCCCGTTCAGTACACCGGCGGCATCCCTTCCGGCCTTGTCTTGAACCGCTTGTGCGCCCACAGATACTGCGCGGGCGCTTCGCGGGCCATCCGCTCGACCGCGGCGTTGACGCGCGCGGTGTCGGCGACCACGTCGTCGCCCGGAAAGTTTTCCAGCGGTGCTTCCAGACGCAATATGTAGCCGCCTTCCGGCGTGCGGCGGTGGAAGAACGGCATCACCGCCGCGCCCGAGAGTCGCGCCAGATGATGCGTTGCGGTGATCGTCGACGCCGGAATGCCGAAAAACGGCGCGAACACCGAATCCTTGCCGCGCATGTCCTGGTCGGGCGCGTACCACACGGTGCCGCCGCGCTTCAGGTACTTGACGGTCGCGCGCAACTGGTCTTTGTCGAACATCGTGTCGGCGTAGCGCAGGCGCGCGCGCAGGACGTTCCACTCGAACACGTCCGAATCCATGCGCCGGTACATGCCGGCGATGCAGACGCGGCGCGAAATCAAGCGCGCGCACAATTCCAGATGCGAAAAGTGCCCGCCCACCAGCAGCACGCCACGGCCCTGCGCGCGCGCGGCTTCCAGATGCTCCAGTCCGTCGATTTCGACGTGCAGCCGCGCGAGCTTGGCATCGGGTGCAAACCAACCCAGCGCGAATTCGCCCAGCATCCGGCCCATTTCGCGGGTCGCCTCGCGGCGCAGCGTCTCGCGTTGCGGCGGGTCGAGTTCGGGAAAACACAACTCGAGGTTGCGGGCGATCACGTGACGACGCGTGCGCAACAGCGGCGAGATCGCGGCACTGAACGCCGCACCGAGTGCGATGATCCAGCGTGCCGGCAGCCACACCACCCCGCGGATGAAGCCGATGCCCAACCATGCCGGCCAATGGCGCGGCGCGAGCAGCTTGCGTGGAAACGGCGGTGGCACGGACATGGCGGGCGATGATAGCAACCAGTGGATTGCGGCAGGGCGGGAGAAGCGCAGCGCATCCCGCCGCAAGTGACCCGATGGCGGGTTGTCACCCGCCCTACGATTCAACCCAGCATCGCCGCAATCTTCGCCAGTTGCGCGGCCGCGACGTCGCGGCGCACCTGTGCGTCGGCTTCGGGATCGGCGCCATCGCGGCGCAGTTCGGCCGAGGGAAGCTCGTCGAGAAATCGCGACGGCTTCTGTTTGAACGTCTGCCCGTAACGCCGGCCCTGTGCGCTGTAGGAAAGATGCAGCAACTCCTTCGCCCGTGTGATGCCGACGTACAGCAGTCGGCGTTCCTCGTCCAGCCGACCCTCGTCGATCGCGCCCTCGTGCGGCAACGTGCCGTCTTCGCAGCCGATAATGTGCACCGATCGGAATTCCAGCCCCTTGGCCGCGTGCAGCGTCATCATCCGTACCGCGTCGCCACCATCGTCCTTGTCGGCATGGTTGAGCAGCGCGAGTTGCGCGGCCAGGTCGACCGCGCGCGCCTTGCCCGAATCCATCGCGCGGAACCAGTCCGTCAGTTCGCGCACGTTGCCGAGCCTGCGTTCCTGCAGCGCCGGATCGCGCGTGCCTTGAGCCAGATGCTCCACGTAGCGGGTGCGCTTCAGGACCTCCTCGACCAGTTCGGTGGCCTTGGCATGCTTCGCGTGCCGGGACAGTAAATCGACCAGGTCGACGAAACCCGCCAGCGCAGCGGCCGGTCGCGCCGACAGTTGCTGCAAGGCGGCCGGACTGTGGGCTGCGCGCAGCATCGAAAGGTGTGTCGATTGCGCCAGCTCGCCCAGTTTTTCCAGCGTGGTCGCACCGATCTCGCGGCGCGGCACGTTCACCACGCGCAGGAACGCCGCATCGTCGTCGGGATTGGCGACGAGCCGCAGGTACGCCAGCACATCCTTGACCTCGGCGCGGTCGAGGAAACTCAATGCGCCGGTCAAGTGGTACGGAATGCGGCTCAGTTGCAGCGCCTTTTCCAGCGGCCGCGCCTGATGATTGCCGCGATACAGCACCGCGCAATCCGACCACGCGAGTCCATGCTTGTCGCGCAGGTACATGAGCTGGGAAGCGACGCGCTCGGCTTCGTGCTCGGCGTCGCGGCATTCCATTACGCGGATGCGTTCGCCGTCGGCGTGCGCGCTCCAGAGCTTCTTCGGATGCGCGTGCGGATTGTGGGCGATCAACACGTTGGCCGCGCGCAGCACGCGCTGCGCGCAGCGATAGTTTTGCTCCAGCTTCACCACGCGCAGCTTGGGGTAATCCTGCGACAGCTTGTCGAGGTTGCCGGGATCGGCGCCGCGCCACGCATAGATCGACTGGTCGTCGTCGCCCACACAGGTGAACGCGCCGCGCTCGCCGGCCAGCAGTTTCAGGAACGCGTACTGCGCGGCGTTGGTGTCCTGGCATTCGTCCACCAGCAGGTAGCGGATGCGTTCGCGCCATGCGGCGCGCGCTTCCTCGTCGCGCTCCAGCACCGCCACGGGCAACCGGATCAGGTCATCGAAATCGACTGCATTGAACGCGGCGAGCCGCTTCTGGTACGCGGCGTAAAGTTGTGCGGCTTCCAGTTCGCGTGGCGCGCGCGCGGCGTCCAGCGCCTGTTCGGGCGTGAGGCCGTTGCTTTTCAGGCGCGACAGCAGCGAGCGCAACTGGAACAGCTTGTCGGATTTCACCGCCGCGCCTGCGAGTTCCTTCACCAGGCCCGCGCTGTCGTCGGCGTCCAGCACCGAAAAGCCACGGCGCAAGCCGGCGCGTGCATGTTCGATCTGCAGGAACTTCAGCCCCAGCGCATGGAACGTGCACACGCTCAGGCCTTCCGCTCCGTCGCTCCTGATGCGTTTCGCTACGCGCTCGCGCATCTCGCGTGCGGCCTTGTTGGTGAAGGTGATCGCGGCGATCTTCGCGGCCGGCACCAGGCCGCGCTCGATCAGGTGCGCGATCTTCTCGGTGATCACGCGCGTCTTGCCCGAGCCTGCGCCGGCCAGCACCAGCAGGGGGCCGTCGACGTACTCCACGGCAGCGCGTTGTTGGGGGTTGAGCATGGTTCGATCCGGCAAACAGCCGACAATGTTACCGTGTCGGCTTTCGCTTCCCTGAGGACTTCGACACATGGCCGCACCCGACTGGACGCGCCCGCACTGGAGCCGCGACGAGGCCAAGGCCATGCTGGTCTATTTCGTGTTCGGCGAATTTCCCGCCGAGCCGAAGCTCGACCTTACGGCGCACGGCAGCCACGGTTTGCCGACGGGCGTCGAAATCCTGCGCATTCCGAAGGACAGGCTGGCGCATTGGCAAGGCCATCCGCTGCGCGGCGCGATCGGCGGGATCCTGCGCGAAGGCAACCCCGGCGCCTTCGAGTCCGCGCGCAAGGCGCCCGAGTGCCTGATGTTGCGCGGTGAATTGGCCGATGCCGATTCACTCGCGTACTTGCGCGACACGCTGGGCGTCATCGCGGCGCTGCTGGATGTCGGCGGCGTTGCGGTGGTCGATCCGCAGATCCTGGAAATGTTCTCCGCCGACGATTGGCGCGCGCGCTACAAGGACGACGCGATCGCCACGCCGCGCAGTCACGTGCTGGTGCTGTGCCAGGACGACACCGGCGACACGGCGTGGATCAAGACCCGCGGCATGCGCAAGTTCGCGCGCCCCGACATCAGCATCCGACGCGTGCCGCAATCGGAAGTGCAGCGCGCGGGTGCGGTCGCGGCGCGGCTGGCGGACCTGCAGGCGCGCGGGATGCGCTTTGGCGACGGTTCGACGGTGGACGTCGAGGGATTGCCCGATGGCTTCAAGATCGAGCGTGGTGGTTCGCTGGACGATCCCGAGTTCAACAACACGCATCTCGAGATCGAATGGAAGATGTGAGGCCCCCGGATTCGCGCGCCATTCGGCGCAAGCCGAATCCGCGGGCGCGTTTGGCGCGAATAGCACGGCGACCCGCGCGCGCCCGGCGGAACCCTTAGCGAGAGCCCCGCTGCGCCGGTTCGTCGTCGGCACCGGCTGGACGCGACGCCCGATCGCGGGTGGCGACTTCGATCGTCCAGGCAACGACCTGCTGCGCGAGCGCGTCGTCGGCCGCGCCGAACGCCGCCACGATCTGCGGCACTTCCACTCCGGATGGATTCTGCGTGACCACGAAGCTGCGCGTCGCCAGCAGATTGCGTGCGCCGCCGCGCCGCAATTGCGCGTCGTAACGCACCACCACGACCGGCGAGCCGCCCCGGTATTCGGACTGGAACGTGCGCAGGTCGCCGGACAGGGTGTAGTCGGACGCGAAGTGGTCGTCGTCGGTGGTGACGGCGGGCAGCTTCACCGCCATAAAGGCGTCGACCAGTCGATGGCGGATCAGCAGCGCGGGCGGTTCGCTCCAGCGCGCGCCCTTGTAGGAACTGACCTGGCCCGGCTCGGGCATCACCATGATCCCGCCCTGGTCAAGCGCGCCGGTGGTATTGGGCGTATCCACGCGCAGGCTGAAATTCCCTTGGGGCGCGTCCGTGGCCGGCGCGCCGGATTCCTGGGGCTGCCAGACTTGTACCGGCGAAGCCTTGGGCAGCACGGAGCAGCCGGCCAGTAGCGCGGTAGCGCACAACGCGAGCAACGTGCGCGCGGCGGAGAACGATTTGGGCGCGGTCATGGTCGATCCGTCCTCAATGCTTGGGCGTGAATTCGGTGGCGTGATCCCGACCCAGCAGGTAACCCGCAGGATTGGCCTGCAACTGGGAAGTGATCTGATGGATGTCGCGCAGGGTCGAACGCAGTTCGCGCAACGTGGGTCCGATCTGGTCGACGCCGCGCAAGCCGGACTGCAGCGAGCCCTGGTTTTCCGTGAGCAGCTCGTTCAGGGTCTGCGTGGTCTTCTGCAGCGACGCCATCGCGGCGGCCGCGCGATCCAGGGTTTGGCGCCCGGGACCGTTGACCAATTGGTTGGCACCGGCCAACGTCTGGTTGAGTTCCCTGGCGGCGGCCGCGCCCTGTTGGATGAGGTTGCGCAGATCTTCGCGTTCTGCCGCGAGTGCGGTGGTGGTCTGGTCGATGTTGTCGAGCGTATGGGAAATGCGATCGACGTTCTGCTGCGAAATGATATGGCCAAGCCGATCGAGGATGAGGTTGAGCGAGGTGACCACGTCGGTACCCGAAGCCAGCAACTTGGTCAGCGCCGAGCTTTCGGACTTGATCTCCGGTATCGGATTGCTGGGCGTCGGCATCAACGGCTGGCTGGACGGCGCGCCACCGGTCAACTGCACGAACGCGACACCGGTGAGTCCGAGCAATCCCAACTTGGCGCGGGTGTCGACCTTGATCGGGGTGTCGGCGGCCACCTGGATCTGCGCCAGCACCTTGCGCGGATCCTTCGGGTCCAGTTTCAACTGGCTGACTTCGCCGATCTGGATGCCGTTGTATTGCACGGGGCTGCCCTTGGACAGGCCGGTGACCGATTCGGTGAACACGATGTCGTAATGGTTGTACTGCCGATTGAGGCTGGTCTTGCCCAGCCACAACGCGAACAGCACGGCCAACGCCACCACCACGAGGGTGAAGGCGCCGATCAGTACGTGGTGGGCGCGGGTTTCCATGTCGTTGCTCTCATGCAAGGGCGCGAACGGATTGTGCCGCCCGGCCGCGTGGTCCCTGGAAATATTCGCGGATCCAAGGGTCGTCGAAGCGTTCCACCTTGTCCAGCGAATCGGCCACGATCACGCGCTTGTGCGCGAGCACAGCGACGCGGTCGCAGATCGCGTGCAGCGAATCGAGATCGTGGGTGATCATGAAGACGGTCAGCCCCAGCGCGTCGCGCAACGTGCGGATCAACTGATCGAACGAGGCCGCGGCGATCGGGTCGAGCCCGGAGGTCGGCTCGTCGAGGAACACGATGTCGGGATCGAGCGCCAGCGCGCGCGCCAGCGCGGCGCGTTTCTTCATGCCGCCGGAAAGTTCGGCCGGGTACTTGTGCCGCACCTCGGGGCTCAGGTCCGCCAGCGCGATCTTCAGCGCCGCGACCCGCAGCGCATCGTGCAGGCTGAGCGAGGTGTGTTCCATCAGCGGTACGCGCACGTTCTCGCTCACGGTGAGCGACGAGAACAGTGCGCCATTCTGGAACAACACGCCGCAACGACTTTCGATGGCGACGCGCTGGCCTTCGGGCAACTCGTGCAGGTTTTCGCCGAACAGCCTGACGCTGCCGGCCTGTGGCCGCCGCAGACCCAGGATCGTGCGCAGCAGCACCGATTTGCCGCTGCCGGAGCCGCCCACGACGCCGAGTATCTCGCCACGGTAGATGTCGAGATCGAGATTCTCGTGCACCACCTGTTCGCCGAACTGGTTGCGCAGGCCGCGCACCTCCACCAGCGTGTCGCG
>Ga0207695_10003802_pt1 | contig 20935 bp, 19 predicted proteins | sample KBSC54metaG_FD_184354 | JGI IMG/M metagenome (GOLD analysis project Ga0207695, IMG submission 184354) | Corn rhizosphere microbial communities from Kellogg Biological Station, Michigan, USA - KBS C5-4 metaG (SPAdes) (version 2) | ecosystem: Host-associated > Plants > Roots > Rhizosphere > Soil...
CCTAAATCACATGCAATTCATGCCGCGTTGGAAAATTGGATTAATCCTAGCAATCACGTTGCTGGGCGCGATTTACGCCGCACCCAATTTGTTGCCGAATAATATTCTACAACACCTGCCGTCCTGGTGGCCGCACCAAACCGTGAACTTGGGCTTGGATCTACAAGGCGGCGCGCAATTGTTAATGAAGGTTGAAGTCGAAAAGGCGCTGGGCGATTATTACGAAGGCCTGACGGATTCCGTGCGCCGTGAATTTCGCGAAGCCAATATTGGTTACCGCGATCTGATGGCCCATGCGGATGGTTTGTCCCTAAATGTACGCGATACCACGCGCATAGCGGATGCAAAAGCCAAACTTCATAAACTGGATCCGAATTTAGACATCGCGGAATCCGACGGCAAAATTACCATGAAACTTTCCGATGTCGGCTTGAAGGCACGGCGCGACCAAGCCATGGAGCAATCATCGAAATCGTGCGCCGCCGCATTGATGAAACCGGCACCAAAGAACCTGTGATTGCGCGCCAGGGCACCGACCGCATTATTTTGCAATTACCCGGCGTCGATAATCCGGAGCGTATTAAACAGATCCTCGGCAAAACCGCGAAGCTATCATTCCATATGGTGGATCTGGATGCCGCGCCCGATTCACTGGTCGCGCCACCAGGCGATCAAAGATTGCCCATGCAAGAAGATCCGACAAAATTTTTGGCTGTGAAACAAAGCTCACTCATCACCGGCGATATGCTGCGCGACGCGCGGACCTCGTTTGATCAAAATGGCCAGCCAGTTGTGAGTTTTGAATTTGATGCGGTTGGCGCGCGGCGCTTTTCCGATGTCACCACGCAAAATGTCGGCAAGCCTTTCGCCATTGTATTGGATGATAAAATTATTTCTGCACCCGTGATCCGCGAACCCATTACCGGCGGCGCCGGACAAATCTCCGGCCATTTCGATACGCAAGGCGCCAATGATTTATCGCTGCTGTTGCGCGCGGGGGCCCTGCCCGCGCCGCTGACGATTATTGAGGAGCGCACGGTTGGCCCAACACTCGGCGCAGATTCTATTTTAGCCGGACGCAATGCATCACTCATCGGCATGGGCTTAGTGAGCGTTTTGGTCATTGTGTCATATGCGTTATGGGGCCTATTCGCCGTGGCCGCGTTGTTCGCCAATATGATTTTTATTTTCGCGGTGATGTCATTATTCCAAGCCACGCTGACGCTGCCCGGTATCGCCGGGATGGTCTTGACCATTGGCATGGCCGTGGATGCCAATGTATTGATTTTCGAACGCATCCGCGAGGAGTATTTGAATGGCCGCACGCCGTTGGCCGCAATAGATGCGGGTTACGCCCGCGCCATGTCGGCGGTGGTGGATACCAATCTGACCGCTTTTATCTCCGCGCTCGCGCTCATGTCTTTCGGTGTCGGCCCCGTGCGCGGCTTTGCAGTGACGCTGGTGATTGGCGTTATCACCTCACTCTTTTCTGCCGTGTGGCTCACGCGCCTGATGCTAATGACGTGGTTCAGCGCAACGCGTCCCAAAATTTTACCATTTTTGAAAACGAGTTAATCATGTTTAAACCCATTCGCCTAATCCCAGATAATCCGAATATCAATTTTCTGAAATTTCGCTGGCCCGCAATTACAATGTCATTCATTCTAGTTTTAATATCTATCGTCCTATGTTTCGCACCCGGCTTGAATTTCGGCATTGATTTTAAAGGCGGCCTGGTGATCGAAGCCAAGTTTAAAACTGCACCGGATGTCGCCGCGCTGCGCACGGAATTGAATGCATTAGACCTTGGGCAAATCACGCTGCAGCAGGTTGGCGCGGATGCGTCCGACGTCATGTTCCGCATTCCGCAACAGCCTGGCGGCGATGCGGACAATCAAACCGCGATTGCCGCAGTCCGCGCACATTTCACCGACCGCGTTGCCGAATACCGCCGCATTGAAGCCGTCGGCCCGCAAGTGGGCGGAGAGTTGATTAAAACATCTCTATATGCCGTATTATTATCAATTGGCGGCACACTGGCATACCTATGGTTCCGGTTCGACCGCGGCTTTTCCATCGCCGCCATTACGGCGCTGATCCACGATGTCGCGCTGACACTGGGTTTCTTCGCCATCTTTCATCTAGACTTTGATCTTTCCACGGTTGCGGCGGTGCTGCTGATTTCCGGTTATTCCCTGAATGATACCGTCGTCGTCTTCGATCGCATCCGCGAGGATATGCGCAAATATAAATCCAAATCATTCCTGGAAATCGCTCATATCGCGCTGAATGAAACGCTGTTCCGAACGATGATGACCTCAGGCACAACGCTACTTGTTTTGGTTTCGCTGTTTGTCTTCGGCGGCGAGGTCATCCGCAATTTCACCATCGCCCTGATCTTCGGCATCCTGGTGGGAACCTATTCATCCATCTTTGTCGCCACACCGGTGTGGCTTTTGCTAGAGAAGAAAAAGCCCAAGGCTTAATCCCCCTCCCCCGGCTCCGCACTAAAATGAACGGGATATTTATCCTGCATATCTTTAAATGCATCCGCATCCGCCGGTGCAGGTTTTTTACGCGTCAAATTCGGCCAGGGGCCAGTGGAATATTCCCGGTTTAGCTCCAAAAACTTCGCCGCCCGTCCATCCGTATCCGGCACGATGGCGTTAATCGGGCATTCAGGCTCACACACGCCGCAATCAATGCATTCGTCAGGGTTTATCACCAGCATATTTTCGCCTTCATAGAAACAATCCACGGGGCAAACTTCCACGCAGTCGGTGTATTTGCATTTGATGCAGGCGTCGAGAACGACAAAGGTCATGGCTGGCGGCGAATCTGTAGGTTTGCTATTTTTCCCCGCCACTATAGAAAGCCTGGGATGTTCCGTAAAGTTAGCTTTGAGATTCAAGTTGAGCGCGAGGGGCGCTGGGTGATTGAAGCCGCCGCCGAAGAGGAGGAAGAGGCCCATGAGGTATTGCAGCGCCTGATGCGCACCGACCTGGAGTTAACTGGCGCGAAGATTATGAAGCAAACGGTTTCCATGATCGGCAATAAGCGCGAAGGTGAGATTTTCATCCAAATGCGCGACACGCGAGACGCGCTCATAACCCTGACGGGAAATGCCGATATCGCGCCGTTGTGCAAGACCGCGAAAGAGTGTTTTGAGCTACCGGCCCGCATGGCCATGGCGCGGCTTTTGAAAATATTTCTGGATAAATTCCAAATCACACCACTGGAGTTTTTACATAGCCAGAGTTATCAGAAAAAATTTGACGAGATTAACAGCCTATATTCCGCCGCCTTTCACCAGGTTGGCGCGGCACAGGCGCGGCGCAAAGCTATGCCCAAGCAACAGCGTATCGATGAGCTGACAGAATTTTATAATCAAATCCAAACCCGCGCCAAAAAGTTTATCGAAATGCGCAAAAGCCTGCCCGGATTTTTGCCGAATGAAATTAACACCACCCATGCGGCATTATTGCGCAATAACAAAGACAGCGCATCGGCAGACTTTAACTATTTACTGGCCTTCCATTTTCAAACCGGTGAATATAATGCGCGTGAACAGAAGGTCAGCGCGATTATCAACTGGTTTGCACAGGCACAGAATGAACAGTTACGTAACTGGCTAGATGAATGGCTGGCTGACTTTTTATGTTTTCCTGAGGTTTTAACAGACTTGCTCGGCAAACAATTTAATTTTTATGAATTTCTGCTGCGCCTGACCGAAGTCATTTATGGTAATAAACAGCTCACAAAATCTACGGATAACGCCTTGCTTATTCCTCTGCGCGAAGTGTTCGCAGCACGTGGCTTACCATTGTCACGGGCGGTTTTAACGGACCGGCTCGTGCGTGAAATCCGTTCGGAAAAACCTCTCGACCGCAGGGATATTGAACGCGAAGAAACGCTGATTAAAGAACTTGACGAATCCATGCGCGATTCAAAAGGTCAGATATTGGGGGGCGGCGCGGCAGAAGAGGCTGTGAATTTACGTAAACTTCGTGAACGCAAACGCAAATTGCGCGCGCTGGGCATGGACGATGCCGCCGGGAATTTAGGCTGAAGCGGTTAAAAAATAATTCACACTGACGTCATTTGAAAGCGTAAAAAATGCCGCTCCCGCGCGGAACGGATTTGCGGCGAGGCCCGTAATGTTTTTCACCTGCAGTCTCGCGACTTCACAGGCAGCCCCCAGTTCGTACGGTCGAATAAATTTATTCCAGTCATGCGTGCCGCGCGGCACAATTTTCAAAATATCCTCCGCTGCAATTTTCGCCAGCAGCAATGATTTTGCCGTGCGGTTGATGGTGGAAAAAATGATCAGTCCACCTGGTTTTAATAACTGCGTGGCGGTTTTCACAAATGCGGCCGGATCCGCCACATGTTCCAGAATTTCCAAGGCAGTAATAATATTAAACTTTTGCCGTGGCGAAAACTCTTCTAACGCACAACACTGGTAATCAATTTCCAAAGCTTGTGCCGCTGCATGCGCGCGCGCAGCGGCAATCGCATTGGCACTGGTATCAATCCCCATCACCTGTGCGCCCAGCCGCGCGAGCGGTTCACACACCAGCCCGCCACCGCAGGCGATATCGAGAATTTTTAATCCGCCAGACAATTCGTCACTCTCGCGTACGCGAGAATCCAGGGAAGGTAATTTCAACTTAATATCTTTCAACGAGCCCGCGCCATGGATCCCCGCCTTCGGGGGGACGACGGAATAAGAGATGATTTGATTAATAATGTAAGAAAGCCGCACCGGATTCAGCATATGCAGCGGCTTGAACGGCCCTTGCTCATCCCACCACTCGCCGCCCACGGCGTCAAACTGTGCGACTTCGGCGGCAATACGGCTGCTGGCTTGATTTCCCATGGCATCTGATTTACCAAAGATACACTGGAAAAACCATGGCATTAATCGTTCAAAAATTCGGCGGGACGTCGGTAGGCGACATTGATCGCATCATGAAGGCGGCCGAAAAAACCAAGGCGGAATTTGAGCGCGGCCATCAACTCGCCGTGGTTGTCTCCGCCATGTCGGGCGTGACTAACCAATTGGTCGCCTATTGTGACGCCATTACTGCCGACCATGATACGCGCGAGTACGACAGCATCGTGGCATCCGGTGAACAGGTTACCGCCGGTCTATTTGCGCTAGCCCTACAAAAATACGGGCTGAAAGCGCGGTCCTGGCTCGGCTGGCAAGTGCCGATTGTCACAGATACCCAGCACGGACGTGCACGTATCGTTGACATCCAAACGGCGGATTTGATGCGCTGCATGGCAGAGGGTGAAATTCCGATTGTTGCCGGATTCCAAGGTTTGTCCGATGGCGGGCGTATTTCCACGCTTGGCCGCGGCGGCAGTGATACATCGGCGGTCGCGCTGGCGGCGGCACTCAAGGCGGAGCGCTGCGATATCTATACCGACGTGGACGGCGTTTACACGACGGACCCACGCATCGTGACGCGTGCGCGTAAAGTGCCGCGTGTATCATTTGAAGAAATGCTGGAACTGGCATCGGTAGGCGCCAAAGTTTTGCAGGTGCGATCCGTCGCCATGGCGATGCGCCACCGCGTGCGCGTGCAGGTGCTATCCACTTTTGCACCGGAAATCGGATCCGACCTGCCCGGCACACTTATTTCAGACGAGGATGAAATCATGGAAAAAGAATTGGTCAGCGGTTTGGCGTTTTCGCGCGACGATGCGAAAATCACATTGGAAGGCGTGCATAACCAGCCCGGTTTACCGGTTAGTGTTTTTGCGCCGCTCGCAGGCGCCGGAATTATTGTGGATATGATCGTCCAAGACGTGGCTATCGGTGCTGACGCGATTACGAATATGACCTTTACCGTGGGCAAGCGCGACTTGGCCGCCGCCGTCCGAACTTTTGAAGAAGAGCGCACCGCTGGACGTTTGCAATTTAAAGCCATCCATACCGACAGCGACATTGTAAAAATTTCCGCTATTGGCGTGGGCATGAAATCACACGCAGGCGTGGCGCTGAAAATGTTTGAAATACTGGCCGAAAAAGGCGTGAATATTGAGGTGATTTCCACATCGGAAATCAAAGTTTCCGTCTTGATCAAAGATGCCTATACGGAATTGGCATTGCGCGCGCTGCATACGGCCTATGGGCTTGATTCGGCAGAATAATTTTACTTTTACTTTCATCCATATGCGGGTATAATGCGGCGATGTTAAATCTGCCAAAACTTGATCTAGAAGATATCCGTACGCGGGCAAAGTCGTTGCCGCGGCAAATTAACTTGCCCAAATTGCCGTTTGATATCCGCTGGCCTGAGCTGCCGGACGCATACTTCCCAGCATTCCAGGAATGGATGCCAACCCTGGTCCATGTGCTGCGGCGCTTTATGCCGGAAGAATATGCTGAACGCCGGTTGAATGACTTATGGTCGCGCGGTACGGCATTTTTGGGTTGCAAATACGCTATCATGGGCGGCGCTATGACCTGGGTGAGTGAAGCGAATTTGGTGGCTGCGATTTCCAACGCGGGCGGTTTCGGCGTTTTGGCATCAGGTTCCATGCCGCCGGATATTTTGCGCGCCGAAATTCAAAAAACACGTGAGAAAACATCGCAGCCGTTTGGTGTGAATTTAATTACGATGCATCCAAAATTGAATGAATTGATCTCGGTCTGTGGCGAAGAAAAAATTTCACATGTCGTGCTGGCAGGCGGTCTGCCAGCATCAGCATCGATTAAAAGGCTAAAAGATTATGGTTGCAAGGTTATCGCCTTCGCCCCTGCATTGGTACTCGCAAAGAAACTGATTAAATCCGGCGTGGATGCGCTAGTGATTGAGGGGCATGAGGCCGGCGGCCACATCGGACCGGTTTCAACCTCCGTCCTGGCGCAGGAAATTTTACCGCATGTGAAAGAAGTCCCGGTGTTTGTCGCAGGCGGAATCGGGCGCGGCGAAGCCATCGCGCAATATTTGGAAATGGGCGCATCAGGTGTACAGCTCGGCACGCGTTTTGTTTGCGCGACCGAATGCATCGCGCATCCAAAATTTAAAAATGCTTTTATCAAGGCCGAAGCGCGCGACGCGACGCCGTCCATGCAAATCGACCCGCGCTTTCCCGTCATCCCTGTGCGCGGCGTGCAAAATAACGGCACAAAAAAATTTGCTGAGGCACAACGAGCGGTAATTCAAAAATATGACAATGGCGAATTGGATATGAAGGCTGCACAATTGGAAATCGAACATTTCTGGGCGGGTGCATTGCGCCGCGCGGTGGTGGACGGCGACATTGAAACCGGTTCCGTCATGGCAGGCCAGTCTGTGGGCATGGTGAAAAAGATCGAGCCTTGCGCGGATATCATCACGGAATTGCTCACGCAAACGCTTGCTACGCTAGCCTTGCAAACTAAAAGCTAGTTACCAAGAAGTTTGGCATCAAAATCCTTTCGATTCCCGATTACGCATGCTATTCCCGCAGCGTGCTAGCAAACGCCATTCAAAAAATCATACCATGGCCAGGCGGTGGGTCGCTCGTGCGCGTGGTGGCACGCCTTTTGCCGCATCTACGCGATGTCATGGCGGGAACGCTGGACACACATCAGAAACTACAACGCATCACGGATTTAATCGCATCGGAATTGCGCGCGGATGTTTGTTCGATTTATATTATGCGTGCAGGCGATATATTGGAACTCTTCGCTACCCATGGTTTGCGTGCCGAAGCTATTCACATCACACGCCTTCACGTTGGTGAAGGCTTAGTCGGTGAAATTGCCGCAACTCAGCGGCCACTCAATGTCAAAGATGCACCCAACGACGCGCGTTTTGCCGCGCGACCTGAAACGGGTGAAGAAATTTATCATAGTTTCTGCGGCGTCCCTTTATTACGCGATCAAAAAACACGTGGCGTATTGGTAGTACAATCGCGACGCATGCAAGAATTCGCCCCTGAAATGATTGAAGTTTTAACAACTGTAGCAATGTTGGTAACGGAATTGGTAGCTAGCACCGCGCTGGTCAGCCGAGATGAAATTATCACTAGCAGTTCCACCAGCCTGGAGCCCGTACGCGTACCCGGTATTTGCTTTAACAATGGGATTGCCGTTGGTCGCGCAGTTCGCCTAGCGCGTAAAGTTGTCATTCAAAATTTTGTTGCCGATGATGCTGATGCAGAAAACGTACGTTTTGATGCAGCGCTCGGCCATCTGCAAAATAATTTTGATACGTTGTTGTCTGGCACGGCGGAGGATTCGGCTTCTTATGAAATTCTGGAAACCTACCGCCTGTTCGCTGCGGATCGCGGTTGGCTGAGGAGAATCCGTGACCGTATCGCGCAAGGCCTGACAGCGGAAGCTGCTGTGCAAGCCGTACAGGATGATACGGTTACGCGCCTTTCATACGCAACGGATTTATATCTGAAAGAACGCGCCCAGGATCTTGTAGATGTTTCACAGCGCCTGATCCATGTGCTGCTGGGGGACGACGGTGCCGCACCCGAATTATCCGGCGGCACAATTTTAATCGCGCAGGATCTCAGCGCGGCGGATCTCCTGACTTATGATATGTCATTTGTACGCGGCATTGCGCTGGAAGCTGGCTCGCCCTCATCTCACGTTACCATCATGGCGCGTGCGATGGGCGTGCCGGTCATGGGACAATGCAAAAATCTGCTAGCGCAAGTTGAAGACGGCGACGTTGTTATCGTCGATGCTGATCAAGCGCAATTTTACATCGACCCGCCACAAGAATTAATTGAAGCCACCGAACAACGTCAATTTAACGCGCAAGCTGCATTAGCCAGCATGCCTGCTGCGCCGCGTGGGCCGGCGGTTTCGCGGGATGGCGTATATGTCGCCTTGAATATTAACGCTGGGTTGCTCAGCCACCTGCCCGATTTAAATGCGCTAGATGCGGATGGCATTGGTTTGTACCGCACTGAAGTGCCATTCATCGCGCTCGGCCGTTATCCGTCGGTGCATGAGCAATCACAAATTTACGCGCGCGTGATGATGGAGGCTGGAAACAAACCTGTCGTTTTCCGCACGCTTGATATTGGTTCAGATAAAAAGCTGTCCTATATGCCGCACTTGCCCGAAGATAATCCTGCCATGGGCTGGCGCGGCATCCGCGTCGGACTGGATCGGCCTACTCTGTTACGGCATCAATTCCGCGCGCTGATAATGGCATCGAATGGCCGTGCGCTGCGCATCATGTTGCCAATGGTAGCGGCGGTGGGTGAAGTGCAATCCGCGCGGCGCATTTTGGATATGGAATGTGAAAACTGTGTGCGCCAAGGCATTCCCATGCCCAAAGAAATTTTGTTTGGCGTAATGTTGGAACTGCCATCGCTGATGTGGCAAATGGATGAATTGTTGGCCGAGATTGATTTTGTTTCCATCGGTTCTAACGACTTGTTTCAATATACTTATGGTGTCGATCGCGGCGCGTCGCATTTGCAGGGTGTTTTTGATCCCCTGTGTCATGGTTTTTTGAAGATGCTGCGTGAGATTGCGCGCGCCTGCGCCGCTGCGAATATTCCGCTATCGCTCTGCGGCGAAATGGGCGGTCGGCCGCTCGAAGTTCTGGCGCTATTGGGCGTCGGCATCACCTCTTTTTCCATGTCGGCGCCCGCTCTGCCTGCCATTAAGGCCATGGTTTGCAGCCTTTCTATCCAGGAAATAAGGGATTTTATGCATCAAATTCTGGACATTACACCCGTTCAGGATTACCGTGCAGCGCTAAGGGCTTTTGCCAAGGACCATATCATGGACCTCCCGCCATTGCCCCAAACGCCGCCGCCCCTTGTGGGATAGGTGGGAAAACGGCACCTGCCCAAACAATAAGGGTATCTGCCCGACGAATAGGAGTTTTTGATGTCCGAACCACAACCTGCCGCTCCTCCGCCCCTACCGCGGCCGCCGCGTCGCCGTCCGCCGGATTTACAAGCTGCGCCAGCAAACCTGAATTCTGTTGCGCAAACGCTGCGCATGGCGCGTGAAGCAACCGGACAAAGTGTCCAAGAAATTGCCGATATTTTAAAAATCCGCCGTTTGTATTTGCAAGCAGTTGAAGATTCCGATTGGCCGAATTTACCCGAACTCGTTTACGCGCAGGGTTTTGTACGCAGTTACGCGGCTTACCTAGGGCTGGATGGCGCGGCGACAGCGTTACAATTTAAACGCGAATTCCGCGGCGGACCGCGCAGGCCGGAATTAGATATGCCGCAGCCGATTGACGATAACCAAACCCCAAGTTTTAAAATTATTGGTGGTGTTATCATTGGCCTATTCTTAATTTATATTTTGTGGGCCACCGGCCATCCGCGCCAAAAACCGGAAACCGTGCCGCCTGCGCCGCTGGAAGCGACTGTGCCTGAAACACAAGTGCAGCCTACACCAACTGCTGCTGCACCCGTTGTATCAACCTTCCCTACCACTGCACAAGTTTCAACAACTACAACAGCGAGATCAGCCGTTCCAGCACCCGCCGCTACACAACCCGCAACCACGCCACATCCGCCGCAAACCGGTATTGCTTACGGTGCGCCAACCGCAACGCGCGTGACGATCACCGCCGTGCAAGACAGCTGGTTACAGGTGCGCGCCGCAGACGGCCAAGTTGTTTTCTCCCGCGTCATGCGTCCTGGAGATTATTACCGCGTGCCGTCCGATGCAGGCCTGACGCTGACCACTGGCAATTTATCCGGCCTGAATTTTGATATCGACAGCCAAAATATCACGCCCTCCGGCGCGCCCGGCACAGTATTGCGCAATGTCCCACTGACGCCAGAAAACTTGTCGCAAACCCTGGGCACGATGACCAAACCCAATGTCTCTCAATAGCGAACTACGCCCCTACCGCACGATCAACCGCCGCCCGTCACGGCAAATTATGGTGGGCAAGGCTCCTGTGGGTGGCGGCGCGCCGATTACAGTGCAAAGCATGACCAATACTTTAACGACGGATGTTAAAGCAACAGTTGAGCAAATTCAAAAACTGGCGGTGGCGGGTGCGGATATCGTGCGTGTGTCATGCCCCGACGAAAACTCTTCCCGCGCGCTCAAAGAAATCGTGACGGAAAGCCCCGTACCCATCGTGGCCGACATCCATTTCCATTACAAGCGCGGCATCGAAGCCGCTGAATCCGGCGCGGCCTGTTTGCGTATCAACCCCGGCAATATCGGCGACCGAACCCGAGTGCGCGAAGTCGTCAAAGCGGCCAAGGATCACAACTGCTCCATCCGCATTGGCGTGAACGGCGGCAGTCTGGAAAAATACATTCAAGAAAAATATGGGGAGCCCTGCCCCGAAGGCCTGGTGGAATCCGCGCTGAACCACGCCAAACATCTGGAAGACGAAGACTTCCACAATTTCAAAATCAGTGTGAAAGCGTCCGATGTTTTCCTGGCGGTAGCGTCATACCGCCTGCTCGCCGCCTCGTGCGATTATCCACTGCACCTGGGCATTACCGAGGCTGGGGGCCTGCGCACCGGCGCGATTAAATCCGCCATCGGCTTGGGAGCGCTGCTGTGGGATGGCATCGGCGATACCATCCGCGTCTCGCTCTCCGCCGATCCGGTGGAGGAAATTCATGCGGGTTTTGACATGTTGAAATCGCTTGGCCTGCGTGCGCGCGGCGTGAATATTATCGCCTGCCCGTCCTGCGCGCGCCAGCAATTCGACGTCATCAAAACCGTCGCGGCACTCGAGGAACGCACCGCGCATATCACGACGCCGATGAGCGTTTCCATCATCGGCTGCGTCGTCAACGGCCCGGGCGAGGCCAAGCTGACCGACATCGGCTTCACCGGCGGCGGCGCGGGCACGCACCAAGTCTACCTGAAAGGTATCCCCGCGCACCGCCTGCAAAACGCCGACATCGTGGAACATGTGGTGGCATTGATTGAGAAAAAGGCGAGAGAGATTGAGGCAGCAGAAACGATGGCGGCTTAGTTAAATTCCGAACTCAAGCCTTCCGCCGCTAGCAGATGAAGGTGATGGAGCCATCGGAATACCATGTTTCTGCGCGAAAGCTGGATACCAATCCTGTGCCTGAACTCCAGCACGCAAAGCCGGAGACATTCTATATGTGACTGTTTCACCATCATCTTTATACCGCACCCAACCTGGAATAACCAAATGCCGAGCCATAACAGGCATACCTTCCCGCGGGATTTCCACACCACAACCTTGAATAGCTGCGCAAAATATATTTGTAAAAATGCGCAATGTATTCGACGACTGTGGCATATTTAGTATATCATTATACCGATAGAGTGAGCGCCAGACTTCAAAATCATTACGGAAGAATTCTGTTGGAGTTTTTGGTATGCGATTTAACAATACATGCTGCAATTCATTGCGGTGAAGCATTAGAAAATTACAAAATTGGTTATTATCTGAATATTCTTCACGCTGACCTTGCGGCAGCAATTCATTTATTTTAGTCATAAACTCTGCTGGCTGGTTTATAATATCTACGATTGTGCCATTAACATCTCGTGAATGATATCCAAATAAACGATAAACATCTTCAATGATCTCTGGTGGCAAACGTCTCCCTTCCTTCATTGCCGCACTATCTTCCGCATAACGCTCTTTTGGCAAAGGTGATGGCGTAAAAAAATAATATGGAAGTGGAATAGGTGCTATTGTTGTCCTATCATCAAAAATATTTTGCAGATATTTCTCATCTGATAATCCGCGAACTCGTTGGGCATTGTCCGAGATTTGCCACACCGGCGCCTGCGAGATAATGATTAACTTTTTACCATTTTCAGAACAAAGTTTGACCATTACATCGTAAAATTCAATCTGATCATTACTAATAAAGTCTTCCATCATACGTACTTCATCGAGCACAATGGTCTTAATACGCTCACACTCTAAAGCAGGTGAAAAAGCGGCATAAAATTGATTGAACAAAGGTGCTCCATTAGGCGCCGGAACAAAGGTATCCCAATCAGCATTTGTATTCACTTCACTCTGTACATACATATAAATATTTTTTAATATTTTATTACTAATTTTATTAGCACGATGAAGTCCTACCGTTATTAAATCCAGGATAACCGTATTATATTCACGCTCATCAGGTCCGTTTAACCAATATGAAAGAGAAGTTTTCCCAACACCCCAAGGTGCAACGATATACATCGACCCGTATTGATCTAAAACTGCTCGGGTATTTTCAATATCAAAAGGCGGAACGAAATCTACATACCGAACTCCCGTTAAACCGCGGTCAGGGAATCGCCTTTTAGAATTATCTTCGACCATTATTTATCCCTAATCTTAAGATTTATAGGATGATATCACCTTTTAGGCTACAAATAAAAGAAAATTTCCATGGCATTTCACCATTTATCCCTATAAAACAGCGCCTTAGTTTAAGATTCTGAGCCCCATGTCCTTATATGAAAAACTATCCGGTCTTGAAAAGCAGTTCACGAAAATATTCCCTCTTCCTTTGAGGGAGAGGGGCGCAATGTCTTAGTGAATGTAGCGTAGCGAAATAAGCTTAGACTTTGCTGAGTGAGGGGATAATTCTTGCCCTAAATCCAACTATCCGTTACAATAAAGCATGCACCGCATCCTACCTCACGTTGAAATCCCATCCCCCCTGCGCGAAGCCATCGCAGCGGCAAAGGGTACGGAATATTTGAACGGCTGGGCCTATGAGACACTGGCGCTGCAGGCTTACCGCGACGGTTTTATCAGCCGCGGGAAATTACGCAGCATCCTGGGCATGAACTTTGACGAAGGCGACGCTTATTTGAAATCCATCGGCGTGCCATATCGCATGACGCTGGAAGATGTGATGGAAGATTTCCAAACGGCAAAGCGTTTGCATTCATAATGATTGTTGTTTCGGATACCTCCGTCATCAATTATCTGGTGCAAATCAATCTCGCTGATTTGCCGCATCGCCTGTACGGCGAAATTTGCATTCCGGAACAGGTATTGGCGGAATTGGATCACGACGGCGCCTTGCCCGCCGTAAAAAATTTCATCGCGGCAAAGCCCACGTGGCTGACCATTAAGACCATGGATAGTATCGCGACCGGATTGGAAGATTTAGATATTGGCAAAGCCGCTGCCATCAGCCTGGTATTGTCGCTGCATTGTCCGCTTCTGGTGGATGGAACTGCTGCGCGGGCTCGGACGAAACAACTGGGCCTGACGGCATTTGGCGTTTTAGATATTCTGCTGGACGCAGCAGCGCAAAATATGATTAACTTTGCGGAAAGTTTGCAGCGTCTGCGCCGGACAAACTTTTATATTTCCGATGAGCTGGCGGAAAGCCTCACCCAGCAAGCAAATAGAAAATAAAATGTCCCTACACGAAAAACTATCCGGCCTTGAAAAGCAGTTCACGCAAATTGACGCGCAATTGCAGCAGCCCGACTTAAAACCCGCCGACCTGATGCGCCTGGGCAAGGAACGGGCGGAGTTGGAACCCGTTGTCGAAAAAATCCGCGAGCTGCAAAAACTGGAACATGACAAGGCGGATAACGAAGCCATGCTGTCCGATCCGGAAATGAAAGAACTTGCGCAGGGCGAATTGGATCTCATCCGCGCGCGCCTGCCGGAACTCGAACACGAAATTAAACTCGCGCTATTGCCGAGCGATGAAGCGGATGCGAAAAATGCCATCCTCGAAGTACGCGCCGGCACCGGCGGCGAAGAAGCTGCGCTGTTCGCGGGCGAATTATTTGAGATGTACCGCCGTTATGCCGACCACAAGGGCTGGCAATTCACGGTCGAAGAAATGACGGAGGCCGAACAAGGCGGGTATAAGGAAGCTATCGCGACCATTTCTGGCACCAACGTGTTTGCGAATTTGAAATTTGAATCCGGCGCGCACCGCGTGCAGCGCGTGCCGAAAACGGAATCGCAGGGACGCATCCATACCTCCGCCGCCACGGTCGCCATTCTACCTGAGGCCGAAGAAACCGACGTCGTGATCAACGAAAGCGATTTGCGCGTGGACACCTACCGCGCCAGCGGCGCCGGGGGTCAGCACGTCAATAAAACCGATAGCGCGGTGCGCATCACGCATATTCCCACCGGCACGGTTATTGCCTGTCAGGAAGAACGGTCGCAACATAAAAATCGCGCCAAGGCAATGAAGATGCTGCGCGCCAGGATTTACGAAACCCAGCGCGAAGCCGCGGCCAAAGCACAGGCGACATCGCGCAAACTCCAGGTCGGCTCCGGCGACCGCAGTGAACGCATCCGCACCTATAATTTCCCACAATCGCGCGTGACGGATCACCGAATTAACTTTACCTCGCACCAAATGGAACAAATTTTTGCGGGCTACGGCCTGGAAGAAATAATTAACGCTTTGATTACGGAAGATCAGGCTGACCGCCTGTCCGCCTTTGGAGAATAATTAATCCTTTTTGGATGGCCGCACGATGTTCGTTGGCACATTGGGCACGCCTTGGTTTTTCGCGGATTTCATCAAAGCATTACAGTTTGCATCATTGGCTAAATCGGGACTGATGAATGGTAAAATAGAAGCAATTGGAGTCAGAAATGCGCCCAGCGCCGCTGCCACACCTGTTTGGGCCGCTGCCGCTGCAGGATCAATCCCAACCGATGGTTTGAGCAAAGTTCCCATCACCAAAATCGGCGTCCGCAAGCGAACGAGGCGTGGTTCTTTGGGACTACCTTTCAAACGTATATCCAGATTTTCATTTTTCAAATTTACCGTTCCGCTACCCGTGGTTAAAACCACGCCCGTATCGAGCACAATGGTTCGCGCCGTCATGATGCCGTCCTGGGTTTTGAAATCCGCAATGCCGCAGCGCAGTGCTGTTTTGCTTTCATCGCCCGTCAATAATTCGCTGCCACCGACATCCACATCAATTCCCATCAATTCCGCCAGAGCACGGCGCATTTTTCCTTTCGGCGCCACAAATGTAATTTCGCCATTCGCGGTCGAAGCGGCACGGTGTACGGAATCACCAACGCCATGCAATTTCGCACGCGCAGAAAATTGCCCCTCAAGCGGCGGTGGTTTGATGTTGCCTGCAAAGTCTTCGAGATGTGCATTCGTCAGGCGGACATCGACATCCACCACGGGCACATCTTGCTGCGCATCAATTTGCGCAGTGCCTTCCGCGCGGCCTTGCGGCAAAGTCAGAGCAAAAGGTTGAAACTTCAATATCGCATCATCCAGATAAAAATCCAATAGCACCTGTTTTAACGGTAGGCCTGGCGCATTCACCGCTTCAGCTTTGTAATGCACTTCGGCATCCATACTGCGCACGCGGTTCACCTGCAGCGGCGCATCCGGCAAAAGGAAACGCGGTGCGATGACGACCGCTTCACCCTTCGCATCGATTTGATTTGAGCCGGCCGCCGTGCCGCCAAACAATGCGCCCAGATCTTTAAAATCCAATAACTTCGATTTTAAATCTGCGATAATTTTCGGCCGCTTGCCGCCTGTTTCAACTTTCAAATCCCCCGTTAGATCGCTACCTCCTAACTTGCCATCAAAATTGCTGAAATGGAATTCCTGGCCCTCGCGATGTAAATTACCTTGCACGTGATAATGCGGCGTATTGGGCAGTGCCAAACCGGTCAAATAATATAAATCCGCGAGATCATTTCCTTTTAAATCCAATTTCGCATCGAAGATATCCAGATCAAACGGTTTAGGGATGGTTCCGTTCACGCGGACTTCCGTTGCATTGAATTTAATATAAGTTTGAAAAACGTATGGCTGTTTGGGCTGCAGATTTAACAACGATGGTCCGGCCAAATTAAAATTCGCTGGTTTATTATTAAAGGTTCCTTCTCCACTTAATTGAAATTCCCGACCAGGCGTAGAGTTTTCAGAAGATTCAAATGCACCCTCAAAAGTCATTTTTTTGATAGCATCATTTATAGTCAATTGTCCATTATTGATCAATAAATGCTGGATGACTGGCAATTTAGTTGCGCCATTGTCATTGGCTGATTGTTGCTCGCTATTACTAAACACCCAGTTTGCTTTACCATCCGCTTGGCGTAAGAGCGCAACATTTGGATGTTCCAAGGTTAAATTGGTTACGATAATATCCCCGATTAATAAAGGGAAGAGTTTAAAATTAACATTGGTTTTATCGATCGCTACCATACTTTGGTTTTGCGGCGCCCAATCGGGATTACCGATATTCAAACCTTCCACAATAACTTGCGGTGTTAATGAAAAGAAATTGACGCGAAGGTCACCAGTAATTTTCATGTCGCGATGCGCCGCAGCTGAAGCCATTTTAGCTAATGGTTTTTTCAGCCAATTGGCATTTACACTCAAGACAATAGCGATACAAACTAATATTGCTAATAAAGCAGCAAAAAAAATACCCGTAACACGCGCAGCCTTTACCCATCTGTTGCGATTTGAAATATCCGGCATTTTTATATGTTAAAAACTTAATGATAAAAAAGTGATTATAGCGCCTACTATATTTTATTAAAAACTTACTCCCATGGAAATTCAATCCAAATATCTTGCGGAATTTCCTGCATGGCGAGATCCGCAAACGGGCGGCCGGATGGTTTGGCATACAGCACCGCGATAAAACTTTTGGGCAGTAGTTGGCGCACCGTTTGCGCTGTCGTGCCACGGTCCACCAGATCATCTATCACCAGGCAGCCTTCGCCATTGCCGGGCACGGTTTTGATGACGCGAACCTGCCCTTGAACTTTATCTTCGTAACTGCTGATGCCGACCGTATCGACATAAGTAATATCCAGCCGCCGCGCGACGATAGCAGCCGGCACCATGCCGCCGCGCGTAATAGCAATGATGGTGCGGAATTCATCCCGTCGCGGCATCAGTTCCGCCGCCAATTTTTCCGCCAGCGCCGCCGCCTCGTCCCATGAAATCCTCAGTTTATCGGCATAGGTCATGGCGCATCATATGGTGCCGCCGCAAACCTGTCACCTGAATTAATGATGCTTATGGTTGAGGAGCTGCTGGTTTCGGCGTTTGTGAGAACGGAGCCCTTATAATTTTCGCAAAAAAACCTTGATGAACATCGGCCGCAAACCCTTTACTCCCCCAGCCTGGATAAATTTTACCAGGCTTACCGTCAGGTTGTGGATCAGCGCCGCCCATCATAACCGTTACGTAGTGTGGCACGCCATTTAGTGGGCCAGGCAGATCCGAAATTGGAGTTATGCCACGCAAAGCAGCGTCAATATATACGGTTTGCGCTCCCACTATAGTCCGAATTTCTTCCTTCGTTGGAATCGGTTTTTGAGTTACTCTACGTAAGGCAGCACGGCCAGAATAAACAAACATCTGCTTTACGGTTTCCTCGCTTGCCGCGGTGAGAGCAGGGTTAGTCCCATCATTCAATTTTTTGAACACAGTCTGACTGCTCCGCAGCGTTCAAAAGTTTCGCGGGCAATTTATCTTTCAGCACTCCGGCAATAATAGCACAGAATAACCAATAATTTGGCCCCGCATTTTTTGGATCAGTGGGTGCTTTGAGAGTATAAAAATCTGTAACTGGCGCATCAGGAGATTCATCTTTGATTAGTCCATATGTCTTCTCAATAAATTCATTTTCTTCTTGTTCTGCAATTTCTTGAGGCTTCGTATTCGGATTTTTTGTTTGCAAGTTAGAATAAACTTGAACCACCGTTGCGATGCTGGCAGACACGAGCTTCTTGCAATCATCATCCGTCAGATTTTGCGCCTTTGCGCTTGGTATCGATGATAAAAAAGTGCCGCCGTGGTTAACAAAAGTCCAACCGATGCAATAGGTTTTCTAAGCATGATTAATCTCCATAGGCTCTACGTAGAATTACCGCCATTAAAAAAACCCATGCCAACGGCAAAAAGCAAGAAATTTAATGGTTGCAAGCAAATTTCTGGCTAGCCTGGCAGCAGCTCTTTCCCGCATATTAATTCTAATAAGTAGGTGCATTAACGGCATTTTTTAAAAAAGATTTGATCGCATGGGCCGCCGCCTTCCCGCTCGTTTCACGATCATTAAGGAGTCCGGGAAAGACTTTTGTTTCTCCTTTATACTTGCTAACCAAAACCTCAGCACCTTTTAAGGCTGCCGCAAAAATTTGATTGGACCTATCCTCATCAATTCCCGGCAAATCGTTCATATCTTTTTTGCTTTCCAGGACATTCAGTAATGGCTGGTTGTCGGCCATGATAAGCTGGTTAATTTTCTCCTTACTCATCCCATGGCCGAGACGTTTGCACCGAACTTGCTGTACAAGCCTTAGGCCAACAGGGCGCGCCTGCGTAACGAAAGCAGCCATGAAGGTATCGACTGAAAAATCAAGATTAGTTTGCTGGTTAAGTTTCTGAATATATTTTTCGCCTGTATCAATATCTGTTACGCCATTACCTGGCACAGTTGGCAGATTTTTTGACTCTGCAATAAAACCCAATATAACCGCTGCCGTCAGATAGGTTGCCGGTGTGATTTCATAACATACTGTGTGACTTAAATCTGACTTTAGTTCTTCTTTAACCTTCTCCTTAGGCGGTAAGGTAACTTCTGATACCACCCACGATGCCGTTTGCAACGTCTCTTGCGGCATCTCGAGTTGTGGCATTTGTGGCAAACGATCACCAATTGCATCCACTGATTGCTTTATCAAAAACTGCTGCGCTTTATTGGCTGCGGCTTCGGGTGTTTCATTTGGATGCGCCGTTTTTTCATTCGTATAAGCCCGGCCTGCGAGCATACCGATAAACACGGTTATATTTTTTAATTTTTCCACTTCTGGATCAAGCCCTGCCTGCTGCGCGCGCGGCGCAGTAGCCACTCCGCATGATGCCATTGCGCTGAAAATGGCCAGAGTTAAGTAAGTATTTTTCTTAAACATGATTAATCTCCATGGGCTATGGCATATAGTCGCCATCGGCCAGAAATATCATGTCTAGATGACAGAAAGCAAGAAATTTATTGTTGTAAAAGTAAATCTTGGCTTGTCAGTGCTAGGCCAAGTGGTGTTAGATAGACCAAATCCATGAGCAATATCGTCGCCCTTTCTGCCAACTTACCAGCCACCATGCGCAGCGGCACGGACCTTGCCCCGCCGTTCAATGAACAGGCAGAACGGGAGATGTTGGGCGCATTACTGCTCGACAATCGGACGATGGATGCCGTGGGTGATTTTTTGCGGGCAGAACATTTTTATGTGCCATCGCACCAGCGGATTTTTACCGCGCTGGAACGCCTGATTAATAAAGGCCAAATGGCCAGCCCTATGACACTGAAAGGATACTTTGGCGCCGATGATGATTTGTCGCACGTAGGCGGCGCCGAGTATCTGGAAGGTTTGAAAAATGCTGTCACGACGACCATTGGTATGGCCGATATTGGCCGCGCAGTTTACGATTTATATTTGCGGCGTGAATTGCTGGCCATCGGCGAACATATGGCGCAGGAAGCACGCCCCAATCCCACCCAGGTCGGCATCGAAGCCACACAGTTAATTGAGCAAGCGGAATCGCGGCTGTTTAATCTGGTCACGAGCGGCGAAACCGAACGCGGCTTTACCTCGTTTAACAAAGCGCTGGCAAATTCGATTGCGATTGCAGAAAAGGCATATCAATCAGATGGCCACGTGGTTGGCCTAACAACCGGCTTCACCGATATCAACAAACGCATGGGCGGATTGCATCCGTCGGATTTAATTATTCTCGCTGGCCGTCCATCGATGGGAAAAACGGCGCTGGCAACCAACATCGCCTTTAATGCCTCCCACGCTTATATCCGCAGCGATAAGGGCAAAGATGGCATACCCAAAGAGGGCGCGCCGGTCGCATTCTTTTCGCTCGAGATGTCCACCGAACAATTGGCGACACGCATTTTATCATCCGTCGCGCGCATTCCATCTGAACGCATCCGCCGCGGCGAAATTAAAAAAGAAGAAATGCTGCAGCTCTCGATGGCGGCGCGCGACCTGGCGGA
>Ga0207695_10003810_pt1 | contig 20902 bp, 22 predicted proteins | sample KBSC54metaG_FD_184354 | JGI IMG/M metagenome (GOLD analysis project Ga0207695, IMG submission 184354) | Corn rhizosphere microbial communities from Kellogg Biological Station, Michigan, USA - KBS C5-4 metaG (SPAdes) (version 2) | ecosystem: Host-associated > Plants > Roots > Rhizosphere > Soil...
GTGGTGGCGCCGCCGGCCTTTGTCCTGATCACCTATGAGCTGATGGTGCTGGGCGCGGTCTGCGCCGCGATCCTGGCCATGCTGATCGGCGCCCGCTTGCCGCGCCTGCATCACCCGATGTTCGAGATCGCCGACTTCCATTTCGCCACCGACGACAAGTTCTTCCTGGCGGTGCTGGCCGGGGAGGGCGCGTTCGACGCGGGCGCCGCGCGGCGCTTCCTGCGGACGCTCGCGCCGCTGCGCATCGCCGACGCGGCCTATGCGGAGACCGCGCCGTGATCCGGGTCCTGCCGATCGTCGCTGCGAGCCTGGCCCTGGCCGCCTGCGACCAGATGAACGCCCAGCCGCGCTACACAGCCTATGGCCGCGCGCGGCTGTTCGCCGACGGCAAGGTCAATCAGCTTGCCCCGGACGGCGCGGTCGCCCGGGAGGACCTTCCAGCAGCGGCCACGAGCGGCGAGCAGCCGCCGATGACCGCGGCGCTGATCGCCCGCGGCCGCGCGCGCTACGCGATCGCCTGCGTCCAGTGCCACGGGCCGGCCGGCGACGGCGACGGGGTGGTCGTGCGCCGCGGCTTTCCGCGGCCGGAGAGCTTCGCGAGCCCGCGCCTCAGGGCGCTCGGCGCCGCCCAGGTCGTCCAGGTCATCGCCCAGGGCAAGGGCGCCATGTACCCGCACGCCGACCGCGTGGCGCCCGCCGACCGCTGGGCGATCGCGGCCTATGTCCAGGCCCTGCAGCTCAGCCAGGCCGCGCCGGTCGCGGCCTTGCCGCCGCAGGATCGCCAGGTGCTGGAGTTCGCCGATGGCCGGTGAACGCGCCGGACCGAGGTTGGCGATCGGCGGCGGCCTGGCCGCCTTGGCGCTGTTCGGGCTTGTCGTCCTGGCAGGGGGCGCGGCCTGGCGGGCGTGGCTGGCCGCCGCCATCCTGCTGGCCGGCGTCCCCACCGGCGCGGTGGCGCTTTCCATGATGTGCCGGCTGATCCCGGGGTCCTGGCGTGAGAGTCTGGCCGAGCCGCTGGCCATCGCGCCTGGACTGCTGCCGCTGGCGGCGCTGGCCATGACGCCCGCCCTGCTGGCGCCCGGCCTCTTCTACGTCTGGCCCTCGGAGCCGGCGGAGACCGCCTTCCGGGCGGCCTACCTCAGCCCGGCGTTCTTCGCCCTGCGGGGCGCGGCCTGGTTCGCCGGCCTCGCCTGGCTCGCGCTCAGGCTGCGTCCAGGACGCGAGGCGACGGCGGTTTCGGCGGTGGGGCTGGTGCTGCTGGTCCCAGCGAGTTTGCTGATCACCACGGACTGGCTGATGTCGCTCGATCCGCACTACGCGTCCTCGGGGTTCGGGCTCTATGTGCTGTCGATTGAGATCGGCCTGGCGCTGGCCCTGGCGGTGGCCGCCGTTGCGGCGACCGGGCTGCCGGAGCGCGCCGGCGACGTGCTGGGCGGCGTCTTGCTCTGCGTCGTGGCGCTCTGGGCCTACCTTGGCTTCATGCAGTATTTCATCGTCTGGTCCGACGACCTGCCGCGCAGCGTCAGCTGGTACCTGCGGCGCGGCGGCGCCTGGGGGACCCTGGCCTGGGCGGCCATGGCCTTGAAGGGCGGGCCCGCCTCGCTGCTGGTGGCGGGACGGATGCGCCGCAACCCTGCGAGCCTGAGGGCCATCGCGCTCGCCATCGCGGGGGCCTCGGTGCTGGAGGTGGGTTGGCTGGTGCTGCCGGCCCCCGGCCCGCCGGCCGGGGACCTGGACGCGCTGCTGTTCCTGGCCATCGCCGCCGCCCTGGGCGCCGCCGGCCTCGGCCTGGCCGTGGTCGCCCGCAACCGCCGGGCCGCGCCATGAGCCACGAACCCACCGACGCCCCGGCCCGGAACGCGTTGATCGGTATCGGCGTGCTCTTCGCCTGCGTCTTCGCCGGGCTCGCCCTGGCCGCCGTTTTCTCCGGCGTCTTCGATCGATCCGCACCGCCGGCCCTTCACCGGGCGCCCGCGCCCCCCGCCCCGCGCCTCGAGGTGCGCGGTGGCTCCGACCTGGCCCAGGTCCGCGCCGCCGGCGCCCGCCGGCTTGCGACCTATGGCTGGACCGACCGCGCGGCAGGCCTGGCGCACATACCGATCGACCGCGCCATGGCGATCACGGCCGAAGGCGGCTGGCGCGATGCGGAGGCCGCGCCATGAGGGCGGCCGGCCTGATCCTGGTGCTGCTGGTCTGCGGCGGCGCCGCCCGGGCGGCGGAGCCGTTCGATCCCTTCCGCCTGGCGCGCATCGACGCCCGCCCGGGCGCGGCGATCCCGATGGACGCACCCCTGCGGGATGAGACCGCCCGCAGCGTCACCCTGCGCGCGCTCGCCCACGGCCGCCCGCTGCTGCTGGCGCCCGTGCAGCACCATTGCCCGAACATCTGCGGGGCGACGCTGGAGGGCCTGGCGCGGGCGATCAACGGCCAGGCCGCGCGGCCGGGCCGCGACATCGAGGTGGTCGCCTTCGGCATCGATCCGCGGGAAGGCCCCGCCGACGCGCAGGCCAGCGCGCAGCGCCTGGGTTCGGCGCTGGGTGGCCAGCCGGCCCATGCGGTCGTGGGCGGACCCGGCGACATCGCGGCCGTCACCGGCGCGCTGGGCTTCCGCTACGCCTGGGACCCGCGGCTGGGGCAGTACGCCCATATCGCCGCTGTGGCCGTGCTGACCCCCGACGGGCGGCTCTCCGCCTGGCTCTACGGCGTCCAGCCGTCCCCACAGGCGCTGAACGCCGCCGTGAACGCCGCGCGCCGTGGCGAAGCCGGCGGCCTTGGCGAGCAGCTCCTGCTGCTCTGCTACCATTACGCCCCGGTCCTCGGCCGCTATGCTCCGGCGGCGCTCGCCGCGCTGAAGATCGCGGCCGGCGCCTGCGTGTTGGCCCTGGCGGGTTTCATCGCCCTCAGCCTGGTCCGCGAGCGCCAGCGGAGCGCGGCGTCATGAACCCCTTCTGGCCCGAGCGCGCCTCGGTCTACGCCGGCCACATCGACCTCTTGATGTGGGCGTTCACCGGCGTCGTCGCCTTGCTGGCGGGCCCGGTCTTCCTGCTGATCCTCTGGTTCGCGATCAAGTACCGCCGCGGGCAGGCCGCCGACCGCGAGCATGTGATCGACCAATCCATGTGGATCGAGGTGTCCTGGGCGGTGATCCCCTTCGTCCTCACCGTCGGCTTCTTCGTCTACGCGGCCTGGATCTTCGTTGGCCTGCAGCGCGCGCCCGCCGATGCGCTCACCATCGACGTGGTCGCCAAGCAGTGGATGTGGAAGTTCCAGCACCCCGAGGGGCAGCGGGAGATCGACGACCTGCACGTGCCGGTGGATCAGCCGGTGAAGCTGGTGATGACCTCGCAGGACGTGATCCATTCGCTCTACCTGCCGGCGCTGCGCATCAAGCAGGACGTGCTGCCCGGCCGCTACACCAGCCTGTGGTTCAAGGCCGACCGGCCGGGGACCTACCGGGTCATCTGTTCGCAGTTCTGCGGGCTGGACCACTCGGTGATGGGCGGCCGTTTCATCGTCATGCGGCAGGCGGACTACGCCCGTTGGCTGGCGACCTCGCAGGTCGATGCGAGTTTGGCGGGCCAGGGCAAGGCGCTCTACGCGCGCCTGGGCTGCGGTGGCTGCCACGACGCACGGTCGGCGGTCCGCGCCCCGTCGCTGGTCGGCCTCGCGGGGCAGGCGACGCCCCTGCAGGACGGCCGGGTGGTGACCGCCGATGCGCAATATCTGCGCGACAGCGTGATGGCGCCCAATCGCGACGTGGCGGCCGGCTATCCCGCGGCGATGCCGACCTACGCCAACCTGATCGGCGAGGACCAGGTGACGGCGCTGGTGGCCTATCTGCAGTCGCTGGCCCCGGCCCGCAGCGGAGCCGCATCATGAGCCCCGTCCACCGTCCCGAAACCGTGGAGGAGCAGCAAAGCTACCTGCGCGCCGGCCACTCCCTGCGCTCGTGGCTGTTCTCCACCGATCACAAGCGCATCGCGCTGCTCTACCTGATCTCGATCAGCGCCTTCTTCTTCGTGGGCGCCCTGGCGGCGGCCGCCATCCGCCTGGAGCTGGTGACGCCGCAGACCGATTTCCTCACCCGCGAGGGCTACAACCGCGCCTTCACCATCCATGGCATCGTCATGGTCTGGTTCTTCCTGATCCCCTCGATCCCGGCGGTGTTCGGCAACTTCCTGATCCCGCTGATGATCGGGGCCAAGGACCTGGCGTTCCCGAAGCTCAACCTGCTCAGTTGGTACATCTACGTGCTGGGCGGAATCTTCGTGCTCTACACCCTGGCCGTCGGCGGCGTGGACACCGGCTGGACGCTCTACACGCCGCTCTCGACCCAGTTCGCCAACGGCCACGTGCTGACCATCGCCGCGGCGATCTTCATCGTCGGCTTCTCCTCCATCCTCACGGGTCTCAATTTCATCGTCACCATCCACACCCTTCGCGCGCCGGGGATGACCTGGGGCCGGCTGCCGCTGTTCGTCTGGTCGCACTACGCGACCTCGGTGATCCTGGTGCTGGCGACCCCGGTGCTGGCGCTGGCGCTGGTGCTGATCGCCGCCGAGCGGCTGTTCGGGCTCGGCGTGTTCGATCCGAAGCTCGGCGGCGACCCGCTGCTCTTCCAGAACCTGTTCTGGTTCTACAGCCACCCGGCAGTCTACATCATGGTGCTGCCGGCCATGGGCGTGGTCAGCGAGCTGGTCACCGCTGCGGCCCACAAGCGCATCTTCGGCTACGTCTTCGTCGCCGCCTCCAGCATCGCCATCGCCGGCGTCGGCTTCGTGGTCTGGGGCCACCACATGTTCGTGGCCGGCCAGTCGCCCTACGCCAGCGTGGTGTTCAGCTTCCTGAGCCTGGTGGTGGCCGTGCCCTCGGCGATCAAGGTCTACAACTGGACGGCCACCCTCTACAAAGGCGACATCTCGCTCGACCCGCCGTTCCTGTTCGCCATGGGCTTCATCGGCCTCTTCGTGATCGGCGGGCTGACCGGGCTGATGCTGGCCATGCTGGCTGTCGACGCCCACGTGCACGACACCACCTTCGTGGTCGCCCACTTCCACTACATCATGGTCGGCGGCGCGGTGACGGCCTTCTTCGGGGCGCTGCACTTCTGGTGGCCGAAGATCACCGGGCGGATGTACAACCTGGTCTGGGGCCGGATCGCCGCGGCGCTGATCTTCCTGGGCTTCAATCTCACCTTCTTCCCGCAGTTCGTGCTGGGCTACCTCGGCATGCCCCGGCGCTATCCGGTCTATCCGCCGCAGTTCCAGTGGCTGCACGACCTGTCGTCGGCCGGCGCCTCGATCCTCGGCGTCGCCTACGCCCTGCCGCTCGTCTACCTCGTCTGGTCGCTGCGCCGCGGACCGCCGGCGCCGGCCAATCCATGGGAGGCCTTCGGTCTGGAGTGGACCGTCCCCTCGCCGCCGCCGAAGCACAATTTCGACACCCCGCCGGTGGTCACCGGCCCAGCCTACGACTACCGGCTCAAGACCGTGCGGAAGCGCCGATGAGCACCGCCGCCGAGCGCCTTGAGCCTTTCGACCTGCGGTCGCAGAAGCGGCGCGCCGATCGCTTCGGGATGTTCGTCTTCCTGGCGAGCGAGATCATGCTGTTCGGCCCGCTGTTCGTGGCGATGGCCGTCTATCGGGTGCTGCACCCGCAGGCCGCGGCCGAGACCGCGCGGCACCTGAACCTCTGGCTGGGCGCGGCGAACACCGCGCTCCTGCTCACTTCCAGCCTGCTGGTGGCCCTGGCGGTGCTGGCCGGGCAGAACGGCCGACGGCGCGGGGTGGCGGCCTGCCTCCTCACGGCGGCCCTGCTCGGCGTCGCCTTCCTGGTGGTGAAGGGCGTGGAGTACCAGGCCGAGTACGTCGAGGGCCTGATGCCGAAGATCGGGCCGCCGTCCCCGATCGCCGGGCGCGCGCCCACCCTCTTCATGTCGCTCTATTTCGTCTCCACCGCGCTGCACGCCGTGCATGTCACGGTGGGCGCCCTGCTGCTGGCCGGGACCGGCGTCGGGGCGTGGAGCCGCCGCCTGCCACTGCCGAAGCGCGCCATGACCGTGGAGGTGGTCGGGCTCTACTGGCACCTGGTGGACGTGATCTGGGTGTTCCTCTTCCCGCTGCTCTACCTGGCGCGATGACCATGGGCGCCCAGGTCCGCAACCGGTTGATCGTCTGGGTCGCCCTGATGGCGCTGCTGGCGCTGACGGTGGCGCTCACCTTCGCGCCGCTGGGGGGCTTCAGGCTGGCGGCGAGCCTGGCCATCGCCACCGCCAAGGCGGCCTTGATCTACTGGGTGTTCATGGACCTGAGGACCGCCGATGGCCTGACCCGCATCGCGGCGCTCTGCGCGCTGGCGCTCCTCGCGATCCTCGTCCTGCTCGCCGTGATCGACGCGGCCGTGCGCGTGAGCGGCGGCTGACCCAGCTCGACCCGACGGGGCCGTTTTCGTTTGTGCGCCGCCTGCACGGCGTCATAGTCGCGCGACCTGCCGATCCCCTTAAGGAGCCCGTCCGATGGCCATCATGTCCAGCATCCTGGTTGCGGCCAGCCTCGCCGCGGGCCTCGCGACCGCCGCCACCGCCCAGGCGCCCGACGAAGGCCGCTATGTGTCCGCCACCGAGGTGAAAGCGCTGGTCGCCAAGACCAAGGACGGGCTCGCCACCGCCCCGGTGCCTACGGGGCCCGGCGCGACGGTGCTGGCCGCCCACCGGGACCGGCCGGGCGAGGTGGAGGTGCACGAGCATCTGAACGACGAGTTCGTGGTCCAGTCGGGGCACGCCGTCGTCCGCGTGGGCGGCAAGGTCTCCGGCAATCGCCAGACCGCGCCGGGCGAATGGCGCGGCGGGACCATCGCCGGGGGCCGCGCCTACCAGCTGGCGCCCGGCGACCTGCTTTGGATCCCCGCCGGCTCGCCGCACCAGGTGACGCCCAAGGGCGGACCCTTCCACTATCTGGCGGTGAAGTTCGCGGCCAGGCCCGCGCCCTGAAGACGCCCGCCTATTTGGCGAAGATCGCCTTGGGCAGCATCACGTGGACGCCCTTGTTGCGGTCCACCACCTCGGTGACGTCGACGTCGCCGGCCACGCTGGTCAGCATGTAGGCCTCGTCGCGGGTCAGGCCTTTGTGGGCCACCAGGAAGTCGACCATGTTGCGCACCGCCTTCACCATGGCGACCGCGATATCGTCGTCGAAGCCCATGGCGATGTAGTGGCTGGGGCTTTCCGCGCGCGGATAGGGCAGGGGCTCGCCCTTGTGCAGGATGAACTGGAAGGTCCCGACCAGCGAAGTCTCCATCGCGGTGACGTCGACCTCGCCGTTGCCCTGGCCGGCGTGGCCGTCGCCGACCTCGAACAGGGCGCCGTTGACGAAGACCGGCAGGAAGAGGCTGGTTCCGGCCACCAGCTCCTTGTTGTCCATGTTGCCGCCGATGATGGTGGGCGGGGTGGAATCCCAGCGGCCCATCGCCGGCGGCGGCGCGACGCCCATGCTGCCGAAGAACGGGTGCAGCGGAATGGTGATTCCCGGGCGGAAGTTCGCCACCATCCGCTGCCGATCCAAGGGGATGATCTTGGTGCGGCGGTAAGGGAAGTCGTCGCGCAGCAGGCCGGTCGCCGGGCCGAAGCCGTTGTAGGCGTAGGGGATCGCGAGGTCGATTTTCTGGATGCGGATCTCCAGGGTGTCGCCGGGCTCCGCCCCTTCGACGGCGATGGGCCCCGTCAGGATATGGCCGCCCGGGCCGCGGGCGGAGGCCGGGACGTGGTCGTAGACGTCGCGCAACGCCGGCTCGATCTGGTCATCCGGAACGCCGTTGGCCTTCAGGCCCGCCGGGCTGTTGGTGAGCAGGGTGTGCACGATTACCGTGTCGCCGGACCGGACGGAGAGCGCGGGCTTGGCCGCGGGGTCATAGTTGCCCCAGGCGACGGTGGCGGGCGTTACTTCCAGGGTGAAGGTCCGGCCCGGACCCTGGGCGTGGGCGGCGCCAGCGACGAGGAGAGCGGCGAGCAGGGCGGCGGCGCGTTTCGGACAGACGATCATGGAACTCCCCAACCAGGGCCGCGGCGCGGCGGCAGGACTATTGGACCGCCCGGGCCGGCGCGCAAGCCGGGGTGACCTTGACGGAAGCGGGCTGGGAAATCCGTCTCCGCCCAGCGAGACCGCGCCGGTGGCCTGGGCCGTCAGCCGGCGATCCGCACGATCTCGGTGAGCAACTGGCCCGGCGAGAAGGGTTTGGGCACGAAGCCGTTCATGCCGGCCGCGTGATAGGCCGCCTGGTGGTGGGTCATCACATCGGCGGTGAGCGCCACCACCGGCACGCCGGCCTGCGGCTGCGGCAGGGCGCGGATTCGGCGGGTGGCCTCCAGGCCGTCCATGCCGGGCATGTTCACGTCCATCAGGATTAGGTCGTAGCCGCCCTTGGCGGCCGCGGCGATGGCGGCTTCCCCGCCGTCGGCGGTCTCCGCCTCGGCCCCGAGCGCTTCGAGGGACTTCAGCCCGACCAGCCGGTTTGTGCGGTTGTCGTCAACGATCAGGATCTTCAGGCCGGCAAGCGGCGTCTCGTCGGCCTCGGCCTCCGGCGCCGCGGCCGGCGCCTGCGCCTGGGGCGCGGCGATCTCGAACCAGAAGGTGGAGCCCACCCCTTCGGAGGATTCGAAGCCCATCTCGCCGCCCATCAGTTCGGCCAGGCTGCGGGAGATGGCCAGGCCCAGGCCCGTGCCGCCGAACTTGCGGTCGGGTCCGCTATGCGCCTGCTGGAAGCGGTCGAAGAGGGCGGCCTTGGCGTGCTCGGGCACGCCGACGCCGGTGTCCTGCACCTCGCAACGCAGGCGCCGGTCCCCACCGTCCAGGTAGCGCATGCGGACCTCGACGCCGCCGGCCTCGGTGAACTTCACCGCGTTGCCGATCATGTTGAACAGGCACTGGCGAAGGCGCACCGGATCGATCATCGCCCAGCCGCCGTCGCCGACGTCCTTCGGGTCGGCCACCGCGCGCAGGTAGAGGTTCTTGGCGTCGGCCTGGGGATGCAGCAGGGCCACGACGCTGGCCATCACCGCGGCCGGATCGGTGGGCGCCGGCGTCACGTCCAGTTTGCCGGCCTCCATCTTGGAGAAGTCGAGCACGTCGTCGATGAGCTGGCCCAGCATGTCGCTGCAGGCCAGCGCCTCGCCCAGGAGGTCGCGCCCCTCGGCGCTCAGGGCCTCGCGCTTGAGCAGGTTCAGCACGCCAACGATGCCGTTCATCGGCGTGCGGATCTCGTGGCTGACCGACGCCAGGAAGCTCGACTTCGAGGCGGTGGCCGATTCCGCCAGCCGGCGGGCCTCGGTGAGCGCCAGTTCCTGGCGCTTCTGTTCGTCGATGTCGAGCATCAAGCCGACGCCGCGCACCGGAGCTCCGGCCTCGTCGCACTCGTTCTGCCAGTAGAGGCGCACCCACATGACACCCTCGGGGCGGAGTAGCCGCGCCTCGACGGAGGAGGCCAGGCCGTCTGCCCGGACAGCGCTAACCTCGCGCACGCTCGCCTGTTCATCCGGATGGTAGATCGCGAAGAGGTCGCCCGCGGCCACCTCGAGGGCTTCGGGGCCCAGGAGGTCGCGGAACTCGGGTGAGGACCAGAACTCCTGTCGCCCGTAGTCGTAGCCGAAGACCCCGGCGCGGGCGGCGGCCAGCGCCAGCTTCAGGCGCGCGGCGCTGGCGTTGGCCTCGTCCCTGGCCTGGGCCAGGTCGGTGACGTTCTGGCTCAGGCCATACATCTCGTAGCTGCCGGAGCGCAGCTTGCGCCCGGATCGGTAGAGCACGCGCAGATGCTTCCAGCCCCCTTCAGCCGTCAGGTAACGCATGTCGGCCTCGGCGGCGCCTTCCTCGGCCGTCAGGCGCTGGCGGATGGCGTCGTCAACCGGCCGGTCGTCGGGATGCTGAATCATCTGCAGCAAGGGCAACGGCACCGGCTCCTGGATATTGTCGTGGCCCAGGGAGAGCTCGGTCGGGAAATGATAGACCGCGGCGTCCGGATCGTAGCGCCAGACGCCCACCTCGGCGTCGTGCATCAGCCGGCCGCGGGCGGCGGAGTCCGCCTTCATCCGCTCCAGCACGGTGCGCTCGCCGGTGACGTCGGCCAGCACGGCCAGGATCTGATCCCCGTGTTCCTGCACGTCCAGGCGCAGCCAGCGCGGTCCGTCGGCGCACTGGAACTGGAAGGTCTGGACCCCTTCCCCCGCGGGGGCCTCGGTGGTGGCGGAGCGCAGCCGGTGGCCCAGGGGTTCGCCCATCAGACTGGCCGCCGGCGCCTGCAGCAGCTCGGCGAAGGCGGTGTTGGCGTCCAGGATGTTCAGGTCCGCGTCCACGACAGCCATGGGGATCGGCAGGGTCGCAAAACCCAGGCCGTGCGACCCCCCGGTCACGGCGTCCTTGGAGGCGTGGAACGCAACCATCGGAGCAAGATCGTCCGATCAGGTTAAGGTCTTGCTCCCAAAACGCGGATTTCCCGCGCGCCCGCCGGGACCGGAATCTTCGTACGATCGGTATGCCGCGCGCTTCTGCCGGCTTGATTGTCCTGGCGTCACCTCTAGCTTGATAGGGCGACTCCTGGAGAAACCGACCACATGACCGAGACACTCGACGCCGCAAGGACCGGGAAGCCGGCCGCCGAGGATCTCGGATTCGACCCTGAAGCGCTGCGGGCCAAGTACCGCGAGGAACGCGACAAGCGGCTGCGCGACGACGGCAACGCGCAGTACCGCGAGATCGCCGGCGAGTTCGCGCACTATCTCGACGACCCCTATGTCACGCCGGGGTTCAGCCGCGAGGCGCTGACCGACGAGGTGGAGGTCGTGGTGGTCGGCGGCGGCTTCGGCGGCCTCTTGGCCGGCGCGCGGCTGCGCGAGGCGGGGTTGAGCGACATCCGCATCATCGAGAAGGGCGGCGACTTCGGCGGCACCTGGTACTGGAACCGCTATCCCGGCGCGGCCTGCGACATCGAAAGCTACGTCTACCTGCCGCTGCTGGAGGAAATCGGCTACGTCCCGAAGGAGAAGTACAGCCGGGCCCCGGAAATCCTGGCCCACAGCCGAGCCATCGGCGAGCAGTTCGACCTCTACAAGGGCGCGCTCTTCCAGACCGAGGTCACGGCCATGCGCTGGGACGAGGCGGCGGCGCGCTGGATCGTCGAGACCAGCCGCGGCGATGCGTTGAAGGCGCGGTTCGTGGTGATGGCCAACGGGCCGCTGCACCGGCCGAAGCTGCCGGGCATCCCGGGGCTGGAGAGCTTCAAGGGCCACTCGTTCCACACCAGCCGCTGGGACTACGAGTACACCGGCGGAACCAACGAAGGTGGGCTGAGCGGTCTCAAGGGCAAGCGCGTCGGCGTGATCGGCACCGGGGCGACGGCGGTGCAGTGCGTGCCGCACCTGGGCGAGGGCGCGGGCGAGCTCTTCGTCTTCCAACGCACGCCGTCCTCCATCGATGTGCGCAACAACCGCCCAACCGACCCCGACTGGGCCAAGAGCCTGGAGCCGGGCTGGCAGCAGCGGCGGATGGACAACTTCAACATCCTGCTCTCCGGCGGCTTCCAGGCGGAGGACCTGGTCAACGACGGCTGGACCGACATCATCGGCAACATCCTGCTGCTCGCCCGGCGCAAGATGGAGGCCGGCGAGGTGGTGGAGGATCCCGCCGCCCTGATGCAGCTCGCCGACTTCAAGAAGATGGAGCAGGTCCGCGCCCGGGTGGACCAGACGGTGCGCGATCCCGCCACCGCCGAGGCGCTGAAGCCCTACTACAACCAGTTCTGCAAGCGGCCGTGCTTCCACGACGAGTACCTGGCGACCTTCAACCGGCCGAACGTCCACCTGGTGGACACGCAAGGGCGCGGCGTCGAGCGGATCACCGAGAAGGGGATCGTCGCCAATGGGGTCGAGTACGAGCTCGACTGCATCATCTACGCCACCGGCTTCGAGGTGGGCACCGAGTTCACCCGCCGCTCAGGCTATGAGCTGCACGGCCGCGGCGGCCTGACGCTGACGGAGAAATGGAAGGACGGGGTCTCGACCCTGCACGGCCTCTACAGCCGCGGCTTCCCCAACGTGTTCATCGTCTCCAACACCCAGTCGGGCTTCACCGCCAACTTCCCGCACATGATCAACGAGCAGTCCAAGCACATCGCCTATGTGCTGAAGCACTGCGCCGACCATCAGGTCCGCGTGCTGGAGGCCTCGCAGGAGGCCGAGAACGCCTGGGTGCAGACCATCGTCGACCTGTCGATCATGCGCCAGAAGTTCCTCGAGGAATGCACCCCCGGCTATTACAACAACGAGGGCAAGGTGCAGGCGATGAGCGCGCGCAACGGCTCCTATGGCGCCGGGCCGGTGGCCTTCGCCAAGGTGCTGGAGGACTGGCGCGCCGAGGGCGGCCTGAAGGGGCTGGAGCTCAGCTAGCGGCGGCGATCAGCGGCCGCTGACGTCCACCGCCTCGATCTTCTTGCCCTCGCGGTCGGCCTTGCGGGCGCCGGCGAGGATGCCAGGAAGCGCGTAGTTGCCCTCGTGGCAGGCGTATTCGTAGACCGGGCCGGGCGCCGAGTTCAGCGGCATCTCGGCCTTCCAAACCTGGCTGTAGGTCGCCGGATCGTCGACGCTGAACTGGTAGAGGATCTGCTTGGGCGAGACGCGGGTGAAGCGCTCGGTCACCTTGGCGTTCGGCGACAAGAGGATCGAATTATTGAAGTAGGGCCGAAGGCTCTCGCCCGGATTGAAGTTGGTGGTTTCCACGACCAGGGTATCGCCCTCCCACCAGCCGAAGCTGTCGCCCATCCAGGGCCGGATGTTGGGCGTCGGGTGCTTGCGGTCGGTCAGGCGGATAATCCGCGCGTCGTGGTTCATCTCCACCAGGATCGCCACGGCGTCCTTCGACTGCACGATCTGGTAGTTGTTGTTGTAGAGGACGTTGAGCATCGGCGGGCCGGCGGTCGATCCAAAGCCCAGGATGCAGCGCTCGCCCAGCGGGCGGTTCTCGGGCCCATCCCAGCTGTTGCGCGCCTTGCGCAGCGCCTCGACATAGGCCTTGTGGCCCTCGGCGCTGTACGGAAGCTGGCCGTTGGCGGGGTCGACGATCCAAGAGGTGCGGACCTGGCCGTCGATGCGGCCCAGGCTGACCCCCGGATCGGTCCAGGAGGCGTTGTAGCCGCCCGGGTCGGCGGCTTCCGGCGGCGCGCCGGAGTTGGGATCGGTGGGCCTGTCCTGGGCGGCGCGCGCGGCGGCGCGGCGCTTCTCCAGGGCGGCGGCCTCGGCCTCGGTCAGGGTGAGGCTCTTGAACATCGCCGGCCGCTGCAGGCTGGTGAGCGAGGCGTTGGTCCAGGTCCCCTGCAGGTCGGGCTGGCCGAAGCCGTTCCTGGGGGCGTGGTAGCCGGCGGCCTGCGCGGTTGCGGCGGCGAGCAGGCTGGCGATGGCGAGGGGCGCGAGCGCGCGGGCGATCAGGCTCATGATCTGGGGATAGTTCGCCGCGGCGGCCCGGCTGGCAAGCGCTCTCGTGAAGGTGCTGTGGCGGCCCCAATGAAACCGATCACGACACGCAAGCGTTGTCCGCTGACGTCGGGACACACCCGCAAGTTGGAGTAGCGTGTGAAGAAGGCTTACGAGTATCGGCAGCATGCCGCCGAGTGCCGGCAGCTTGCTGCGGGGGTTCAAGGAATCCACCGGGACCAGCTTCTGGAAATGGCAGCCACCTGGGACAGGCTGGCCGCCGAGCGGGCCGAATTCATCCACCGTCATCCCGAATTGGCGATGCGGAGCGAGCAGCGCGACGAAGCGGCCTAGAAGACCGCCATCGCGGCGCGGACCGCCAGGATCAGCAGCACCGCTGAACTGACCATGAAGATCGAGAAGCGGACCATGATCACATTGCTTGTGGCCTGCACCAGGCTGTGGGCAACCCGCAGGCCGACGTAGCCCCAGGCCAGCCAGGCGTTCAGTCCCTGGCCCTGTCCCGTCGCCGCCAGCGCCAGGGCGGTCGCGTAGAAGATGGTCGGTTGCTCCATCAGGTGGTTGTAGTTGTCGGCCTTCCAGCGAACCTGCGGCGGCAGGGCGGCGTCGAACTCAGGCTTCGAGGCGTTCGGGTCCAGCGGGACCTTCAGTCGGCTCACCGCCGGGATGCGGGTGGCGTAGAGCCAGGCCCACATGACCAGGGACCAGAGCACGAGGGCGATCACCGGCTGCAGGATGGGGCTGGGCATGGGCGTCTCCGGGTTCAGGCGTTGCGGGCCATCAGGCCGCCGTCCACCGGGATCGTGACCCCGGTGATGTAGGACGCCGCTGGCAGGCAGAGGCTCAAGGTGATGTGCGCCACCTCGTCGGGCCGGCCGTAGCGGCCCAGCGCCGTGCGGCGCCTGGCGAAGGTCTGGCGGTCGGCCTCCGGGATCGCCTCGGTCATGCCGGTGAGGATCGGGCCCGGGCAGATGCAGTTGACGGTGATCCCCTCGCGGCCGAGCTCCACCGCCAGCGCACGGGTGAGGCCGGTGACGCCGGCCTTGGCGGCGGCGTAGGCGCTGTCGCGGGCCGTCGCCCCCAGGGCCTCGGTGGAGGCGATGTTGACGATCCTGGGCGCGGCGGACTTGCGCAGATGGGGCAGGGCGGCGCGGACGATGCGCTGGTGGGCGGTGACCAGAATGCCGAATGCGCGGTCCCAGACCTGCTCGTAGCCCTCAGAGTCGATGGGGGCGAAGGCGGAGATTCCGGCATTGTTGATCACCATGTCGAGGCCGCCAAAGCGCGCCGCGGCCGCCGCGACGACCGTCTGGATGGCGGCCGGATCGGAGACGTCCAGCGCCCACGCCTCGGCGGAGAATCCCCGATGAACCAGGTCGTCGGCGACCTCGCGGACGCTTTCGGCGGCGATGTCGGTCAGGGCCACGTGCGCGCCTTCGGCGGCGAACACCTCGGCAGTGGCGCGGCCCATGCCGCTGGCGGCGCCGGTGATGAAGGCCGTTGACCCGGCGATGGAGCGCGGGTTGGCGGTCAAAGGCTCAACCCTCCGTCGACGATCAGGGTCTGCCCCACCACATAGGCCGCCAGCGGCGAGGCAAGGAAGAGGGCTGCGCCCGCCATATCCTGCGGCGTGCCCATGCGGCCGAGCGGAATGGACCGCAGGGCGCCTTCGCGGCGCTCCGGATGCTCGGTGGTGACCTTGGTGAGCTTGGTGTCCACGAGGCCTGGCGCCAGGCCCACCACGCGGATGCCATCCCGCGCCCAGGCCTCGCCCAGGGTCTTGGTCAGGCTGACCGCCCCGGCCTTGGAGGCCGCATAGGCCGGGTTGCCGCGGTTCGACGTGTAGCCGGAGACCGAGCTCACGATGATGATCACCCCCTTCCGCGCCGCGAGCGCGTCGTGGAACCTCATGGCGCAGGCCATCAGGCTGTCGAGGTTCACCGCCATCACCCGGTCCCACCCTTCCGGCTGGAACTCGCCGCGGCGGTAGACGACCGTGCCCTGGCAGAGCACCAGGACGTCCAGCGCCGGCGGCCCGGCGGCGGCGTCCACCTGGGCCCGGTCGCCCACGTCCACCTGCCCGTAGGCGAGGCCATTGAGGTCGGAACCTTCGACGCCGTCGTAGTCGTCGGCGCGCGGCCGCGTGCCCCAGACATGCACCGCCGCGCCGCGCTCCCGGAAGGCGTGGGCGACGCCATTGCCGATACCGCTGGAGCCGCCCACCACCAGCACGGCCTTGCCGCTGAAATCGAGCTCGTCCGCCATAGCCTCATCGCCCCCTGAACACCGGCTCGCGCTTCTCCAGGAAGCTTGCCACGCCCTCCCGGTGGTCCTCCGTGCGCATCAGGTCGCGGATGGCGCCCATGGCCCAGGCGCCGATCTCCCGCGGATCGCCATAGGCGGTGCGGGCGAGCCCTGCCTTCAGCCGCTGCACGGCCAGTGGCGGGTTGGCGGCGATGCGGGCGGCCAGGGCCAGGGCGCGGGGCATCAGGGCGTCGGGCGCCACCACCTCGCTGACGAGGCCGATGCGCAGGGCCTCGGCGGCGTCGATGACGTCGCCGGTGAACAGCAGCTCCGCGGCCTTGGCGGGTCCGACGATGGCCGGCAGGCGGTAGAAGCCGCCGACGTCGCAGGACAGGCCGCGCTTGACGAAAAGCTCAGCGAATTTCGCGTGGTCCGAGGCGATCCTGATGTCGGCGAAGAGCGCCAGCTCCATGCCCCAGCCCACCGCCGCGCCGTTCACCGCCGCGATCACCGGCTTGGCGCACTCCAGCGCCGCCATGGCCGCGGGCGTGGGCCTGGGCTCTGACGGCGGGGCGGCGGAAACGGCCTTCCGGCCGGCCATGATCTCGCCGACGTCGTCGCCGGAGCAGAACGCGGGATCGGCGCCGGTGACCACCACGGCCCGGACCTCGGGATCGGCGGAGGCGCTGCGGAACGCGGCCTCCAGCTGATCGTAGGCGCGATAGTTCAACGCGTTGCGCCGATGTGGCCGGTCGAGGGTGATGGTGGCCACGTGGGCCGCGATGGCCAGGGTGACGCCGTCCGCGCCGGTGGTGCTGTCGGTGGTCGCCATGGCGCCGTCCTCCCCGGGGCGATCTTGTGGGCCGATGCTCGCACGCCGGGAGGCGAGGTCAACGCTTCCGCGAAGTCACCCTTGCCACCGCAGCCCCCAGCGCGGAGCATGGCGGGCGAGGGAGCGAGGCGGATGCCGCAATTCAGGACCATCGACGCCGGCGGGGCGCAGATCCGCGTGGCCGTGCAGGGCCAGGGACCGCTGGTGCTGATGGTGCATGGCTTTCCGGAGAGCTGGTACTCCTGGCGCCACCAGCTTGCGCCCGTCGCCGAGGCGGGGTTCACGGCCGCCGCGATCGACGTGCGGGGGTACGGCGGCTCGGACAAGCCCGGCGAGGTCGCGGCCTACGACATGCAGAGCCTGACCGCCGACGTGGCCGGCGTCGCCAAGGCGTTGCAGCCGGACGCCCCGGCGATCCTGGTGGGCCACGACTGGGGCGCGCCCATCGTCTGGAATTCCGGCCTCTCGCGGCCGGAGGCGTTCCGCGCGGTGGCCGGGCTCTCGGTGCCGTTCTCCGGTGTGCCGAACCGGCCGTTCACGGAGATCTTCACCGAGGCCTTCACTTCCAAAGGGCACTTCTTCTACCAGGCCTGGTTCCAGGAGGTGGGACCGCCGGAGGCGGAAGCCGAGGCCGACGTGCGCGGCTTCCTGCGCAAGTTCTACTACGGCATCTGCGGGGACGCGCCGGACGGGACCTGGCCGCAGAAGAAGCACGGCGCCACCTTGCTGGAAGGCATGGTGGACCCGGAGGTCTTCCCCGCCTGGCTGACGCCTGCCGACCTCGACTACTACGTGGGCGAGTTCACGGCCTCGGGCTTCTTCGGACCGATCAGCCGCTACCGCAACCACGAGCGGGATTTCGCCTGGCTGCAGCAGTTCCGCGGCCGCAAGCTCGACATGCCCACCCTGTTGATCGGTGGCGACCGCGACCCGGCCTTCAACGGCTTTGGCCGCATCGCCGACCCCGGCGCCATGATGCGCCAGCACGTCAGCGACCTGCGAGGCGTCCACGTCCTGCCGGGCTGCGGCCACTGGACCCAGCAGGAGCGGCCAGGCGAGGTGAACGCCCTGCTCATCCCCTGGCTGAAGGGCCTCGGATGATCCGGCTCTACCACTGCGCCGACGCCCGCTCCTTCCGGCCGCTCTGGACGCTGGAGGAGCTGGGGCTCGACTACGAGCTGACGGTGATGCCGTTCCCGCCGCGCTACCGGGCCAAGGAATACATGGCGGTCAACCCGCTGGGCACCATCCCGGCGCTGCTCGACGGCGGGACCTTCATGACCGAGTCCGCGGCGATCGTTGAGTACCTGGTCACCCGCCATGGACCCAGCCCGTTGGCGGTGGATGTCGACGATGCGGCCTATGGCGCCTGGCTGAACTGGCTGCATTTCGGGGAGGCGACGCTCACCTTCCCGCAGACCCTGGTCTTGCGCTACCGCCGCCTCGAACCCGGCAAGGCCGAGGTGGTGGCCGACGACTACGCAAAGTGGTTCCTGGCGCGGCTGCGGGCCGTGGACCGGGCCCTGCAGGGCGCCGACTGGCTGTGCGCCGGGCGGTTCACGGCCGCCGACATCTCGGTGGGTTACGCCCTGCTGCTGGCCGAGCAGATCGGACTTGCCGCGGAGTTCACGCCGGCCGTCGCGGCCTACTGGGCCCGGCTGCAGGCCCGGCCCGGCTTCCAGGCGGCCAAGGCTTCGCAGCTTCGCCACGCGCCTGCGGGTTCCGAGGCGCTGGCGACATGAGGACCGGCCGATGATCACCCTCTACGACCACCCGCTGTCGCCGTACGGCCAGAAGGTGAAGATCGCCCTGCGCGAAAAGGGGCTGGCCTTCGAGACGGTGGCGCCCGGCGGCCTGGGCGCCGGCGGGGCGGCGGGCGACTTCGTGCGGGCCAACCCCCGCGCTGAGGTGCCGGCCCTGGTGGACGGCGAGACCGCGGTCTTCGATTCCACCGTCATCCTGGAATACCTGGAAGACGCCTATCCGACGCCGCGCCTCTTGCCGGCGGCCCCCGCCGATCGCGCCCGGGTTCGCATGCTCGAGGAGGTGATGGACACCCATTTCGAGCCGATCAGCTGGGGTCTTTCGGAGCTGCGCTGGTTCAAGCGGGCCACCGGAGAGGCCGCCGCGAGGATCGAGGCCGCTGCGGCGCGGCAGGTGGCCGGCTTCCACGCCTGGCTGGAGCGCCAGCTGGGCGACCGCGAATGGTTCAACGGCGAGGCCTTCGGCTGGGGCGACCTGGCAGTGGTTCCCTTCCTCAACGGCGCGGCCGGCCAGGGTCACCCGCCGCCGGAAGGCTCGAAGCTGGCCGGGTGGCTGGCCCGCGCCAACGCCCGCGCGTCGGTGGCCGATGCGACCGCCGAGATTGCCGCCATGGCGCGGACCGCTGGCATGGCCAATGTCGCCGAGCTGGTGGAAAAGGGGCTCTTCAAGCGCGAGTACCGCGACCACCGCCTGGAATGGATGATCAAGTCCGGCGGCCTGGAGGTGGTGCTGAAGGGCCTGGAGCGCGACAACATCCGTTTTTCGCCGGAGTTCAGCTAGGTGGCCCAGGACAGCAAGACCGACGAGATCATCCTCCACCACTACGACACCTCGCCGTTCTCGGAGAAGGTGCGGGTTATGCTGGGCGTCAAGGGGCTGTCCTGGCGCTCGGTGATCCAGCCGGTGATCATGCCCAAGCCGGAGCTTACGCCACTGACCGGTGGCTATCGGCGCATCCCCGTGCTGCAAGTGGGCGCCGACGTCTACTGCGACACCCAGGTGATCCTGGCCGAGCTGGAGGCGCGACATCGCAAGCCGCAGGTGGTCAGGGGGGCCGACTGGGCGGTCAACCTGTGGGCCGACCGGCTGTTCTTCCAGGCGACGGTGGCGGTGGTGTTCGGCGAGATCGGCGACGCGGTGCCGCAGGCCTTCGTCAAGGACCGCGAAGCGCTCTCCGGGCGGCCGTTCGACATGGCCGCCATGAAGGCCGCCGCCGGACCGATGAAGGCGCAGTGGCGGGCGCACGCCGCCTTGATCGAGCGGGGCCTGGCGAGCAATGATTTCCTAGGCGGATCAACACCATCCCTGGCGGACATCGCGGCCTACATGAACGTCTGGTGGCTCGGCCGCGCTGCGCCTTCCCCGGCCGCGGCCCTGCTGGCCGGCCTGCCGAAGACCACCGGCTGGCGCGGGCGCATGGAGGCCCTGGGTCACGGCCGGCGCAGCGACATGACCGGCGACGAGGCGCTCGCGGTCGCCAGGGCCGCGAGCCCCGCCCGAGCCACGGGCCATGACCCCGACGACCCCTCCGGCCTCGCCCCTGGCGTCGCGGTGACGGTGCGGGCCGACGACTACGGCCGCGACCCGATCGCAGGCCGGCTGGTGATCGCCAACGCCGAGCGCATCGTCATCGCCCGGCAGAGCGCCGAGCTCGGCGAAACCCAAGTGCACTTTCCCCGCGTCGGCTATCTGCTGGCGGCGGCCTGAGGTCCAAGAGGAGCTTTTTCGATGAACGACCGGGTGACGGTGGAGATCAAGGACGGCGTCGCCGACGTGCGCCTGGTCCGCGTCGACAAGATGAACGCCCTGGACGACGCCATGTTCTCGGCCCTCATCGAGACCGGCGAGCGGCTGAAGACCGAGGCCGGCTTGCGCGCCGTGGTGATCTCGGGCGAGGGCCGGGCGTTCTGCGCGGGCCTGGACATGGGCAGCTTCCAGGCCATGGCGTCCGGCGAGCGAACCCGCAACCGGGATACGTCGTCGGCGCTGCTGACGCCGAAACGCACCGAGGGCGGCTCCAACCGCGCGCAGCACGCCTGCATGGTGTGGCGCGAGATCCCCGTGCCGGTGATCGCCGCGGTGCATGGCGTGGCCTTCGGCGGCGGCTTCCAACTCGCCCTCGGCGCGGATCTGCGGTTCGTGGCGCCCGACGTGAAGCTGGCGGTCCTGGAGATCAAGTGGGGCCTGATCCCCGACATGGCCGGCATGGTCCTGATGCGCGGCCTGGTGCGCGACGACGTGGCCCGCGAGCTCACCTACACCGGTCGCATCTTCGGCGGCGAGGAGGCGGTCGCCATGGGGCTGGCCACCCGCGTCTGCGCCGACCCGCGCGCCGAGGCCCTGGCGCTGGCCGCCGAGATCGCGTCCAAGAACCCCCACGCCATCCGCGCCGGCAAGCGTCTGCTCAACCTGATGGGCGAGGGCGACCAGCACGCGATCCTGCTTGCGGAGAGCAAGGAGCAGGGCGCGCTGATCGGTTCGCCAAACCAGGTGGAGGCGGTGACGTCCAACCTGCAGAAGCGCGCGGCGCAGTACGCGGACTAAAGCTCCTCCCCCGATCTCGGCGGAGGGGGACCACGAAGTGGTGGAGGGGG
>Ga0207695_10003811_pt1 | contig 20899 bp, 17 predicted proteins | sample KBSC54metaG_FD_184354 | JGI IMG/M metagenome (GOLD analysis project Ga0207695, IMG submission 184354) | Corn rhizosphere microbial communities from Kellogg Biological Station, Michigan, USA - KBS C5-4 metaG (SPAdes) (version 2) | ecosystem: Host-associated > Plants > Roots > Rhizosphere > Soil...
CCGCCGCATCTGGATACTTGCAGAGCACCGTGCGCAGCGCGACGTTCACGTTCAGCACGAGCCAGTGCTCCGCCCCGTCCACCAATGGCATAAACGTCTGCTCGCCGACCCAGGGCGCCAGCCTGACGTCGCCCGTATCCATCAATGCTGCCGCAACCGTCAGCGGGGGCGTGTACCGGTTCGAGTTATGGTCGGGCACCACAAAGCTGTCGAGCGTGAGCAACAGTGGCGTCATGGTCCAGTCACTCTCGTTTGCGCCGGGAAGCTACCATCTGGTCTTTACCGCCTACAACACCGCCGGGACGCATGTGAACGCAACGCGCGATATCACCGTGACTAGCAGCAGCGGTTCGTGCTCGGCACCATCCAGCAACGGGATAAATGTCTGCTCACCCAACCAGGGCGCCACCCTCGCTTCGCCGATTTCCATCAATGCTGCCGCAACCGTCAGCGGGGGCGTGTATCGATTCGAGTTATGGTCGGGCACCACCAAGCTGGCGAGCGTGAGTAACAGCGCGGTCATGAAGCAGTCACTCTCGCTGGCGCCGGGAAGCTACCATCTGGCCTTTACCGCCTACAACACCGCCGGGACGCACGTGAACGCAACGCGCGATATCACCGTGTCCGGCAGTAGCAGCGCTTCGTTCTCGCTTTCCGGCAGTTCCTTTGTAATCGGATGGCGCGGCGGGTCCATCCATGTTCCCGTCACCGTAACGCCGAGCGGCGGTTTCACGGGGCAGGTCACGCTTGGCTGCTCCGTAACCGGCCCTTCCGGCGCTGTGAGTATTCCCGCCTGCACCATCTCGGCGCAGCCCCCGGCCATCACCGGGAGTTCTTCCGTCACGGCTTACGTCTACGTCACCACCCAGTCGACAACCACTCTCGGCAATTACACGCTGAAAGTGAATGGCTCCGGCGGAAGTCAAAGCAGCTCGACCAATATCCCATTTACCGTGAATTGATTCGGAACATCGGGCCCTCAACTTCGGATGCAAAAGTACACGAGCATTCCCGCTCTCGCGATCTATTCCTGCCGCACAACTGGAACCGCTTACCGGACAGTCCCGGGAAAGCCGCTCTGATTGTCCTCCGACATGCTGGGGCATTACTTCGGTTCGCCAGATACCTCTGTTCCCACGACCATCAATCAATTGCATGGCTTAATCTATGGAGCCAGATCCAGACAAACTGGGTGCTGGGCTTAGGCCACTCTTGGCGGGCGGAGAATCCTGATGGATCTTGGGACGTATCAGATTTCCAAGCAGATCCTGATCGATCTCAGCGCGCCTCCACTGATAGCCGGTATCTTTTGGCTTATGACACGCGGATGGGTTGCCTCGATCGGATCGGGCGATACTACTACACTCACGAAACAAAAACTCAAAATCGAATTTCGAATAGTTCTCGCGCTGCTCTACCTGGCCGTATTCGGGAAGACCCTCTACAGTCTACTGAGCTGAGCGATTGCAGTTTCGGTGTTCGGAATAATCTCGCGACCTAAAATAGCGTCGAAACCCTCACACGGCGTTCAATTCCTCCTGCATTACCGCCCACCCAGAGACCGGCGATAGTTTGTGCAAGACGGGTACTGGGTGTGTGCGCATGATTCTGCTCTGGAGTCTCCCTCAGAGCACGGTCTCCGCCCCTCCTTGAATTAACCTTAGCTCATGCGAATCGCATTACCAGGACGTCTCAGGACGCTTCAATCTCAAGTGAGCACGAGGAGGTTCCATGGTTTCTTTGTTGCCCAGGAAGAGCACGTTCTTTGAGCTTTTCAGGGCTCAGGGAACAGTCATCAAGAAAGCCACGGAATTGTTCGTGGAATTTGCGAACAGGTTCGGGGATTTTGAGTCATTCAGTGCCCGTTCAAAAGCCCTGGAGCGGGAAGGGGACGCTGTCGTCCGGAAAATAACCTATGAGCTGGCGGAGGCGTTCAATACTCCCCTCGACCGAGAGGATATTCATCCTCTCATGCTGGACCTCGACAGAATCGTAAACCTGATCAACCGGGCCGTCCAGGATACGTATCTCTACGGGATCACGGAAAAGCCGGCGATCATGGACGCGTTTGTTTCGCTGATGCAAGGTGCTGCAGAGGAGCTTGAGCAGCTGCTCACGGTCTTTGAGCGGCGCAAGTACGTTGCGGAACTCGCGCACGCGGTGGAGAAGATTCGCGGCATTGAACATCAAGCGGACGTTCTTTATAAGGAAACCGTCCATGCTCTCTTCACGAGCGATCGGGAGCGCCTTCTTGCCATGTTTCCGGAAGGTATCGATTCCGTGATCACGCTGAAGGTTCTAGCAATGACCCGCTTCATCAATAATCTCGAGAAGATCGTCGACGCCTTCCAGGTGGCGGCGAATCGAATCGAGGGCATTGCCATTAAGTGGAATTGACGCATGGGCCATCAGATTCTGCTTGTGGGTATCATCGTGGCCGTCGCGCTCTGCTTCGACTTCACGAACGGCATGCATGACAGCGCGAACTCGGTTGCAACGATTGTCGCCACACGGGTGCTGACGCCGATCCAGGCGGTCATCTGGGCGGCGTTCTGGAATATCGCCGCTTTCTTTCTGTTCGGGACGGAGGTTGCGAAGACCATCGGCAGCGGCATGATCGACGTTCACATCGTGACCCCGTTTGTGGTGCTTGCTGCGCTTCTGGGAGCAATCGGATGGAATATCCTCACACTCTCGCTCGGAATCCCGACCAGTTCGTCCCATGCCATTATCGGTGCGTACGCGGGAGCGGCGATCGCCAAAGCCGGGTTCGGCGTTCTCCTGCCCGGAGGTTGGACGAAGACCCTTCTGTTCATCGTCGTTGCGCCGCTCATCGGGTTCTTCCTTGGCGGCCTCCTGCTGGTCATCACGAGTTGGATTCTTGAGTGGGCAAACTCCTCGCCATCACGCGTCGCCCCTTGGCTGAAGGGTGCTCGCCTGCTTTCTGCGGCAGCTTACAGCCTTGGACACGGCGGAAATGACGCGCAGAAGACGATGGGCATCATCACGGGTCTTCTCTTTTCCGCGAAGCTAATTCCCGCATTTCGCATTCCGTTGTGGGTTGTTCTTTCGGCCTACGGCGCGATGGGGCTGGGAACGCTCTTCGGAGGATGGAGGATCATGAAAACTATGGGACATGGCATTGCAAAACTTCGGTCGCTGGATGGTTTCTGTGCCGAACTTGCGAGCGCCGCCAGCATCTTTCTTTCCACTCTGCTCGGCATTCCGGTCAGCACGACACACGTGATCACGGGAGCTATCTCTGGCACCCGGGCGGTAAGCCGCGTCTCGGCTGTGCGGTGGAGTACGACATTCAATATTGTGTGGGCCTGGGTTTTCACCATTCCCGGCGCCGCCGCACTTGCATGGGGGCTGTACCGCTTCGCAGCGCTCTTTGAAATTCACTCTTGACGAAATCCACCTATGTTTCACGGATAAAAAGAAGTCGGACCGGAACCTTGGCACTGCCTCGTCGCGCTCGGGATTGTTCCTGGCGGGAAATCGGGCAAAGCGACGATTCAGCGATCCCTGGCCACGATCCTAGGCCCCCATGCCATGTTCACATCTGGACGACTTTGGTCGATTTCGCACATATCGGGCATACCAGCGAGACCTTGAGGTCCTCCTAAGCTCTTTGGATTGTCTCGATTCCCTCTTGGCATCACCCGGTCTCAAACGTGCATTTCGTAACAAGATTGCCCCGGAGCCTTAGGCCCGGCAGCACACCGTGCTTTCCTACCTGAAATCATGTTTGCGAAGGCTGTTTTCCGAATTCGGAACTCGATCAGCGCGTTCGGGCACACGCCCGGGATCTCTCTCGCGCTTGTCGTGACGATCGCGATCGGAGTTGGAAGCAATGCCATTCTCAGCGGATTCATCGGGGGGCTGGTTCATCCAATGTCTCCGGTTCGAACGCCCGATCGAATCGTCTCTATACTTGCGCTTGGCCGGTTGTCCGATGCCGGACCGCTTTCGGATTCCCAGTATCAGGCGATTCGAAGTGGCACCACGGAATTCACATGGGCTAACGCCCTTCGAATTGCCCCCCTCGACGTCGACCTCAATGGGCACTCAAAAACCGTAATCGTTGCCGGCGTCATGCCTGATCTGGCAAAGGCGTTGAACCTGAGCTGGAAGGGCGGCGCGGTTCTGAGTGAGCGTTTGTTCGCGACAGAATTCGGCCACGAGAACCACGGGATCGGGCGCACGGTTCGTGTAAACAACTCGCAGCTTCCGATCACAGGGATAGCGCCGAAAACGCTGGAGGGTCTCTACGGAGGCAGCGCTGTTGATATTTGGATGCCGTTCGAAGCGAGCATTCCGCGGGACGCAAATCCTATCCGCCCGGAGCTGTGGGTCCTCGCGAGTCTTCGCTCTGGCGTTTCACTCTCCGATGCGCAACGCGCTGTCAGGGTCGCGTTGAAAACATCAGACGGCGTAGATGTCATTCCTTACAGCGGTACCGCGCCGGGTACAGCGGTAGGATTGGCATCGATCATCTCACTGCTCAATTTCCTCGCAGAATCCGTATTCCTGATCTCCTGCATGAATGTCGCGTCGCTCCTGCTTGGAAGAGCATTCAAGCGATCGGGGGAAACGTCACTTCGAGTTGCACTCGGAGCGACCCGACGGGCATTAAGCCTGGAGTTGCTGACCGATAGCGCTGTGCTTGCATTTGCGGGAGGAATACTCGGACTGCTGCTGGCAACGGGCGCGAAGCGATTCATTCCAAGCTTCCTTTTCGAACAGGATGCCGAGCGCCTGATTTTCGTGCCCCCGGTCGCATCTCTCATTACGTCCTCGATGGTCTGTGTGAGCGTTACTGTGCTTGTCGGAATGATGCCCATGGTTGCGACGGTAGTGGATCGCCCATGGACGGTTCTTCAGCAGGAACAAGGCACTTCTTCGTCAAGACTCGTCAGGTTGAGGGCCGCGCTCGTCGTTCTGCAGATTGCACTTTGCTGCGCGCTCGTCATATTCGCAACTCTCCTCTTCGAAGGTTTTCAGAATGCGCTTAAAACCGGAGTCGGACAGAAGCTCGGAAATCCGATTCTGCTGACTGTTCAGCGTCCTCCGCTCGATTTCCTTGGGGACTACTTTAAAGCCGTTGAAAAGGCTGTAAAGTCCGTTTCCGGTGTTGCATCGGTGGCATGGACAACCCAGCTTCCAGGAGCCCAACCGGCGTGGCAGTCTTTTCGGATTCAGCCACCATCCTCGGCTCTGCACGAGGTTTTTTTGGATACAGCCGAGTTCAGATGGAACGATCAGGGCCAGCCCGAGCAGCGGGCATCTGCGGGACGCCTTTTCGAAGCACGGGATGAGTCCTGCAGGGTTGCTGTGGTAAATAGCGCTGCGGCTGAGGCTCTGTCTGTCCATCCGGCATTTGGCGAGAGGATCTTCGACCCCATGGGAATCCCGATTGAGATCCTCGGTGTTGTGAATACCGGCTCCGGGGATCTTGGCAGTCGTCGTCCGACCATCTACTTCGATCCGTTCAATCCGAATAGACGCTCTTCGATGAAGAGCGTTCGCTTTCGGGCTCCTGCGGCAACATCCGAAATTGAACTCAACGTCAACTTCGTCTCGAGCAAGTACGCGAATGCATTTGGCGTTCGCTTAATAAGTGGCCATTGGCTTACGGATTCTGAGGGGTATTCCGGTAAATGCGGAGGTGTGGGAGTCATCAATCAGGAAGCGGCGGATCTCTTCTTTGGCGGCAAGCCAGTCGGCGCAGAGATCATTGACCAGAATGGCACCCAGATTGAAATCATCGGCGTTATCCGATCTCAAAATCTGGGAGTTTTCCAGCGCCATGCAGAACCGACGATTTTCATTCCTGCCTGGTGGACTGTCCCCCTTCGCATGACACTCGTTCTCAGCGCACCTGAAGCAACCGACCAAAAGCTGGCCGAACTTCGGTCCAACATCGAGTTTGTACCCGGGCACGAATCAGCAAGGCCTCAACTCACAACCCTCGATCAGCAGTTGGCCCGCTCAGCACTTGCCCCGCTGCGGATTGCAACCCTGATCGCACTGGCGTCCGCGCTGGCTGCATTAACGCTCAGCATGATTGGGGTGTTCAGCCTGCAGGGACACGTTGATCGCGAGCGTCGCAAAGTTTTGGCTCTCCACCTTGTGTTTGGAGCTCAAGGATGGCGCATCTTGTGCAAAAGCCTCATTGAGTCGGGCCGGCTAGTATTCGTGGGCTGCGTCGCGGGGACGCTGTTCTCCTTCGCGCTACAGCGTGTGTTGTTGAGTGGAGCGGGACTCATCGATCGGCCGCCATTTCGAGCCTGGCTGTTCGCGCTGCTTTTGCCGGCCTTTGCAACCTTGATCTCCGGCGCCTTTGCCGCTGTCCGTTCGCTAAGCATCCATCCCATGGCCATCATGCGCGATAGATAAACCCTCCGGTCGACTTGTCGGCAAATACAGAAGCGTGCTTTCCAAGGAAGGGGAGAGTCAATCGAATTGACTGTATAGTCGCCTACTTGCACTTGTCTCGTCTTCCTCATTCCGTGATAAATCGCCAAATCGCGTTTCCAAGCGCTGTCGCTCTGGAAACGTGGTTTGCCCCGGTCTTAACAGTACAGGCCGACGTCCCCGGAAGCTGCGGTCTTTCAAACAGTACGCGTTATCGCCAATGCGCTCGACAAAGAGAGCTGGGCTGAATCTCACATTTTCACCGCCCACCCGGTAATATGCAGTGGGAGTCAACATGACTATCGCAGAGTCCGTCGCTCTTAGTCCTGAGCATGTCGTGGTGGCCTATCACGAGAGAACGAAGCACCACTACTCCCGGTACGCAGCATCGCTTGGCTACTTGGATTGGGCCAACCAGCCGAATCCGTTTCGCCGCTACGAGGAAGCGCCGCTGGTTCACCTTCCTTTTCTTGAGACTGGGCGAACGCTTCCGTATTGGCAGCTCTATGCATCTGACGACACAGAGCCGGCTCCGCTCTCAGTCGGCTCCATTTCGCTCTTTTTCCGATATGCGCTCTCGCTGACAGCTTGGAAACAATTCCAAGGAAACACATGGCCTTTGCGTGCCAATCCCTCGAGCGGGAACCTCCATCCGACGGAGGGATACGCGCTCTTGCCGGCCTTGAATGGTATTCACGATCGTCCCGGCGTCTACCACTATGCAGCAAAAGAGCACGGCCTCGAGCTTCGAGCGGATCTCGATCCCTCGGTCTGGGCCGCATTGACGGCAAGTTATCCAGACGGTTCATTCCTCGTGGGGCTCTCGTCCATTCTGTGGCGCGAGGCCTGGAAGTATGGCGAGCGGGCGTTCAGGTACTGCCAGCACGACACCGGCCATGCTCTAGGCACCATGCGATTCGCGGCGGCTGCACTCGGCTGGAAACTCCGTCTTCTGGATCGCGTGGATGACGGCGCAATCTCACGAATTCTCGGACTCGACCGCGAGATGGATTACGGAGACGCCGAACGAGAGCACGCCGAACTCCTCGCAGTTGTGGCCAGGCAGGAAGGCACAGAGAAATCGACCGGCCACGGTCCCCGCAGCCTGCCCCAAATGCTGGAGTCCCAGGTGGCCAATTCTCAATGGTTCGGTAGGGCCAATGTGCTGAGCCCCGAACACGGCGTCGATTGGCCAGTGATCGACCAGGTAGCTGTCGCAACTGCGAATCTGAGGATAGCGGTTGACGAAGAGTTCTCCAGGTTCCCTTCGGAGGAGGAGCTCTTCCGAGTGCCGGTTCGCTCTGGTGTGTTCACTGCGGAAAGAGTCATTCTGGGGCGGAGAAGCGCAGTGAGCATGGACGCTTCCACCGCAATTCCCGCGGAAACGTTCTACCAGATGTTGGCACGACTCGTTCCTACCCGAGACCTCCGATCTATGCCCTGGGATGCCCTGCCCTGGCGCCCGCGCATTCATCTGGGTCTCTTCGTGCACCGCGTGAACGACCTGCCTCCAGGTCTTTACGCTCTCTGTCGCGATCCGGAAAAGATCGAGAGATTCCGCCATGCAATGCGGCCTGAGTTTATGTGGCTACGCCCCCCATCGTGTCCACCGGGCCTTCCACTTTACCTACTCAAAGAAGGGGACTACCGTAGTTTGGCCGCGAACATCTCATGCGGGCAAGATATTGCGGGGGACGGGGCGTTCAGCCTTGCAATGCTGGCAGACTACTTGGACAGCCTTGTCACCTACGGTGCCAGCTTTTACCGCAATCTCTTCTGGGAAGCCGGTCTTGTGGGGCAAGTACTGTACCTCGAGGCAGAAGATGCGGGAATTCGTGCAACCGGGATTGGCTGCTACTTCGATGATCCGGTTCACGAGGTGTTCGGAATCTCTTCGCGCGATTGGCAGAGCTTTTACCATTTCACGGTGGGTGGTCCAGTCGAGGACACTCGGCTTACCACGCTGCCTCCGTACGATTTGAAGCAAACGCGTTAAGTACGCCAAGATTAGCTGGCAAGGGCGAGACAGGGCCAACGTCATCGCGCCATTCTTGTCGAGGATCGTCTCGATAACTGAACTTGCCGAGTCACTCACCGAGACGGTTTCCTCAAAAGTCGTCTGCGCTCCAAGCCTTCTATGGCGCAAGCTGATGTACAACGGCTATGCTTCACCGATGCCGAGGTCTGACAGTCACATCAGCGGAACGCCGACTATACGTCAAAGTGGATTGCGCAATGGCGACGACATCGCGCCGCAGCTCTGACCGTGTTTCTCACTCTTCCTTCTACAAGACTAGTCAACCAGGCGCACTGGTCACCACACTTCTCATTGCGCTTGGATCCATGAAAAGACCAAAGGATGCCGTGGTGTCATGGCTGCTGTGGTGTTGATGATCATCATCGGTGAGCCACTGCGTGCTTATCGCTCGAAGCGAAGAAGAGAGCAACAACCTGGCGCGGGAAGCAGGGATGCGCGCGTCTGATATGCAACGCACATCAAGCAACCTGCTTGAGAGTGCGGGCATCTCCGAAATCAGTGCGCAATTCCTAGTATCGCGCTCTCAGGGGTGTGTGAAATGCCGCCATTTATTGGGGCGCTTTTGTAAACAGCCAGCAAAGGACTGTTGGATGGCTTCAACCGCTACCACAATCAGTCGCCTTACCGATCTCTGGGAAACGCCTCACACAATCCACGGATGGTTATCGACAGTCGACCATAAAACGCTCGGCATTCGATATCTGACAACGGCGTTCGGGTTCCTTATTGTTGGAGGGCTTGAAGCGCTGCTGATGCGCATTCAGCTGTTTCACTCCGACATGGCGGTGCTGTCGCCCGAAGAATACAACCAGATTTTCACGATGCACGGGATGACGATGATCTTCTGGTACGCGCAGCCGATCCTCACAGGCTTCGCCGTGTACCTGATTCCGTTGATGATCGGCGCGCGCGATCTGGCGTTTCCACGGCTGAATGCGTTCACCTACTGGATGTTCCTGCTGTCCGGTCTGTTCCTGTATATCTCGCCGTTTCTCGGGCAGGCTCCGCATGCCGGCTGGTTTGCATATGTACCGTACACACTCACGAAATATTCGCCCGGCATGGGGATGGATTTTTACGCAGCGTCGCTGATCTTTCTGACGATCTCAACGACAGGAGGTGCGATCAACTTCATCGTTACGATTTTGCGCATGCGGGCGCCGGGCATGGCCATCAGCCGCATGCCGCTGTTCATGTACAGCACGGGAACGATTTCATTCGTGACGCTGTTTGCGATGCCGGCGCTGACGGCGAATTGCATCTTTCTTGAGCTAGACAGACGCTGGGGCACGCACTTTTTCAAGATCGCCGACGGAGGCAGCACTTTTCTCTGGCAGCAGTTGTTCTGGTTTTTCGGGCATCCGTGGGTTTACATCATCTTTCTTCCGGCCACCGGAATGTTGTCGATGATTGTGCCGGTGTTTTCTCGTCGGCCGATTGTGGGATATCCGTTTGTGGCGATCGCAACAGTTTTGACCGGCGTTGTTGGATTTGGCGTGTGGCTGCACCACATGTTCACAACCGGCATGTCGGACATTGCTATGAGCATCTTCTCCGCCGGCAGCATGACAGTAAGCATATTCACAACTATTCAGGTGTTTGCGTGGCTGGCGACTGTGTGGCGCGGTCGCCCGGTGCCCACAACATCGATGTACTACGCGCTGGGCTCTATTGTGATGCTGGTGATTGGCGGGCTGAGCGGGGTATTCACAGGCGTGATTCCGGTGGACTGGCAGGCGCACAATACCTACTTCGTTGTGGGTCACATTCATTACGTTCTGATTGGATCGAACCTGTTTCCAGTCTTCGCGGGTTTCTATTACTGGCTCCCGAAGATGACTGGGCGGATGATGAGCGAGAAGCTGGGCAAGCTGAGCTTCTGGGTAATGTTCATCGGCTTCAACGTGGGTTTCTTCCCGATGCAGAACCTGGGCCTGCTGGGCATGCCGCGCAGAATCTATACGTATCCGCAGCGTCTCGGAATCGATGGGATGAATGAGCTGGTGACCTTTGGCGCGTTCCTGTTCGGGATCGGCATTCTGATCAGCATCATCAATTTCTTCGTCAGCATAAAGTCGGGCGACCTCTCAGGGGATGATCCATGGCATGCGGACACGCTTGAGTGGTCTACGAGTTCACCGCCTGCAGTGTATGGGTCGGAACATATCCCGGTCGTGACTACGCGGCATCCTCTGTGGGACGACTTCGAGGAAGAAGAAGATCCGGACGACGATCGCGTACTGGATTGGGGCCGCCTTACTCCGACGACATCGGTGCTGGATGCGGTGCCGGTGGGGATTGCAACTATTCCAGAAGATTCGATTGCTCCGCTGCTGATGAGCCTGGCGTTGTTTGGATTCTTCATGGCAATCATCTATCAGAGGATGTGGTCCGTGCTTCTGGCGCTCCTGGTGACGTTTGCGATTGGCTGCTGGTGGATGTGGCCGCGAACCCGCGAGGAGGTGGTGGAATGAGCACCGTTCAGATTCCTCCGCCACAGGTGAGCTTGGCGACACTGCCGATCGATCAGAAGCGGGGACTCCATTGCATGATGTGCGTGATTGCAACGGAGTTCATGCTCTTCGTTTCGATGTTCGCTGCCTACTACTACCTGGGCTCGAACAAAGACCGATGGGCTGACCACACTGCGCCCAAGTGGTACCTGGCTGTTGCTCTGCTGGTGATTCTGCTGGCAAGCAGCTTTGTGCTGGCATGGGGCGAGAGGCAGGCCAAAGCCGAGCGGATTGGGCCGGCGCGCGTTGCGTTGTGGGTGACGGTGCTGATGGGCATCGGCTTTATGGCGTTGCAGGGCTATGAGTACTCGGTGGAGTGGAAAGAGGTGACGCCCTACAGTGATTCGTACGGGTCGATCTTCTACTCGATCACATCGTTGCATGCGCTGCATGTGATCGCGGGGCTGCTCATGCTCATGTACGTGGGCCTGATGCCGCGCTTTGGGAAGACCGCACGAACCCCTCACAAGCCTTACGAGACTGTCGCTTTGTACTGGCATTTCGTCGATGCTGTGTGGATCTTGATCGTTCTTCTGCTCTACATCATTCCGAACTTTCAGAGGTACATGCATGTCCACGCGTGAGCAGAATCCGAGCACTCGCGAAGGCAAGCTGGTGCCACCGGGCAGATTGTGGTTTGGTACTGCTACTGCGGCGGTTGCGTGGGTGTTGCTCGGCTGTGCAGACATCGTGATCACGTGGAGAGCATGCATGGTGCAGGAGGACTACGGAATTCCGACACCGAGACCGGATGTGAGGATTCTCTACTTCGTTCTCGCATTGGGATTGCTTGCCGTCACGACTTGGGCCGGAATGACCTCATACAGGAGCTGGCAATTCCTTACCTCGCAGCGCAGACTGCTGGAGTCGAAAGCGGTCGAGCGCCGCGAGTTCATGGCAATCAGTGGCGTCATCGTTGCGGTAACGATGGGCATGGGAATCCTGTGGCTGGCGCTTCCGCCACTGTTCCTCGATTTGTGCTGGAGGGCGCGGTGACCGCGAGACGACTGCAGTGCGCGAGTGCCTTGGTCGCTTCGCTGTGGCTCTGCGCAGTTCTCAGCGGGTGCAACGACGGCAAGACCACACGCGAAGTCGCCGTGGGCAATCTAGGCAATGCGCAGCATGGACGAGAGCTCATCCGCTCTTATGGCTGCGGCGCATGCCACATGATCCCGGGAGTACACGATGCGCGCGGCAAGGTAGGACCGCCTCTGCTCTATTTCAGCGAGCGCACCATGATTGCGGGCGAATTGCCGAACACTCCGGCAAACCTGACCCAGTGGATCCAGCACCCGAGGCAGGTTGAGCCGAATACGGCAATGCCGGAGCTGGGCGTAACACAGGAAGAGGCGAACGACATCGCAGCCTATCTCTACACCCTGAGGGGACGGGAAGGAACATCATGGATCGACTGACTCCACATCTGCGGCTCGCGGGAGTGTGTCTTCTGCTCTTGACCGCCGGTATCGGTACTGCACAAAAAGAACAAGAGACAGGAATGACGACGGAAATTCCGGGGGCGCAGTCAGGTTTCCATGCCGTTTCACCAGTCCCGAACGGCCAGTGGACAATGCCGGCGGGCGATTACGGCAATATGAGGTACTCGCCGTTGTCGCAGATCAATACAGGCAACGTAGGAAGTTTGCATGTTGTCGCGAACATGGCGGACGGAATTCCGCATGGACATGAAGGCGGCCCGTTGGTGGTAGGCAGCACGCTTTACATGGTTACGCCGTTTCCGAATTATCTGATTGCCTACGATTTGAGCAAGCCAAGCTTTCCGATGAAGTGGAAGTACCAGCCGAATCCGGATATCCAGGCGGAAGGAGTGGCCTGCTGCGACGTGGTAAATCGCGGCCCCAGTTACGCTGACGGAAAGATCATCTACGCACTGCTCGACAACCACGTCGTCGCCGTCGATGCCGAAACAGGGCGCGAAGCGTGGCGGACGCAGGTAGGCGACATTCATTACGGTGAGACCACCACCATGGCTCCGATTGTCGTGAAGAACCTTGTCCTGGTGGGTAACAGTGGCGGCGAACTTGGCGTGCGCGGCAAACTGACCGCTCTCGACGTAAAGACCGGCAAGGTCCAATGGACGGCATGGAGCACGGGTTCAGACGAGGACGTGCGCATTGGTTCCGACTTCAAGCCCTTTTACGAGCACGAGCGGAAGGGTAAGGATCAGGGGATCACATCCTGGACGCCCGGACAGTGGAAGATTGGCGGCGGAACGATCTGGGGATGGATTTCCTATGATCCGGAACTCGACCTCATTTACTACGGAACCGGCAATCCTGGCCCGTGGAACCCTGACATGCGGCCCGGCGACAACAAGTGGACTGTGACGATCTTCGCGCGCAATGCCGAAACCGGCATGGCGAAATGGGCTTGGCAACTCGGCCCGCACGACCAATGGGACTACGACGAGATCATGGAAAACATTCTCGTCGACATGCCGTGGAAGGGGCAGATGCGCAAGCTGCTCATCCATCCTGGGCGCTCGGGATTCATGTACGTCCTGGACCGCGAAACTGGTGAGTTGCTCTCGGCGTCGCAGTATGAACCGACGAACTGGGCCACGGGGTACGACCTCAAGACTGGCCAGCCAATTCAGGTGAAGGATAAGGAGACGCACTTCGGCAAGTTCACCAAAGACATCTGCCCATCTTCGACAGGAGCCAAGGATTTCATTCCCTCTTCATTTTCTCCGCGCACCGGACTGGTCTACATACCAGCACACAACACATGCATGGATTACATGGGAACTGCGGTGAACTACATCGCAGGTACTCCATACCTTGGCGCCGAGGTGCGAATGTATCCCGGCCCGGGCGGCTACCAGGGTGAGCTGGTTGCCTGGGATGTTAAGCAAGGCAAGAAGGTTTGGGGAGTGAAAGAGCCCGATCTTCCTGTATACAGCGGAGTGCTGTCGACGGGGGGCGACCTTGTCTTCTACGGCACGATGGACGGATGGTTTCGCGCGCTCGATGCGCACTCCGGCAAAGTGCTTTGGCAGTTCAAGACCCCGTCTGGAATCGTCGGCAACCCCATCACATTCACAGGCCCGGACGGCAAGCAGTACGTCGCTATCTACTCGGGTGTAGGCGGCTGGATGGGCGCAACAGCATTTCCGGACGTTTCAACGGACGATCCTTACGCTGCACTGGGGGTTGTAGGTGCGATGAAAAAGATTAAGGCCCTCAGCCCGCCGGGAGATTTGCTTTATGTTTTCAGTCTCTAGGGTTGCAGGATTCGTCTTCATCGCTGCGACGGCGCTGAGCGGGGCAGCGACTGGACCTGCGCAGGAGAGTACTCCGGCTGAGCAGAATAGTTTGCGGGTGTGCGCGGATCCTAACAATCTGCCCTACTCCAACGATCAGCAGCAAGGCTTCGAAAATCGGATTGCAACTCTGGTTGCGAACGATCTGGGCAAGAAGGTCGAGTACTTCTGGTTCAGGCAAGGCGAGAAATTCTTCCGCAGAACATTGAACAGCGGCGTCTGCGATGTGGTGATGGGAGTGCCTGCAGGCTTGAATGAAGCGGCAACGACGCAGCCCTACTACCGTTCGACGTATGTATTCGTCACGCGCAAATCAAGTGGTCTTCCTATCACATCGCTCGACGACCCGCGCCTGCTCACGGTGAAGATCGGAGTCCACATCCTGGGCGATTCCAAAGACAGTCTTCCGCCGGTGCATGCTCTGATCAGCCGTGGGATAGTGAAGAATCTCGTTGGCTACAGCATCTTCGGAAACCTGAACGAGAAGGACCCGCCCGCAGACTTGATGCGTGCGTTGGAAAGCGGACAGGTGGATGTGGCGCTGATGTGGGGCCCGCTGGCTGGATACTTCAGCAAAAAGTCGTCCGTTCCGCTGGTGCTCACGCCCATCCCGGAAGACAAGCTGAATCCTGAACTTCCATTTCACTTCGACATCGCGATTGGCGTGCGCGCAAACGACACAGCGATGAAGCAGATCATGGAACGTGAGTTGGAACGCCGGAAAGTAGAGATCCAGGGAGTTCTGAACGCATACGGAGTGCCGCAGGTCGAGATTCCCCAAACCGCACAGCACATGCAAGCGGCGGATCACGCCGAACCTCACGCGGGTCCAGGGAGGAATGAATGAAGCGATTCGGTGTATCCATCACATCGGTTGTGTTCGCGGCCGCCGCATTGTTGTTGAGCGCGGCAGCCTGTCGCAGGTCGTCGAATTCCGACTCCGCGGCCGTCAACGGGCAGGCAATCACCAGCAATCCAGTAGGCCCGGTGCCCGGCGGCGTTCACGACATCAACTACCCTACGGATCCCTACCTTCATGATCCCGTCGCATTGCAGGACGGACGCCGGCTCTTCAATTGGTACAACTGCTCCGGCTGCCACGGCGGGCATGCAGGTGGCGGCATGGGGCCGAGCCTCCGTGATCCGGTTTGGAAATATGGCAACCGTGATGACCAGATTTTCGACACGATCGCGCACGGCCGCTCGATGGGAATGCCTTCCTGGGGAACCAAGATTCCGGAAAGGCAGATTTGGGAACTGGTGGCGTACATCAAGTCGATGGGCTCGCCTCAGGAGCCGGATCCCCCAATCGAGCCCGCCGACGAGCAGGTGCCTAACCCAGATCAGCAGGAGAAGCCGAGCGTGGCAACACAAACCAGTGCGGCGGAGAAACACCCATGACTCGCCGGCTCTCATGGCCGCTGATGCCCGCAGCCTGCCTGCTGATGGCCGGCTGCCACACACTGCAATCTTCGTTCGACACGCATGGCCCCGCAGCCGAGCAGATTTCTCATCTCGAGTGGTTTGAGACCATCTGCTTCCTGGTGATCACCGTGGTGATGTGGGTTCTCTTTACCATCGCATTTTTCCGTCGCCGCGGCAATTTGAACGAGCATGCGCCTATTGACGTCACCGGAGGGGAGAGCTGGATCGCTATCGGCGGTATCGCCATCCCACTCGTTTTTCTGACAATCCTCTTTGTGTGGGGTCTCGATTTGCTGCGCGCTTTCCCGATCCACCCGATGCACGGCGCTGACAAGCAAGGGGCAATGGCTCACGATATGAAGCCCGATATCCTCATCGTCGGACACCAGTGGTGGTGGGAGATTCACTATCTGAACGATGACAAATCAAAGCAGGTGATCACAGCCAATGAGATTCATCTGCCGGTTGGAAGACCAATGAACGTCCGGCTCGAAACACGCGACGTGATGCACTCACTCTGGATTCCGGCGCTGCACGGCAAGGTCGACCTGATTCCGGGGATGCCCAACTATGTCCGCCTGGAGGCATCGCAGCCCGGCGAATACGAAGGTCAATGCGCCGAATTCTGTGGCGCGGAGCATGCACGGATGCGACTCCTCGCGATCGCGCAAACTCCGGATGAGTTTGACGCATGGCTGGATGCACAGCGGATGCCCGGACACGAACCCACGACGGAATCAGAGAAATCCGGTCAGCAGATATTTCTTTCCGGCCCCTGTTCCATGTGCCACACCGTGCGGGGAACGGTCGCAGGCGGAAGCGTGGCGCCTGACCTTACGCACATCGGCAGCCGTCAGATGATTGCCTCCAATTACTACAAAAATAACGACGCATTTCTCGAGGCATGGATCACACATGCACAGTCATTGAAACCACAAGCTGAAATGCCCAATCTCACCCACTTCTCAGGCAAGCAGCTCGCCGACATGGTGGCCTACTTACGCCAACTGCAATAACGGTGCACGGGAGGAAATGTAAATGAGCTTTGCGACTCGAATCCATTCTTTGATGATCGCCGCTGCACTCTCCGCAGTGACATTCGCCGTGCCGATCGCCGCACAGATGAAACCTGATTGCAGTGGGCTCCCCGATGCCGGGCGGCTCCGCGGCATTGTGCAAAGCGTTGTGAAGGAGGGTGCGGCGAAGAATGGCGGCCTCGGTAACCAGGAGTGGGCAGCCGTGGTGAACCGGGATGGAATTGTCTGCGCAATCGTATTCAGCGGCTCTACTCGAAGTGATGAATGGCCCGGCAGCCGCGCCATCGCTGCGGAAAAGGCCAACACGGCAAATGCGCTCAGCAACCGCGACTATGCGCTTTCCACCGCCAACGTGTATGCGGCATCGCAACCGGGGCAAAGCTTGTATAGCCTCACGACCTCTGCGCCGCCGAATCCGCTGGCGGTCTTTGGAAATCCAACCTCGTTCGGAACTCCGAACGATCCCATGGTAGGCAAGGCGATCGGCGGAGTCATCGTCTTCGCGGGCGGCCTGCCCTTATACGCAAACGATGGCAAGATCGTGGGCGGCTTAGGCCTCAGTGGCGACACATCGTGCACCGATCACGTCATTGCCTGGAAGGTTCGCCACGATTTGCATCTTGACGCAGTACCGATGGGACCCAGTCCAGAGCACAACGATAACTTGATTCTCGATTTCAAAAACGGAGTGAGCCAGAGCGGCTTCGGACACCCCTCCTGCAAGGGCGGCACACAGTCCGACGGAATCATTGCGGATCTGTCGAAGCAATTCCCAACCGGCCCAAAGGGTAGATAGACGCGAACGCTCCCATCATCAGCCACCTGCAAAATCGAGACAAAGGGCAAGAGAGCCCCTGACAATCGAACCGACCAAATTGCCGAATAACGGCCTAGCCTCTCTTTTGGAATCGGCGCGATCTCAGTTCTCAGTCGCGTCCCTCGTTGAAAAAGGACCGCTCGCTATCAAACAGCATCGCATATGGCGGAGCAGGCTTCGAGCCGCATAAGAAAAAAGTGTGAGCCAGATTGGAGCTCGTTTACGCGTGGATGGTGTAAGGCAGAGAATGTTCTCCTGCCGGAGGGCCGCTATGTGGAAGCGATTGCGTTTCTGGCTGCCTGGAATGGCTCTGGCAGTGGGCGGAGTCGTCTCGGGAACTTGTCACCTGTTCAACTTCGAGTCCCCCACTGACCTGGCTCACGTTGCTCAATACCCGCCGCTCGGAGCGCCTCTTCACCTGGCGCTGTTTGCCGGCGGGTTGCTCACTTTAGCCGGCTGGGTGGGACGTTTTGCCGTCCGGCAGGCCGGTGCGGACAACATCGCTCTCGCTGCGCTGATCAGTTTATTCATCGGAGTTCTGTGTGGGGACCTGCTGCATTCCATCCTGGAGTTCAGCGTATTTCCGGTCGTCGATCAAGTGGCGCCGTACGCCTTACCTGGGCTTGCGGATGCCACCTACCGATCCGTGCCGGTCTCCTTTGTGCTGTCGGGTGGAAGGATTCTACTGCTGGCCGGAGCGGCAGCCTTCGCGCTGGCGATGTATCGCGAACCCTGCCTGCCCCGATGGCCGGCAATTCCTTTCGCGCTCTCGGCAGCACTCGAAGTTGTGGCAATGCTCCCGGGCAGCGGGGAATCAATGCGCAGCTTTTCCTTGTCGGCAATCTATTTCTCGATGGCGGCTCTGGGCCTCAGTCTCTTGTGGAGTCATTGTCCGCCGCTTTCCGTACCTCTAAGTACGCGAAACCGCAATCCTACCGCCTTGCGAGATTCTCAGCCTCCCGCGCGATGAGTGAAAGTCCGCGCGCGAGCGCATTCGCCCGGATGGACGCAATCGTCGTCACCGCTTCGCTGGCATCTCCGATCTTCTGTTCGATCTCGGCGCTTGCCAGTCGCGCGCGTAGCTCCAGTAGGGCAAACCCGTGCGCACTTGCAAGTTGGAGTGCGCTATCCAACTCGGCGCGAGCCTCTGCGACCCTGGCAGAAAAGGCGTGCGCGCGCGCCGCTTCAATAAGAAACGCGGATTTCACATAGGGATTGTCGGTGCTTTTCGCCAGCGTTCGTGTGCTTTCGATCGCTTGCAACGCCTGCACAGATTTGCCCTGATTGACTAAGGCACGGGCCAGATCAGCTACGGCCGCAACCTCTTGGTCCTGAGATTGGGCTTTATGGAACGCATCGCGCGCCCGGATCAGCAATTTCTCGGCCTCAGCGTGCTGGCCCTCAGCGATGTTCAGTTGAGCCAGCGATTGCCGAGTTTCGTTCATCCCGAGTTCGTCCCCGAGGTCCTGGCGCAGTTTGAGCGCCTCCTGAAATCGAGAACGTGCTTCGGAAAAGTTCGCCTGCTCCAGGCGAATCTCTCCTGCGGTGTTTAGACCCTCTGCCAGAATGGCTCGCGCGCCGATTGCGCGGACCAGGGAATTGCCGCGCTCTATCTGCGCGTCCGCAGACTTCAAATCACCCTGCTGAAGGTGGATATGTGCCATATTGATGGCGGCGCCCGCATCTCCACTCTTGTCACCTAGTTCATGGGTGATGGCCGTAACCTGCACATACATTTTCTCCGCAGTTTGAAGATCCCCTTGCGCCCAGAGAATGTTTGCAATGTTATTCAACACAATGGATTCGGCAAAGCGATTGCCAATCTCGCGCATAATCGTCCCGGACTTCTGGTATTCCTCCAGAGCCTCTTTGTGGCGACCCTGGCGTTCGAACGCGCTGGCGATCTGGTTGATCACTGCTCCCTCGCTATAACGATTGCCCACCTGTCGCGCCAGTTTGAGCGCATCCTGGTAGTGGCCGAGTGCGCCGGAAAGATCCCCTTGCATCAGGCGCACCGTGCCCAGGTTCCGCAGCATGTTCGCCTGGCCATTGCGATCACCTACTGACGCGTACGTCGCTAGCGAATCTTTGGTGAACTTCAGCGCGTCATCCATTTCGCCCAGGTTCAACGCGGCCCATGCCTGTGCGTATTGGGCACGCGCCTGCAGCATGCGCGCTCCCCGAATTTGCGCCTCATTCGTTGCTCGTGCGGCGATCTGCTTCTCCTGCTGAAAATCGGCTGACACCTCATCCAGGTTGGCCTCAGCCAGATCGATCCGGGGATCTGAGCTGGCCGGAAGCGGCAGCTTGCGCATCGTGGCGATGGTCGCGCGCGCGTCCTGGCTGCGGCCCGCGGATGTTTGTACAGCCGCCAGCCTCAGCGCGTATTCCAGATTGTCAGGGTAGAAGCCCAGCAGGGTGCGGTATACATCGATTGCCTTGTCCCATTCGTGAGTCGATTCACGGAAGCGGCCCTCTACCCATAGCTGCTCTGTCTGCGGAAGCTGACCTGCCAATGACGCGGCTTGGCGCGCCTCGGCTCGCGATTTCTCGTCGTTTCCCAACTGGCTCCACGCCTGCGCCAGTTCAGCATGAATCAATGGGTGATCTGGCTCCGCCGCCGCTGCCTTCAGCAACAGATCGCGCGCGCCGGCGGGGTTCAACCGCCGCAACTCCGCCAGTCCCTCCGCATAAAGGCGCGCCGCCACGGGATCGTGAGGAATTGTGGCCGCTGCTTTTGTCACCTCGGATTCGCCTACGTTGCCAATGCGCAACGTCGCGCGGAGATCCGCGCCGGTCTTCGAGAGCAACTCGATCAGCTTCGATTCGGTGCCAGTTTCAGGCAGCGAGGTCAAAGTCTCGCCGGTGTCAGCATTCTGCAAGCGGGCATCCAGCCTGAGCTGGTTCGCCCCTTCCGGACCCACCTCCAGATACGACCCGGTCACCACATAATCGACGCCCAGATTCTTTCTGAGCTTTGCCAGAGTCTGCGTAGAGAATGCGTGGACCTCTTGCAGGTCAAGATCCTTCCGCGCTCGTGCCACGTCTTCTCCCGACACGACTCGCAGACGGCCGCCGGCAGCAAGCTCGGTCGACAGCATTTCAGAAAACACAGTCGAAAGCCATGCATGTTCAGGTCGTCTTGAAAGGTTTTCGAATCCCAAAACCGCAATTGACGGACGCGCGAAGGTCTGCGAGACCGCGGGTTGCCGGTTAGAAAGAAACCCGGACCCACGCCGCTTCCACGCGAACACACCGGCAAGAGTGCATAACACGAGAAGCGCCGCCACAGCGATCCATCTTCTGCGCTGCGATGAGCCTCGGCCTGATGGAGAAACCGTTATAGACCCGCTCGCCGGCGAGCGC
>Ga0207695_10003813_pt1 | contig 20893 bp, 19 predicted proteins | sample KBSC54metaG_FD_184354 | JGI IMG/M metagenome (GOLD analysis project Ga0207695, IMG submission 184354) | Corn rhizosphere microbial communities from Kellogg Biological Station, Michigan, USA - KBS C5-4 metaG (SPAdes) (version 2) | ecosystem: Host-associated > Plants > Roots > Rhizosphere > Soil...
GGTAGGCCGCGACCAAACCCGCCGCATCCACCCGGCCCGCCGCCATGTCTGCCTGAAGCGTGGCAATGTCTTTTTCGACCACGTCATAGGAGGCCCCTTGCGCCGGCCCGGCCGCAGCCAGTACCAGCCCGAAAGCCCATCCGATCTTCCGCATGCCCAGCCCCGTCGATTCCGAAGAAGATGATAGCGGGTTAAAATTGTTTCTGCAGGAACACCAAGGTCAGCCAACGGTCGAATTTGCGGCCCGCTTCCGGCAGGCGCCCGGTTTCGAGGAACCCGAATTTCTTGTGCAGCGCGATGCTGAGCGCGTTGTCACTGTCCACGCCGCCAATCAATACATGCAGGCCTTGGGCCCGAGCTTTTTCGATCAGGGCCGCCAGCAAGGCCTTGCCGATGCCCCGTCCGCGCGCTTCCTCCCGCACATAGATCGAGTGCTCGGCGGTGGTGCGGTAGCCGGAGGGCCCCCGGAACGGGCCGTAAGTGGCATAGCCCAGAAAACCGGAGGCATCGCGCGCCGCCAGCACAGTAAAGTCGCGCTTGCGGGCGGCGAACCAGTCCGCCATCTCGGCATCGCTTTTGGGGTATTCATGCCAGGACGCGGTGGTCGTGGCGGCCGTGTGATTGAGGAGCGCCGTGATGGCGGGAAGATCCGCCTCCGTCGCCTCGTCGATCCAAAACCCCGCAGCCATGTCGCTATATAAAAGAAAAAGAGCGGCTTTCACCGCTCTTTTCGCGTCTTGGTCCCGGCTTTCTTCCCCCACAAGGCAAAGCCTTTGGTGGGGGAAGATGTCTGCTAGCGGGCTTGCCCGCGTGGCAGACAGATGGGGGTATCAATCAATTCGACTGGCGCCGAAGAAAGGCCGGGATCTCGAACTGTTCTTCGGTACCATGGTCGGGGAACAGATCTTCGCCGCCCGGCTGAGGCGCCGCCGGTTCGGCGGCTGACGGCCGCTGCATCGGCGCAGCAGTAGCGCGGGAACGGTCGACCGGCAGCGGTTCGGTGCGCATGTCCGCATCGGCGGCCTTGCGGCGGCCGAACAGGCTCCAGCCCGCTTTCTTTTCGGTGTGAGGGCGCGCCAGCGGCTGCTCAGACAGCGGCCGATAGCTTTCCGTGGCGGGATATCTGGCCATTACGGCCGCCGCCGGTTCTTCCACGATCGGAGAATCCTTACCGCCCAAGGTATGGACTTCGGCCGCGCCATGGTGGGCGGCATGGTTGGTGACCGGTGCCGCGTTCAATTCCGCAGCCAGGCTTTCCACCTGCGCCTGCACCGGATTGACCGCCGCGATCGGGGCCGGCTTGACCGGCTCGATGCGGTAGGCCTGCGGCTTCAAATGCGGGCGAAGGGTGTGCACCTTCTCCGGCATCTTGAGCTGCTCGGCGTCAATGCCGGTGGCGACCACTGAGACGCGGATACGCCCCTCCATCTCTTCCAGGATGGTGTTGCCGAAAATGATGTTGGCGTCGGGATCGACTTCGGCCCGGATGCGGTTGGCGGCCTGCTCGACCTCGAACAGCATCAGGTCCGGACCGCCGGTGATGTTGATGAGAACACCCTTGGCGCCTTTCATGGTGACATCGTCCAGCAGCGGGTTGGAGATCGCCATGTCGGCGGCGCGGACGGCGCGATCTTCGCCCTCAGCCTCGCCTGTGCCCATCATGGCCTTGCCCATCTCGGTGATCACCGACTTGATGTCGGCAAAGTCGAGATTGATGAGGCCCGGCATCACGATCAGGTCGGTGACGCCGCGCACGCCGGCATGCAGCACCTCGTCGGCCATGGCGAAGGCTTGCGACATGGTGGTGCGGTCGGAGGCGACGCGGAACAGATTCTGGTTGGGGATGACGATCAGGGTATGGACATATTGCTGAAGGTCGGTGATCCCCTTTTCGGCCACCCGCATGCGGCGGTCGCCTTCCAGTGAGAAGGGCTTGGTGACGACGCCGACCGTCAGGATGCCGGCTTCGCGCACCGCCCGGGCGATCACGGGGGCGGCGCCTGTGCCGGTACCACCGCCCATGCCGGCGGCGATGAAGACCATATGGGCCCCGGCCAGATGCTCCATGATCTCGGCCATGGATTCTTCGGCACCCGCGCGGCCCACTTCCGGCTGCGCACCCGCACCCAGGCCTTCAGTAGTCCCCACACCCAACTGGATGCGGACCGGCGCCTTGGACTGCGCCAGCGCCTGGGCATCGGTGTTGGCCACCACGAATTCGACGCCATCGAGACCGGCTTCGATCATGTTGTTGACGGCGTTGCCGCCGGCGCCGCCCACGCCCAGCACGGTGATCCGGGGGCGCAATTCCTTCATTTCAGGGATTTTGAGATTGATCGCCATCTATTTTCTCCACAGTGACATCGCCAGGTCACCTTGCAAACGCCCGAATCGCCCAACGATTCGCATTTCTATTGTTGAATCATTCCAGCCACCGGCCGGTCAACCGTCCCCACCAACCTTTGCGTGCTTCTGTCGGCATCGTCATGGGAATATCGGGATTGATCATCTCAGGCGGCATTGTGGCACCCGCCATCAGCATGCCGATCGCGGTGGCGTAGTCCGGTCCCGTATTGGCACCTGCCAGGCCGGGAAAATTTTGCGGCCGCCCGATTCGAATCTGCTTGTTCAGCCAGCGCGCCGCCAGTTCACGGGTGCCGGCCAGCTGGCAGGCGCCGCCGGTGAGCACGGCACGGCGACCCGCCGCTTCGGCGAAGCCGGACGCCTGCAGGCGCTTCTGCACTTCCTCGAAAATATCGTCCAACCGGGCCTGGATGATGCGGGTGAGCATGGAGCGGGGCACACGCAGAACCGCCTCGGCGTCATTCTCGCCCATCTGGGGGATGGCAACGACATCGCTGCCGGCCTCCATGTCGCCCAAAGCGGCGCCGAACAGGGTCTTCACCCGCTCGGCTGCCGACAGAGGGGCGGCAAACATCTGGGCAATATCGGTGGTGACGGTGAAGCCACCCTTGGGGATCACATCGGCAAAGACCAGATGGCCTTCCAGGAACACGGCGATGGAGGTGCAGCCGCCGCCCATGTCGATCACGGTGGCGCCGATCTGCTTTTCGTCTTCGGTCAGGGCGGCCAGACCCGAGGCATAGGCCGAGAACAGCGTGCCCACCACGTTGAGGTGACAGCGTTCCACGGCCAGTTTGAGATTCTGCAACGGGCTGGGCTTTACCGCCACCGCATGCATGGCCACCCCGATGCGCTGGCAAAACATGCCGGAGGGATTGCGCACCCCACGGGCCTCATCGACCACATAAGCAGTAGGGGCGCTCTGGATGATCTCATGCCCCTCCAGGCGGCAGCGGACGCGGCCGTCATGCAGCAGCTGGCGCAGATGGGTGTCCGACACCAAAGCGCCGTCCAGCGCCATCACGGCGCGGCTGTTGACCGAGACCGGCTGGCCGCAATTGACCGAGATCAGCACATTTTGGATGCGGGCATCGGCATGGTTCTCCGCCGCCGCCACGCAATCGCGGATGGATTCTTCGGCCAGTTCCAGGCTGGTCACCGTGCCGGCGCGCAGACCCGCGCTTTCGCGCAAGGCGCTGCCCAGGATCTTGAGGCTGCCCTGTTCGGCCCGGCCGATCACACAGGCGATCTTCGAGGAGCCGATATCCAGCACCGAGACCAAGCCCGGGCGGTAGGCGGGAATTTCATTGTTGACGCGCAAGCGGATCGCCTCGCCCATGGTCAGGTGTCTTTCCCCCGCGGAATGTCTTTCTTCTCGCCGCCGCGCAACACAAAGAAATACTGAGTCGGTGACCGTAGGTCTATTTCGGTGACGTCACGCTCCAAGATTCCGGAATCGACGATCAGCTGTTCGAGCGAATCGAGTTCCTTCTTCCAGCCGGTTTCCGGCAGCTTGACCACCACGCCGTCATTGAGGTGCAGATTCCAGCGACGCTGGGAGACATATTCGTAGAGCGCCACCCGGGCGGAGACGGCGCGATGGATCATCACCGCTTCCACCAGATCGGCGGCGGCCTCGGGCGCGCCCGCGCCCACCAGCTTGGGCAACCGCGCGAATTTCTCCACGCCCTGGGTGGTGATGACACCGCCTGCCCGCTCCACCACGGCCAGACCTTGCGGCGCCTGCCAGAGCGCGAAAGGCCGTTTTTCCACCACAGCGACGAAGATGGAATCGGGATAACGGCGTACCACATCGGCCGAAGCGATCCAGTCCAGCGCCAGGATGCGGGCGCGCGCCTCCGCCAGGCGGGCGGCGAAGATCGATTCCCCGGGACGCATGCCCAACGCCGCCAGGATGGTTTCCGGCGGCACCCGGCTGTTGCCAGCCAGATGAATTTCCGAAATGCCGAACCCGGCATCGGCCATGACGGTATCGATGGCGTTGTTGACGCCGCGAATGGTGCGGCCCACCGCGCCGCTGGCGAACAAGGCGGCGATAGCGGCGAACAACACCAAGCCCAAACTCATGAGCAGAATGGGGCGGCGAAACAGACCTAAGAGTGAGATCAGCAGCGGCCGCAGCAGGCGGATCAAGAGACCCTCGCCTTCTCCGTCATCGCGGGCGCTGTAACCTGGGGCAGCCTTGCGCTCGCGCGATCCCCGCGCCGGTTTGCGGGCGGAGCGGGCACGCGGATTGTCGCGCGGCTTGCGGTCCAGCTTCAGCGATCGCATGAAGCGTCCTCCACCAGCCAGCGGCACAGCTTGGCGTATGAGATGCCTTGATAGGCGGCTTGCTCGGGCACCAGCGAGGTCGGCGTCATACCCGGCTGGGTGTTGGTCTCCAGCAGGATCACGCGGGGCGTGGCACCGGTATCGTCGTAGCGGAAGTCGGTCCGCGATACGCCGCGACAACCCAGCACCTGGTGTGCCTTCAGGGCCAGTTCCAGACACTGCTCCGCCACGGCGGCGGCTATTTGCGCGGGCAGAACGTGGCGAGAACCGCCCGCCTTGTACTTGGCTTCGTAATCGTAGAAAGCCAGATCGGTGGTGATCTCGGTCACGCCCAAAGGCCTGTCGCCCATCACCGAAACGGTGAGTTCGCGGCCCGGCACATATTCTTCGACCATCATCTCATTGGAGAGAGTCCAGGTGTCGCTGCCCAGCGCCGCGGGCGGGCGGTTGTCGCCCGGGCGGATAATGAAGACGCCGACGCTGGAGCCTTCATTGACCGGCTTGACCACATAAGGCGGCTCCATCAGGTGGCGGTCCGCGACGGCCCGGCGGTCGGCGACGATGGATTTCACCACCGGCAGGCCGGCGGCGCGATAAACGTCCTTGGTGCGCTCCTTATGCATGGCGAGCGCGGACGCCAGCACGCCAGAATGAGTGTAAGGCAGGCGCATCAATTCCAGCAGCCCCTGCACTGTGCCGTCCTCGCCGAATCGCCCATGCAGCGCATTAAATACGGCATCGGGCTTGGCGTGAAAAAGCTGATCGCCGGGATTGTCGCCGGGATCGACCGCGACCGGCTCGAAACCTTCCTCGGCCAGCGCCTTCATCACGCCCCGCCCGGACGACAGCGAGACTTCGCGTTCGGCGGAGCGGCCCCCCATTAGGACCGCGATGCGCTTGAAGCCGCTCATGCCCGCACCTCTGCGGCCGCGGGCACACCGATGCGCTTGATTTCCCATTCCAGGCTGACGCTCTGGCTTTCGCGTACCCGGCGGCGGACTTCCTCGCCCAAGGCCTCGATATCGGCGGCGCTGGCGTCACCGGTGTTGATGAGGAAGTTGCAATGCTTCTCGCTGACCTGGGCGGCACCGATCATCAGGCCGCGGCAGCCAGCGCGATCGATCAACTCCCAGGCCTTCTGACCGGGCGGATTCTTGAAGGTCGAGCCACCAGTCTTGGCGCGGATGGGCTGGCTGGCCTCGCGATTGGCGGCCAGTTCCTCCATCCGGGCCTTGATGGCATCCGGCGTGTCGGGACGGCCCTCGAACACGGCTTCCAGGAAGATCAGATCCTGCCGCGCTTCCGTCTTGCGGTAGGAGAAACCCATCTCGGCCGCCGAAAGCGTGACGCGATTGCCCTCGCCGTCCAAAGCTATGGCTTCCACAAAAATGTCGGCGATCTCCCGGCCATAACAGCCCGCATTCATCCGCAGCGCTCCGCCCACCGTGCCGGGCACGCCGCGCAGAAATTCCAGGCCGGCAATCCCCGCTTCGGCGGCGGCGCGGGCGACAGCAGCATCCAGCGCCGCGGCACCGGCGCGGATGCGCGTGCCGTTGGCTTCGGTCTTTCCGAACCCAGCCGGCAGGCGCACCACCACGCCGGGTACACCGCCGTCGCGCACCAGAAGGTTGGAACCGACGCCGATCGCCTGCACGGTCAAGTCGCGCGGCCGCGCCGCCAGGAACATGGCCAGATCCTCAGCATCGGCGGGCCGGAACAGCGCGTCAGCGCGGCCCCCGGCGCGGAACCATAACATCTCCTTCAGCGCCGCATCGCGCGTCAGAGAGCCCTTGACCGGCGGGAGCATGTCGCAAGGCCGGGTCACAGCGCCTCCAACTTCTTTTGGAGGCCTTGCATCCAGCCGGTGATGGAACCTGCGCCGGTGCCCACCACCACGCCACCAGGTTTGAGATGGGGCGCCAGCGTGGCGGCAAGATCATTCTCCCCCTCGATGGTGATCACATTGCGATGGCCATGGGCCCGCAATGCTTCGGCATAGGTATCGCGGTTGATGCCCTCGATGGGCTGCTCGCCCGCGGAATAGACCGGGGCGATCAGGGCCACATCGGCATCGTTAAGGCATTTTGCGAATTGCTCGAAGGTGTCGCGCAGCCGCGTGAAGCGATGGGGCTGCACCACCGCCACCACCGGGCCGCCATAGGCCTGGCGCGCAGCGCGCAAGGCGGCGGCGATCTTGAACGGATTATGCGCGTAATCATCGATGATGGCGGCGCCGTTCCATTCCCCGACTTTGGAGAAGCGGCGGCCAACGCCCCGAAAACCCTCCAGCGCCTTGCGGATGACGGTGTCACCCACCCCCAGCTCGCGCGCCACCACGATAGCCGCCAAGGAGTTCTGGACATTGTGTTCGCCCGGCATGGGCAGGCTGAGATTGTCCAGCCGCGTCTCGGTGCCTTTGCGCCGGTCGGTGAAGATCACATCGTAATGCGAAGCGCCTTCGGAATAGGAGACATTGACGGCGCGGGCATCGGCCTGGGGACTGAAGCCATAGGTGACGATGCGGCGATCGGTGATGCGGCCGACCATCGCCTGCACTTCGGGATGATCCAGGCACAGCACCGCGAAACCATAGAAAGGCACGTTTTCGACAAAGCGCTGGAAGGCATCGCGCATGGCGTCGAAGGTGCCGTAATAATCGAGATGATCGGGATCGGCATTGGTGACCACGGCCACCGTTGCGGGCAGGCGCAGGAAGGTGCCGTCGCTTTCATCGGCTTCCACCACCACCCATTCGCCCGCGCCGAGCCGGGCATTGGTGCCATAGGCGTTGATGATGCCGCCATTGACCACGGTGGGGTCCATGCCGCCCGCATCCAACAGCGCCGCCACCATGGTGGTAGTGGTGGTCTTGCCATTGGTGCCGGCGATGGCGACGCAGGATCTGAGCCGCATGATCTCGGCCAGCATCTCGGCGCGGCGCACCAGCGGCAGGGATAGCGCCCGCGCGGCATCGAATTCGACATTGCCGGGCTTGACCGCCGAGGAATAGACCACGGCATGGGCGTCTTTCAGATTTTCCGCCGCATGGCCGATGGCGACGGGAATACCCATGGCGCGCAGGCGCTTGACATTGGCGTTCTCCGCAACGTCGGACCCCTGCACCTTGTAACCCAGATTGTGCATGATCTCGGCGATGCCGGACATGCCGATACCGCCGATGCCGATGAAATGAATGGCACCGATGTCCAGCGGCACGCGCGTGGCGACAGGCATGGCCATCATGCTGCCCCCGCCAGATTTTCGACCAGGTCGGCCAGTCGCTCCGCCGCATTGGGCACAGCCAGCGCATGCGCCGCCGCCGCCCGCTTCGCCAGATCGGCGGGCGCGGAGAAAATATCCGTCAGCATCCGCGCCAATGTTTCCGGCCTGAGATCGCGCTGCGCCACGGTCCAGCCGGCATCAGCACGAGAGAGGATTTCCGCATTCGGCGTCTGATTATCGTCCAAGGCATGCGGCAAAGGCACCAGAATGGCGGGACGGCCGATTGCCATCAGTTCCGCCACCGTACCGGCGCCGGAACGACCGATCACCAGATGGGCATCTGCCATGCGGTGTGGCAGATCCTGAAAGAAAGGCTGCAGCTCGGCGCGGATATCGGCATTGGCGTAAATCGAACGAACCGTTTCGAGATCTTCCGGCCGGCATTGCTGCACGATCCGAAGCCGGCTCTTGAGCGCCTGCGGCAACCGCGTGACGGCGGCGGGCACGATGTCGCTGAAAGCGCGCGCACCCTGGCTGCCGCCGAACACCAGCAGGTTCAGCACGCCGCCGAGCATCGGGGGATGATAAGGCGCCCCCCACAGCGCGATCACTTCCGGCCTGAGCGGATTGCCGGTCAGCACGATCTTGGTCTTGTCGCGAGGTGCGAAGCGGGCAATCGGAAACGCCGCGGCGACCCGGCGCACTTTATTCATCACCAGGCGGTTGGCGCGGCCGACTACGGCGTTCTGCTCGATGATGGCGGTGGGAAGGCGCGCCAGGGTCGCGGCTAGCATCACGGGCACAGAGGGATAACCGCCGAAGCCGATCACGGCAGCGGGCTTCAGCTTGAGCAATTTCGCCAGCGCCTCGATTACGCCGGTCACGATCTTGAACGGCGCGGCGAGGGAATTGAGCGGCGCCGACGAGACGGTCTCGATCCGCGCGCCGGGAAAAGACGTGGCGTAATTGGCGAAGCGGGCATCCGTCATCACCACAATCTTGCGGCCACGGCGGCTAAGCTCACCCGCCAGCGCTTGGGCCGGGAAAAGATGGCCGCCGGTGCCGCCGGCAGAAAGCACGATGGCACCCGTCATGCTCGCACTCCCAAGACGCCCAACAGCGGCTCGGCCCGCGTGGTCAGCTTGGGACGTTGCCGCGTCACCGCCAGTGCAAAGCCCATGGTCAAAGCGATGGAGAAGAGCGAGGAACCGCCATAGGAAATGAACGGCAATGTCATGCCTTTGGCCGGCAGCAGCGAAACCGCCACGCCCATATTGATGAAGGCCTGCACCGCCGTGACCACGGCAAGACCCGCGCCGGCCAGCTGGCAGAACGGATCGCGCTGATTGGCGGCGCGCAGAAGAAGCCTGACCGTGAGCAATCCGAACAGCGCCGCGATCACGCCGCAAAGGATGAGACCAAACTCCTCACCAGCGACCGCGAAGATGTAGTCGGAATGCGCGTCGGGAATGCGGTATTTGATGGTGCCCGCGCCCGGACCCACGCCCGTAAACCCGCCATGGGCGAACGCCTTGAGCGCCAGGCCCGCCTGATAGCCGATATCGGAGTCACTCAAATATTGATCGACGCGGTGATGGACATGAGGAAAAATTTCATACGCCGCGAAGCCCAAGACCGACGTGACACCGGCCAGCGATGCCACCCAGAACAGCGGCAGGCCAGCGAAGAACAGCATCGCGCCCCAGAGCGAGAGCAACAGGCCGGTCTGGCCCACATCCGGTTGCAACAACAGGATCACGATAGCGGGCAAGATCAGGAGCAAGGTGATCAAGGGCTTGGGCAATTTCATGGGCGCGCGATCGGCCAGCACAGCGGCCGCCAGAATCGCGAAGCCCGGCTTGAGGAATTCGGAGGGCTGCAGGCTCATGAAGCCGAAATTGAGTTCGCGCCGTGCGCCCAACACATCATTGCCCACGAACAGCACCAGCAGGGAAAGAATAAGTGCGCCCGCGAATGCGAAGGCGGCCAAAATCTTGACTTGACGCAGCGCGAGCAGAGAAGCGCCCGCCATGATCGACAACGCCACCGCGGCGAACACCATCTGGCGCACGGCGTAATGGAAATCGCCGGCCGTGAGCGGTCCGCCGGTGATGGCAGGGCTGGCGGCAAAAGCCAGCATCAAGCCGATGCCGAGCAAAAGCCCCATGCCGGTGAGCGCTACCTTGTCGACCGTGAACCACCAATTGGCAAAGCCGCCCTTGTCGGCGCGGGAGATGCTCATGACGCGGCCCTCACCTCTTGCGGCAGTTTCGCCACCAGGGCGCGGAAGACGTCGCCGCGCTGCTCGAAATCCTTGAACTGGTCGTAGGACGCACAGGCCGGCGACAGCAGCACCACCGGCGCGGGCGCGCCGGAACGGGCGGCATCGGCGGCGGCGGCCTCAACGGCTTTGTCCAGCGTGCCCGCGATCTGGAATGGCGCCTTGCCGTCCAAGGTGCGGGCAAAGACTTCCGCCGCTTCGCCGATCAGATAAGCTTTGCGCACGCGGGGAAAATATTGCGCCAGGCTCTCGATGCCGCCTTCCTTGGCCTTGCCGCCCGCGATCCAGAAAATATCGGGATAGCAGGCCAGAGCCCGCGCCGTGGCGTCAGCGTTGGTGGCTTTGGAATCGTTGACGAAATGGATCTTGCCGATATGTCCCACATCTTCCATACGATGAGCCAAGCCGGGAAAGCTGGCGATCGCATTGGCGACCGTGCGCGCATCCTTCACGAAAATCCGCGCGGCGGCATAGGCGAGCGCGATATTTTGCCAATTGTGCGCGCCGGGAAGGCGCGGCACGTCTTCCAGCGCCATCACTTTGGTGGCGCGCTGGCTTTGGGCGTCATAAAGCGCGCCATCGACCGCGAAGATGCCCCGCCCCAGAACCTTGCCGACGGACACGGGCAGCGTCACGGCGCCGCCTATTGCGGACAGCGCGGTGAAGATCGCGGCGCTGTAATCGTCATCCACACCAACAATGACATGCCCATCCTTGGGCACCTGCCGCAGCAAACGCTCCTTGACGGCGGCATAATTCTCCATGCTGCCGTGCCGGTCGATGTGATCGGGCGTGAGATTGGACAGTAGGGCCACGTCGGGATGAAGCCCCGGCGCCAGATCGATCTGGAAGCTGGACATCTCCAGCACATAGATCGTCTTGAGACCCGGCGGCGCCAACTCCAGCACCGCCTTGCCGATGTTGCCGCCCACCTGGGCGTCGAAGCCGGCGCTGGTCAGGATATGGCCGATCAAAGCGGTGGTGGTGGATTTGCCGTTGGTGCCGGTGATGGCGATGACTGGCGCTTTGCCGGGGTTGCCTGCATCGGGCCGGATCTCGCGCGCGAACAATTCCACATCGCCGATCACCGGCACATGGGCTGCTTGGGCGTGGGTGACAACTTCATGCGGCCGCGGATGGGTGAGCGGCACTCCGGGGCTGAGGATCAAGGCGGCGATGCCATCCCAAGCCCATTCGCGCCAGGGCGTAATCGCTGCGCCCGCGTCATGACCCGCATCGCGCGCGGCGTTGTTGTCGTCCCACGCGATCACCTGCGCGCCGCCGGTTTTCAGCGCCCGCACACTGGCCAGCCCCGTGCGTGCCAATCCGAAGACGGCGACGGTCTTTCCGGAGTAGCTGGAGGCCACGATCATGCGGTCACCGGAGTTTCAGGGTGGCAAGGCCGGCCAGCGCCAGCACCACCGCCACGATCCAGAAGCGGATCACGATGGTGGGCTCGGTCCAACCAAGCTGCTCGTAATGATGATGGATCGGCGCCATGCGAAAGACGCGCTTGCCGGTGAGCTTGAACGACACCACCTGCACCACCACCGACACGGTTTCGAGAACAAAGAGACCGCCCACGATGGCAAGCACGATTTCATGCTTGGCGACCACCGCCACCGCGCCCAGCGCGCCGCCCAAAGGCAGCGACCCGGTATCGCCCATGAAGATGGCGGCAGGTGGCGCGTTGTACCAAAGGAAACCCAGGCCTGCTCCCATCAGCGCCGCCAGGAACACCGCCAGTTCGCCCGCACCGTCGACATAAGGAAGCTGCAGATAGGCAGCGAATTTCTCGTTGCCGACCAGATAGACGATAAAAGTGAAGGCCGCCGCCGCAATCATCACCGGCATGATGGCAAGTCCGTCGAGCCCGTCGGTGAAATTCACCGCATTGGCGGCACCGGTGATCACAAAGCCGCCCACCAACACGAACAACAGACCCAGCGGCAGCAACGCCGTCTTGATGAAAGGCACTGCCAGCATGCCGGAGAGCGCGGGCGGCTCGACTTGCATGATCAACCAGGTGGCGATGAAGGCGGCGCCGAATTCGATCAGAAGGCGGGTGCGGCCGGAGAGCCCATCGGCGGTGCGCTTGGTGACTTTATAATAGTCGTCCAGGAAACCCAGGAGACCAAAAGCGACGGTGACCAGGAGGGCGATCCAGACATAACGGTTGGAAAGGCTGGCCCAGAGCAAGGTCGAACCCACCCAGGGGATCAGGATCAAAAGGCCGCCCATGGTGGGGGTGCCGGCCTTCTCCACGATATGGCGGGCGGGACCATCGCTGCGGATGGGCTGACCTTTGCCCTGCTTCACCTTCAGCCAGCGGATCAGCATGGGGTTGATCCAGAAAGCGATGACCAGCGCAGTCACCACCGCCGCCATGGCGCGGAAACTGAGGTAACCGAACAGCCGGAAGAAGGCCAATTGGTCGGTATGGGTGAGAAGCGAAAGATAATACAGCATCAGCCCCTCTTCAGCGCTTCGACGATCACGGACATGCGGCTGCCCAACGAACCTTTCACCAGAACGGTGTCGCCCGGTTCGAGTACCGCCGTAAGCTTGGGCGCCAGCGCCGCCGATGTCTCGGCATAAGCGCCGCGCCGTTTTTGCGGCAACGCATCCCAGAGCGCTTTCATCTGTGGCCCCGAAGCGAAGACCAGATCGGTGTTCGCGACATCAATCGGCTCCGCCAGCGCGGCGTGCAGCGCGGGCCCGCTTTCGCCCATCTCCAGCATGTCGCCCAGAACCGCGAGCTTGCGGCCGCGGGCCTGCCCCAGCAGCTTAAGCGCCGCCGCCATGGAAGCCGGATTGGCGTTGTAGCTTTCGTCGATCACTGCGACACCGTGCGACTCGAAGCGCGCGCCACGGCCTTCGAGCGCCGTGAAATTCTTGAGCGCCGCCGCTGCGTTCAGCACATCGCCGTCCACCAGCGCCACAGACGCCAGCGCCGCCACCGCATTCATGGCGATATGTTCGCCTGGCGCGCCGACCAGGCAATCCACGGCTTGACCCAAAATGTCGGCCTTGAGCCGCATACCTTCGCCGTCCAGCGTGATGGACAGAAGCTTGGCATCGCCGGTGCCGCCAAAACGAACAATCCGGCTAAGCTGTGCCTGCTGGGCGCGCGCCGCGAGACGTTCCGCATAGAGCGAATCCGAAGGGATCAGGGCTGCACCGCCAGGCACAAGGCTTTCGAAGATTTCCGATTTGGCATCGGCAATGGCTTCGCAGGAACCGAAGAATTCCAGATGTGCCGCCGCGATGGTGGTGACCAGCGCCACATGCGGCCGCACGAAGGAAACCAGATTGCGGATCTCGCCCGCATGATTCATGCCCACTTCGAACACGCCATAGGCGGCTTCGCGCGGCAGAGACGCCAGGCTCAGCGGCACACCCCAGTGATTGTTGTAGGAGGCGGCCGAGGCGTGCGTGGCGCCCAGCGCGTTGCAGCAGAGCCGCAGCATCTCTTTGGTGGTAGTTTTGCCGGCGCTGCCGGTGACGGCAATGACTTTGGCATTGCTGCGGGCCCGCGCCGCCCGGGCCAGATCTTCCAACCCGCGCTGGGCGTCCGCCACTGTCAGCAGCGGGCCTTTCGCATTATCGATGGCGCGGCTGACCAGAGCCGCACCGGCTTTGGCGGCAAAGGCGGCGTCCACAAAATCATGCCCGTCGCGCGCGCCTTTCAGCGCCACGAAAAGGTCGCCTTCCTTCAAGCTGCGCGTGTCGATGGAAAGACCGCTGACAGCAAAGCCTTTGCTGGCATGCCCCAAAGTAGCGGCTTCGGCTTCAGCGGTGGACCACAGCGTCATGCCGCGCGCCCTCCCAAAGCCAGCGCCGCTTTCACCGCTTCCTCGCGGTCGGAAAAAGGACGCACCTCGGTACCGACATATTGCCCGGTCTCGTGACCTTTGCCGGCCAGAACGAGCACATCGCCCACCTGGAGCGCGGCGATACCGGCGCGGATGGCTTCGGCGCGGTCGCCGATCTCGCGCGCACCCGGCGCCGTCGCCAGAATTTCCTTGCGGATGGTGGCGGGGTTTTCGCTGCGGGGATTGTCGTCGGTGACGATCACATCGTCGGCCAGAGCGGTTGCGATCTGGCCCATCAGAGGCCGCTTGCCCTTGTCGCGGTCACCGCCGCAGCCGAACATGACATGCAGCTTGTTCTGGGTGTGCGGGCGCAGCGCCTTCAAGATCTTTTCCAGCGAATCCGGGGTGTGGGCGTAATCGACATAGATCGGCGCGCCGGCGACAGAAAATGCGACCTTCTCCATCCGGCCGGGCGCGCCCTTCAGGCGTGACAGGATGGGAATGACCTTTTGAGCATCTTCACCCAGTCCGATTGCCAGCCCCGCGGCCACCAGGGCATTGGATGCCTGGAAGGCGCTCGCCAGCGGCAAGGTGACATTATAAGTGTGACCGCCATGAATGATCGCCAGCGCCTGGACATCGCCTTTGCTTTGCCGGGAAACCAGTTTGAGGTCTTCGCCGCTCTCGCCCACCGTCAACAGAGTGAGGTCACGCGTCTCGGCGGCCTCGATGAAAGCGTCGGCATGTTCGGCATCGCTGTTGACCACGGCGACGCCGCCATTGGCCACGACTTCGGTGAAGAGCCTGAGCTTGGCGCCCAGGTAATCCTCGAAGGTGGCGTGATAATCCATGTGATCGCGGGTGATGTTGGTGAAAGCCGCGCCCGTCACCAGCACTCCGTCCAGCCGGTATTGATCCAGCCCATGGCTGGACGCTTCGATGGCGAGATGATCGACACCGTCCCGCTTCAATTCCGCCAGCAGATGATGGATCTCCACCGGATCGGGCGTGGTGTGGTTGAGCGGCTTTTCACCTTTGGGTCCGACCACGCCCACGGTGCCCAGACTGGCGGCCGGCTTGCCCAGCGCGGTCCATATTTCGCGCAGGAAAGCGACAATGGAGGACTTCCCCTTGGTGCCGGTGACGGCCGCCACGGTGTCAGGCTGAGCGCCATAAAAAGCGGCCGCCATGCGCGCCAGGCGCAAGCGGGGATTTTCGTCCGCGATGAACGCCACGCCTAGCGCCGCTGCGTCGGCGGCATTTTCCGGACGGCCCAGCACGGCGCGGGCGCCACGTGCCACCGCGTCCGACAGAAAGCGCACGCCATCGGTCTTGCTGCCGGGAAGAGCCGCGAACAGATAACCGGGCCGAACCTTGCGGCTGTCGCTGGTCAGTCCTGTGAAGTCTTTTGCCGCCACCATGGCGTCTTATCTTTCTTGTCCACCACATTCGCCGAGGAATGGGGCGCCATTATGAATTTCCATCCGCCAATCTTGTCGGCGGTGCCGTATTTGGTACGCCCAGAAGCGGCGCGATACGCGAGATCACCCGGCCCGCCAGAGGCGCCGCGGTATAACCCGCCAGCGCGAAGCCGTACGTCGCCTTGGTGCCGTGGGGCTGATCCAGCAACACGAACAGGACATAGCGCGGATTTTCGATCGGGAACGCTGCAAAGAAAGACGTGCGCAGAGCGTGCGGGATGTAACGCCCATGCTCGCCCGGCACCTGCGCCGAACCGGTCTTGCCGCCAATGTCATAGCCTTCGACATTGGCGTTCTTGCCGGTGCCGTTGGTCACGACATAGCGCAGAAGACCGCGCATCTGTTCGCTGGTCTCCGGCTTGATCAGCTGGGCGCCGCGTCGGTCGGCGTCGGTCTTGAGGAACGTCGGAATGATTTCGCGGCCGCCATTCACGATAGCCGCGGCGGAAGCCAGAAACCGCAGCGGGCTGACCGAGATGCCCTGACCGAAGCCAATGGTGGCGGTTTCGATGGTGCCCCAATTGCTGGGATACATGGGTTTGCGCTGCTCCGGCAGCTCGGTCCTGATCGGTGTCAGCAACCCCATACGGGTGAGGAATTCCTTCTGGCGCACACCGCCAGAGCGGAGCGCAATTTGCGCCGTGCCGATATTGGAGGATTGCGCCAGGATATCGCGTGCCGCCAGGACTGCGGGCATGTGCTCGGCTTCGTGGATGGTGTATTTGCCAATCTTATAGCCCTGGCCGATGGAGAAGACTTCGTCCATCCGCGTGGTGTGGTCCTCGAAGGCCAACGCGAAGGAGAAAATCTTGAACACCGACCCCAGCTCATAGACATCCTGGACCATGATGTTGCGGGTGGTGTCGTCGCCGGTGAGCGCGCGCGCATTGGGATCGAAATCCGGCAAAGACGCCATCGCCAGCACTTCGCCAGTGCGCACATCCATCACCAGCCCGCCGGCGGCGCGCGGCCCGAAGGTCTGGCGCTGGGCGGCGATTTCGCTGGCGAGAATATATTGCACGCGCATGTCGATGGAGGTGGTGACGGGCTCGCCATCCTCGCTGGTACGGATTCGATCCTGGAGTCCCAACTCCAGCCCGGAGACGCCGTTATTGTCCGGATCGGTCACACCCAGAAGCTGGGCGGCATTGCGGCCGTCGGGATAGTAGCGCTTGGCGCTAGGCTCGAATTCGAGTCCCGGCAGACCCAGATGCATCACGCTCGCTTCCGTGGCGGGCGTGATCTGCCGCGCGATCAGCACATAAGGATGCTTGGCGTTGAGAAAACCGGCACGCAGCCGCCGCTCGTCGGCGCCAGTGGCTCCAGCCAGATCATGCGCCGCCTCGTCCTTGTTCCAGAAGACGTGGGGACGGGCATAAAGGTCCTTTACCGGCAGGTCGCGCGCCAGAAGCTCGCCATTGCGGTCCACCAGATCGGCACGGGCCGTGACGGCGCGATCTTCATAGCCGCCATGACTACCGCCACGAAGCAACGTCACGTCGACCAGACGGAGTCCCACCAGCGCGAAAGCGGCGACACAAAAAACCGCTCCGATAACAATGCGCCGCTGGAATAGGCCGTCCGCCATGAATACCTAGAATCCTGTCCGCTCGGAAATCGGTTGCGCCGAAAGCGTGGGCCTGACGACCGGAACAACGGCCACCGAAGATTGCGGCGCCTCCGCGCTGGCGTTGCGCAGCGGCGAATTGTTGAGCGGCGCATCGCCCCGGCGCGGCAAGAGATCGAAAGAGGAAAGCTGGGCCGAGACCGTGTTGGTCATGCCATGACGTTCGGCCAGCTGCTGGATGCGGGCGGGGCCGGCGACATGTGCCCATTCGGTCTCCAGCACACCGATGCTGGCGCGCGCGTCGCGGATCTGATGATTCACCTTGGTAAGCTCCATCTGGGCCACCCGGGTGCGTTCCGACACATGATAGAGCGCCAGGATCGAAAGCCCCATCAGCGCCACACAGAAGAAATTGAGCACGCGGATCATGGCGAGGTCTCCTTCAAGCGGCCAGCCGCTCGGCGATCCGCAACTTGGCGGAACGGGCGCGGGGGTTGCTGGCGATTTCCGCCTCGGACGGAGTCTCGGGGCGGTTGGTGAGAAGCCGGAACTGAGCTTGGGTGCGGACACCGGAATCGTCCGGGGCATGACGCGAAGCACGCGGGCGCGTGTCGCTATGGCCGCCCAGGAATTGTTTGACGATGCGGTCTTCCAGACTGTGGAACGAGACCACCGCCAAACGACCCTCGGGTTTGAGAATCTTGAGCGCGGCATCAAGTCCGCGTTCCAGTTCGCCCAACTCGTCATTCACATGAATGCGCAGGGCCTGGAAGGTGCGGGTGGCAGGATGAATGGCATGACGCAGAGCAGCCGGCCCTTGCGCCTCCGACACGATCTTGGCCAACGTCGCCGTGGTGGTCACGGGGCGCGACGCGATGATGGCGCGGGCGATGCGGCGGGCATTTTTCTCTTCGCCATAGCGGGCGATGATTTGGGCAAGCGTGCGCTCGTCTGCGCTGTTCACCACATCGGCGGCGCTTTCACCGGACAGACTCATGCGCATGTCCAAGGGACCGTCTTCGCGGAAGGAGAAGCCGCGTGCCGGGGTATCGAACTGAAAAGACGAAACCCCCAAATCCAGGACCACGCCGTCGCTGGCGTCGGTGAATTCGTCCATGCGGGAGAATTCGCCTTCGACCAGTGTGAGGCGGCCGGCGAACTGCGCCACCAGCTTTTGGCCGCGGGCGATGGCTTCGGGGTCGCGGTCGATGCCCAGGACGCGGCAGTCGGCGGCTTCCAGAATGGCGCGGGCATAGCCGCCGCCGCCGAAGGTCCCATCGACATAGCGCGCGCCATCGCGCGGACGCAGCGCCGCCAGAACTTCGTTCAACATCACCGGCAGATGACCGTTCATGCGCCACCGCCTTGCGCCACGCGCGCCCGCTCCAGCCGCGCCTTCATGCGCGCCAGCGCTTCCGTCTGGATTGGCGCGTAAGTGTCGGCATCCCAGATCTGGAATTTCTGCGACAGACCAACGAAAGCAATGCGGTCCTTCAAACCGGCATGCTCGATCATGAGATCCGGCAAACGCACGCGGCCCTGATCGTCGGCCACCAGCAATTGGGTGCGCGAAATTACCGCCGTGGCTTCGTCGTCATGGCTGGGCGAGAAAAAGGGATCCTGGGTCGAAAGCCGCGCATGCAGCGTCTCGATCACGGTCTGGCCGAACGCTTCGAGCGCCGCTTCCGCGAAGCTGGGGCAGACATAGACGCCTTGGGTATTCTGGGCAGCGAGGATGTGCCGGTAAGGCGCGGGAATACAAACGCGCCCTTTGCTATCGAGCGATCCCATAACCGTCGAAATGAACGGCTGGACCAACCCCGTCATCGGCTGACATGCCCCCTTCGTCCAGAGCGTCCGGGCGGCCGGTCAATCGGCCGTTGTCCGGACAGGTTGTCATGCACCCCCTGGGATGACATGGGATAACATGGGACGAAGCGTCACGTCAAACAAAAAGCCCATATTTTTGAGGGGCTTGGGCTAGACGATTCAAGTTCGACTCTCACTACGGGTTGAGGTTGTGAGAACAAAGCCAAAACATGGAAAGGTTGTAGTGAGAACCGTAAAAGATGTCTTAACCACGAACGCTGTTCGGGCCCAGCGAGAATGATTTTTTCTCCGTTGCGCAAATCGATTCGGAATCGGCCATCCTCGGCCGCACGCAAAGCGCGGGAAGGAATATCAGCATGAAAATCGGATTTATCGGGCTGGGTCAGATGGGCAGTGCGCTCGCCGGCCATTTGTTGGGTGCTGGTCACACGGTGACCGTGTGGAACAGATCGCCCAAGGCGGTTGAGGCGCTGGCAGCTAAGGGCGCAGTGGCGGCGAAGACCCCGGCAGAGGCGATGCAGAGCAACGTGCTCTTTTCCATGCTGGCCAGCGATCAGGCGATGCGGGATGTGGGCCTCGACTCCACCTTGCTCGACAAAGCGGGCCCGGGTCTTGTCCATGTGAACATGGCGACCATCTCGCCAGGCTTTGCCGAAGCGCTGGCGGCGGCGCATGACAGCCGGGGTTTGGATTATGTGGCGGCGCCCGTCTTCGCCCGCCCCGAAGCGGCCGCCAAGGGACAAGCGGTGATCATTGTGGCCGGCGCCCAAGACGCGGTGGCGAAAGTCGAACCTCTGCTGGGGGAAATGGGGCGGCGTATCGTCAAGGTGGGCGAAGCGCCAGAAATGGCCAATCTGTTCAAGATCGCGGGCAATTTCATGATCATGAGCGCGGTCGAAACCTTGGGCGAAGCCTTTGCGCTGCTCAAGAAAGGCGGCGTCGATGCCACGCAATTCCTGGACACCATGACCGAGGGCCTATTCGCGGCCCCGGTCTACAAGAATTACGGCAAGCAGATTTTGACCGAGGCCTATGAGCCCGCCGGTTTCTATCTGCGCCTGGGCTTGAAGGACGCCAATCTGGTCAAGGACGCGTCGGAAAATCTCAACGTGCCGATGCCGTTGCTCGATCTGGTGCGCCGTCACTATGAAGAGGCGATGCAGAAAGGCTGGAGTGAGAAGGATTGGGCCTCAATCGCGGCCCTCATCGCGGAGAAAGCGGGCGTTTGAGCGACGATCCTTTCGATCTTCAGCGCTTTGTTGCATCCCAGGACGCGATGTGGCCGCGCGTGCGGGCGGAGATGGCGGCGGGCCGCAAACAAAGCCACTGGATCTGGTTCGTATTTCCCCAGATCACCGGCTTGGGATCAAGTCCGCGATCGGTCTATTTCGCCATTCGTTCGCGGGAAGAGGCGAGAACGTATCTGGCGCATCCAGTGCTTGGCGCCCGGTTGCGTGAAGTCACAGAGCTGGTGCTGAAAGTCGAAAGCCGAAGCGCACACGATATCTTCGGCGATCCCGACGATATGAAATTCCGCTCGTCGATGACGTTGTTCGATGCCGTCGCACCCAACGACATTTTCGCCGCCGCTCTCGACAAATATTTCAGCAGCGAACGCGACAATCGCACTCGCTTGATCCTTGGCGAGATCGGTGACTAGAGCTCAAAGGGCAACGCGCCTTGGCTGAGGCTTTCTTCCCCCCGCTAGCGGAGCGACAGCGGGGGAAGATGTCTTCCGAGGGCTTGACCCGAGGAAGACAGATGGGGTCAAAAAAGAAAGTGTCAGACAGCCTGTAAGCCGGGTTCTGTACTGCTTGCGCAGCGATGACCATTCCTCTGGGATGCGTGTCGCCACGCACCTCACGCGACCGACCCGGACGGCGATGCGGAAAACATCAGGTGCCGTCCCTATTTGGTCTTGCTCCCGGTGGGGCTTGCCGTGCCGCCTCTGTTGCCAGAGACGCGGTGCGCTCTTACCGCACCATTTCAACCTTGCCGGAGCTTTAGGCTCTTAGGCGGTGTCATTTCTGTGGCGCTGTCC
>Ga0207695_10003815_pt1 | contig 20888 bp, 19 predicted proteins | sample KBSC54metaG_FD_184354 | JGI IMG/M metagenome (GOLD analysis project Ga0207695, IMG submission 184354) | Corn rhizosphere microbial communities from Kellogg Biological Station, Michigan, USA - KBS C5-4 metaG (SPAdes) (version 2) | ecosystem: Host-associated > Plants > Roots > Rhizosphere > Soil...
ATCAATGATGTCTTAAAGATTGTTCGCGATAATCATTTTGCCGGTATCAACGTCGATTTTGAAGAATTGCAGGAAGAAAAGAATGAATACTTTATCTCCTTTATGAAAGAGCTATATGCACGCTTTCATAAATATAATTTGCTAGTCACACAGGATGCATCGCCATTTAATTCTGACTACGATCTTAAAGAGCTTTCCAAATACAATGACTATATCTTTCTCATGGCTTATGACCAGTATAGCGCCGAAGGCAATCCCGGTCCTATATCCAGCCAGAAATGGATAGAAGCAGCTGTGGACAATGCAGTGAAGCAGGTACCGCAGGACAAGCTTGTATTAGCACTGGCCGCTTACGGGTATGATTGGCCTAAAGGTGGCAAGGCTGTGGACAGAAGTTATGAAGAAGCATTAAGTATTGCTTCCGACAAAGGCGCAGTTGTTGACTTTGACAATGACACATACAACCTCACTTACGATTATTACGACGAAGATAGTGTAGCGCATAAAGTTTACTTTACTGATGCGGCTACCAATTTCAATACCTTACGTTTTGCTGCAGAGTATGGTCTTGCTGGGGTAGCGCTATGGCGCCTGGGGTCGGAAGATAGTCGTCTGTGGACTTTCTATAATAAAGATTTTAGCAAAGCTGCACTCGATACATTCGACTTCAATAAGATGCACTATGTACAGGCCAGTAATGATGTGGACTACATAGGCGAGGGCGAAATACTGGATGTTCTTAGTGTTCCCAAAGATGGTATTATCAAGACAGAGCTCGACTCTTCTGAAATACTCATAAGTGAAGAAAATTATATAAGTATGCCTTCAGGTTTCGTGGTGAAAAAATATGGCCAGAAACCTAAGAAGATGGTACTGTCTTTCGATGATGGCCCTGACCCCAAGTACACCCGCCAAATACTTGACATACTCGCCCACGAACATGTACCTGCAGTTTTCTTCATGATAGGCATCAACGCAGAGAATAATATTCCACTGGTTAAGCGTGTCTTTAATGAAGGCTACGAGATTGGCAGCCATACCTTCACTCATCCTAATATGGCCGAGGTAAGCAAACGGCGTGCTATATTAGAGCTTAGCTCCACGCGCCTTTTGTTGGAGTGTATCACAGGTCACTCTACTATATTATTCCGTGCACCTTTCAATGCCGATTCTGAGCCTGAAACCCTGCAGGAATTAATACCAGTTGCCTTGTCCAAGCAATATAACTACCTCACCGTAGGGGAATCTATAGATCCCGCCGATTGGGAACCCGGCATTACCGCCGATACTATTTATCAGCGTGTTATCAATCAGCAGGACAAAGGCAGTATCATCTTACTTCATGATGCTGGTGGCGATCGAGCGGCTACCGTAAAAGCCTTACCGCGCATCATCAAATATTTCAAGGACAAGGGTTATACATTTACCACAGTTGCAGACCTGGTCAACGAGAAAAAATCCACTTTAATGCCACCGGTTCCACGCACAAGCGACTATTATCTTGTGCAATTAAATTACTATGCGGCCGAGCTTGGTTTTTGGGGTGGCCAGCTATTATTCTGGGTTTTTGTTGTATGCATTGTGCTTTCTGTAGGTCGCATATTGGTCATGCTTTATTTCGCCTCCAAAGAGTTTGTAAAAGAAAAGAAAGAAATAATACCGCCGTTAGCAGGCAGCCCGCTTGTTAGCATCATTGTTCCGGCTTATAACGAAGAAGTAAACGCCGTAAAATCCCTGCGCAATCTACTAAAGAGCGACTACCCTAATTTCAATATCATTTTTGTAGATGATGGCAGCAAAGACAGCACCTACCAGGTAGTGTCCGAAGCATTTAAAAACGATAATCGCGTAAAAGTATATACCAAGCCTAACGGCGGTAAAGCGTCTGCACTCAACTTTGGCATCGAGCATACTGAGGCCGAATATCTCTTATGTATAGATGCAGATACCAATCTGTTGCCTGATGCCGTTAGCGCTATGGTCAAGCATTTTGCTAATGAAGATATTGGCGCAGTTGCAGGCAATGTAAAAGTGGGTAATGAAGTGAATCTGCTTACACGCTGGCAAAGTATTGAATACATCTCCAGTCAGAATTTCGATCGCAAAGCCTTCTCCTATATCAATGCAATTACCGTAGTGCCAGGTGCCATTGGCGCATTCAGAAAGCAGGCAATTGCAGATGCAGGTGGTTTCACCAGCGATACTTTTGCTGAGGACTGTGATCTCACTATCCGCATCCTGCGTGCTGGCTATATCGTAAAAAATGAAAATAAGGCCATAGCCCTTACCGAAGCCCCTGAAACACTCAGGATGTTTCTTAAGCAGCGCTTCCGCTGGAGCTTCGGTGTTATGCAGTCTTTCTGGAAAAACAGGGATGCTTTGTTCAACTCAGAGTATAAAAGTCTCGGCTGGGTAGCACTGCCTAATATACTTATCTTCCAGATTCTTATTCCGCTTGTTGCTCCTCTGGCCGATTTCTTTATGATCGTGGGGTTGCTCACGGGCAATGCAATGGAAATATTTAAGTACTACGGCCTCTTTATGATGGTCGATGTCATAGTTGCTTTAATTGCTTTCCTCTTTGAAAAAGAAAATACGGCCAAGCTATTGTGGATTATTCCACAACGCCTCGTGTACAGATGGCTTATGCTTTATGTATTATTCAGGTCCATACGTCGTGCTATAAAGGGCGAATTGCAAAGTTGGGGTGTTATTAAGCGTACTGGCAATGTGCAGGAAAATCCGCGACTTAGTTAATTTTGCGCACTACTATTTTGTATAAATGAGTACAACAGAAAATGCGATTCTTGGATTAAAGATGCCTACAGATCCACGCTGGGTAAACCTGGCTGCTATCTCCCTGCAGGATATCCTTACCGATCATGCTTTTTGTGAGCAAAAGGCAGCTACTCAGTGCATATCCCTTATACAGCTATATCCTGATAAGATTGAGCTGGTAAATGCGCTTGGCCCCATAGTTACAGAAGAGTGGGGGCATTTCCGTATGGTTTGGGCAGAAATGCAAAAACGTGGCTTCTCACTGGGCAGGCAGCGTAAAGACGAATATGTAAACTTATTAGTGCAATACGAGCCTAAAGGAGTTAGCCCGGAAACTAAGTTGCTGAATAAACTCATGATGTGTGCCCTTATAGAAGCCCGCAGTTGCGAACGCTTCCGCCTACTGTCAGAGAATTTGGAAGATGAAGCTTTAAAGAAGTTCTATTATAAGTTTATGGTCTCCGAAGCAGGTCATTATCGCTTATTTATTGAACTGGCCGAGATTTATTTCCCTATTGAAAAAGTGCGTGAAGCCTGGCGGCAGTGGCTGCATATTGAGGAACAGGTTTTAGAACAGCTCACTCCTCGTGGAGACAGAATGCATTAAAGTACTACATAATACATCTGCAGTAAATTCCAAGTTTATTGTAAAACTTATCCACATTATTTGTCAATATAATTGACATTTGTACATTTGTTAGGCAATGACGCCTAAAGAAAAGCCAAAACAGTCAAAGAATGTCAGGTACGATAGCAATTCCATTGCTATAAAGCCCGGCTCGCTTGTCATGTATATTGACATGAATAGCTATTTTGCCAGTTGCGAACAGCAGTTCAGGCCTGAGCTTAGAGGGAAGCCTATCGGTGTCACCACTTACGACAGTCCCCATGCTGCAGTTATTGCGCCTTCTATTGAGGCAAAGAAATTTGGGGTCAAAACGGGCATGCGCCTTAGCGACTGCAGGTTGCTTTGTCCGCATATCATCCCGGTTACCACACGCCCTTATCTATATCGTATTGTCCATGTAGAGATCATGAGGATCTTGCAAAGCTATTGTGTAGATGTATTGGCCAAAAGCATAGATGAGGCAGTAATAAATCTAAGCTCCTATCGTTTGGTTTATAAAGACTTTGTAGAACTGGCAAAAAAGATAAAAAATGATATTTATAATAAATATGACTACCTCAAATGTTCCATCGGTATAGCCCCTAATTCCTTTCTTGCCAAGCTCGCTACCGAATTACAAAAACCCGACGGCCTGGTACAGATAACATCTGAAAACATAGATAACCACCTTGCCACATTAAAGCTTACAGACTTGCCGGGAATAGCCGGCCGCAACGAACGTAGACTGAAGATGATAGGCATAGACAATCCCCTGCAAATGCGCCACGCTTCCCAGGCCCTGCTTAGGAAAGCTTTTGGCGGCATCGTTGGCTATTACTGGCACTGTAGGCTCAATTTTGGCGAGGTGGATCTATATTCCCGTTCACAAACCCGCACCATGAGCACTATGCGCACAGTATCCCGCGAGCAAAGTGCTTCCAAGCAAACACTCGAATCATTGTTGGTTTCTTTATGCACGCGCCTGGAGCAGCGTATGGTAAAGCAGGGCATTTTTTGCAGGGAAGCGAGTTTCTTTATCAAGTATCGCAGCAAAACAGGCTGGGATACCAGCATCCGTTTTGCACAGCCGGTGCAGGATGCCCTGGAGCTGCGCAAATATATACTGGAGCGAGTTCATGAGTTCGAACAATCTCATAATGTAGGTGCCATGTTCAGCAACCAGGTCCAAAGTATGGGTGTGGCCATACAGAACTTCATGGATGATAGCGCCCTTCAATATAGCTTATTTGACAACCGTATTCAGCAAGATGTAGTGCGTAAAACCATGTACACGCTCAAGGATAAATATGGTAAAAACATAGTGCGCAAGGGCTCCGAATTATTCAACCCAACGGTAATGAAGGATGCCATAGGTTTTGGTTCCGTAAAAGATTTATTGCTTGTGGGTGATGATGTTACAAATCAATATTTATTAGAAGAAGATTATTAAAAGAGTGTATGATAAACCAGAGAGCAAATGAGCGTTTTGAGAAGGGTAGAGGCGCGCAGTTCAATCCTAAAAATCGTTTCCTGAAAGGAGAATATATACAGGAGCACGTAGAAGCTATAGACGATTGGGAACAGGAAGACCGTAAGACCGAATATATATATGATGATAGCAAAACTTTGGTCAATACTGTCACAAGCCCTGATGTAGGCATGATGTATTCAGCCAATCCTTATCAGGGTTGTGAGCATGGCTGCATATACTGCTATGCACGCAACTCGCATGAATATTGGGGCTATAGTGCAGGGGTTGATTTTGAAAGTCGCATTGTAGTAAAAAAGAATGCACCGCAGCTACTAAAGAAATTCTTCGAAAACAAGAATTGGGAACCCGCAGTAATATCGCTTAGTGGCAACACGGATTGCTATCAGCCCATAGAGCGTAAAATGCGTATCACGCGCAAGCTATTAGAGATATGTCTTGAATATCGCAATCCTGTAGGCATACTTTCTAAGAATGCTTTGGTATTACGCGATCTCGATGTTATTCAGGAATTAAACAAATACAATCTGGTCCGGGTATTTTCTTCTATTACTTCTTTAGATGAGGATTTAAGGAGATTGCTGGAGCCTCGTACAGCTTCTTATAAATCGCGATTGAAGGTAGTAGAAACACTTTCAAAACATGGTATCCCTACCGGTATTATGAATGCACCGTTAATCCCGGGTCTGAATGATATGCACATGCCCGCGGTACTTAAAGCGGCATCCGAGGCCGGCGCTAAATGGGCAGGCTATACGGTAGTGCGGTTAAACGGCGCCATAGGTGGTATCTTTCAGGATTGGCTTTTTAAGTCGTTTCCGGACAGAGCAGAAAAAGTATGGAACCAGATAAGTGCCTGTCACGAAGGCCATGTCAATGATAGCCGCTGGGGCAATCGCATAGTAGGTGATGGAAAATTCGCAGAACTAATTAAAACCCAGTTCGAGATTTACACAAAAAAATACCACCTCAACGAAACACAAATGGAATGGAACACTAAAGACTTTAGAAGGATAAGAAACGGGCAGTTGCCTTTGTTTTAAAGGCTATCTGGGGTAGTTGCTATATGCCGACAGACTATCTAATTCTTGTGCTACTAAGAGATTCCATCGTTGTTGTTCTTCCTTATTCAGACTGTGTTTGGTTTCCACGTCGTATTGCTCTTCCCGCGCTCTATATGCTTTATATATAGTGTTGAAAATGGGCTGCGCATCCTGTAGATTGAATGCGGTCAACTTAGCTTCTGTTAAGACTTTATACAATGTTCTGGCATAAACCTCACAGATATCAAAATGTATCTGCTCATGTTTCAATGCATAATCATCATTTATTACCGCTTCTTTTGCCCAGGAGTCATAGCAACTAAATTTTGACGTAATAAAGAACTTAGCTTTCTTATATACCGTAACTCTGTTTGTATTAAAGCCAAGCATACAATAACTCATAGCACCGTAGTCACTATGTACAAAGGCATCACTTACAGTTCCTTTAAAATCTTTCCAGTCGAGTTTTTTATCTATTGACCAGTAAATTTCTTTTTGATATGCCACGGGGTCAGCCACATTATACACATCTGCTTTTACTCTATGGCAAGTGCTCCATACGTCAGGATATTTATGCTCGGTAATATGTATCAGGTTCCCGCCTTTTGCAAGAGCTTCCTTTTTCAGAACGTTTAATACTTCATCATAACTGCAGTTTACAGTAATAATTTTTTCTTTAAACTGAACTTTACCAAGTAGCGTACCATTTATAGTGGTAGAATCGTCCAGGTCAACTACAATAACCTTATTGTAATCCGTTTGCTGAGCTTTTATTTGAAAACAAGACAGCAAAAAGAATAAAGAAACAAGAAAAATTTTCATCGGGTATAACTTGGGTGCTTTGTATTTCTAATGTGCCGCATGTTCCAGCGCGCCTAGATATCGCTCTGTGTCCAGTGCAGCCATACATCCGCTACCGGCTGCAGTTACAGCCTGACGGTAATTTTTGTCCTGCACATCACCACACGCAAAGATGCCTTCCACATTTGTTTTTGATGTTCCGGGTACTGTTATTAGGTAACCTTGGTCATCCATATCAAGTATCCCTTTAAAGAGACTTGAGTTAGGTGTATGTCCTATAGCCACGAAGAATGCCTTCACAGGTACTATAGTTTCTTCCTTCGTTTCGTGGTTCAGTATTTTTATACTCTCTACTTTATGCTCACCCATCACTTCTTTAGTTTCAGAGTTCCAATACACTTTTATATTAGGTGTATTCAGCACACGTTCCTGCATTACCTTGCTCGCGCGCATTTCACCGCGGCGCACCAACATATGTACAGTGCTGCAAAGTTTGGAAAGGTATAGCGCCTCTTCACAGGCGGTATCGCCGGCACCTACTATAGCTACTTCCTGTCCTTTAAAGAAGAAACCATCGCATACAGCGCAGGCAGAAACACCATGTCCATTCAGTCGTTGCTCAGATTCCAGCCCCAGCCATTTTGCAGAGGCACCGGTAGCTACTATCAGCGCATCAGCTTCTATCCATTTTTCTTCATCTATTTCCACACGAAAGGGGCGTACACTTGCATCTACTTTTGTAGCCATTCCCCAGCGTATATCCGCTCCCATGCGTTGTGCCTGCTGTTCAAAATCTATCATCATTTGTGGGCCCATTATTCCGTTAGGGTAGCCTGGGTAGTTTTCCACATCTGTAGTTATCGTTAATTGTCCGCCTGGTTGCAATCCCTGGTATAATACTGGTTTAAGATTAGCACGTGCAGCATAAATAGCGGCAGTATATCCCGCAGGTCCGGAACCTATAATAAGACAGTGTACTTTTTCAACGTCAGCCATAATAATCTAAAATCTAAGCAATTTCGCCCGCAAAAATGCGAAAGAATTATCGTTGCAGCAAACCTTTGTTACCAGAAATCGTTTATACCCCTATTATATTTTTTAAAGTATAACTTATTTAGGGATAATAATTGTTGAAACACTGCTGCCATATCCGGCCCAGTAGCCCAATGCCCCATTGCTTATATTGCTTTTGGCATTTATAGGCGTGGCAAAAGGATTGCCAATTGCATTTCTTGCAAATGCCAGCGTGTTTAGAAAGGTATACACTCCATTGTCTATAGAGCTCCATTTTACAGAAATAGTATCGCCTTTATAAAAATTGTTCAGAGCCGTACTATCAGGATTTATCGGGTTATAACCTGGTCTTATGCGCAGGTTTTCATATACATCATTTGCTATTACATCTGAAAAGGCATCCCCCTGGAAATATCCTTCATGATTTTTATTGGTAAAGTACCTTGCGAAGTTACCCGGCGTATCAGGGTCTTTAAAATGAATAAATACCTGCATTTCATCCGGGTATTTAGTGTCTATAACCGTAGGTGGTTTCGCAGTAAGAGAATCTATCGTTATAGGTGCTGGTATCTTGGTGAGAGACGTGTACGTTTGGCCGTTATATTCAATTTTTAACGAGTAAAATTTATTTACCTCACCCTTGAAATTGAAAGAGGTTTTATCGGCACTATCTATTGTGTACACGTATAGCTTATTGCCACCGCTCGTATCCACAGAATATTCGCGCAGCACTATGCTGGTAGTGCCGTCAGCCACCGTTATTTTCGCCCCATGCACAAAGCTGTTCTGAAAAGTGGTGAGGTCTATTTTAGAGAAAAATCCTATTGAGCTGGAAAGTATTACATAAGGCCATTGTCCATTTTCAATCTGCCCTTCCACCACCAGGGTTGGCGGTCCGGAATTTAGTGTTATATGTACTTCCTTTTCACAGGAGCTCAACAGAGTGGCGATAAAAATAAAAGCAGCAATAATTCCAACGTGGAGAATATTGCTGCTTAAAAAACGTTTGTGCATAGGATAATGGATGTTTTCTTATAACAAACGCAAAATTAGCTTTATTGTTTTATGAACTTGCCAAATGGCCGATATTAATTGCCAAATACATAAGTACCATCTGGTTTATACATTACAGGCAGCAGCTTATGGTTCTTTTCAAAATAGTCGTAATCGGTCTTTAAGTTTACCCAAAATTTCTGCTTTGCTTCATCTTTCCCATATTCACGTCCCAGGAAGTTTAAGCCGTTTTTAGTAAAGCGGGTAGGATATATATGCACAGGTATATATGTTTCACCTGCACATTTAGCATTCAGGCATATTACGTATAGTTCCTGTATTCCTTCATCGGTCATTGGCATACAGCCCACCGTTACACAGCCACCGTGTATATATATATCGCCGCCTGGTTTTTGTTTATCGCCCTCTACCATATCCGAGTAGTTCGGGTAGTTCAGCAGCAGCGACAAGTAAAAATCACTTTTCGGATTGAATTCTTCTATAAAGTAACATCCTTCTGGTACCTGTCTGTCGCCTTCAGTACGCTTAGGGCCCAATATGCCCGAAAGAGCACAGATATGATAAGTCTTGATGAGCTTGTATTCACTGCTGGCATCATTGCGTGCCCAAAGCTCCATTTCATTTTGTGCTTTAAATGTACGCAGGAAAATGTCCTTTGCAGGGTAGCTTACGCCTCTCTTTTCAAACTCTTTACCTACAGTATCGTTATACTTGGTACAAGCCTGTGCTACACGGCTGCAGGAAAATTGAAAATTCCTGAAAGTTTGTATATCATCCTGGGCATTTGCAACCTGAGATAAACCACATGCCATCATCACTAAAATCAAACTGTTAAGCAGTTTTTTTACCATAGATATTTAAATATAGATTGAAAATAGACCCTCCACTATAATAAAGCCTCTGTATCCTCACAAAAATAAGTATTTGATAGCATAAAGTTTTCTTAAAACCCTAAAAAACTTGCTTAAACAGGCTATAATATGACAATACTAATACATTGTTTATGAGCCTGCTATTCATCAATTTCCTTTTTAGGAAAACATAATTCCCATTTATAAAAGCCTATAAAAATTGAGCACCCTTTCTTTGCACCTCAATTCACACAATCTCACAATGCGCAAAATAACATTACTCTCATTTGGTATATTATTATTTACCCAATCACTATTTGCACAACAACAGTTCAAACAAACACCGGCACAACAACTAATAGCTAATACCGGCGAAGACTCCCTCAATTCAGGCCTCAGTACACATGCCAGGACAGTTATCTCAGGCTACGGCGACGTCTCATACCAACGCGATTTCAATGAAAAGACAGCAACGGTAAATCTGAACCGCGCAGTGCTCTTTGTAGGTCACCAGTTCAGCAGCAAAATCGCTTTCTTCTCCGAACTCGAGGTGGAAGATGCAAAAGTAGCAGGCGGCGAGCCAGGTGGCGAAGTATCTATGGAGCAGGCTTATTTAAAGTTCGCCCTTAATCCTCGCCAATATATAGTAGCAGGGCTCTTCATTCCACGCATAGGCATCCTTAACGAAAATCATCTGCCCATCAACTTCAACGGCGTTGAAAGACCGTTAGTAGAAAGTTTCATTATTCCCGCTACATGGCGAGAAATTGGCGTAGGCTTCTACGGCCAGACAGCTACCGCTCCTTTCACCTATAGTGTAGCATTAGTCAACGGGCTTAACTCTGCCGCATTCGAACACGGCTCAGGCATCCGAGAGGGCAGGGCAGAAGGCAGACTCGGTGGCGCAAACAACCTCGCTATCACAGCATCAGTACAATACTTCGCAGGTAATTTCAAATTCCAGGTATCAGGCTATGCAGGCGGCACTAACCCGCTTAGCCCTCGCCAGTCCGATAGTCTTCAGTTAAGCTCCGGTTTCATGGGCACACCACTATACCTTGGCGAGGCAGATATACAATGGGCTAACAAAGGTTTTTCTGCCAAAGCCCTTGGCACTATCATCTCACTGCCGGACGCTTCTTCAGTAAACCGCGCCTATGCCAATAACGTAGCAGAACAAATGTATGGTGCCTACGCAGAGCTTGCCTACAATCTCTTTGCCAATGCCCACAGCAACCGCTGGAAGACGCAGCAGCTCAACATCTTCGCCCGCTACGAAATGTTCGATATGAATGCCAGCATCCCATCAAACGGCGTGTACGATGGCACCGAAAAACAATCGCACCTCATTGCTGGCTTCGGCTACCTGCCTTTACCAAACGTTGTCATTAAAGCAGACGTACGCCTCATGCACACCGGCCCCCAAAACCCTGATCTTGTTTTAAACCCTAACCCTTCAGCCCTGCCATACAACCAGAATAATACATTCCTTAATATTGGTATTGGTTATTCCTTTTAAACTATGGATAGAAGAAACTTCATAAAAAGTTCCTGCGGTTTGTGTGCAGCTATTGGTTCGGGCTTCCTGCTCACATCCATTCTGCAGTCCTGCGCTACATCGCTCGGTGTAGTAAAGACAAGCGCAGACAACAACAACCTTGTAAAAATACCCTTATCAGATTTCGAGCAGAGCAGCACCAAGATAGTACGCGTTAATAATTACAACTACGACCTCGCAGTACTCAAGCACACAGACGGCACATACCACGCTATGGTGCTCATGTGTACTCACGCAGGCCAGCCACTCACTAAGACAGGCGACACCTACTATTGTACCCTCCACGGCAGCCAGTTCGACAAGGACGGCATCGTCCTCAAAGGCCCCGCAGAAAAGACACTTATTCACTTACCGGTAAGAACAGAAAACGACAATTTACTTATCACATTAGTTAGATAACGCTATGAAAAAAATATTAATCCTCCTGATGGGCACAGCCCTATCGCTACAGGCATGCCATAAAGCAAGCAACACCACCAGCACTGAAGACTACACAGTGCTCGAAGGCGAAGTGCTTAACGACTTCGTACAAAAGATAGCGCTGCCGCAATACAATGACCTCCAGCTAAAGGCCACCGCATTCAACGCCGCCATCGTGCAGCTCAATGCAAACCCTACCGATGCCAACCTCACTGCCGCCCGCCAGGGCTGGCGCGATGTACGCCAGGGTTGGGAGCAATGCGAAGGCTTCCTCTTCGGCCCGGTAGAAGACGACAACTACGATCCGCAAATGGACACATGGCCTGTTGACAACGTGCAGCTCGATTCACTCATGTCCAGCAGCAATCCCCTGGGCATCATTGATATTCAAAACCTCAGCACCCTTTCACTTCGTGGCTTCCACCCCATAGAGTATATCCTCTGGGGCGTACATGGCAACAGCACCGCGGCCTCCATCACTGCCCGCGAAAAGCAATACATGGTCAGCCTCTCTGCTGATATTGTCAACAACACCACCAATCTCAACAATAGCTGGCTCGCCTCCGGCAGCAACTTCCAGAACGATGTGCTCAATGCAGGCAAGGGCAGCACCCGCTTCAAAAGCAGGCAGGAAGCATTTCTAGCCATAGCAGGCGCCATGATAGACATCTGCGGCGAAGTAGGCGACAGTAAGATGGGCGAGCCATTCGCTGCTTACGATTCTACCATCACAGAGTCCCGCTTCTCCCACAATTCTATCACCGATTTCCGCAACAACATTATCGGCGCGCAAAACGTGTACCTCGGCACCTACGGCGGCGCAAGCGGCAAGAGCATCAGCGCACTGGTAGCGGCCAAGAACATCTCGCTCGACAACCAAATTAAAGCTCAGTTCACTGCAGCTATCAATTCGTTCAATAACATCAGCACCACCTTCGAGCAAGGCATCTACAGTCAGCGCACCCAGGTACAGAACGCCATCACGGCGCTATCTACCCTCAGCCAAACCCTCGACGCACAACTATTACCCTTCATTAAGCAATACATAAAAGACTAAGCAAAAGCATGAGAAACATCGGGTTCCTCCTCAGTATGTGTTTATTGGTTGTTTGTTGCACACAGTGCCGCAAGGCCGGCAATGCTGTGCTCAGCAACGACGACGCTTACGATGCCCGCTTATCAGGCGGTGCAGCTACCACTTTCGATATCAGTTCGCTCTCCTTCAGCAGTCCCATCCCCGGCCTCAGCGGCTGGGACCTGCACGTGCACGAGCTCGGCGATAAGATATTCGAGCAGTCATTCGTAGCAGCGCCAGCACCCATCTATGGCGGCCTCGGCCCGGTCTTCAATAATGTTTCCTGCGTATCCTGTCACCACAACGATGGTGCAGGCATACCCACTGCAGGCCTTGTCAATTCTTCTTTACTCATTCGCCTCAGCCTGCCCGGCAGCGACCTGCATGGTGGCCCTTTGCCTATCCCCGGTTATGGCGGCCAGTTGCAGGATGTAGCCCTCTTTGGCACTCAGCCCGAGGCGAAAGTTAATATCACTTATACCGAAGAGCCATTCACATTCCCCGATGGCGAAACCCTATCGCTACGAAAACCAACCTATACCTTAACCAACCCCTATACACCATTGCCCGCGGGCTACCTTACCTCTCCGCGCATGGCTCCGCCTGTCTTCGGGCTGGGCCTGCTGGAGTTGATACCCGAGGCTACCATCCGCTCCTTTGCCGACCCTTATGATGCCGATAAAGATGGTATCAGCGGCAAGGCCAACTATGTATACAATCCCTACACGCAAAAGACCGAGCTCGGCCGCTTCGGCCTGAAGGCCAATACCGCCAGCCTCCTCGTGCAGGTCACCGCAGCCATGCAGCAGGATATGGGCATTACATCCTACGTATTCCCGCAGAAGAGCGTATATGGCCAGGCGCAGTGGAGTAGTGTAAAGGATACCAAAGGCACAGACCTGCCCGATAGCCTTGTAAATGCCGTAAAGTTCTATGTGCAATCCCTTGCAGTGCCTGCCCGTCGCGATGTTACTGACCCTGTGGTAAAGCATGGAGAAGCCCTCTTCGCGCAGATACAATGCGCCTCCTGCCACAAGCCTACTATGTACACAGATGTGAATGTTACACTGCCCGCACTCAGCCACCAGCGCATACACCCATATACCGACATGCTGGTGCACGATATGGGCGCCGGCCTCGCCGACAACCGCCCCGACTATCTGGCCGATGGCACCGAATGGCGCACCTCGCCGCTATGGGGTATAGGCCTCTTCCAGAAGACCAACGGCACGCCATACTACCTCCACGACGGCCGCGCCCGCAACCTCAAAGAAGCCATCATCTGGCACGGCGGCGAAGCAGCCAATTCCATCACACAATTCACCAAACTACCAAGAGCAGACAGGGAAGCGATCATTACGTTTTTGCAATCGCTGTAATAATATCCCTTCATGTCATCGCGAGACACGAAGTGATCTCACGAAATGATAGAAAAAAGCTTTGCATCGGCTAAAATTTGTTAGTATTAAGTATTTATGAAATAGCAATAATTACCAGTTTTTAACTTAGTTTTATATTAACCACTATTAAAACTAATAAACCTGTTTGTAACAATTTTATAACCTTAAACACACACACACAAATTATTATGAAAAAAGTTCTTGTTGCCATACTTCTTACTATCGTTGGCTTTGCTGCTAAGGCGCAACTTAGTGCACCAATATACATTACGTTTACATCAGATCCCAGTTCATGGGTCACACCTCCAGGTGGCGGTGGTCCTTGCTCTTCTACTGTTACTGTTGTTTATACGTCTATGAGCGGTAGTTATCCTGTTTCCATAATGTTAAACCATACCTTTGCCTTAGGAGATACCTATACGTTTGTATTAAACAATCCGGCACCTACTCCAATGGTTGAGTTTTCTTTTTCTGTTCCTTGTCGTATGCTTAGCTATGGGTCGTACACACAAACCAGTGTTGATGCAGCTGGTTCGTTATTCACCTCAGGCCCTGTTGGTGGTGGCTCGACACATCTTTTCATACACAACCTGGGCGGTGGTAACTATTCATACAATTTCGAAAACCCTGATGGCGTTTACCCATAGCCGATAAGTAGAAGTTTTAATAGTGGTTATTTTTCTGCATTTATTTTTAGCATTCCATCACCTAACTCACCAAACTATCAAGAGCAGGCAGGGAAGCGATCATTACGTTTTTGCAGTCACTGTAAAGCTATTACGGTTGGTTTTGAGCCCAGAACATTAAGATGACTATTGGGATAAAAATTAAGATGCAAATTATCAGCGGCTTCCAAATTGGTTTTGGACGATATTCTGTATCCTTGCCTATATATTTATTCCAAAAAAGCTGCATCATCAGTACAGCACCAATTCCATTTACAATAAAGCCAATACCAGAGTTATTTCTACGAGGAATATACAACAAAGCAATATTAATAAGTATATAATAAGCTATGCTCGAGGCAATAAGAATGCGTTTTATCTTTTTGTCTTTTATATTTATGGCAAGCAATGCAGCGCCTGCTATAAGAGAGAAGAAAATAGAGAATGCATAGATTGCACGGCTGGAATATAACAGAGGTGCGCTCTTGTCTTCTGTAATACTTCCGAGATGCTCGGTAATAAATGATCCCTGTCTTTCCTGTGACGCAAGTTCCTGTTGCCTTATTTGTATGCGATTATTAATAGTCGCAATTTCTTCTGCCTCAAAATGTTTACCACGTTTTTGTAACTCGGCTACGGCAGCATTGACAGCTTCTCGTGTATATCTTTCTGGATTATCGATATACTGCATGAGATCGGCGTCTGATTTGAGCGCCATTTTTTGTTCAAAGTTGTTTTCCATATAATATCATAAGGGGTTGGGATGGCACAAAATATTAAAAAGTCGCAATTATTGCTTTAGACAGCGTGCATGTTTCGAGAAAAATATTTGATGTTTCTTTCGTTTTTGCCTGAAAGTATTTGTGGTGGCTAATTTCAGCGAATTTGACAAAGGTATAATTAGGTATAACAGGGTATAAAACGGTAATAAAAGTATATGGGAGGGTATAATTGGGTTCATTTTGGGTATAAAATGAGGGAGATTATACCTTAGTTGATAGGGCCAGCGACGTTAAGAACTTCAGCTATCACCTAGCGGATAGCTAACAAGCAAGATAATAATATTAACAAGGGGTTTCCAAATTAAGATGTCCACATTTTAAAATTAAAAATGAAAAATCAAAATTGAAATGAAGTAAAAGCATGAAATATAAATCTACATCAGTTAGTTCCATGTTAAAAAAATAGAACAGCAGGGATAAAAAATTACAGTAGTAATAGCAATAATGAAAAATCAGATTAAAGACAGCTAAAAATCGGACAAAATAATTACCTTAGGAAAAAGTTTTTTTTAATATGGCGAAAACGATAACTATAAATAAACAATTAACTCATGCCTGCAAAATCGAACAATGTAGAGTCCGTGACATTTAATTTTCACAGTTTGCGGTTTACGCCAATAAAAGAAATAGAAAGTAATAACAATAGCATAACCATATGCAGGAACGTAATTGGCTTTATCAACGATGAAATGAGACAGGGTCGAGGTTTTTTTGTCGATCGCAATGCAAATAAGAAAGGTGATGAACGGCGAATGTTCATGACAATGGTATCTCAAGACTTACCAAATAAAAAGTTCAAAGGAACATTGGCGCTAATTCGCTCCGGACGTCTGCCGCTAATTAGACCAGCAGATAGTTATTCACTCGTTGCATTCGACAAAAATCAAGGCGATATAGCGGAACAAACTCATTTCTTTATAGACTATTCACGACAGGGGCCAGTAGTGATTTGTTTCGAATTTAATAGTAATGGTCCTCGTATTTCCGATTTCGAATTTTACATGCGTAAAGTTGCTAATGAACGCTTAGGGTTGTCAAAGGCGACGACAGTTGAAACATATATGAGCTCTAAACTCACAGATGCTATATCAAACTTGGCCAATGTTCTTAATGTCAGCGCAAAAATTCAACCAAAGAATTTAAACAATCTTGAAACCAAATATCAGGGGTATTTTTCCGGATTGAGATCATTTTCAAATGACATGAAGCCAAAATTTCTAAAATTTGAGGCAATGTATCGTTCACCAGGAAAATCATCAAGTAACAAAATTATCAATACGGAAGCTAATAACTGGATAATAAACATGCTGAAGGGGTTTAAAGAACGGCAGGAAAATATTGATACCTTTGATGACTTTGTGCTAGTATACGAAGACAAACAAGGGTCGGACCAGATTTTTGATTTAATAAAAGGGAAAACTGAGATTATTAAAGATATCGACCATGATCAAATCAAAACCGTAAGACAATGGTATGATGTTATTGAAACAGATTTTAATGCTTTTTTAGCAACGCTATGAAATTATTAGATATCTATTTTAACCGTCCAGTTGCTTGGGATTTCGGAATTGCTGGGGCGCTAGCAATAGTAGGCGGTTTTTTTCTAAAAAAGCAGTATTTGGCTATCCCTACAGTCGATCATCTTTATTCCACCGTTTCAGATATGTCGACGATTTCGTTAACAATGGCTGGCTTTATTCTCACACTTGTAACTGTACTTATTTCTTTTAAAAGCACTAATAAGATTGATAAAAATAATGTTCAAGAGTCAGATAAAATTTTTGATCTCTTCTTTGCATCAACGCTCTACTTCCGTACAATTAAGCTACTAAATAATGCAATAAAATCGCTTGCTTTTATTGCATTGATGGGGTATATTTTAAAACTTGGATTGAAGTCATCTACCGCATTTATTCTATTTTTATATAGTATGTTTGGCATCGCAGTAATCATACTTACTGTTATCAGATGTGTCGTGATCTTGACAACTATTGTAAAAATGCAAGAAGAAAAAACCTGATTACTCTGCTCTTCAGTATTTGTCATCCTGAAGTATATGTTGACGGGGATTTGCAATCCTTAAATAAAGCTTAAATCCTGTTTAGCGTTTGCGATGAATGCTGACGTTTTAACACCAAATGGGGTTTTCAATTCTTTTAATCAATTTATCAGTATTATATCAGCAGTAATAACCCTTTTATATTTGGTTATAAATTTTATACAATGAATAATATTTCCATTGAGGTAACTTTTAGCGAAGGAGTAGGATCATTTACTGCACGACTTAAGCATGCAAGTGGACAAATTGCAACATATACAATAAACAAATCAGGGAGTATAATTTTTGCAGACATTGAATATGGCGATATTTTATTGATTTATGGTAGTTCCTCGGGACGCACAAAAATAACCTTAATTAATCCCGACGGCAGTATTCTACAAAGAGAATATACAGGAGCGTTTTCTAGTGATTTTAATAGTGATACCGATGATACTGGGCCAAGATTCAAATAATGAAAACTACTTACGACATTGGTTTACCGATTGATTTATTGGCACATCTTTAGTGGGATATTCAATTTTATCAAAAATAAATATGCTCAAAAAAACAAAACCAGCAATTAGGGCAACGACTTTTGCCATGTAAAAAAACCAAATAGTATTTGGCAATATCTTTTTTGCCTTAACGTCTACATTCGGGTTCCCCTTATTTTTTCGTTCATAAAATCTGTAAAAAATCCCCCAAATAATTGAAGCAATGAAATAATGCAATAATGCAAAACCTAATGATAAAACAAAACACACTAAAGGTGTCAAAAGGCCGTGAGGAATTAATGGCGTTCCTGATTTGTCACTTTTAAAAATCCATACTACTGCAATACCTGCTAACGCGAACTGATTTACTAATTTTGAAACCTCACCTGAGAAGTAATAGTAATCTTGTTTATATTTTTCTAAAAGCATATAGTTATTTTCTTCTAGGACCAGTATCATCGGTAATCGACTTTGATGCTTTGAATTTCGGTACTTTACGAGTATTAATTTTAATGGGAGTACCCGTTTGTGGATTTCGGCCCATTCTAGCTGCTCGGGTATTGACAGAAAATGTCCCAAAACCTACTAAGGTTACTCGTTCTCCCTTTTTAAGAGTTATGACTACAGCTTCAGTAAATGAGTCTAAAACCGCCTTAGCTTGGACTTTAGTAATATCTGCTTCTTCAGCGATTTTACTTATTAAATCAGCTTTATTCATATTATAAGGTTGTTGTATCTAAAAATACACTTAATATCTTATTTGTTGCAAATCAATATTATATGGCTCGATGATTGCATGTGATTTATTTTTATGCTTAAATATCAAACGCCTAATTGCAAGATAGACATTGCTGAATTAAAATAATCAATATGCATCTTTTTCCTTCCTTTGCAAAGGTCTACACGCTATTATGCTCCATCCTGTAAATGACGTCGCCTTTGATAAATAATAAAAGTATATTGATCATCCTAAAGATAATAGGGTGTTTTTCACGTATAACGCTAATAATATTTTCTTTTCCAATTTTTTATTTACTGGTATTTTGAGCCATGCCAAGTAAAATAATAATGTGCATAACAACTCGCGCCATTGCAGAACTAGAGTAAATAATAGCAACAACTAAAACGAAGATTAGTACGGCATTTATAATATCCGAATAAACATATGAAGAAAGAAAAACAACATGAGCAAACCACACATACAAAAAACAAACCATACAACGCCACACAACCGCATTCAACCCCATAAAACACAAATATTTTTCCTCTTTTTATAATATATTCCATATCTTTGCAGTCCCAAAAAATCTTTATTTAAAAGGAGGAACAAAAACTTGGAAGAAAATCAAACAATCCAATCTCAACAAACAATGGCATCATCTCACGATGATTTCGACTGGAGTGTAGACAAACGTAACGTTGCGTCTTATCCTAAAAATCAACGCGAGGAACTGGAAAAGGTTTATGACAGCACATTCAAATCTATTGAAGAATCTGAATTGCTGCATGGTACCATTGTTGGTCTTACCAAGACCGACGCAATCATTAACATCGGGTTCAAATCTGATGGTCTTGTTTCACTGAACGAATTCCGCGATTATCCTGACGTAAAAGTTGGTGATGAGATCGAAGTAATGGTAGTGGAAAAAGAAGACAGGAGCGGTCACCTGCACCTGAGCCGCAAGCTTGCCCGCCAGGCACGCGCATGGCAGAAAATCGTTGACTTCTACAAAACCGGCGAAGTTGTTACAGGTACTATTACATCTAAGACTAAAGGTGGTCTTATTGTGGATGTATATGGTCTTGAAACATTCTTACCAGGTTCTCAGATCGACGTTAAGCCGGTTACTGATTACGATCAGTACGTAGGCAAGACTATGGACTTCAAGGTAGTGAAGATAAACGAAGCTATCCGCAATGCCGTAGTATCTCACAAGGCGCTGATAGAAAGCGATATCGAACAGCAGCGTAGCGTTATCATTGGCCAGCTGGAAAAAGGACAGGTACTGGAAGGTACTGTTAAGAATGTTACCGACTTCGGTGCGTTCATTGACCTTGGCGGTGTTGACGGCTTACTTTATATCACAGACATTAGCTGGGGCCGCGTAACGCACCCGAGCGAAGTGCTGGAAAACGGACAGAAACTGAATGTGGTTGTTCTTGACTTCGATGACGAGAAGAAACGTATCAGCCTCGGTCTGAAACAACTGACTCCTCACCCTTGGGACAACCTGCCTGCCGAAATAACAGAAGGTGCTAAGGTGAAAGGTAAAGTAGTAAACATTGAAGATTACGGTGCATTCCTTGAAATAATGCCTGGCGTAGAAGGCCTGGTACACGTTTCTGAGATCACATGGTCTTCTCAGCCTATTAACGCTAAGGAATTCTTCCACATGGGCGAAGAACACGAAGCGATAGTAGTAACGCTGGACAAGGAAGAACGCAAAATGAGCTTATCTATTAAGCAACTGAGCGAAGATCCTTGGGAAACTATAGAAAACAAATTCCCTGTAGAAAGCCGTCATAAAGGCATCGTTAAGAATATAACTCCTTACGGTGTGTTTGTAGAGCTGCAGACTGGTATAGGCGGTATGATCCACATCAGCGACCTGAGCTGGATCAAACGTTACAACCACCCAAGCGAATTCACGAAAGTGGGCGATGAAATAGAAGTAGTGATACTTTCTATTGATAAAGAAAACCGCAAACTGGCGCTTGGCCACAAACAGCTGGAAGAAGATCCTTGGAATACATTTGAAACTATCTTCCCGATAGGTAGCGTACACGAAGGCAGCGTAACAAGAAAAGACGATAAGGGTGCTACAGTACAACTGCAGTACGGTCTTGAAGCATACG
>Ga0207695_10003818_pt1 | contig 20882 bp, 21 predicted proteins | sample KBSC54metaG_FD_184354 | JGI IMG/M metagenome (GOLD analysis project Ga0207695, IMG submission 184354) | Corn rhizosphere microbial communities from Kellogg Biological Station, Michigan, USA - KBS C5-4 metaG (SPAdes) (version 2) | ecosystem: Host-associated > Plants > Roots > Rhizosphere > Soil...
AAAGGTGGTAACCGCGCAAATTTAGCACAGGAAGGCGAAGAAAATCCTTTTCATTTACTTTTTTTGTGGGGAGCAGGACAGAGCAGCCATAAATCCCCGTTGTTTAGTATCTTAGCCGCCAATTTCCTTCGGGTGAACGATCCGGAGAATGATTATATTGTTCGATATCGCAATGACAAACAAAACGCAAATGAAGCAAGAAGACGATTTTGAAGCGAACCTGGCTGGTGACGAAGGACAAAGCGAAGAGACCAAAAGCGGCTGGTTCAAACGTATAAAAAAAGGGATCACGACCAGCACCGCGGAGAAGAAGGAAACGCCGGAAGGCCTCTGGACCAAATGCCCGAACTGCAATTATATCTGTACAGTCACTGAATTACGGGAAAACCTGTTCGTCTGCCCCAAATGCAATCACCACCACCGCATCGGCAGCTCTGAATACTTTGAAATACTTTTCAACGACGGTGAATACGAAGTGCTGTTCGAAAATATCCGCTCCAAAGACTTCCTCCACTTTACCGACCTCAAGTCGTATCAAAAACGGTTGGAAGAGACCTGGGCCAAGACCGATATCACCGACTCCATCCGCGTTGCCGCGGGCAATGTCAAGGACCACCACATGGTAGTCGGCTGTATGGACTTCGAATTCATCGGCGGCTCGCTGGGTAGCGTCATGGGAGAACGGATCAGCCGTGCCGCAGACTACTGCCTGGAGCACCGCGCCCCCCTGCTGATCATCTGTAAGTCCGGCGGCGCCCGCATGATGGAAAGCGCTTTTTCCCTTATGCAGCTCGCCAAGGTCTCCGGCAAGCTTTCCCAGCTGACCGACGCGAAGATCCCCTATATTTCGCTGCTGACGGACCCGTCCTTCGGCGGCATATCCGCGTCATTCGGTATGCTCGGCGACCTCAACATCGCAGAACCGGGGGCCCTGATCGGCTTTGCAGGTCCGCGCGTCATCAAAGAAACGATCAAAAAAGACCTGCCCGAAGGCTTCCAGCGCAGCGAATTTCTGCTCGAACACGGCTTCCTTGACTTCATCGTCAACCGGAAGGAGCTGAAAGATAAAATTTCTACGCTGATGACCCTCTTCAAAGGCTAAGCCCCTTCGGCAGCGGTAACACAGCAATTATTATGAGTGAGATAAAGAACAGATCCGCATACCACGATTATTTCATCGAGGATAAATTCGATGCGGGTATGGTTTTGGTAGGAACAGAAGTAAAATCCATAAGGGAAGGCAAGGTCAACTTCGTGGACAGCTTTTGCGTCTTCTTCCAGGGCGAGTTGTGGGTCCGCAATATGCACATCGCCGAGTATCGTTTTGGCACGACCAACAACCATATCGCCGTACACGACCGCAAGCTCCTGCTCACCAAACGCGAGCTTCGCAAGCTGGAGAACAAGATAAAGGAAAAGGGCTACACCATCGTCCCCTTGCGCATCTTCTTCAACGAAAAAGGCTACGCCAAACTGGAGATCGGCCTCGGCAAAGGAAAGAAGCAATACGACAAACGGGAAACAATCAAGCAGCGGGACACACAAAAAGAGATCAAACGCCACCTCAACCGGTACTGACAATATATCGTATCTTCATTCCGTTATTCATCCTCCCTATCAACTGATGCAAAGACTATTATATATTTGCCTGCTTACTGCTGTCCCACATTTGCTTTCGGCCCAGGTCGTTACCGGCGCATGGTACGGCCACGCGGACGTCCAAATGGGAGGAGGTCTGCACAACAATTACCTTACTGAATTGGTAATCAAGCAGAAAGGAACTAAAGTGGAAGGCATATTCGGATATTATTTCCGGGATAAATACCAGAGCTTTTTCATCCACGGACAGTACAATCCCAAAACCCGCGAGGTCACCATTCTCAATATTCCCCTCATCTATTTTAACTCGAACTCCACAATCAACGGCGTTGAGTGCGCTACTGATTTCCGGGGAGTGCTGATCAATAACAAAATGGGCAGCACCGTCAGGGGCACTTTTTATCCGGACCAGAAATACAAGTACACCTTCCCGGATATAAAAGTGAGTTATATGCTAGACAAGTCTGATAATCAGCATGATAGCATTTCTACCCGGGTGGCGGAGAATTCCCGAGTCTGGAAGCCTCAGGAAGACGATATCATCGTCGACGTGTCCGCGAAAGGCCCCGGAACCGCGACGGCGATCAACCTTCCCCCGGCTGTGCAGCCGGCTAAGCCTGATTCACCGGTACAGCCAACAAAAGATACCGTAGCAGCCATAACCGTTGCCAATACCACACCCCCACCCCCTCCGGTAAAAGTAGACTCAGCCGTAGAAGATAGAAAGAAGATCACCGAGTCCTTCAATTCACGGAAGGCGGTCCTGAACAGGGAGTTTGTCGTGGAATCCGATTCGGTCCGGCTCAGTTTTTATGACAATGGGGACATTGACGGGGACAGCATCTCTGTCTTTGTGAACAGCAACCTGATCCTTCCCCACCAGGAGCTGGCGGCAAAGGCCTTCAACATCTATCTTCACCTTGACAGCACCCTTGAGGTCAACGAGATCAGCATGTTCGCCGAGAACCTTGGCACCATTCCCCCCAATACCGCCCTGATGGTCATAACAGACGGGAAGAACAGATATGAGGTATTTCTGAGCAGCAGCCTGACCGAGAACGCCACCATCCGGCTTCGGAGAAAGAAGACGCAATAAAAATACAGCACTATAAAGTAAGCCGCTCCTATGAGCGGCTTACTTTTTTCTAGAATAATTCGGTCTGCGGTGGCTTTTCCCTTTCTTCCTCTTTGTGCCCCCACTCCACTTCCACGCTCTTCGAATAGTCGAATAGTTTGGTTCCTACCGTTCTCCAGCCTGTCACCTCCACAAAGCCAGCGATCTTTATTTTCTGTGTCTTCGCCTGTGCGCCCCGGCCGGACTTTATGAGCGCGATGGGTTCCGGGGCCAGCGTCACAGCCTCCAGGCGATTTCCCTCTCCTTCCTTTATAAAAAGGAACTTGCTCTTCAATGTCGTCGTCTCTATCTTGAACCGCTTAACATTGAACTGTAATTTATCGTTGTCGAGATATATCGCCGTTACGATCCTCTCCGGGTCAAATTTGCGGATATCAATGATCTTGTCCGCGTCAAAACGCTGGGTCAGCTCGGTATCCGCCAGCTCGTAGTTGCCATCGGAATAGATGACCAGCAGCCGTTCGTCTCCTTCAAAGCTTCCCAGGTAATCCCCCTTGCCTTCGCTGTTGAGCCGGCCAAACGTCGGGTCGAACCATATCTTACGTCCGCTGAGCGTAGTCTTGCCCGCTTCTTTGAACTTCACCGTCCGGACTGGATATTTCGTCACCTGGTTGCCCAGGCTGGTGCGGTTCTTGATCTCCAGCTCCTCAAAATAGAAATCGAATTCCTTGTGTCGGGCAGAGCTGCTGGGGCTGAGGATAACCCTTACGACCTCCGCCTCACCGTTGGGGTTAGCGGAAAAATAGTGCACCCGGCTCTTGGCATCATCAGTCTTGGTCAGGTCATACTCCTTGTCACGTGTGATCCCTGTAACATTGAAGCGTTTCGCATAGCTGATCCCGCTTTTTCCATCCACATAGATCATATTGTATGTCGTGCGCTCGTCGTTCTTGCGGAAGACCGCGACATGGATGATGTCCTTGCCGATAAACGCCTTGTCGGCCACTTTGACGACCTTCATCTTCCCGCCTTTGGTAAAGGCGATGATATCGTCCAGGTCCGAACAGTCCGTAACAAATTCATCCTTTTTCAGACCGGTACCGATAAAGCCATCCGACTTGTTGACGTATAGCTTGACATTGGCTATCGCCACCTGCTGGGCCTGAATGGCCTCGAACAGTCGCATCTCGGTCTTGCGCTCGCGGCCTTTACCATATTTCTTCAGTAAATTTTCATAGTAAGCTACGGTAAAGTCCACCAGGTTGTTCAGATCGTGCTTGACCTGCCGGATCTCTGCTTCCAGCCCCTTGATCTGGGCATTCAGCTCGTCGATATCGAGCCGGTAGATGCGCCTTACCGGCTTTTCAGTCAGCTTGACGATGTCTTCCCGGGTGATATCCCGCTTCAGCTGTTTGCGGAAGGGTTCGAAAGCCTTGGCGATAGCGACAAGCACCTTCTCCCATGTCTCGTGTTTCTTCTCAAGCTCCTTATATATCTTCTCCTCGAAGAATATTTTCTCCAGCGAAGTATAGTGCCATTTCTCCTGTAGCTCGGCCAGCTTGATCTCCAGCTCGCGTCTCAGAAGCTCTTTCGTGTGATCGACACTGACAGTAAGCAGCTCTTTGACGCCCATGAACACGGGCTTCTTGTCGACGATCACACAGGCATTCGGAGATATGCTGATCTCACAGTCGGTAAAGGCGTACAGCGCGTCAATTGTGATATCCGGGGAAATGCCTGGCGCCAGGTCGATCTGTATCTCCACTTCTGCGGCCGTATTATCCGTCACCTTGCGCACTTTGATCTTCCCCTGGTCATTGGCCTTCAGGATGGAGTCGATCAGTGCCGTGGTAGTGACGCCATATGGCACGTCCTTTACCAGCAGCGTCTTCTTATCAAGCTCTTCGATATGCGCCCGCACCCTCACTTTTCCGCCGCGCTTTCCATCATTATAGTTAGTGGTGTCGACCATCCCGGCCGTGAGGAAGTCGGGAAAGATCTCGAATTTCTTTCCCCTCAGGTATTTCATCGCCGCTTCGCAAAGCTCGCAGAAATTATGCGGGAGTATCTTGGTAGCCAGTCCGACTGCGATGCCGTCTGCACCCTGGGCCAGCAGCAAAGGGAATTTCATGGGCAGCGTCACCGGCTCGTTCTTGCGGCCGTCATAGCTCAGCTGCCATTCGGTCGTCTTCGCGTTGAACGCCACCTCCAGCGCAAACTTACTCAGTCTGGCCTCAATATAACGGGCGGCCGCTGCGTCGTCGCCTGTACGTACGTCCCCCCAGTTGCCCTGGGTTTCGATCAGCAGGTCTTTCTGTCCCATATTCACCAGGGCCTCTCCGATGCTGGCGTCACCGTGCGGATGATACTGCATGCTCTGGCCGATGATATTGGCCACCTTGTTGAACCGACCGTCGTCCATCTCTTTCATCGCATGAAGGATACGACGCTGCACCGGCTTAAGACCATCTTCGACCGCAGGTACGGCGCGTTCGAGGATCACATAGGAGGCATAATCCAAAAACCAGGTCTTATACTGGCCGGTAACACCTGACTCATTCTCGTGAAAATCTTCGGCAATTTTTGTTTTCGCCATTGTTATATCCCTTTTTTATCCCTCGTACAGCTCAAGCGGCTGTCCATTGGGATCAGTAAAAAACACAAATTTCTTTTGGGTCAGCTCGTCGATTCTTACGGCTTCGACAGTCACCCCCTTGCTCCTCAGCTCTTCAGCAGCGGCCTCCACATCGTCGACGGCAAATGCCAGGTGCCGCAACCCCTTGGCCTCCGGATAGCTGGCCCGTTCCCGGTAGTTGGGAAAGGAGAACAGCTCTATCTGGTAAAGTCCGGCGATCGCCAGGTCCAGCTTGTAAGACTGCCGCTCTGCGCGCCAGGTCTCGCTGATGACGGAAAAACCCAGCACTTCCGTATAAAAAGCCTTGCTGCGCGGATAGTCATCTGTCAAAAGAGCGATATGATGAATGGCCTTTATTTTCATGATTGGGCTTTTCCGGCTTTTGCGGCCTTTCCGATCTTACCCAGGTGCGTATCCGAAAAACCGCTGTAATATTTCAATCCGTATCCCATCGCTCTGTCCATACAGGAATGGGCCAGCAGGATCAGTCCTACGGACTGGGTCAGCCTGTCGTGCATGTACCATCCTGCCAGGTAAATAACCACCGCTACAGCCTTATGATGAACAATATTATAACCGATCGCCCCGATCCTGTTGCCGGCCTTGTAGGCCACCATGCTGAGGTCGGGAGCCAGAATCCAGACGAGCCACCAGTACCAGGCGTAGTGCAGCTGTCCCCACAGACAAATGCTCAACAGGAACAGGGCCGCTTCTTCCAGTTTGATAAGGTCTTTCATATGCTGTGTTTTGCAGTTGCCTTTCCTATCCCTCCTGCGCCACGGGCTCACCGACGTGCGCCACAGACTTGCTCTTGATCTCGAAATCCTTCATCCCCTTCAGCTCACCCTGCACATCCAGCTCGCCGGCGGCGACCAGCTGCTTGATTCGCCACAGCAGATAAGCGTCACCGGTAGTCTGTTTGGCTTTGCCGATGAACTGGTGGATCAGCTTGCTGGCCTTTATCCAGTCGCCGGTGATGAACTTCTTCAGCTCTTCGTCAAAGTACGTATAGGGATGCTGGGACAGCTTCTTCCCCCCTTCCAGGATACGCACGCCTGTATTCTCCTGGCAAAGTCGCGCCCATTCGTCGGGGTCGATCTCAAATTCGCTCAATGTGATGGGCCTCGCCAGCTTGCGCGCCTTCAGAAACTCCCGCGCCGGTATATCAAAGAGATTCACGGGATAGAATATCTGCCCCTTCTCATTGATAAAAGGCAGGTTATTCAGATAAAGAATAAATATTCTGCCCTGGAAATCCTTGAGCTGGCTCATCAGCCAGTAATAGCCGCTGACGTCATGCTTATTCTGCGCCGCCCATATCCAGACGAATTCCTGCGTATCTTCCTGCAGCCGCTGTATAAGCGCCGCCACGGTTGCATTGTCATCGGCCACGGTCCCATTATCGACGATCCCATCATAGTCCCCGCCAGCCAGAACCTCGCGCCACCAGGCCTTCCGCACCTCGATGCCCTCAGCAGTATAAATATCGGCAACAGGCCCTACGGCAAACTCGTCCTCGATCAGGAGTACATCCCCCTGCAGGGAAGGCTCCAGCTCGATCGCTTTCTTCAGCACTTCCGCGTCACTTTTCTGAAAAACAATATGGATCATTTGATCAAACTATTTTTTCTTCTTTTTCCGGTTTTCGGGGATGGCCAGCATTTGCTTCATCTCGTTTGTGGAAAATCCCAGGCCGTTACACGTTCAACATCCGGCAGCCGCTGTTCGAAGATCTCCTGTTTACGGGTCTGTACCGCAAAGTAAGTCTGGGCGAACGCGATCTCAGGTTTTGCGGGATCACCATTCTGTGCGATCAGATAACACGCATAACGGGTAAGCGCAATGTCTTCCAATTCCCGTTGCGATGTGCTGCCCGGACTGACCATTTTGCTGGAATCAACAAAATGGTCAGAAACCGCCGCCCCACTGTGTTTGCATGATTCCTTCGCCTTCTCCACCGTAAATATCTTTTGCAACAATAATTTTAAAAAATGTTCATCAAAAGGACGGTTCAAGAACGTTTCACATTTGGTTCACACCCCCAAACACACAGGTAGAAAATCGGCTCTAGCTGGCCGTCGCTGCCGCAGCAGCCCCTTCCTCGACCAGATCAAGCTCCACCTTCAGATTCTTAATAATAAAATCCTGGCGCTCCGGCGTATTCTTCCCCATATAATACTCCAGAATCTGCTGAATATGGGTGTCCTGCATAACCATTACCGGCTGCTTGCGCATATCGGGACCTATAAAACGGGCAAACTCGTCGGGAGATATCTCTCCGAGCCCCTTGAACCGGGTTATCTCGGGCTTGCCGCCCAGCTTCTTCACCGCCGCCTGCTTCTCGGCCTCATCATAACAGTAATGCGTCTCCTGCTTGTTGCGGACACGGAATAACGGCGTCTCAAGAATATATACATGACCGTTCTTGACCAGGTCAGGGAAGAATTGCAAAAAGAACGTCATCAGCAGCAGGCGGATATGCATGCCGTCCACGTCAGCGTCGGTAGCGATGACAATATTATTATACCGGAGCCCCTCGATACCGTCTTCCACATTGAGCGCGTGCTGGAGCAGGTTGAACTCCTCATTCTCATAGACCACCTTCTTGGTGAGGCCAAAACAGTTGAGCGGCTTGCCCCGCAGGCTGAATACCGCCTGGCGTTCGACATCTCTCGCCTTGGTGATGCTACCGCTGGCTGAATCACCCTCAGTAATAAATATAGTGCTCTCCGATTGTTTCTGGAGGATCGTCTCCTTATCCTTACCCGTCGGTTCCTCGTTATAGTGATACCGGCAGTCCCGCAGTTTCTTGTTGTGCAGATTGGCTTTTTTCGCCCGCTCGTTCGCCAGCTTCCTGATCCCCGAAAGCTCTTTGCGCTCCCGCTCGCTCTGCTCGATGCGCTTTTTCAGCGCGTCGGCCGTACTCGGGTTCTTATGCAGATAATTGTCCAGCTCCCTGGCGAGAAAATCATTCACGAAGTTCTTCATGGTGGCGCCACCTTCTGCCACGTTCAGGCTACCCAGCTTCGTCTTAGTCTGAGACTCGAATACAGGCTCCATGACACGTACGGCGATAGCCGCAGCAATGCTCTGGCGGATATCCGAAGCTTCATAGTCCTTCTTATAGAAATCCCGGATCACCTTGACGAAAGCCTCGCGAAAAGCCTGCTGGTGCGTTCCGCCCTGCGTAGTATACTGTCCATTGACAAAGCTGAAGATCTCCTCTCCATAGTCATTATTATGGGTGATGGCGACCTCTATATCCTCGCCCTTCAGATGAATGATGGGATAACGGTTCTCGTCCTCGTTGGTACGGCGGTTCAGCAGGTCGAGCAGCCCGTTCTTCGACACATACTTCTTCCCGTTGAAATTGATCACCAGCCCGGCATTCAGGTAACAATAGTTCCAGAACTGGTTGTCCATATATTCATGAAGGAAGTGAAAGTTCTTGAAGACTGAATCGTCAGGGGTAAATGTAACAAGCGTGCCGTTCGACTGATCCGTCTTGGCCTCTTTATGTTCTTTGGTCAGATCGCCCTTGTTGAACTCCGCCGTCTTCTCCTTCCCATCCCGGAAAGCGGTAACCTTGAAATAGCTGCTCAGGGCGTTGACAGCCTTCGTACCTACACCATTCAATCCCACCGACTTCTGAAAAGCCTTACTATCGTATTTGGCGCCGGTATTGATCTTGCTCACCACATCCACCACCTTACCCAGGGGGATGCCGCGTCCATAGTCCCGGATAGTAACGGTCTTCTGATCTATCGCAACATCGATCTGCTTGCCATAGCCCATAGTATGCTCGTCAATACAGTTGTCGATAACCTCTTTCAGCAGCACATAAATGCCGTCATCTGAACTACTCCCGTCTCCCAGCTTACCGATATACATGCCCGGGCGAAGCCGGATATGTTCCTTCCAGTCCAGGGTCCTGACGCTGTCATCATTATACTCGAACAAATTAGCCTTTTCTGCCATATTAAATCCGATGTGTGCCAGTAGTTAACTTCCGTCGCAAACCCATCCCGGCGCACGTCTGTTTATGGGTTACGACCACGGACACGGGTCCGCAAGCATGCAATATAGTCAAACGATTCCAGAGACGGCTTATTTCAATTTCTACAGCCTGTGGATATTTCCGGCCCCGGATTTCGCCCTTTTTACAGGTGTTTCCGGCCATATCTGCCCCAAAAGCCCCTGATTTCCATGGTAAATCCACGATCCGCGTCCATTACCCTGTAATTCCCGGGGACCTGAGACAAAACAATACTCTCAGAAGCCAAAACAATCCAAAAGCCTTAGTTGCCCTCCAGGGTTTAACTACTTTCGTGCTATGGCAGCACCGTTCCTGACCTTCGAAGGAGTTTCCGTCAAAATGGGCGGGTCCACCCTCCTGGACCAGCTCGACTGGACTATCTATCCCGGGGAACAATGGGCGATCACCGGCCCCTCCGGCAGCGGAAAAACGGTCCTTGCCCATACCCTGCTCGGTACGCATTTTCACACAGGCCGGATCAGCACTGAAGCCCGGCGCATAGCCATCGTCGAGCAGCAGCACCGCTTCAGGAACAGGCCCGGGTCCACTTCCTTATATTATCAGCAGCGCTTCAACTCCTCGGACGCCGATCAGACGATCACCGTCGAACAGGAGCTCCGGGAATACGGCGGCTGGGAAGGGCAGCCCGATCACTGGCTTGACGACCTCCACATCCGCCCGCTTTTGAATAAGCCCCTCATCCAGCTCTCTAATGGGGAGAACAAGCGGGTGCAGCTCGGCATCGCCCTGCTCAACCAGCCCGACCTGTTGATCCTTGACAATCCTTTTCTAGGACTCGATGCAGAGGGGCGCGCAACACTGCACGCCATCATCAATCACCTAACCACCCGCGGGATGCAGATCCTGCTCATCACCAGCCCGCACGAACTACCCGGATCCATCACCCATGTCGGACAGCTCACTAATGGAAAATGGGCGTTCCTGGGCCCAGGATCGACTTTTCACCCGGAAGAAAAGAGGGACCCCATCCACCTGGACCCTCTGCTGCTCGCGGACCTTCAGTCAAACCTTCAACAGTCAGAAGATTTTCTCATAGCCGTAAAGATGGTCGACACTTCGATCAAATATGGCGAGGCGACCATCCTCGACCACATTAACTGGGAAGTCCGCAAAGGCGAATGCTGGAATGTCTCCGGCCCCAACGGCGCCGGTAAATCCACGATCCTCAGCCTCATCACAGCCGACAATCCCCAGGCCTATGCCAATGAGATATGGCTCTTCGATCGCCGCCGCGGCACAGGGGAATCCATCTGGGATATAAAAAGGAAGATCGGGTTCGTATCTCCCGAACTGCACCTGTATTTCGACAGCAGCGCCACCTGCCTGGAGGTCATCGCTTCCGGCCTCTTCGATACAATTGGGCTTTTCCGGCCCCTTAGTTACGAACAGCAGGCTCTTACCCTGCGCTGGATGCAGCTGCTTTCCCTGCAGGACCTTCGCAACAAGCGACTCCCCCAGCTGTCCACCGGCCAGCAGCGGATGGTCCTTCTCGCAAGGGCCCTGATCAAGAACCCTCCCATGCTCATCCTCGACGAGCCCTGCCAGGGACTGGACGAGGAGCAGACATCCCATTTCCGCCGGCTGATCGATACCCTGTGTCGCGCTTTCACCACAACCCTGATCTATGTCAGCCACTACCGGCAGGAACTTCCCGAATGCGTCAACCATTATCTAAAGCTGGAGAAAGGCCGCACCGTGGAATAATATACCCTATTACCGTTTTAGCAATGTGTTAACAGCCTCTGCCCGATCAGGGTGGTATTTCTGCCGATTACGGTGCCGGCGGTCATCACCGACATCCTACTAACGCTAACAATCAGACGAAAAATCCGGGCATGTAGAATAAATTCCACAGCCAGCAAGGCTTTCAGCGGATTTCGTTTCTCCTTATGGCACAGTACTTGAAGTATTATTTAAAATTCAACTATCAGACCATGAACATCATTTCACTCAAACGATTAGCAGCAGTCACGGCAGTCTCTGCAGGACTGTTTGCCTTTACTCTTCTCAGGGCCGGTTCTATCAAAGGCACAGTGACCCCGCCGGAGGGTGGCGTACGGGCCTGGGCCGAATCGGCAACCGACACGTTGAAGGCGCCCATCATCGACGGCTCATATGAGATCACAGATGCCAAACCAGGCACCTACAAGATTATCATAGAAGCAAAACCTCCCTATAAGAATATCGCCAAAGACGGGATCATGGTCAGCGATGGCCAGACAGCGGATGCCGGCGAGATAAAACTGGAAAAATAAGAGGCTGTAGGATAAGTGGTCATGCAAACCTTCCGACAATTTTCGGGGAAAAAGGTCGAAGGGAAAGGGGTTGTCTAAATGCACTAATCAGGACAACCTCTTTTTATTTTGGTTTATCAGATGGTCTGCCTTCTCCGCTGCGCGGAGCGAGAATTTCGGCGGACCCCCTTTTCTGTCGTTGCCTTCGCCGGCCCTCGAAACTCCGTCCGGTCGTTTCCGTCCCCCATCCGGCCAAAAATGTGCACAATTTGTTGATTATCAATAACTGGAAGTTAATTTATTATGAAGGGTCCGGTTCCGGCCCGGAAAGTTGAGCCGACACACCGGTAAAAATCGTAACTTCGTCCTGTCGCTGAAGGCAACCACTACCCAGCCTCCAGCTGTCCGACCAGAATACTTACTACCCCATTATCATTCTAGCTGGTTTATTTATTATTTGTGTATTATCTAAAAAAAGGTGATGTATGTATTCGTACGCGTTGTTGGAAAAAGGATGTTATTATCTGATTCAGGAACAGGAGACAGGCCCTATCGGACTGATCAAGGTGAACATGGAAACGGATCACTGCATGTACGTTTCTAAATATGACGACTCAGAATTGGTCGTTTGGAAGAAAAAATCGGATCCCATTTTTGATATCCTGGAATTGCTGGGCGATGATAAGGTCAAAACCTGGGAATCCATCTATAACAATAGTCAGGATACCTATAACTACGAGGAAGACGAGGAGTAGCCGCCAGCCGGTATAAATTCCCTCTTCCCCGCCTTCCGGATACCATAGCTCCAGAGGCCTGTGCAAGTGACAAGTGCAGACAGCAGAAGGCTGATATAATACAGCAGAAAGCTGTCTGTATCATTGTTGCCCGACTCGGACGGATTATTCCCCGACGGATGGTAGTGCGCAAAGATATAGATGATCAGCCCGCTCCCATAGGCAAAGAGATCGGCGGCATAAATGAACACCATTGAGTTTTCGAACGATGTATGCTCTATCAATTTTAAATACGACACCAGCCCGACAATGCTGTAAACGAGGATCAGCAGCAGTCCCAGCCCCAGTATCAGCTCGCTGCTCAGAAGATTGTAGCCATTCCAGCCGATCAGCGCAGCTTCCCCCAGAATGAACAGGACCACCACCAGCCATAGCTGTCTCTTCAACCCGCGCGGACTGGCGCTGGCAAAAACAAGCAGCACCAATGGTGTCTCAGCCATCGTATACAGCCGGCTCAGATGGCTGATCAGACCGTGATAGCCCCCCGGCGTCTGCAGCATCGGCAGATTGACCAGCCCGCTCAAAAGCCAGTAAACGCCAAGTATCCAGAAGGTATGGACCTGCCGTATTTTCTTCCAGCCTAACAACAAAAAGGGAACAAAACAAAAGCCGATGGCAATGTTAGAAATGACGGAGAAGAGTACGGAATAGATACCGGTTTTCAAAGGATGGTCTTTTTGCTAATATAGCGCAAAAAAGGAATATTTAGTATGGTTAAATATACGCACTTTTATGCAGTTTTTACGGTGCCCGGAGAGGTCACCGACAGAAAAGGAATTGCCGATAAAAAAGGTATTTTTGTGCTTTCATGATCTCACAACAGACTATACAACAGATCCTCAGCCGAATCGATATTATTGAGATCGTCGGCGGCTTTGTCAAATTGAAAAAACGGGGTACCAATTACCTTGGACTCTGCCCTTTTCACAATGAAAAATCGCCGTCTTTCACCGTCTCACCAGCCAAAGAGATATACAAATGCTTCGGCTGCGGCCGCAGCGGCAATACCATCAGCTTTCTCATGGAGCATGAAAAATACTCCTATGCAGAAGCGCTTCGCTGGCTGGCCGCCCGATACAATGTCGAGATCGAAGAAAAAGAGCTCAACCCCCAGCAACGCCAGCAACAACAGCTGGCCGAAAGCCTCTTTATCATCAATGCCTTTGCGCAGAAGTTCTTTTCCGATATCATGTTCAACACCGATGAGGGACAGGACATCGGTCTCAGCTACCTCAAAGAACGCGGCTTTTCGGAAGAGACGATGCGAAAATTCCAGCTGGGCTACAGCCCTGACGCCAGGGATGTCTTCGCCAGAGCCGCGCTGGCCGCGCAGTATAACCTGGAATATCTCCAGAAAAGCGGGCTGGTCGTGGTACGCGACGAGAAACCCATGGACAATTACAGGGGCCGGGTCATCTTCCCCGTTCACAACCAGACAGGAAAAGTCATCGGCTTCGGAGCGCGTATCATCCGCAGCAACGACCGCGCACCCAAATACATCAACACGCCCGAGAATGAGCTCTATGTCAAGAGCAAGATCCTGTACGGAGCCTACCAGGCCAGACAGGCCATCGACAAGCAGGACGAATGTCTGCTCGTGGAGGGCTATACGGATGTTATCTCGCTGCACCAGGCCGGCGTGGAGAACGTAGTCGCCAGCGGCGGAACCTCTCTGACCATCGACCAGCTGCGGCTGATAAAGAAATATACCAACCATCTCACCATCATCTACGACGGTGACGGCGCCGGCATTAAAGCGGCACTGCGCGGCCTCGACATGGCGCTGGAGGAAAGCCTCGACGTGAAGCTCGTGCTTATACCCGATAAGGAAGACCCCGACAGCTATGTCCGCAAAATTGGCGCAGCCGCCTTCCGGGAATTTGTCGCATCAAATAAAAAAGACTTCGTCCTGTTCCAGCTGGAAGTCGCCCTGAAAGACGCCGCCAACGATAGCAACAAAAAGGCGGCCGTCGTCAACCAGGTCGCCGAGACCATTTCACGGATCAACAAAGCTGAAGACTTTACCCGGCAACAGGACTATATCCGCCAGTCCGCCGAGATACTCCGCATCGAAGAGACCGGCCTCCATACCCTCGTCAATAAATTTATCCGGGAACGCATCGACAAACAGGAAAACAGGACTGCGGCAGAAGCCCGGGCAAAAGCAGGTCAGGAAACGTCCCCGGAAGACATGCCCCCGCCTTCGGAAGCCGGCTTCCCCCAGGACGAGGAATCCATCGGCTTGTTGTTCCGGCACGAGCAGAACGAGCGGGGGATGATCCGCAGCCTGCTGGAATTCGGCCTGAAGTCCTGGGATGAACAATCCCTGGTCGCCGACTATATTCTTACAGAATGCGCGGAGCTCTACGACCTCATCGACAACAAACACCTCCTGAAGATCCTCGACCTCTACAGGGACTGGTACCAGCAGGGACTGGAGCCTTCTACCAAGAGCTTTCTTTATCACGAGGACCAGGAGCTCAGCACACTGGCTGTCTCCATCATGGACCTCCACCTCGAGATCAGTCCCAACTGGAAAGAGCATTACGAGGGACATATCGCGACGCCGGAAGAGCTCTACAAGGAAGACGTGCTGTCAACCATGCGCTGGCTCAAGCTGAGGAAGATCAAACGTCTAATGGAGGAAAATCAGCAGGACCTGGGCAGGCCCCATACCGAGGAAGAGCTGCTCGTGCTGCTACAAACCCACAAACACCTGAAAGACCTGGAACGCGCCCTCCTGCTGGACCTGGGCACCGTTATCGTCAAATAGCGCCACAGTCATCATCTGGTAACGCTGACCATTACCCGCTGCGCCTGCAGCAGATGCCGCTCGCTATGCGCTACCATGATCCGAAGCGTATCCCCCAGCTTCAACCGGACCATCCGGCTAAAATAAAAAGGTATCCTGATCAGCTGGAGGTTTTTGGTCGCCGCGTGCCGCAGGATATCATCCAGCGCGTCACATTTCCGCTGAAAACTTTCCAGTACATCGCGGGCATCCAGCGTCTCGCCGCTTACAGAGTAGGCTTTCAGCGTCGATAGCTTGAAGACAGTGCCGTTGGCCCTGGGCTTGACCTTCTCATAGACCCAGTCTCCCAGCCAGCCGCTGACGTAGCGGTCTGAAGGATAGTCCGGCGCCAGAGCGATGCAGGGAAGAATACTCCTGATATATTGATCGTGGGAAAGATTCAAATGCCCGAATATCTCGGCAATGCTCCATTTCCCCGGGCCAGGCCGATGGTGGAGCTGATCGTCGGATAGACGAAAGAAAAGCTGACTGCTGGCTTTGACTAGCTCGGTCCTGTCCAATAGCTCTGTTATAAGACCTTGCCTGCTAGTGGCTGCCATAGAAATTAGGTAAAAGCATATCGTTAATAAGCTTTAGGGGTGTGACCAAATATAGTACGAAAACCCTTGTTGGTGGCTTATTTCAGAGGAAAATACCCACAAACCTTTTTCTGCGCAATAGGCGCAGCGAATACTCCTGGCAGTTATAGGAGGGAAAGCACTTGCGGCAGATTGCCGGCGGGGTCGGAGAACTACAGAGTTGTGATGATGATCAGGAATTGACAGCAGCGGTACGCCTGCGAACGGTGGGCCTCGTTGCGGTGGCTACCGGCACTTCGGCCTTCTTGCTGATAACAGGATCGGCCTTTTTAAAGCGGACAGCTGTCCAGACATGGTCGAGGGCCGTCTGCCGCTCGGACTCGTATCCGGCACAGGTGATACATCCCCAGCTGCACTCCCTGTTGAGCGTAGTGGCGATCTTTGAACCCACCTTCGGATAGGCTACCCAAAACTTGGCACGGGGCTGCAGCGCAGGCAAAACCTCCCGGACGATATTCCCTAATTGCTGCTCATTAATGGCAAAAATGAGCGCAAAATCGATCTTTTTACTCTTTAACAAGGGCGTGAGATTCTTGGCAAACGCGAGCTTGGTAAATTGCTTTTCGATAGAGGAAGGCAGACCCTGTATCAGCAGGTTCTTTTCGTCCTGTAACTGCAGCTTTTCCAGTAAAGTTTGGGACATTTCTGGACGTTTTATTTATCAGTTAAGAGATGAATTTCCCTAAGAGTATCCCCTTAGTTCCGTACGCATCGTCGCTGCATGCGGGGGTGTAAAATTACAACAATTATTCCTTTCCGGTTGCAGAAAGATGCCGGCGCTGGCGTCTGCGGTCCCGATATTTCAGGATCGGCACTTTGTTCTCATTGCCTTTCAGCAGCCGGGTGATGTTCTTCTGGTGGGTCAGCATGACCATCAGGGCTACGGCAATGGCAAACCCACGGTACAGGGTTTCTTTGGCATCAAAGATATACAGGATAAAAACGGCGAAAGCTACACTCGCCAGTATCGAACTGAGAGAGACAAATCGGGTCAGATAAAGGACCAGCAGGAATACGCCGATACAGCAGATCGCTGCCAGGGGCTGAATGGCGATGATCATCCCGAACAGGGTGGCTACACCCTTTCCACCACGGAACTCGGCCCATATCGGAAATATATGTCCCACGACCGCAGCAAGACCCAGACCAACCATAAAATTGGTCCTGTCCGTCTCGTCGTGCAGATAATAAGGCATGAGGATGTACAGGCTGGTGGCTACAATTCCCTTTATAACGTCAACGCCCATCACAAAAGAGCCCCATTTAGAACCTAGGACCCTGAAGGTATTGGTGGCGCCGGCATTACCGCTGCCGTATTCCCGGATGTCAATTCCAAAGAATGATTTACTGACCCAGACGGCAGTCGGAATAGAACCTATCAGATAGGCTGATAGAATTAACAAAACCTCCTTCATCGATCGGTTGAGTTGTACCGGGACTTGGTTTCTCCCTGAATGTGCCCCATTCCCGGTACACGGCTTTTAATGGGGCCTTAGACAGGCGGACTCGCTTTACTTTGTTCGGCGGTCCACCAGGGTTGGATAACAAATATAACGAAAAATTGACTTCCTCCCTCTCATTTTCAGCGGGTTATTTAAGTCCTTTTTCAGTTTTAAGGCAGATCCAGCTGCCCTTTGTTATCCGTTCGGATACGGATATATTATTTTTTACGGCCTCATTTTCAATGTCTTCGAAGTCACTGTCCAGGAGACCGCTCAAAAGTATAACGCCACCCGGGGTCAATTGTTGTCCCAGGGCGGGCAGTTGACTGATAATTACATGTTTGTTTATATTGGCCAGAATGATATCAAAAGGCCCCTCCGGTACCGTATCCATATTGACGACCTGGATCCTGCTACACCCGTTGTTGGCCACATTCTCCCGTGCATTCTCAATGCTCCAGTCGTCATTGTCGGTCGCCAGCACTGACGCCGCTCCCAGCCGTTCGGCAAGGATCGCCAGCACACCCGTACCGGTGCCGAAGTCAAAAACCCGCCGGCCATTGAAATCCAGCCGCTGCATAGCCTGGATCATCATGAACGTCGTAGCGTGATGCCCCGTACCAAAGCTCATCTTGGGGGTGATCACCAGCTCGTGCTCCACACCCGCAATGGGGGCATGAAAATGCGCCCTGATCGCACAAAAACCGTCCACGACAACGGGCTGAAAGTTCTTCTCCCATTCCTCATTCCAGTTCTTCTCCTTTATCCGTTCGGTCTCGAACTTCGCACCCAGCGGCTCCAGCAGGGAAACAAGCATTCCTTTGTCAAATTGTTCTTCGGGGATGAACGCCTGCAGCATTTCTTCTTCCTGCTCGAACCCCTCATAGCCGATCGCCGCCATCAGCGCAATGAACATCTCCTGCTCTTCCACGTCGCCCGTTGTTATTTTTACCAGTATGTAGTTCATTTTGCAAAAATAAAGGGTCTGCAGCTATGCTACAGACCCATATAAGATAGTGATAAGAATTACTGTTGCGGCTCCTGTTTCGAACCTGCGCCTTCCGGCTTCGGCATCAGCACTTTCCGGCTCAGCTTGAACTTGCCCGTCTTCTGATCCAGACCGATCAGCTTCACCTTAACTGTATCGCCTTCCTTCAGGACGCCATCCATGGTCTCGAGACGTTTGTGAGAGACCTCGCTGATGTGCAGCAGCCCTTGTTTGCCGGGCAGGAACTCCACAAAAGCGCCATACGGCATCACAGACTTGACCTTCGCCTCGTATACCGAGCCAACTTCCGGCTGGGCCACGATACTCTTGATCCAGGAAACAGCCTTGTCCAGACCTTCCTTGGCAGGGCTGAAGATGCTGACCTCGCCAAAATTGCCGACCTCTTCCAGGTTGATGGTAGTGCCGGTCTCGCGTTGAATCTCCTGGATGATCTTACCCTGTGGCCCGATAACGGCGCCGATAAATTCCTTGTCGATAAAGATCTTCACCATCCGCGGTGCATGCGGCTTAACGTCTGCATTCGCAGCCGGGATACACGCGTACATAGCGTCGAGGATATGCAGCCTTCCTTTACGGGCCTGTTCCAGCGCCTCCCGCATGGTTGCCATGCTGAGACCGTCGACCTTGATATCCATCTGTACACCGCAGATGCCTTCGCGGGTACCGGTAACTTTAAAGTCCATATCGCCGAGGTGATCTTCGTCCCCGAGAATATCTGTCAGGATCGCATACTTGCCATCCGCAGGACGCGTGATAAGCCCCATGGCTACACCGCTGACGTGCTTGGGAATGGGTACACCCGCATCCATCAGCGCCAGGCTACCGGCACAAACCGTCGCCATGGAAGAAGAACCGTTGGATTCCAGGATGTCGCTGACCACGCGCACCGTATAGGGATAGTCGGAACCAGGCATCATCTGCCTCAGCGAACGCATCGCCAGGTTACCATGTCCTACTTCACGGCGGCTCTGTCCCCTCAGCATCTTCACCTCACCGGTGCTGAACGGAGGGAAATTATAGTGAAGAAAAAATTTCGAATCGACGGACTTGGCTGCGCTCTCGATCAGCACCTCGTCCAGGGGAGTACCGAGGGTGACGGTCGTCAGCGACTGCGTCTCACCGCGGGTGAACAGGGCAGAACCGTGCGGCGTCGGCAGCGGATCGACTTCCATCGCCAGGGGACGGACCTGATCCAGCGACCGGCCGTCGAGACGGATGCGATCGTCGAGGATCATATTGCGGACCACTTCCCACTGCAGGTCTGCATAATATTTCTTCGCCAGCTTCTTTTCGGCATCGGTAGCCTCTTCGCCCAGAGATTCGATCAATTCTTTCTTCAGCTGGTCGTAGGCATCGCTGCGGTCGTGCTTGGCGCTCGCACCACGCGAGATCTGATATATCTTATCCTTGGCGAACGCAACTACTTTCTGTTGCAGCTCATCATTCTGCTCGGGCTTGGTATAGTCTCTCTTCGTGGTTACACCGGCTTTGGTGCGCAGCTCTTCCTGAGCCTTTATCTGGATGCGGATCGCATCGTGTGCGATCTCCAGGGCCTTTACCAGGTCTTCTTCGCTGCACTCTTTGGCTTCGCCTTCCACCATCATCAGGTTCTTTTCCGTAGCAGCGATGATGAATTCCAGATCAGCCTTTTCCAGCTCGGTACGGCTGGGGTTAACGACGAACTGTCCATCGACACGGCCGATGCGGACCTCGGAGATGATCTCCTTGATCGGAATGTCGCTGACGGCCAGCGCGGCGCTCGCGGCCAGACAGGCCAAAGAATCGGGCATTACTTCGTAGTCGCTCGACACAAGGCTCAAAAGCACCTGTACATCACAGAAATAATCTTCGGGGAACAGCGGACGCAGCGCGCGGTCGATCAGGCGGCTGGTCAGTATTTCGTAGTCGTTCAGACGGGTCTCTCTCTTGAAGAAAGAGCCGGGGATACGACCGGCGGATGCAAATTTTTCCTGGTAATCAACAGACAGCGGGAAGAAATCCTGTCCTTCTTTGGGATCTTTGTTGGCAACGACAGTAGCCAGGATGATACAATTGCCCTGGCGCACGGTAACGGCTCCATCTGCCTGGCGCGCGAGCTTACCGGTCTCGATAGAGACCATGCGGCCTCCACCAATATCAAATGTTACACTAATAGGTTGTGAAAGCATGAGCTTTTCGTCTTTGTAGGATAGCGGCTCACTGAGGCGGGAAAGGAAAGCCAACCGTCATCCTATGTTAAAAAAATGAATGAATGTTCGCAGGGAATGCTCTCCAAAAAAATTAGCGCATTCCCTGCTAATCGCTAATTTCTGTAGAACTTCGTCGAAACGTCGTTCCTTGTTTCTCCATGTTCGTGACCTTCGCTTCACTCGGTCACAGACCAGACGCGTCCCGCGTCTGGTGGTCGAATAATCCTTACGATATAAAAAAACGATTCCCAACCGTAAGTTCAGTTGGGAATGTTTGTCATATGCATAATGAGTTATTTTCTGAGTCCGAGTTTTTCGATCAGCTGACGGTAACCCGTGAGGTTGGTTTTGCTCATGTAGGTAAGCAGGCGCTTTCTTTTACCCACTAATTGCATCAGGCCGCGGTGAGTGGAGAAATCTTTTTTATTCGTCTGCAGGTGCTGAGAGATACTGTTGAT
>Ga0207695_10003820_pt1 | contig 20873 bp, 12 predicted proteins | sample KBSC54metaG_FD_184354 | JGI IMG/M metagenome (GOLD analysis project Ga0207695, IMG submission 184354) | Corn rhizosphere microbial communities from Kellogg Biological Station, Michigan, USA - KBS C5-4 metaG (SPAdes) (version 2) | ecosystem: Host-associated > Plants > Roots > Rhizosphere > Soil...
TGAAACAGTTCATGGCACGCAACAAGCAGAAGGTTCAGTCGGAGGAGCAACAGATGGGTGCAAAGAAGACGTACGTCCTGGACACCAACGTCCTGATGAGCGACCCGAACTCCATCTTCTCGTTCGAGGACAACGACGTCATCATTCCGATGGTCGTCCTGGAGGAGCTCGACCGTCACAAGAGCCGGCCTGACGAGGTGGGCCGCAACGTCAGGCAGGTGACCCGCAGCCTGGACAGCCTGCGAGAGCGCGGTAGCCTGGAGAGCGGCGTCACCCTGAAGGAGGGCGGCACCCTGCGGGTGGGCCGGTCGAAGGGCCGGATGGAAGAGCCCGGCCTCGACCCCAGCAAGCCCGACAACCTGATCATCGAGTTCGCTCAGTCGTGCAAAGGAGCCGTCCTGGTCTCCAAGGACATCAACGTCCGCGTCAAGTGCGATAGCCTCGGCATCAAGTGCGAAGACTACCTGCGGATGCGGGTGGCCGATGACCCCAAGAAGTTCTACACCGGCGTGGACGTGGTCGAGAACGTCCACGAGGAGACGATCAACGACTTCTTCGAGCGGGGGCGGCTCGAGGTCCCCTCGGGCTTCGCGGCCGAGGGTCGAGGGGTGCTGCAGTGGCAGCCGAACCAGGTCGTCATCCTCAAGCACGCTTACGCTGACGGGCGGCCGACCAAGTCAGCCATCGCCAAGTGCCAGCTCACCCCGAAGGGGAACGTCCTCGTCCCCATTCAGAAGATCGAGCAGGCCTTCAAGCTGAAGCCTCGCAACAAGGAGCAGAGCTTCTCGCTCGACCTGCTGTTCGATCCTGACATCAAGCTGCTGACGCTGGTGGGTCCGTCTGGCACCGGCAAGACGCTGTTGGCCCTGGCGGCCGGGCTGGCCCAGATGAAGGGCCTGGGCAACCCGGACGAGCATGCTCGCTACGAGAAGTTCATCGTCACCCGCCCCGTCCAGCCGGTGGGCAAGGACATCGGCTTCCTCCCGGGCACCATGGAGGAGAAGATGGAACCGTGGATCGCCCCGATCCGCGACAACCTGGGCTTCCTGATGGGCAGCAAGAGGACCCGTCCTCGCAAGAACCAGCAGGGCGGCGAGCGGCCGCAGAGGGATGACGGGTCGTACCTCTCTGTGATGCAGGAGCGGGGGATCATCGAGATCGAGGCCATCACCTTCATCCGGGGTCGCTCGATCCCCAACGCCTTCATCGTCATCGACGAGGCCCAGAACCTGTCGATGCACGAGCTGAAGACCATCGTCACCCGAGTGGGCGACGGGACCAAGATCGTCCTGACGGGCGACATCGAGCAGATCGACAACGTCCACGTCGACACCTACACCAACGGGCTGACGTACGCCGTGGAGAAGTTCAAGGAGTACCCGATCGCCGGCCACGTCACCCTCCTGAAGGGCGAGCGCAGTGCCTTGGCGACGCTGGCCTCCCAGATCCTGTGACTGGGTATGTAGTGGTTGATGCCGACCGCTCAGCAGATCCCTCTCAAGTACGTCAAGTCGCTGCTGGCGACCGGGTCGACTGACCTGCAGCCAGCCAACGCGACCCGGTTCTTCAGCAAGCTGCTCTACGAGTTCTGGGGCTTCTGCGTCAACGGCGGCGCCAGTCTCACGGTGCCGGGCGGCATCGCCGACCTGTCGTTCCCGCCCGGCTTCCAGTCGGGCAGCAACACGCTCCTCGCGAGGGGGGCCGACGGGTCGACGACCTTCGGGACTGACATCTTTCAGTCAACCAGCGTCAACTTCACGCAGGTCAATAGCGGATCGCTGATCGGCAAGTACCTGGTCACGTGGGTCCCAGGAGGTTCATCGACGGACGATAGCGTCTACCGCATCACGGCCGTCCTGGACCCGACGCACCTGCAGGTCAGCATCCACAGCGGCGGCACCCGCCGGCTGGGCAACCACTCCGTCTTCTGGGATCGCCACGGGATCAGCTGGCGGCTGGTCGACATCTCAGCGACAACGCAGCTGTCTGGCTGGGGCGAGGGCAAGTACATGGTCCTCAACTTGCCGGCCGCTCCGACGGTCAACCCCGGACAGTTGGTGTCGCAGGTCAAGGTGACGCACCACACCGGCGCGAGCGGAGTCGAGGGCAACGTCGGCATCACGGTTTCGCCCAGCGGGTCATGGAACTCGAGCACCCGGCTGTTCACGGACGGGGCGTCCGAGGTGACGGGCTCGTGGTTTTCCGGCAACACCCCCGGCCAGGTCACCTACACCCTGATCGGGGCGGGCGACTTCCTGATCGCTGAGGCCCGAGCCTTCTCCCCTGGAGCGCAGGGCGCCTTCACTGCGGGCTCCGGCTTCCACGTGGAGGTGCCCCAGCGCCTGTACCCGCCGGCGTTGGATCCCAACCCAGTGGCCTGGCTCAGCTGGACCAACGCGACGCCCAGCCAGGTCGCCAGCACCTACTACAACGGGCTGACGATGGTCGACCACGCTGGAACATCCCGGCAGTGGACGACGCTGGTGAGGTCTCCCATGGGGACCAACGTCAGGGCCGACTACACCGGCAACTCCTACGGCACTGGCCAGTGGCAGCAGTTCGGCCTGCCGGCCTTCAGGTTCGCCTTCATCAATCTTGACGTGGAGGACATGCAGTACCTGTCTTCGGACGGCGTCCTCAGCCTGTCTCTGGCCTCGCAGTTCAGCGCCTCTCGAGCGCGCCTCAGGCGCGTCAGGTTCTCTACCGCTGACATGAAGACGGGCACTCGCCTGGGCGACAGTCCCGGGTGGGTCCACGTGGCGAACGGCGTCCTGTGGCCCTGGGACAACTCGATCCTGCCCGAAGGGCCTTGGAGGTTCGGAGTATGAGGCACCTGTCCCGTGACCTCCTGACAATTTCGTCCGCGAGCTGTCCAGGTACCAACATGTACGCACTCACGATTTTTCTCGTGGGCTGCGGAGGGTACTCGCTCGTGGGCCAGACCAACTTCGACATCCGGTCCGGCAGCTTCCAGGTGGCAGCAGGCGTGGGGGCCTCCATCGGAGGATCGGTTCCCGTCCTGGTCCACCTGCCCACCGGCTCGCACGTGGTGTCGGCGGCTGACTTCAACAGGATCCTAGCCTTGCGCTCGGCCGCCCGCCCGCTGGCCAACTCGGGACTCTTCAGGGTGATCGGTTGGGCGACTGCTAGCAACTCGCTGTCAGTCGACTATCGGTCGACGGCGGCTCCCGTCGCAGAGTCGAACCTGTCGTGGCAGCTCTTCATCGACGAGGTCGCGGCCGCACAGTCGTGGCGCTCGGGCTCCAACGGCACGGCCGGCTACGGCTCGTTCTCTCCGGCCGGAGACGTGTCGTCCTCGGCCAGCCGCATCGTCCTCAAGTCACCTGACCCGTCTAGCTGGCAGGTCAGGCTGTGCCTGGAGTCGGACCACGACGTGTCAGGCAGCTGCCCGTCTGGCTTCTCGATCGCTCCCGGCTTCAACGGCAACGGTAACGGTGATTTCACCGAGGCGCCGGCGGGCCGGGAGCCCTGGTACGGGCAGAGGCTGCACCTGCACTCTGCGATGTTCTACAACACCTCTGATCCCAAGTACTTGGGGACGGTGGTCGGCCTGAGCCCGGCGCTGGGTGTGACAGGCTCGTGGCGCATCTCCATGATGGTCGATGACCTGACGGGCAGCTGTGCAATCGTCAACCGGAACGTGTCGCTGCCTGGCAGCGGCTCGGGTTGGGCAGCCTTCGGCCTGTGCGAGGACGAGACGTCGGTGCCGGCGCCCAACAACGCGGGAGATCCATCCCTCAACGTCAGGCGCCTGTTCGTGGCAGGTTCTAGCAACCGTGCCTCCAACCTGACGTGGACCAGCCAGTTCCACGTCGACAACAACGTTCAGGTGGTGGGCTTCGGCCGCCGCGGCTACCCGGTGCCGGGCGTCCTCAGCTGCTACAGCGACATCTCCAACCCCGGCAACACCCACGCCAGGTACCTGACGTCTTCGGCTGACTCGGCCTGGACGGGGACCACCGAACTGCTTGACGTGGAGGTGTTGATCGGCACCGTCGACCAGGCAGCCTCGGCCAGCGCGCAGCCGGTCTTCCCGCTGCAGCCGGCGCGCCTCGGCCGCCTGCCGATGTTGATGCAGGGCCGGGCCAACGCCACGCAGTGGGCGGTGTACGGAACCTACTATCACACTGTCGATGGCGTCTACCTGTCGTGGGGCGGTCCGGCCCCCACCGACGCCGCCTCGGGCTCAGGCGTCAACGTGGCCTCAGGTTCCCTGGCGTTGGGCCAGGGCGTGGGCGTCTTCGCCGCGGCAGACCCAGGCAGCGACCCGATCTCCTCTCCGGCCTCGCCCAGGGTCGACCTGGTCGACGCGACTCGCTACCGCAAGACGTACTCCTACTACCGCCAGGTGCCCGTCGTTGCCAAGGTCATCAAAGGCGGCTGACGGCGTGCCCGAGCGGTGATACTATAGGAGCAGTTCAATGCTGACCGCCAAGTTCGTCCGAGCCCATGCCATCCCGACGTTGTCGAGCGGCCAGGGCTTTGCGTGGTTCTTCCGGCTGCTCTACGAGTTCTGGGGCTTCTGCGTCAACGGCGACAACAGCCTGACGACGCCTGGGGCGGCAGCCTTCGCACCGGTGACTGGGGTGCTAGGCTTCCCGGCAAACTTTGCCACGACGGGCACTCTGGCCTCAGGCAGCGACGGCTTCACGGCAGTGGGCCAGCCGTTCTTCAACTCCCTCAGCGCGACGGCCTTCAGCGCCTCCTACGTCGGCAAGCACGTCGTCGCCTGGCAGTCGGGTTCCACTTCCACCGACGACAGCGTCTACCAGATCACCCAGTGGCTCAACTCATCGTCAGTCCGCGTCAACGTCCTGCAGGGCGGCACGCCCTACAGTGGGTCGCTGCATCCGGCGTTCACTGCACGTAGCAGCGTCAACTGGCGGGTGGTCGACTTCACGGTGGCTGCCACCCTGGCAGGCTTCTCGACGACTGACTCCTTGATCCTGCAGCTGAGCGACGCCGGCAACGTCAACCCAGCGCAGCCCAGCCCGCAGGTCAGGCTGCGACGGCAGACCACGCCCAACCTGGAGGTGGGAGTCACCCTGTCCCCCTCCGGCTCGTGGGGCGTTCACAGCGGCACTTTGGGCTTCACTGACCCGACGACAGAGCTGTTGCCTGGAGGCTGGTTCAGCGGCAACGAGACTCCTGCCTACGTCAGCCTCTTCGCTGCGGGAGACTTCATCATCTCCCACTACAAGTCGTCGAACGACGTCAGGAGCTCCGGCTTCCACGTGGAGGTGCCCCAGCGCCTGTACCCGCAGGGCACCGATCCCAACCCGGTGGCTGGGATGACGTGGGCGATCCTGGTGCCGTCCCTGCTCGACGCGTCGAACCACTACGGGGGAGGCTTCTACATGCACAACCCACCTGACGGCAGCACCATGCAGTACTATGGGGCCGCTCGCAGGTTCGACGGCTTCGACAACGACACGTTGGCCGCGGCGACCAACGGCTCCACCAACGGAGCCTACTTCAACACGTACCAGAACAAGTTCCTGTTCTCTGACGTGCTGCTGCAGCAACCCACTGTCCAGGGGCAGTACCAGCTGGGGCGTGCCCGGCTGCGCCGGGTCAGGGTCCTACCTCCCATCGTCCCGCAGTTCGAGCGGGTGGGCAACAACGGGGAGTGGCTCCACGTCGTCAACGGCGTGATGTGGCCCTGGGACAACTCGATCCTGCCCTACAACCTCTTCCTCGGGGGTAACTGATGCTCCACGTCTGCCGCGACTTCTTGACGATCGGCAACCCGATCAACCTGTCCTGCCCCCGGCTGGTGCACTACTACCTGGCCATGTTCATGAGGACGGTGCTGGGCTACACGACGGTGGGCCAGACCAACTTCAACATTGACGGCGGCACCCTGCGCATTGCCACCGGCGCGGCAGGCAGCATCAACCAGGGCACCGGCAACGAGTACGCCTTCTCTCCCAACGCCTACAGCGTGTCTGCAGCTGACGTGGGCAGGATCTTGGCCGTCCGCAGCACCGGCAACCCGATGGTCAACTCGGGCCTCTTCAGGGTGACAGGCGTCGACACCGGCAACAACTGGCTCTTCATCAACTACCGGTCGGGCGACCTGCCTCCCGTAGAGTCAGGCCTGACTTGGGCGCTGTACGCCTCGGAGATCGCCTTCAACAGCAGCCTCAACTTCAACGGCAACGGCATCACGGGCACCTACCAGGGGCAAGGGTCGGCGACGCAGAGCAGGATCATCCTGCAGAGCCCGTCTGTCCTGGCGTGGCAGGTCAGGCTCGCCCACGAGAACAACTACGACGTTGCTGCTGGCACGGCCCCGAACGACAACAACATCGGCGCAACTGTGGCCCCGGGCCTCGGCGGCAACCTGGCGGGAGACTTCCCGCCGGCGGGCCAGCACCTGCACGGGCCCCTGTTCTTCAATGTGCACGATTCTACGTACTTCGGCACCTCTGTCGGGTGGTTCCCGTTCGGGTCCAACCAGTCACGCATCTACATTTGGGGCGATGACGTGACGGGGACCGTCTTTGCCGCCTCGCGCAACGTGGTCAATGGACTGGACGGCTTTGTCCACTTTGGCCTGCCTGAGAACGAAGAGCAGCCTTTGCCTCCCAAGACGGTCCAGCGCCTCTTCGTGATGGGGGCCAACACGGGGGCCAACGCCAACAGCATCACCTGGACCACGCAGGTGTCGACGGGTGGCTCCCCCGCAAATGGCCGCGGGGGCATGGCCTTCGGCCTCAGCAACCAGCCGGTCAGCTGCGCCTACAGCCTCTACAATCGCCTGGTCAACAACGCCTACAGCAGCGGCGTGGCGGCACGGGCACTGGGAACGGCAGGAGACTGCCCGTACCTGGCCGCCACTGAGCTGGTCACGGTCGACCTGATCGCCGGGACCATCCTCAACTACAGCAACATCGCCGGGTCAAATGCGTCGGTGATCCAGTTGGAGGGCCGGCGCCTGGGCCAGGCTCCCCTCGCCAGGATGGGAAGGTCGAACTACGGCTACTTCCAGGTCGCGACCGCCGGTGCGCAGCTGTGGCTCCACCTGAACGACGGGATGTACCTGCCTTGGCAGGGCTCCATCCTCCCCTGAGGTCGCATGGCCGCGCCGCCCCTCAACGCCAAGTTCGTCCGGTCGCACATGGTGCCCAATGCGCAGAACATGCCCGCCGGAGGCATGGGCACCATCCTGCGGCTCGTCTACGAGTTCTGGGGCTTCTGCCTCCACGGGAGCAACGACCTGCGGGCGCCGGGCTGGATGGCGTCCAGCCAGCTGACGGGCAGCTACATCAGCATGCCCACGGGCTTTGAGTCGGGCAGCAACATCCTGCTGGCCTCAGGCAGCGACGGGACGACGACTGCAGGCTCGCCCTACTTCAGCGTGACCGGCTCGGCACCCTTCAGCGCCTCCTACGTCGGCAAGTGGCTGACGACGTGGCAGTCGGGCTCCACTTCCACCGACGACAGCATCTACCCGATCGTCGGCTGGCTCAACTCTTCTTCCATCGTCATCGACCCACAGTGCGGCGGCACCCCTCCCACCACCGCCTCTGTCCCGCAGCTGACGACTCGCAGCGGGATCAACTACCGGGTCATCGACTACTACGCGGCCTCCGGCCTGACCTACGCGGCCGGGCAGTACTTCGTCATCCAGTTCAACGACTCCGGACAGGTCAACTCTGGGCAGGCCAGCTCACAGGCCAAGATCGTCTCCTACAACAGCACGTTCTCCGAGCTGCGAGTCCAGCTGTCGCCCTCAGGTTCGTGGGATGGAACTCACTTTGTCAGCGAGAGCTACGCAGAGATCGCACCCGAGGTTTCCTTGGGTCCCAGCTACGGCGGCTGGGGCATCGCCGACTGGTTCCACGGCGTGGGAGTGTTTCCGGGCTACGTGACGCTGGTCGGCGGGACTGGCTTCCTGCTGTGTCAGGCCGGCGGCACCTGGATGAGCGCTGGAGGCGGTCAGAACGCTGGGTCCTTCTTTCACATCGAGGTCCCTTCTCGGATGTACCCGCAGGCCAGCGATCCCAATCCGATCTGCGCCATCAACGTGGGCTCTGGAAGGGCCTCCATTCAGGCGAACGTCGGGTACGGTGCCACCCACCGGTTCTTCCCAAGCCCGTACGATGCTACCTTGCGGCGATGGCCCGGCCTCATCAAGTCGATCACAGGTTCTGGTTGGAACGGCTCGACGTTCCTGGCCGCCATCCAGAGCGGGCCTACCTTGGGCAACGGTGTGGTGTCGCGTTGGAGCCTGTTTGAGAACCCGAGGATCAACAAGTTCTTGATGAACTCTGCCGTCATGGCGATGGCCACGGTGCCGGGCCAGGCCGCCGCGACCGGGCAGTTCAGCCTGGCTCGCGCCCGACTGCGCTCAGTGCGCTTCACCTCGGGCACGTACCCGCTCTTCATCCGGGTCGGAGATGGCACCGATCGCTGGATCCACGCTGGCGGAGGCACCATGTGGCCCTGGGACCACGCCCTCGTCGCTGACCGTCCCGTGTTCATGGGCTTCTGATGGCCACACACGTCTGTAGGGACCTGTTGATCGGTGGAAGCAACGGCTGGGCATCAGGCTCGACGGATTCCATGTGGGCCCTGTCAGTCTTCCTGCAGGGCGTGCTGGGCTACGTCACCTTGTCAGCTGCAGGAGCCCCGCAGCCACCAGGCTACGCGGACTTCTCTGTCGCCTACTACAGCGCATCGATCTCTCCGTTTTCACTGACGCAGGTCAGCTCGTCAATCGTCAGCATTCACACCCCGTCTTGCTTCGTCACCAGCTCTGGCACGCACACCCTGCTGCAGTTTTCGACTGACGTGGTCAACTTGCAGAAGGCGGCCTACCCCGTGGGATGGCCCTCGGGTTCCGGCCCGTGGCCCCAGGGCGATCCTCTCTTGGGCGACTGGATCGCCCTGCGTAGCAATGCGGCCCCGGCAGCCAACTCAGGCATCTTTGCTGTCACTGACTCGACCAACTACCTCAGCGGAAACGCGGTAGCCATCGACTACCGCACGACGTCTCCCGCGGTCCAAGAGACCGGTGCCCTTCTGACTGCCTCGATCTGGCTGCCGCCGCCGAGCTCTGACATCAGCACGGCCCCGGGCCGCGGCCAGTCTCGGACCGGAGGCGGTAACTGGGCGCTCTTCAACGCGATGGCCGGCAATGGGAACTCGTCTGGGTACCAGGGCCAGGGGTCCGCGACGGTCCCCCGGTTGTTGCTGCAGTCGCCGGGTCCCCTGGCTTGGCAACTGCGATTGTGCGTGGAATCGACGCCTGATGCCACCTACGGCGGTGCTGTCGTCTCCAGCGGGCCGCGGTTGACTGCCTTCCCGGGCTTCAGCGGGTCAGCGGGCGACTACCCGACGGGCACCCTCGGGATGCCCGGCGCCATGCACTTGCACGTCATGCAGAGGCTCAACGTCTCGTTCGCGGCCGCGCCAGATTACGTGGGTTGCCTTCCGGCCCTCGACGCGGCCATCGCTGCAGTCACAGGCAGTCAGCCCTTCAACCCGACCTTCAAGCTGGGCTATCGCTTCTATGCGTGGGGCGATGATGTGACTGGCACTTGCTTGGTTGCCGTGCGAAACAGCGTCGGAGCAGCTGACGCCTATATGGCCTTCGGCCAGGCAGAGGCCGAGGTCTTGTACCCGGGCCAGTGCGCCGCCTCGCGGCTCTTCACCGTCGGGCAGGCGACGGTGGGCCCTGGGCTGACTTGGGCCAACGGCACTTTCGCGACCTTCAAGGAGGGGATCACGGGCCTTAGCTACTGCACTGACGCTCGTTTCGGGCCGCTGGCGTGTACCGTCAGCTCCTGGAGCTTCGCGGCCGACCAGTTCAACGACTCCAACAGCATCCGGTTCGACGCGACCGCAGCCGACACGCCTTTCTTGGGCGCGACAGAGGTCATCGAGTCTGAGCTGGTTGCCGGCGCCTGGGACAACCTGAGGACTCCCGGCAACACCATCATCTTTCCGATGGAACCCAGGCAGATGGGCAGGTTCCCGTTTGCTCGCTTTGGCCGGGCCACCGGCCAGTCGGCCTGGTCGACCGGAGACACGCTCGGACAATGGTTTCACGCTAGCAACGGGTTCTACCTGCCTTGGGGCGGCCTGGCGTCCTTGCCGTGAGGTGACATGGGATCCATCTTTGACCTGACTTCCGCGACCTCATCGTTCTCCACCGGCTCCTGGTACCCGTACGCTAACACTGCCGGGCAGGTGTCGGTGACTGCCAACGAGCCCGAGCTGACGGGATCGTGGGGAGGCCTGGCCAACACCTGGGGCGGCATCGACATGCGGACCGTCAGCAGTTCCTCGCTCGCGGTCACCGGCTCCTGGAAGGGGGACGCCTACTCTTGGGGGACGAAGACCACGCTGTCGGAGAGCAACGACCGGTTCGCCCTCACCAGCAACAACACGCCCAACGTGGATCAGGGCGTCGGCCCGGGCCTCTGGGACCCGTTCCCGACGCCTGAGCCCCCGCCTGCCCCGCCTCCGCCCGACAGGGACGTCACCCGGTACAGGAAGACGTACTCCTCGCAGCGCATGCAGCCGCGGCCCATCCGCCTCGTCCGGGGCTGAGGCGGCCTGGGCCCGCGCCTTGTGTTATACTTGACATAGATGTCGGGCATCCTGGACAGCAAGTCCCGTGTCATCGACACGGTCATCACCGCAGAGGGTCGCCGCCAGCTGGCGTTGGGCGGCATGGACATCCAGTACGTGACCTTCACGGATGGGTCGACGTTCTACCGCCCGGATCTCCTCAGCGGCAGCCAGGACGCTACGCGAAGGGTCTACCTGGAAGCGTGCCAGCAACCGCAGGATCAGATCACTTTTCTGGCCGACGACGACGGCAACCTGCAGGCGCTACAGACCGCGGCGGGCGTGCCAGTGGCGTCAGGACGCATCCTGGAGTACTCGTTCGCTCCGGTGACGGGCACGCTGGTCGCTTCTCAGGCATCAACGCAGCTGACCGGAGACCGGTTCGCAGCTCGAGCCGAGACGCTGTTGGCGTCTGCCTTGGACAACTTTCGGAACCTGTACCTGATCGCCACCCAGGACAAGGTCTTTGACGACTCGAGCTTTGCCCTCGGGCCCAACGACGTGACCTTCACCATCCACGACGAGAGGCCCCTGCGCGATCCTGCCACGCACGTTGTCAACATCAACTCGCACGACAGCGTCCACGCTGACCCTCGCTTCGGCAACAAGCCCAACTTCCAGTACCTGCCGCCTGTCAACAAGGTCAGCGATGCCCTGCTCAAGCAGCCGTCCGCTCCCGCCAGCAGGGGCATCGACCTGGCTGACTTCCGGACCTTGAAGCCTTTCACGCTGGCGTTCTTCCGGCCGCTGGGCCGGACGCACCTCTTCCCGTTGTTGTACCCAAACATCCTGCACGAGCTGCAGTACTACCACAGCCAGGGCTATTCGAAGGTGATCAATTTCGATCCAACGTCCAGCAACAACCAGCTGGTGGGCCAGTTCTTCGAGCGCTCGGGGAACACGCTGAAGAAGCTCGACGTGGTCGACCACGGTTTTCACAACACCGGCAACCCGCAGGCGCCTCGGGCCCACGTCTTCTTTGTCGGTAAGGTCATCGTCGACGAGAGGGGGACCGACACCTTCGTCCACCTGTTCACCTTGATCTTTGACTGAGGGCGCGCCATGTACTTCCGAGTCCAGCAACAGGCCCAGGCCCTACAAGTCGACGACAACTACGCGCACCTGGCCGCCGTGGCGGCCGACGGCAGCCTGCAGTTCGAGTTCACCTACAGCGTCTCACAGTCGCAGGTCGTCCAGCGTGGAGCGTCTCGGGTCGATGTCGCTGTCGAGTCACGGTCCATCGTCAAGAAACCGCTGCTGGGCCAGACACAGCGCGGCCGCGTCGACACTCGCGCGTTGGTCGACAACCTGCGGACCTACGTCATCGACGCTAAGTCTGCCGCCGAGCAGCAGACGAAGTACGTGGTCTGCTCGACCAGCAGCGACATCACGGCAGCTGTCAACAACGAGATCATCCCGCAGCTGGTGGGTCGGGTCCCGATCTCACAGATCCCGACCCTGACGCAGTCCCGACTGGCAGTTGTCAATGCAGCCAGCATCAGGCAAGGCAATGATCCGCAGCCCTTGCTGCACCGGGTCGCGAACAGCCTGACCGTGCCTGACCTGCAGCAGGCCATGACGTCGTCGGCAGGTGCCCAACCGCAAGCGTTGATGCACGACATGATTGCCCGGCTGGGCCTCGACCCGACCTACGCCCTCGGGCTGACGCCTAGGACATCGTCGGCGATGGCGACTCGAGGCGGGCTGTCGAACACCCAGAAGGCCGTCGAGGCTGTCACGGACCCGGCAACGCAGTTGCTGAACTACCTCATCTTTCCGCCTGCCTTCGACAACATCCCGACGACGACTGACGACGTCACTGACTCGGACCTGGTCCAAGTCATCCAGCCGGTGACCAGCGACATGGTCGAGGTGATCGCCCAGGTCACCGTCCCTGCGCAGGCCTTGCAACAGGTCGGTGCCGCCACGACGCAGTTGTACGTGGTCTTTAATCTGATCGATGGTCAGACCAACCTGCCCATCGACACTGTCACGAAGGTCCTCGACGTGCCTCAGCACGTCAGGCTCTTCAACACGCCAAAGGCTCCTCCCCAGGTGGGCTTCGCCCCGTCGGGCCTGCAGGGCCGCATCAACCTGGAGATCAAGCAGGTCGACCCGGGCGCGACGGGCGTCTACGTCTACAAGAAGTCGTTCTGGGTGGCCTCCCCCGAGACCGACGAGTACACCTTGGTGGGCAGCTACCCGCTGTCCGCCCGCGATCAGTCACTGCTGATCCAGCTCGACCTGCCGCAGGCATCGCCCGTCCTGTACCGCGTCGTTTCAGTCGGGCTGCAGTCGATCATGGGCTTCGAGTTCACCAACGTGGCAGTGCGTCCGGCGCGCTACAGCCCAGTCCGCTCAGTGTCGCTGACAGCCCTGCAGGTCGACACGGGTGCCCAGCTGGAGGTTCGCCACATTCCGACCAACGTGGTCGCAGTGCAGTTCCTGCGGTGGAACATGACGACCCACCAGGCCGCCGCGAGCCCGACGACGGTGGGAACTGATGTTGGGTTCGTCGACGACTCTGTGCGCCAGGCCGACCTGCTGACCACGATCGATTCCACGGTCGCCCCCGGCAACATCTACCGGTACGTGGCCCGCCTGATCTACGTCGATGGCATGACGAAGGACTACGGCGATGCAACTGTCGACTTCCTGCAGCCCGCGCCCGGGCAGGTCGACACCCGGATCTCGGACCTGGTCGTCAGCCACGATGACGTTCCCAACGTCACCTTCTCCATCGCCACCTCAACCATCGACAGCGACATCGACGTGGCCGTCCAGATGCTGGCGAAGCAGGGCCTGACTGACTACTTCAAGGGAGACATCGCTGCCCAACGTGACCAGCTGCAGAACCTGATCGCACACAACGTGCAGAGGGTCGACCTGACGTCGGGCCAGCGTGAGGACTTCGGCATCCTGACGTCGGGCCAGTTCGACGACGCCTCTCTCCGCTCACGTCAGGCCGTCGCCGTCCTTCGGTACGGTCACCGTTATCGCTACGAGGTCTATCCGCTGCTCCGGGCACCTGAGACGCTGTTCGACAGCTTCGTCAAGACGTCGACTGACGTGGTGACCAAGAAGCCGTACACCTACAGTCCCGCCAAGTTCCTCCATCCGTTCACCTTGTCACGAGGCGTCATTGTTTCTACCTCTGGAGCCCGCCTGCGCCATGCCAAGGATCCGATGTCTTACGGCGTGATTGGATCGGTAGTGTCCACTGAGGTGTCGCTCGACGGGGACAGCGCCAAGGTGGTCGATCAGGCCGCCGCAGCGTTCGACCGATACACCAACGTCCTCACCTGGAACGTCTTGGGAGACGTGTCGCAGGTCGATCACTTTGTCATCATGCGACAGGTGCACGGCATGCGGACCGTGTTGGGCAAGGCCCACTCTGCGTTCGCTAACGGCAGCTGCCAGTACGTTCACGCCTTGTCGGCACAGGACGCGGGCGCCTTGCAGTACGTCATCGTTCCTATCTACGGCGACTACAAGGTCGGCCCAGAGGCCATCACCAACACCCTGATCGTCGAGGCGCCATGATCAAGACCCTGAAGGGCAACAACGGCAGCTATGCAGGCCTGGGCAGCATCCAGATCCAGCCGTCGCCTGTGGGTTCTGTGGACTACGAAGCGCAGGCTCAGGCCTCACAGCCGCAGAGCGATTCCTCTCCTGGGCCCGTCCCAGTCCGCCAGGCCGCCTTGCCCGTCCCCGTCCTGCTGCACTCGACAGGCAGCATTGCCCAGCTGCGAAACCCGAGCCTGAGCGACATGGCCGCGCTCGCGGTCAACGATCCGACCTTCGTCTTCCCGTTGGGCTCGACGACCAACAACGTGGTGCCCACCTACGCGGTCTCACAGGGCGCCCGGACGTATGACCCACGGGCCGCTCAGGACCGCCCGCAGGTGACGTCCAAATTCACCCCTTTCGAGCTGCTGACCGGCATCTCACACGAGCGGCCCGAGATCGTCATGCTGACGAACTTTGTCCCGCTCTTTGACAAGGACCGCGGCGCAGGGCACGACCAGCAGTCGGAGCGTCTGAAGGCGGCGGGCTACCGGCCTCACATCACCGACGCGGGACGGTACCTCGAAGCGCAGTTTCACCTGCGTGCCCTTCACACGCACAATGCCGGACGGTACGTGTCTGAACTGCGGCGCCGGTACTCGCCGGTCGACCAGCTGGCCACCAGCCGCAGCAATGCCTTCACGGACGCCTTGCGCGTCCTGCAGGCTGACGCAAATTTCCTGCTCAACGCCGCCCGCATGGTGGAAGACGGCAAGAAGAAGCTCGACCTCCGCAACGATGCTTACCTCGTCAAGGAGCCGGCCTCCGCGGCTCGTTTCATCGCCAAGAACTTTCGCCAGCTGTGGAGTCCGACCCTGCCGGCGCCCACCCCTGCCTTCTCCTCGCGTGCCAGCGAGGAGCTCAACATCGACATCGTTGAGTTCATGGTCATGCACGGAGCGCGGCACAGCTTCGACTTCCGAGACTGCATGCACGACCTGGGCTACTCTCAGGCCGCCGTCAACAACACGTTCTCATCGACCAAGATCTGGCTGCAGACGCTGTACGAGCTGAAGCAGGCCCTGCAGAACCACACACTGCGGCTGCTCGACATCGACCCGACCTACCAACGCCAGGACAGCAACCCGTCCAGCGTCCTGCGCCCGGCCGTCAAGTACTTCGGCATCTCGCCCACGGTGCCTGCCTTGCCCGCCGTCTCAGAGCTCATCAACCTGCAGGTTCCCGGCACCGCGCAGGCCATCAGCACGTTGCAGGCGGCCTTCGGCAGTATCTACCAGAACGCCCACTTCAAGAGCGAGGAGGCTCGGATCGCCGCTCTGGCGCACCTGGTGACCCGAGAGTTCCGCTACTCGTACGGGCTGTCGCTGAAGCCGGTCCAGGACGCGCTGTCCCGGTTCTACGGGGTGCAGGTCTTGCCAACGGGCAACACTGCCATCTTCGATCGGATCATCGGCACCTTCGGCAACAATATCAGCGACCTGCCGGACGCTGCTGAGGACTCACTGGTCACGGTAGGGCAGTCTCAGCCCGCACCGAACACAGGAGTGCTGACCTTCGAGCCCAAGTACCTGGAGGGCGACACGGGCACCTTGACCCCGGGCGGCGACTACTACTTCGATCGCATCATGTCGCAGGCTACCCTGGCCGCCTTCGACACTTCGGGGTGCGATGCCTTGTTGAAGCAGGCCGAGGATCAGGCCAACCAGCTGCTGGTCATCATCGACGGCCTCAACTTGATGATGGTCCCCTCGCGGTACGATCCCCGCCGGCCCGGTTCCGCGCGCTCGTCCGATGCCAACTTCTTGGGGCACCCGACCGACATCGTCTTCGAGCTGGCCACCCAGCTCATCAACACCAGCACGGGCAAGGTGCTGGCAGCGATCGAGCACGATCGGCTGGGAGCCGTCTACGCTCGAGCACGCAATGACGCTCGCCTGAAGACGATCCTCTTCCTCTACACGATGGCCAGGATCTCACGGGCCTACGGGCAGAACGTGCCCTTCCTAGGGTCTAACATGGCCAGCGACAACACGCCGCTGGTCGACAACCTGATCGACAGGCTGGTCTCCTCGCTGGAATCGTCGGTGCCGCTGACCCAGGCGACCGTGCAGCTGGTGACCCAGCCTGGCCTCGACAAGGGACAGAACACTGCCGCCTTGACGCCCGACAGCATCAAGCACGCCCTGAAGGCCGGGACTGCGATGACCCGAGTCATTGAGCAGTTCATGAGCGGCGTGATCGACTGGTTCCGGAACCGGACGTCGGCCATCCAGGACGGCCACACCCGCTATGCAGGCTACGTCGACACCTTGATGATGATGGTGGCCTTTGACCTCGCCATCGCCATGGCGGCACGCTACAGCGACCAACAGCTGGTCGGCCAACACCGCGGGCTGTCGGGATTCTCGCAGGGGCAGACCACGTTCGCTGTCGCTCAGGCGGCGACCAACCACGCGCCCTCGTTCAACGAGGTGGTCCAGCGCCACAACCGAGAGGGTGACCTGATCAGACAGCTGCTGCTGACCGTCAGCAACAGCCTCCTGATCACTGCTGACCTCGCCCGGTCGACGGGCAACTACTTCAAGGGCGAGCAGGCCCGCAGCATGCTGACGTCGGTCAGCAAGGGCCTGGGCAACGACGTCAGCATGCTGCGGATGCTGCTGACGGAACAGCAGATCATGTTGCTGGCGACGACAGTCGAGAACCTGCTGGCCGCCCACCGCACGGGCGGGGAGGTCAGCGCCCTGGACGACTCGGCCGTCTCACCCGAGATGGAGGAGGCCCTGTTGGGCTACTTCTCGGCGGCCGACTACGCCTCCCAGAGCGGCATCAACAAGCGGATCCTGACGGTCGGAATCCCGCACGGCTTTGCCCAGCTGCTGAAGCAGAAGGTCGACCTCAGGGACCAGAAGCGCGCCACCTTCCAGGAGAAGCGCTCTGACATCGTCCAGGTCGTCGTCTACAAGGTCGACATGCAGCACACTGACGTGGTCTACAGGCCGCTCAGGTTCCTCTTTGAACTGTCGAGGTTCCCGACGCGCTTCACCACGGCCCACTGGCTGCCGCTGAAGCGGGAGCCCGGCCTGTCCGACATCATCAGCTCGATTCCGACGCAGTGCTTCACGCTTGACTCTGACGGCAGGTCGACGACGGCCTCGGGAGTGGAGTACGCGTCGACGGCCATCGCCGGCGGCCAGGGCGTCAAGGGCGCGCGGGCGGCCTTCGACGATCCGGCCTACTCGTTCCTGACGCCGGCCCAGAAGGCCCAGCTCCTCCACAACCACGTGGTCAGCCAGCTGCTGGAGGCCTATGTCAAGCTGATGACCGGCATGAGCGTGGCGGAGTACACCTTCCACGTGGTGGAGCCTCCGACGCCGATGGCCGACAAGTCGCTGATGTCGGCGCTGGTCCAACACGGAGTGGCGCTCGTCGCCGAGCGTGCCCAGGCGCAGGGCCAGTCTAGCGCTGCCGTGTCAGGAGGCGTGATGTTTGGTTCGACCGCTTCGCGGCCTGCTGCATCGATGGGCGGGACTCGGGCCGGCAAGGGCCAGGCGAGCCCGATCCTCAGCAACCCGGCTGGGACGGCTGGGAACGTCCAGCAGCCAGCACAGTTCAGGTCGACCCAACAGCCGGGCCTCCCGACCAAGTCGCTGGAGCAGCAGTCAGCGGTCGGATCCGTCGACTCGAACCTCGGCTCGCTGGGCGCCCAGAACGTGTCTCACGCTACGCATGTCCTGCGGACTGCCTCGCGCCTGGGCAACACCTTGACCCAACTGACGGGGCCGGACGCCCTCAACTACCGCGTCCTGTGTCCAAAGCAGTTCGACCGCGTCTTCAGCGTGATCTTTGACGCACGTGACTTCGAGATCGACACCAAGCGTACCATGAAGACGCCCTTCGGCCGCGAGGCGCTGGACCTGATGATCCGCAATGGAGACGCGGTGCCTGTCGGAACGCCTAACTACCTGGAGCAGCAGGGCTACAACAGGTGGGGATCGCTGGTGCCGGAGGCCGTCATCGCGGGGCGGCGGCCCCCGCAGGGACGAACGTTCCCCAACGTCAATGACTACCGGTTCCGATCGCGCGACAAGTCACGGGGCGACCTGGTCACAGACCGCTACTTCGTCACCATCGAGACGCTGGAGGAGAGCGACGACGCATGACGATCTCACAGCCATCGAAGCCCATCTACTCCATCGACGTGCCCGAGGTTCGGGGCCTCACGGCGACATTTCGCTACAACTTTTTCACCCCTGACGAGAGCGTCAATGAAACGGGCGGCGTGCCCGCTGTCTTCCTGACGCGCCCGGCAGCAGAGGTCGACTCGGGCTTTGTCCAGTACTCGACGACGCGCGCGCCCCGGTACGTGGTCTTCCAGTGGGCCAAGCCCAGCCTGGCCGACGTGGGCAACGAGCTCAGTGAGCTCGCCGCGCGCAACCGGTCGTTCTCTACGACAGGCGAGCAACACGGGTCGCTGATCCAGGACAACCTGGCCAAGGTCGTCACGGAGGACGACTTTGCCTCCAGCGGTTTCGCGTCTGTCAACTTCCACGACGGCCAGATCGACGACAAGATCCACGAGCTGGTCTCGGGCTCCATCGCCGTCCAAACCCTGTCTGAGCCCGTCGATGCCAACAACAGCCCACACCGGATGGCGCAGAGCTTTGCGGCGACGTTGCCCGACCACATCAAGCCTCACTGGATCCACAAGGCCATGGTGTCCAAGGCGGGCGGTGCTTCCTACCACGTGCCGCCCGGTGCGTCAGCGGGCCGCGGCCCCCGTCTCGGCATGCTGGCTGTCGGTTCTCGGGCCCGGTACCAGGACCTCTTCTTTGAGCGGCTGAAGAGGGTCGCGACCAACACGCAGATCAACACCAAGCTCATGCACGACCTGGTCAACCGGTCGATCCGAGACCCGGCATCGACCAACGCCAACGACCTGGTCAACATGCACCAGCACAGCAAGAAGGTCAAGCAGGCGACCGATCACCGTCAGCAGCTGGTCGTCTCTGAGGGGGACTACCGGTCCTACGCTCCGTACTTCTGGGTGAAGCGCTTCGGCAGCAGCCCGCACGTGCAGAAGTACGGAGCGGAGATCGTCGGCTTCATCATTGACAAGTACGAGGTTGCTCCTGACGGCACGCTGCAGGCGCACCCGCCCATCGTCGTCGACAGCCCGCACGTGGGCATGACAGTGGACTACCAGGTCAAGTTCAACGCCAAGTACGTCTACTCCGCTCGCACGGTGGCCCTGCTGACGATGCCGGCCATCGAGGAGGTGTCGGGGCAGGTGGCCACCGTCAAGGTGCTGGTGAGCAGCAAGCCGTCGCACAAGCTCTACGTCCACACCCTGAAGCTGGACGCTCCGCCGCCCCCAGGCGACGTGGACTTCACCTGGAACTACGAGACCAACAAGCTGCTGGTGACGTGGGCCTTTCCGGTGACCAGTGAGCGTGATGTCAAGCAGTTCCAGGTCTTCCGGCGCGCTGACATTCGCCACGCGTTTCAGCTGCAGAAGCAGTACGACTTCGACGACTCTGCGGTTAGGTTCCCGTACAACGAGCTCCCCGACCCGCGGCTGGTGGAGCACCTGACCTCGCCGGCGACCTTCTGGTACGACGATGAGTTCGACTGGGACGTCAACACCTCGTCCAAGACGGGCCTCATCTACGCCGTCGCCGCCATCGATGCCCACGGCCAGACGAGCGGCTACTCTGCCCAGTACCGCGTCTGGTTCGATCGCTTCAAGAATCGCCTGCAGAAGGAGCTGGTGTCGCACCTGGGGGCGCCCAAGCCTTATCCGAACCTGTACGTGGAGGGGACGCTCTTCGAGGACAGCATCCGCGCGGCGGGCAACAAGCGGATGCGGCTGTACTTCAACCCTGACTTCTACTACTACACTGACGACCACGACAGGCTGCACCGCGTCGTCGAGACGGCTCAGGTCGGGGGCGGCTACAAGCTGCAGTTCATCAACCTCGACAACATGAAGTCGGCCGACCTCGACATCACGATCGACGACAGGACCACGCAATCGGCTGGGCAGGCTGCCCAGCCCAACGTCCGATCAGGCGCTCAGCGGAAGCCCCTGCCCAGGACCGGCTGACGCCGCGGTGTAGGATGGCGACGGAGGTTCGATGATCAAGAGACTGCCTGCGGCCCAGTTCCTCCGCGAGAGCGGCCTGCTCTTCAAGATCAACCGAGACATCCTGCACCCTCGGGGGCTGGCGCTCGAGGTGGTGCAGGAGGACGACGGCACCCTGCGGATGTCGCAGGAGCTGCAGGACCACCGCGAGGAGGGCATCGAGTTCTCTCGCGAGTCGATCGCCCGAGGGGAAGAACTGCTGCGCCGCTTCCACGAGTCAGGTCGTCCTCCGGCCGACGGCAATACGTAAGGGACAAAACATGGGCTTCCTCGACAACAGCACCAACAACCTGATCCTGGATGCGGTCCTGACTGACGTGGGGCGCCAGTTCCTGGCTCGCAACGACGGGAGCTTCAGCGTTCACAAGTTCGCCCTGGGCGACGATGAGGTCAACTACGGCATCATCGGCAAGTACGGGCGGACGGTGGGAGCCGAGAAGATCGAGAAGAACACGCCGGTCCTGGAGGCCCTGACAAACCAGGCCGTGGCCCAGAAGTACAAGCTGGTCAGCGTGTCCAACCCGAACCTGCTGCGGCTGCCGTCGATGGCCCTGTCGGGCGATGCCAACGTCAACGCCCTCAACAACCTGGTCAC